>Ga0081455_10007170_pt1 | contig 11784 bp, 11 predicted proteins | sample TabmetS3T2R1_FD_70207 | JGI IMG/M metagenome (GOLD analysis project Ga0081455, IMG submission 70207) | Tabebuia heterophylla rhizosphere microbial communities from the University of Puerto Rico - S3T2R1 | ecosystem: Host-associated > Plants > Roots > Rhizosphere ...
CCCAGAGCTTGAAGTTCGGCCAGTGGGTGACGGCACCCCCGGCAGCCATAAAACCGGTCTTCGGGCCGATCACGCCGATCTTGACGGTGTCCTGTGCATAAGCGGCGCCGGGACCGAGCGACCCCGCGAGCGCGGTCGCGGCAACGAATGTCAATAGTGCACGTCGATCCATATTGGTCCTCCCGAAAACGATTGTTGGTTTGACGGCACGAGCAGCGTAGCAATTCGCGGCACCCCCGCAAAGGCTTGGCAGTATAGTCGCCATGGACAGGGGCTATTCGCTGGTGGTGCAAGCCAATTGAGCGTTCACGTCTTCTTGGCGCGCTTGCCCTCGAGCCATTCGGCACCGAGGGCGTAGAGCGCCGCCACCTCTGGCCCGTCGAGGCCGGGCATGTCCTCTTTCACCTTGTAGCCGATCTTGGTCTGCAGATAGGCGAGGTGGCGGTAGCCGATGGGGAACCGCGCCAGCAGCGATTGATCGAGGTTGAGCACGGCGGACGGATCGACCGGGTCGATGCGATCCTTTTCGTAGATCAGCCGGCGTAGCACGATGCCCCAGCGACCCCGCCGCTTCTCCAGGAAGTCGTAGAAGCGCCCGGTGCACACCACGTCGCAGACGACGCCGTCGACCGGGGCGCGCTGCGATATCGTCATCTTGGTCTGGGCAATCGCGCGGGTGCCTTTGATATCGATCGAGGAGCCGCCGAGGAAATGCAGAATCCGCACGCCGCGCGCATAGCCCTCCTCGGTGACCCGGATGAATTCCTCGAACGTGCCCTGGAACCAGGTGGCCCACATCCGTCCGTCGGAGTGCCAGACAGTACGGAAGCGATCCATCATCAAGGCATCGCGCCAGACCGCCCAGTTCTCAATCAGCTCCCGGATTGCGCGCGTGTCGTTTGCCTTGGCAGCCATTTCCCCCTCGATCTGCGGCGCCGAGGTGCTGCGATGACGCCGAATTCCCCGAAAGCAGACACGATTTCGGGCACGGTGTCGACACGCAGGTTCTGCAAATCCGAGCAGACCTTGCGGCCCGCAGCGAGCTGCTCCCACTGGTCGTGCCGGTTCATGCGGGTGCGGCGCACCGTCACGTCATGCCGCTCTCCGATCGGCAAAGAACGGCATCACGTCTTGCGCTATCAATCTCACCGTCCGCATCGTCTCGTCGGGCGTCAGGTCGCCGAATGCCACGTCGCAAACGAAGTAGTTTGCGTTGGTCGCCTTGATCTGCTCGTCCAAATACGCGTTGAACCCGGCGGCGGTTCCCGCAAACGCCGAGCCGTTTTGCAATAGCGGCCCGATTTCAGGCGGAAGCCCGAGCGGCAACTTCATGCCGTGTTGAGTCCACAGGATCTCCATGTGCCGGAGCCAGAGCCGGTAGGCGCGCTCCGCCGTGGCCTTCGCTGCGGCATCGGTCTCGGCCAAAACGATATGTCGAGAAATTCCCATCAGCGGGAAAGTATCAGCCGGCCGGCCGAATTTTTTCCACTCGGCGCGGTATCTGTCGAACACTGCGCGTGCCGGCTGGGGCGGGACCAATGTCACGATGTGGGCATCCTCGAGCGCAGCCCAATACGCAGCGTCAGGAGTGAGCACGCCGTACCAAAGTGGCGGGTGCGGGCGCTGCACCGGCTTGAGCACCATCGGCACCTTGTCGAATTTGTAGAATTCACCGCTGAAAGTGAGCTCGTCGGACGTGAGGCCCTGTTTGATGACTCGCAACGCTTCCGGAAACTGGCGCGGCCCGTCGGCTGGATTAACGCCGAAGAAACCGACCTCGATCGGCGAGACCCCGCGACCGACTCCGAGCTCGAAACGGCCGCCACTCATCTGGTCCAGCATGCAGATTTCTTCGATCAAGCGGACCGGATGATAAAGTGGCAACGAATAGACGAGGGGACCGAATCGAAGCCGTTTCGTACGTTGAGCAACGGCGGCGAGGAACACGCTTGGCGAAGGTGCCAAACCGAGCGGTGTGCCGTGGTGCTCGGCCACGTGATAGGCGTAGAAGCCATGGCGGTCATACTCCTCGACCAGCGACAGCCGGTTCGAAAAATGCCGGTCTTGCGGAACGCCGCTGTCGTCCATGTGCTCGAAGATTCCAAATTTCATCTTCTTTACTTCCCCTGCGGTTGCATCCGCGAATCGGAACGCTGAGTGTCGGCAGGACGTCTAGAGAACCTCGAACACCTGGTAGATCGGGCCTTCCGGCAACCGGTGCCCGATGCCGACGCCGATCACGCCGTTGAGCCAGTTGTACTTCTCCGACGCCGTTTCGAAGAACGGCGCGATGCGCAGGTAATAGTCCGTGGCCTTGACCACCTCGCCGCGGGCAATCCGGTCGAGCACCTCGCGCGGGCCGTGGCGCATGCCGCGATAGGGCATGCCGATGATCTGCCCGTCATCGGTCTTCAGCACGATGCGCACGTCGAGCATCCAGGCGCCGTCGCCGGGCCGGATCGCCTGCCAGTCGCTGCCGCCCGGCAGCACCGTGCCGCGCAAGCGCTCGCCTTCGAAGCGCCCGCCGGTAATGACGCCGACGCGCCGGTCGACGCCGGGCGTGTTCCCGACATTGATCGCCGGCTGCACCTCGAGCAGCAGAATGAACAGCGGGCGCACGCGCAGCTCCGTCATTTCCTTCGGCAGAATTTCGGAAAGCGATCGTGTGGTGGTCATGGGCCGGCCTCCTGTCGTGAAACGCACCGGACCATGCCGGTCGCCGCGGGAAGACTAGCGCATTCCCCGGAAGAAAGCCTGTCCCGGAGGCGATCCGGGGTGCGAACCGGTTTTCGACAACGCCGTGCGCAAAATCAAAGCAGGCGGGGGCGCATCCCGATTCGACCCAATCGGAATGCGCTCCAGCGAGAGCCCGCCGGGCCGTCGAGGCGCGCGGGTCGGACGCCTTTCCGCCATTCATGACGTTGCCGGTGCGCGATCCCGGATGGCATTCTCGGCAAGGGCCGACTAACATGCTCGCGCGGGAAAAGAAAAGATCGGGGAGGGAACATGTCCAGCGTTCTGCAAAGCTTCGCGCTCACCAATGAATTCAACATCCTGCGGCTGATCTGCGGGCTGTTTTTCATTCCGCACATCTACGCCAAGTTCTTCGTTCCGGAGGCGCTTGGATTCTTCGTCGCCGCCAAGTTCAAGCCGCCGGCGTTCTGGATGTACACCGCCTGCGTCATCGAAACGGTGCTCGCGATCGGACTGATCTTCAACATCTACACGATGTATGTCGCCGCGATCGCCTGCGTCCATCTCCTGGTCGCCGGCGCCGCCGTCTGGAAGGTCACCGGCGGCAAGTGGCTCTGGAACATCGGCGGTTACGAATACTGCGTGTTCTGGGCGATCAGCTGCCTGGTCGTTGCGATGCATGCGATGCATGGATGATCGGCAGCCGCACGGCCGGTCGTCGGGGTCTTCGGAGTTGGCGAGAATGATCAATGCAGCCATCGTTGGACTTGGCTGGTGGGGCAAGACCCTGGTCGAATCCGGCGAGAACAGCAAGGCGCTCCGTTTTGTGGCGGCTGCAACCCGCACGCAGTCGCCCGAGGTCCAGGCCTTCGTCGAGCAGAAAAGCCTGCGGCTCGCCGCGAATTACCAGGCCCTGCTCGCCGATCCGCAAATCGACGCGGTGGTGCTGGCCACGCCCCACTCGATGCATGCTGCGCAGGTGATCGCGGCGGCAGACGCCAAAAAACACGTGTTCTGCGAGAAGCCGTTCACGCTGACCAAGCGCGAAGCGGAAGATGCGGTCGCGGCGGTGCGCAAGGCCGGCGTCACGCTCGGCCTCGGCTACAACCGCCGTTTCCACCCCGAGATGACCAAACTGCGCGACATGATCCGCGCCGGCGGCCTCGGCACCGTCTTGCACGTCGAGGCGACGATGACGTTCCCCAACGTGCTGTTCATCAACCCCAATCACTGGCGCGCCGACAAGACGGAGACGCCTTGCGGCGGGTTGATGCCGATGGGCGTGCACGCGGTCGACGCCATGATCGACCTGTGCGGGCCGATCGACCACGTCTTCACCCAGAGCTTCCGACGCGCCGCCACGATCGACGCCGACGACACGACCTCGATCCTGTTCCGCATGCGGGACGGCATGTCCGGATATCTCGGCACCATGACCACGACCGGGCCCGGCTTCAGCTTCCAGGTGTTCGGCTCCAAGGGCTGGTTGCGGCTTGAAGGCGTCACCCACGTGGCCGGCGCGTCGTCGGAAGAGCGCCGCACGCGGCTGTTCGGCACCTGCAAGTTCCAACCGGTCAAGGGCGAGGCGAAGGTATGGCAAGCGGAGGCGATCGACGTGTCGCGCGCCGCGCTGGACGCTTTCGCCAAGGCGGCCGCGGGCGGTCAGGCCTATCCGATCCCGCTCGATCAGATGATCCACGGCGCCGCCGTCACCGAGGCGATCGTTCGCTCGGCCGGCAACGAAAAGGTCGAGCGCGTCGGCTGACGCCGCGGCCCGGCACTTGGGAGAACGACATGGATCTCGGCAACGGCCTCGGCCACTTGACCTATTCGACCCTGGTGCATCCAGGCGACGACTGGGAGCAGATGTGGGAGAGCCTGACCACCTACGTGCCGAAGGTGAAGGCGCGCATCGCGCACAACCAGCGCTTCGGCGTGTCGCTTCGGCTGTCGGCGAACTCGGCGCAGACGCTCGTGCGCAGCGCGGCCGAGCGCGCCAAGCTCAAGAAATTCCTCGGCGACAACGACATGTATCTCTACACCGTCAATGCGTTCCCCTATGGAGCGTTCAAGGGAACCGTGGTCAAGGAGCAGGTCTACGAGCCGGACTGGCGCTCCGAGGAGCGCACTCGCTACACCATGAACGTCGCGGAGGTGCTGGCCGATGTCTGTCCCGCCGACGTCGCGCCGTCGATCCAGAGCGCACCGCTCGGCTTCAAGCCGCGCGTGACCGGGGACGATGTGGTCGCCAGCTATACCGACCACGTATTGCGGGTGGCGGCGCATCTGGTCGAGCTCGAGGCGAGGAGCGGGCGCACCGTGACGCTTGCGCTCGAGCCCGAGCCCTATTGTTTCCTCGAAACCACCGACGAGACGGTCGACTATTTCACCCGGCATCTCTATTCGGGCGCCGCCGCCGAAGCGCTCGCCAGGCTCGCGCACATTCCGATCTCGGAGGCGCATGTCGCGCTGCGCCGGCACGTCGGCGTGGTGTTCGACATCTGCCACCAGGCGGTGGAATTCGAGAACATCGCCGAATCGCTGCAGAAGCTGGTCGACGCCGGCATCCCGATCTTCAAGTTGCAGGAAGCGGCCGCGCTGCATATGCCGCAGGTGACGCAGTCGATCGTGGACACGTTGAAGCGCTACGCCAAGACCATCTATCTCACTCAGACCGTCGAAAAGAAGAACGGCAAGCTGACCCGCTTCCTCAATCTGGAGGATGCGTTCGCCGCCTGGGAGAAGGACCCGGGACCGCGCGAATGGCGCACCCACTTCCACGTTCCGGTGTTCCTCGACGATCTCGGGCCGTTCCGCACCACGCGTTTCGCCATCGAGGACGCGCTGCGTTTCCACAAGGTCAAGCCGTTGTCGCGCCAGCTCGAAATCGAGACCTATACCTGGGACGTGCTGCCCGACAACCTCAAGACCGGCGACATCGTCGATTACGTCTGCCGCGAGCTCGACTGGGTGCGCGGCCAGCTCAGCTGACGGAGAGGCACCATGAAGGTTGGATTCATCGGGCTCGGCCGCATGGGCCAGGTCATGGTGCGCCGCATGCTCGAGGGCGGGCACGATCTCGGCGTCTACAACCGCACGCCCGAGAAGAGCAAGGCACTGGTCGAGATGGGCGCCAAGGCGATGAGCTCGATCGAGCAGGCGGCGAGCTACGGCGAGGGCGTCTTCACCATGCTGGCCGACGACGCGGCGGTCACGGAGGTGGTCGAGCGCCCGGGCGGGCTTTTGCAATCGCTGCCGCGGGGTGGCATCCATATCTGCGCCGGCACGCACAGCGTCGCGACCATCCAGAAGCTCAAGGCTGCCCATGGCGGCGCCGGACAGATCCTGATGGCAACGCCGATGCTCGGGCGGCCCGACGTCGTCGCTTCCGGCCAGGCCGGCATGGTGCTGGGCGGGCCGCAAGCAAGCCTCGAGCGTTGCCGGCCCCTGTTCGCGGCGATCGCCCGGCGCACATTCGAGGCCGGCGCCGACCCGGCCGCCGCCGCCGCCATCAAGATCGCCAACAATTTCGTGCTCGGCTGTGCCATCGAGGCCATGGGCGAAGGCTTCGCGCTGGTGCGCAAATACGATGTCGTGCCGGATGTGTTTTACGATGTGATGACCGATGGCCTGTTCGCCTGCTCGGCCTACAAGGTCTACGGCAAGATCATCGCCGAGGAGCGCTACCTGCCGGCCGGCCAGCGCGCGATCCTCGGGCTCAAGGATGCCAATCTCGCATTGGCCGCCGCCGAGGCGGTGGGCGTGCCGCTGCCGAGCGGCAATGTCTGGCGCGACCGGCTGGTGGGCGCCGCCGCCCACGGCGAAAGCGAGCACGACTGGGCGGTGATGGCGCGCGATCAGGCGCGCGCCAGCGGACTTTAAGTTCAGCAGCGCCAAGCGGACATTAGGGCGTGGCGCGAGCACTATGTACAAGCCCGCAGTCCCGGCGTTATCTTGCCTCTCCAGGCCGCTCGGTTTGTCTACCAGTGCCGTGTAAGGCGCTGGGGTCAGCGGGTCAGCCGAGCAAGCCCCGACACAGGATTCGATTGCTTGTCCAGGAGCCCTGAATGGCGACAATGAGCGACGTTTCCATCATCAATTGGAACAAGGCCCAAGCCAAGCCGGTCGAATCCGGGCTCGAAAGGACGATCTGTAGCCCGAGCCTGTGTGGTTCGAAGTTCCTGACCGTCTGCCACCGAACCGTGTCGCAAGGTCGCCGGCTCGACGTCCAGGCTGGCGGCGACTACCACCTCGTTTACGTCATTGAAGCGCCGAAAGCGGGCGTCATCAGCTTCAATGGCAAGTCGCACGCAGCCGAGGACGGCGCCGGCGTGCTGCTCGCCCCAGGTGAATCGGCGCGAATCGAAGCGTCGGGGTCGGATCTGCAGGTGCTTCACATGGTGACGCCCAAGCCTCCCGCCGCCGTCGAAGCGGGGTTACCCGGCGGGCCGGGATATTTCTTCAATCGCAAGACTCTCCGCCCTCTCACCGACGCCAGCGGAGGCCGCGTGCGTCGCTTCTGCGCCGAATCCACCGTCAGACTTCTCGATGGCAGCAGGCTCACGCCGACGAACGCCATTCAGGCGGGCGAGATGCGCTATCACGAGGGCGGATCGTCCCCCTATCATCGGCACGTCGGCACCAGCGCCAACCCGGACGGTCCCTCGCACTGCTACATCACGTTCAAGGGACGTGGCGTGGTCCAGGTCGGGGACGATACCCAGGAAATCGACCCCGGCACGCTCGTGTTTTTTCCCACGGGGGTGCCGCACAGGCTTCGCGCCCACGGCGGGCCGCTCGACTATTTCGAGCTCCAGGCCTGGAAGAGCTTCAAGACGGACGTGCTCAGCGAGGAGAAGTTGGGCCTCAAGTGGTACTACGACCCCGTGACACCGGATGCCGCGCGGGTGGAGTGGGACCAGACCTGACGAAACGGTCGCCGGAAATCCATGCTTCCGTTAGCGACCGGAAGGGCGCATCCTCTCGCCCTCACGCGAACGCCGCCTTGTAGTCCTCAACGAACTTTCGTGTCGTGATCGGCTCGCGCTTCACGATGTCGCGGATAGGCTGCATGTTCTCGGTCGCGAACCCGCCGCTGGCCGTGGTCCGCGCGACGCCCACCAGGTGGGTGACCAGCCAGTCTGGCATGTTGCGCGACTTCATGCCTTGCTCGGCCTGTTCGGGGGTGATCGCGACGTAGCTGATCGGCCGGCCCAGCACCTGCGAGAACACGTCGGCGAACTCGCCGTAGTTCGTCAGCTTGCCGGTGAACTCGATGGTCTTGCCCGCATAGGGCGCCGGATCGAGCATGATCCGTGCGCCGAGCGCGCCCGTATCGCGCACGTCAATGAACGCGATCGGCTGATCCTTTGGGGACGCCACCACGATCTTGCTGTCGGCCTTGATCGAGGCCGCCTGGCCCAGCAGGTTCTGCATGAAAAGGCCCGGCCGCAGGTTGATCCAGGCCATGCCGCTCTTGTTCATGGTCTCCTCGATGGCGTGATGGCCGCGCCCCACGACCGACTCCACGTTCGGTCCGACCACCGCCCGGCCGCCGGAGACCCGGACCAGATATTTCACGCCCGCCTTCTTGGCCGCTTCGAGGATGTTGGTCTGCTGCTCGACCATCTGCGGATTGTGGCCGGTCACGACGAACACGCGATCGACGCCCTGCAACGCCTTTTCGAGCGCGGCGCGGTCGGTCAGCTCGGCCACCGCCGTCTTCGCGTTCGCGCCGAGAACCTCGCGGGCCTTGTCCACGTTGCGCACGACGCAGACCGGATCCTGGCCCAGCGCCCGCAACTCCTTCACGACCGCGCGGCCGGTGTTGCCGGTAGCACCGATAACAGCAATCATCGCACTCGTCCTCCACTCGCCGAATTTGCTTTCGTTAGCGCATGTCCCTGAAAAAGCTTGCCCCGACTTGATCCTGGGCGTGCCCGGACTCTAGCAGTATAGGCAATTTCACGGCATTGAAATTCCTTATTCGCTTGGCGCCTGCATTGCTGTAATTTTCGCCGGCTGCGGCGGCCGGGTCCGGCCCGCGAAAAATCGCGAGGAACGACGAATGAAGTACAATCGCCCGCAAGCGACCGCGTCCTGGGGCTCGATGGCCAAGGATTGGGAGAAGGGGGTCGACTACGATCGCCTGCACAAGCAACGCCTGGCGCGAGCGCAGGAAGCGATCCGCCACGCCGGGCTCGGCGGCGTGATCGCCTTCAATTTCGACAACATCCGCTACATCACCGGGACGCATATCGGCGAATGGGCGCGCGACAAGTTCATGCGCTATGCGCTCTGCCCGGTGCAAGGCCCGCCGTTCCTGTGGGATCCGGCGCCGCCGGCCAAGCGCATTTCCTCGCCCTGGATCGCCGACAACGTCGCCGCCCCGATCTCGACCATGCAGGGCGGGTTGCCGCCGCAGATGAACGTGCAGGGCGACTTCGCCCGGCAGATCAAGAAGGCGCTCGCTCATTTCGGCATCGAGAAGGAGCCGATCGGCATCGATCTGATGGAGCTGCCGATGCTGCGGGCGCTGGAGAAGGAGGGCATCGAGGTCGTCGACGGCCAGCAGGCGCTGCTCGACGCCCGCGAGGTGAAGACCGCCGACGAGATCGAGCTCCTGAAGATGGCCTGCGCCATGGTCGACGCGACCTACGTCGACATCGCCCGCGCGATTCGTCCCGGCACGCGCGAGAATGAGCTGGTGGCGATCGCCCATGACCGCCTGTTCCGCATGGGATCGGAACGCGTCGAGTGCGTCAACTCGGTGTCCGGTCCGCGCGGCCGGCCGCATTCGCACACCTTCTCCGACCGCATCATCCAGCCGGGCGACATGGTGTTCCTCGACATCATGCATTCGTTCAACGGCTATCGCACCTGCTACTACCGCACATTCATCTGCGGCGAGCCGAACAAGCACCAGATCGACGCCTACGAGACCGCGTCGAAATGGATCAGCGCGTCGATCGACATGATACGCCCGGGCATCACGCCCGATCAGGTGGCGCAGGTCTGGCCCGATGCCCAGGAATTCGGCTATCGCGACGAGGCGGAGGCGTTCCTCCTGCAATACGGCCACGGGGTCGGCCTGTCGCTTTGGGAGCGGCCGATCATCTCCAAGCGATATAGCGGGCAAAACACGCCGCTCAAGGAAGGCATGGTGTTTGCGCTGGAGACCTGGAAGGGCGCCGAGGACGGCTCGGGCGCGGCGCGCATCGAGGAAGAGGTCGTGGTGACCAAGGACGGCTGCCAGATCATCACCAACTTCCCGTCCGACCGCCTGATCTCATGCGGCCTGCCGGGCTGCGAGGTGTTCTAGCCGCCTCCGTCCCCGATCGCCGCGAGCGCATCGTGAGGTGCAAGCGCGGGCGCATGCACATATATGATGCGTGCAGGTACACGTCGCAGTCCGGCGTCAGCAGGTGGAAGCCTTGCCCCATACCCCCGTCACCATCCTCACCGGCTTCCTGGGCAGCGGCAAGACCACGCTGCTCAACCGCGCGCTGCGTGATCCGGCGATGGCGAACACGGCGGTGGTGATCAACGAATTCGGTGAGATCGGTCTCGATCATCTGCTGGCGGCGCAGAGCGACGACACCATCATGGTGCTGGAGAACGGCTGCCTGTGCTGCACCGTGTTCGGCGATCTCGTGACCACGCTGAACAACCTGTATCACGCGCGCGAGGACGGTGAGATTCCCCGTTTCGATCACGTCGTGATCGAAACGTCCGGGCTCGCCGACCCGGCGCCGCTCATCCAGGCCTTCCTGTCCGACCCGACCTTGGCCGGGCTCTATCGCATCGGCGCGGTGGTCGCGACCGTGGATGCGGTGAACGGCCCCGGCACGCTCGACCGCCACATCGAGTCGGTGCGGCAGGTCGCGCTCGCCGATCAGATCCTGATCAGCAAGCTCGATCTCATCGACGCCGCGCAAGCGGAGGCGGCCGCGACGGCGTTGACCGCACGCCTGCGCCGTCTCAATCCGGCGGCGGAAATTTCGCGCATCGACGGCCCGGCATTCGACGTCGGCGCCTTGCTGCGCAGCGCGGGGCTCGATCCGGCAAACCCGAAGGCGGACGTGCGCGCCTGGCTCAATGCCGCGGCCTATGAGCGGCAGGACGGTCATGAGCGGCCGCACGAGCACCACGATCACGCCCATCACGGCGATCACGATCATCACCACGGCCTGCATGACCGCGACATCGCGTCGTTCTGTTTCGTGCGCGAGCAGCCGATCGCGCGCGAGGCGCTGCGCCTGCTGCTCGACGCTCTGCAGCAGAACCTCGGCCCCGGTCTGTTGCGGGTGAAAGGTATCGTCCATGTCGCCGAGGAGCCCGACCGTCCGGCCGTGATCCAGGGCGCCCAGCATCTCCTGCACAACCTGTCATGGCTCGACCGCTGGCCGGACCATGACCGCCGCAGCAAGATCGTATTCATCACGCAAGGGTTCGATCGCGCCGAGGTCGAGGACATGATCGCGCTGCTGGATCGGGTCGCCGCGCGCACCGCGGCCGCGCGCAGCCGGGCGCAGCGGGTCTAGCCTCACCATCCGATCGGCTGAATCGGCCGTGAGACCGGTGCATCCTTGTTCAAGGACCGGTGCGTTCTCGTACCGTGGTAATAGTCGGCATACGACCTGACGACCCGGCGCAAATGGTGCTCACCCGGTGCAACGATCGTAGCCCCGATGGAGCCATAAGCGCGTTCATGCGCGTCCATAGCCCGCCAAGACGGGCGTGAACGCCCTTAAGGACGCGCTACGGCGAAATCCGGGTTGCTCCTCGTCCCGTATGCAGACGTAGATACATATCGAAATCACGACTACGTGATCTGTGCAGTATTGACTACCGTACGCGCCCGTGCTACATACCCGCACATCCTCGCTCATCTGAGGGGCCGTCTTCCGGAGACGTGCCGAAGGGCGGAGCGGGGAGTGGCGTCCTGCGGCGGCGGCTCGTAACCGTTTAGCCCCGGGAGGCTCGGGACCCCGCCCGCCAGGCACTACGACCTGGCTGCGAGGAGCTCGCTCTACGGATCCGGAGGAAATGCCGGAGAAGGAAGCGCGGCCCCCGGCCCAAAATCGCCAC
>Ga0081455_10007171_pt1 | contig 11783 bp, 9 predicted proteins | sample TabmetS3T2R1_FD_70207 | JGI IMG/M metagenome (GOLD analysis project Ga0081455, IMG submission 70207) | Tabebuia heterophylla rhizosphere microbial communities from the University of Puerto Rico - S3T2R1 | ecosystem: Host-associated > Plants > Roots > Rhizosphere ...
TGGTCACGCAGTCCGGAAGTCTCCCAAGAGGGTTTCGCGCGGCTGGCCGATAGCCTCTTGTCGGGCAGTTTCATTTCACGGCTGCCGACCTACGCCAACTGCGTCGATCAGAGCCTTGGCTAGCTGACCTTGTTCGCGATTCCCACACGCAGAAAGGATGCCCGCATGATCTCAAACAAGAAGAATGGTTGGCCCCGGCTTTTCCTGAGCGCGCACATGTTACACAGAACAAGGTGCCACTCGAAGGCCCGCGCCCTCCGTCGCCAATGGCCCGTTCAACAACGACCAACGCCGGCTTATTGAAGCTTCGATGACGAGGGACGACGACCATGGCCTATGCGATGGCTGAAGATGGAGTGCGCCTCTACTATGAGGAAACCGGCGCCGGTCGGCCAGTGATCTTCGTGCATGAATTCGCAGGAGATCTGCGCAGCTGGGAACCGCAGTTGCGGCATTTCGGCAAGCGTTACCGAGCGATCGTCTTCAACGCTCGTGGCTATCCCCCGTCCGACGTTCCCGGCGACCCGCAATCCTACTCGCAGAGCCGCGCGGCGGACGACATCAAGGTCATCCTCGATGGCGTGGGAGAGGCTGCTGCGCACGTCGTCGGTCTGTCGATGGGCGGGTTTGCCGCGCTCCATTTCGGTTTCCGGCATCCGGTCCGCGCGTTGTCGCTCTGCGTTGGCGGGTGCGGCTACGGCGCCGAACCCGAACAGCGTGAGCGGTTCAGATTGGAGGCCGATGCGATTGCCGACTTCATCGAGTCGCGCGGCATGGAGGCCTTTGCAGAGAAATACGCTTATGGTCCCACCCGGGTTCAGTTCGAGAACAAGGACCCGCGCGGATTCGCAGAATTCAAAGACATGCTGGCCGCGCATTCGGGTTTGGGCTCAGCCAATACCCAACGCGGAGTGCAACGCGAGCGACCGTCGCTCTACACGCTGGTCGACGACATGAAGAGGCTCACAGTTCCCACACTTATCATCACCGGCGATGAAGACTGGCCGTGCCTATTGCCAGGAATCCTGATGAAGCAAAACATACCATCTGCGGCGCTGTCGATCATGACCAACGCGGGCCACGCGATTAACCTCGAAGAGCCAGCCGAATACAATCGGATCGTCGGAGAATTTCTAGCACAGGTCGACAGCGGCCGATGGCCATTGCGCGACTCTCGCGCCGTCAGCGCTTCCATCACCGGCATGAAGGGCTGATGGGGTGCAATTTGCGGTTTTGTCAGCAGGCCGGAACGGGCGGCGGCTGCGCTATCTGGAACTCCGCTTGCCGTCCGCCCCGCCCCCCTTCACCCCAACCAGGAAAGGTGGCTACCCAATTTCCCTAAATAGTGACATTTCTAACTGGCGGAAAAGGTGACTTCTCTAAATGGCCGTGACACCGAGGGAGGGATGCCGGCATGCAGAGGATGATGCTCGCTGCCATCGCAGCAGTGCTTATGGCATTCGGCGCCATTGCCGGAGCCCAGGCGCAGACGTTTCCGAACCGCGCGATCACGCTGGTGGTGCCGTTTCCGCCCGGCGGCAGTACCGGGATCGTGGCGCGCGTGATCGCCGACAAGATGAGCGAGACGCTCGGCCAGACGGTCGTGATCGACAACCGGCCCGGCGCCGGCGGGCTCACCGGTGGCCGCTCGGTTGCCAAGAGCGCACCTGACGGTTACACCCTGCTTGCCACCTCCACCGGCACCACGGCAATCGGGCCGAGCATCTATCCCAACGCGGGTTTCAACCCGCGCAACGATTTTGCCCCGATCGGCCGCATCGGCACCGGCTTCAACGTGCTGGCGCTGAACCCGAATGTGCCGGCCCACACCGTTGTCGAGCTGATCGCATATGCGAAACAGAACCCCGGCAAGCTCCACGTCGGCTCCGCCGGCGGTGGCACGCTCTCGCATCTCTCGGCGGAGCTGTTTGCGGGAATGGCGGGCATCAAGCTCACACACGTGCCCTATCGCGGCAACGGCCCGGCCTTTACCGACCTGTTGGGCGGCCATATCCAGATGCAGTTCGTGCCGATTGTGCAGGCGCACGGCAATATTGCCGACGGCCAGGTGCGGGCGTTGGGCGTAAGCGCCGCGCGGCGTTCAACCCTGTTCCCCGAACTTCCGACCATCGCGGAGGCCGGCGTTCCCGGCTATGAGGCGACGCAGCAGTACGGGCTGGTCGCGCCCGCCGGGACGCCACGGCCCATTGTCGAGATGCTCAACAGGGCGTTGCGGACCGCGCTCACCTCGGACGAAGTGCGCAAGCGGCTTGCTGCCGACGGCGCGGAGCCGACACCGAGCACGCCGGAAGAACACTCCTTGCTGATCGAGCAGGAGCACGCGAAGTGGACGCGGCTCGTCAACGAGATCGGCTTCAAGCCTGAGTGAAAGTCATCGTGCGCATTGATGCACTGACGTGCGAGCGGACATCCGTTGACTTAGCCTTGTGCGGTCCGAACCCCACTCGTCGGCCCGGCCCTCTCATGCGATCACTTCGTTGGCCCTTGCGATGAGGATGCGGGGTACTGACAAGCCAAGCGCCTCGGCAGTCCGAAGATTGATGACCAAGTCTACCTTGGAAGGTGCCTGGACCGGAAGATCAGCGGGTTTGCTGCCCCTGAGAATGCGATCAACGTATGAGGCTGCCCGCCGATAGTGCTCGAGCCAATCACTGCCGCAGGACATCAAGCCGCCATCGGTCGCATAGTGGCGAGCCGGATAGATGGCCGGCACCTTGAACCGGGCGGCCTGGTCGATGACGAGAGCCCGGTGTCTAACCATGAAAGTGTCCGGAATGATCATCAATCCCTGTGCCGGCTCTCGTCCGAATTTGCCGAACGCGCTCTCGATCTCGGTCGGGCCGCGAACAGGCACGACGAATGGCTGCACGCCAATCGAGGCGGCGGCGGCTTCGACCGTCGGTACAAAGTAGGACGCGCTGGCGAACGCCGTTTCCGGATTGAACATCATCGCAACGCGGGCGACGTTCGGGGCGATCTCTTTGAGCAATTCCAGCCATTTTCCTCCCAGCGCAGGAAGTGGCCAGGTGAATCCGGTCACGTTTCCGCCCGGCCGCCGCAGCGCCATCACGAAGCCGTTACCAACCGGATCGGCCGCCGTGACAAACACGATAGGCACCGTTGTGGTTTCCTGCAGTAGCGCGGACACGACTGGGCTGCTGCTGGCGACAATGAGAGCCGGCTTCAGCGCAGCAAGCTCGCGCGCATAGGCCTTCAGCTGGTCCGACTGTACCGCAAAGCGATAGTGAATCAGGATATTGCGCCCCTTGAACCAGCCCAGTTCTTGCAGCCCCTGCTCGAAATTTGCAATGCGGGCTGGAACAACCGGGTCGATTTCCGGAAGGGCGATCAGCACTCCGATCTCATGCAATCGGTCAATGTGCTGGGCTTTCGCCAAATGCGGCCAGGAGACCAGGGCGCCTCCAAGCAGCGACAAGACCTCTCGCCGTCTCATCTCATCGCCTCGCCGTGATAAGTCACATAGCGGCTTTCTTGCCGATTGCCTGCACGCAAACCGATGAGGGTAGATTTGCCCACCCAAGCCACTTTGCATTTTGCCAAGAATAGGTGCGTCGGTGAATCAACCAGACGTATCGCCACCGTCGCCGGTTAAAACACCGCGCGCTGGCAATAACCCAGTGTTAATGCAATAGAATTTTCTCATCCGTTCCGTGGGCATACTTTAGTCTTGGGTCTCCTTTGCGCAGGCAACCCTTAGTATTCGGAACTCTCGGCCGTGCTTCGAGATTTTCTCCTCGTGCATGTCCAGCCGGGACATGATTCAACGATGTCTTCTCTTCGCATCTCGTCGGCCGGCATCCTAGCCTGCAAGGGCGACCCAGGTGACAATGTCGCATTCCAATGCGACAGGAGGCTGTCAAGCTTCGAGGCCACGACTGCGCGCACCAGCGACTGAGCGAGCCGCGAGTCCGCTGTGGGCCAGGAGCACAAATCGGATTGTGCTGATTGAACGACCAGACTGCTCAAGCCGCCTGCGTTTCCAGAAACTGCTCGGCATAGTGACACGCGACGAGCCGATCATCGAGCGGACGCAGCGGCGGGCGCTCGGTGCGGCAGCGGTCTGTCACATGAGGGCAGCGGGTTGAGAACACGCATCCCTCAGGTGGATCGAGCGGCGAGGGAAGCTCGCCCTTCGGGACGAGCCGTTGGCGCGAGCGGCCCATGCCGGGCGTCGCCGCCAGCAGCCCCTGCGTGTAGGGGTGCAGCGGCCGCCCGAAAATGCGCTCCTTCGGACCGTGCTCGACCGCGATACCGAGGTACATGATCATCACGTCATGGGCAATGTGACGCACCACGCCGAGATCGTGCGAGATGAACAGGTAAGCGAGGCCCATTTCGCGCTGGAGATCGACCAGCAGATTGAGCACCTGGGCCTGCACGGACATATCGAGCGCGGAGACTGGCTCGTCCGCCACGAGCAGCTTCGGCCGCAACATCAGCGCCCGCGCGATCGCGATGCGCTGGCGCTGGCCACCGGAGAACATGTGCGGATAGCGCCCCCATTGCTCCGGCCGCAAACCGACCTTGGCCATCATGTCGAGCGTGCGGGCGCGGCGCTCCGCTTTCGGGAGCCCGCTATTGATGACCAGCGGCTCTTCCAGAATGGTGCCAATCCGCTTGCGCGGATTGAGCGAGCCGTAAGGGTCCTGGAACACGATCTGCACGGTGCGGCGCAATGATTTCACTGCACTCGCCGGAGGGTCGACCGCATCGACGCCATCGAGCGTCAGCGTGCCAGCGGTCGGCTTTTCGATCAGCGTGACCATGCGGGCCAGCGTCGACTTCCCGCAACCGGACTCGCCGACCACCGCGAGGGTGCGGCCTGCAGCCAACACGAACGACACGCCGCCGACCGCGTGCAGTTGCACGGGCGCGGTGAGCCAGCCGCGCTTGATCTGATAGGTCTGTTTGAGGTCCTGCGCGACGACGAGCGACGTCATGGCAGCGCCTCGCGTGGTTTCAGGGAGGCCGCTGCCGCACGCTTGTCTGCGGCGATGCGTTCATCGCGCGTCGGGTCACCGAGTGGATAGTGGCATCGGATCAGGCCACCCATCCACGGCCGCAAATCCGGGCGGACTTCATCGGTGAGCGGCGTCGCGTATGCGCAGCGCGGGCCAAACAGGCAGCCGCGCGGGCGGTCATAGGCGCCCGGCACTACGCCCGGAATGGTCGCAAGCCTCCCGCCATCGCTCGCTTCGGGGCGCGCCGCGAGCAGGGCTGCCGTGTAGGGATGCTGCGGCGCTGCGAACAGCGCCTCGGTCGAGCGGTCCTCCAGGATCTGACCCGCGTACATCACGGCGACGCGCTCGGCCGTGTCCGAAACGACGCCCATGTTGTGGGTGATCAGGATGAGCGCCATGCCGTGGTCGCGCTGGAGCGACAACAACAGATCGAGGATCTGTGCCTGGATGGTCACGTCAAGCGCGGTGGTCGGCTCGTCGGCGATCAGGAGCTTTGGATTGCAGGCGATCGCCATCGCGATCATCACGCGTTGGTTCATGCCGCCTGACATTTGATGCGGATAGGCCGACAGCCGGCTCTCTGGCGCCGGAATGCCGACCTGCTCCAAGAGCTCGATCGCGCGGCGCCGCGCTGCCTTGCGGTCCATACCCTCGTGGAACTGCAGCGTTTCCATGAGCTGGAAGCCGATGCTGAATGACGGATTGAGCGACGTCGTCGGCTCCTGGAAGATCATCGCGACGTCCTTGCCGGTCAGCGCGCGGCGCTCCGAGCCGGAAAGGCTTATAAGATCGCGTCCCTCGAACAACAGCCTGTCGGCCGTGACGCGGCCGGGGAACGGCACCAGTCCCATCACCGCCAGCATGCCGACACTCTTGCCGGAGCCGGACTCGCCGACGATGCCGAGGATTTCTCCCTGATCGAGCGTCATGCTGACGCCGTCAACTGCGTGGTGCACGCCGCCATGTGATGGAAACGTCACCGATAGGTTCTCGACTTCGAGCAGCGGCATGATGCTCAACGCTTGAGCTTGGGATCAAAGGCGTCACGCAGCCCGTCGCCCAGCAGATTGAACGCCAGCACCGTGACGAGAATCGCGATGCCGGGCAGCGTCACAACCCACCAGGCACGCAACACGAATTCGCGCGCGTCAGCCAGCATCGTGCCCCATTCGGGCAGCGGCGGCTGAGCGCCAAGGCCGAGAAAGCCCAGCGCCGCCGCATCGAGGATCGCGGTCGAGATGCCGAGCGTCGCCTGCACGATCAGCGGTGCGACGCAGTTCGGCAGCACCTCCTTGAACATGAGCCGCAAGCGCCCGGCGCCCGCGACCTTGGCGGCCGTGACGTAGTCCTTCGCGACCTCGGTGATCACTGCGGCACGCGCGATACGCACGTAGTGCGGCAGCAAGACGATCGCGACCGCCAGCATCGCGTTCATCAGCCCGGGCCCAAGGATCGCGACGATGACGATTGCGAGCAGCAGGCTCGGCAGCGTCAGCGTGATGTCCATCAGCCGCATGATGATGATATCGACTACGCCGCGGAAAAATCCCGCGACGAGCCCGAGGATCGTTCCGGCTGCGACCGACACCGCCACGACCGCGATGCCGATCAGCAGGGACAGCCGCGCCCCGTGGATCAGCCGGGACAGAATATCGCGGCCAATCGCATCGGTACCAAGCGGATAGTCGAGCGAACCGCCCTGCTGCCAGAACGGCGGCCTGAGGAAGACCTGATTGTTGGTGAGGATGGGTGAGTGCGGTGCGATCAGATCGGCGAACAGCGCCGACAGAATAAGCGCGACGATGACGACAAGGCCCGCGACCGCGCCGCCGTTGGCGGTGAGATGAGACCAGAATTCCGCAAGCGGATGCGGCGGCGTTTCGGCATGCGCCGCGGCCGTCGGCGTTTCGAGGGCTTTGGCGGTCATCGCGTGTGTCGGATGCGCGGATTGATCAGCCCGTAGGTAACGTCGACCAACAGATTCACGATCATCACAATCGCGCCGATCATCAGCGTACCGCCCTGGAGTACGGGATAGTCGCGGCGATTGATCGCTTCGATCAGCCATTTTCCGACGCCGGGCCAGGAGAAAATCGTTTCGGTAAGGATCGCGCCGGTGAAGAGCACCCCGACCTGCAGGCCGATGATGGTCACGACCGGAATCAGCGCGTTGCGCAGGGCATGGATCGCGATGACCCGGAAGGCCGGCAGGCCCTTCGCCCGCGCGGTGCGGATGTAGTCCTCCCCGAGCACCTCGAGCATCGCGGAGCGCGTCATGCGCGCGATGACGGCAAGCGGCACAGTGCCGAGCACGATCATCGGCAAGATGAGATGCGAAAGCGCCGAGCGGAACGCGCCCCAGTCTCCGGCGATGATCGTATCGATCAGCAGGAATCCCGTCACTGGCTCGACGAAGTACTGCACGGCAATGCGGCCCGAGACCGGCGTCAGCCCGAGCTGCACGGAGAACAAGAGGATCAGCAGCAGGCCCCACCAGAAAATCGGCATCGAATAGCCGGTGAGCGAAACGCCCATCACGCCATAATCGAAGATCGAGTTGCGCCTGACCGCCGCAACGATGCCAGCCGGCAACCCGAAGCATAGGGCGAAGAGGATCGCGCAGACGCCGAGCTCGAGTGTCGCCGGGAACAGCGTGGTGAATTCCGAGATCACCGGCTCATGGGTGACGATCGAGCGTCCAAGGTCGCCGCGCACCAGCCGCGCCAGATAGTACCCGTACTGAACCAGCACCGGCTGGTCGAAGCCGTATTCCTTGCGCAGCTGCTCGTGCCGGACCGGATCGATCCCACGCTCGCCCGCCATCGTCTCGATCGGATCGCCCGGGATGAGACGGATAAGCACGAATACGATGAGCGTGATCCCGATGAAGGTCGGAACCACGAGACTGACGCGCGTGAGAATGAACCGGAGCATGCTCATCTCGAGGAGCGAGCCGAAGAACGAGAGCGCGCCGTCTCAGTCGCGTTTACTCTTTGATGTCGACACCGTAGAAGATATGGCGACCGAACGGCGAGAGCTTGAAGTCGGTCACGCTCTTGCGCATCGGTTTCAACTGCACCGCATGCGCGATGGTGAACCAGGGCGCCTGCTCCTTGAAGATCACCTGCGCCTGCTCATAGAGCCTGCTGCGCTCAGCCTGATCCGACACCGTCTTCGCCTGCATGACGAGATCGTCGAAAGGCTTGTGGCAGAACTTGGCGATATTGGTGCCTGACGCCGACTTCGCCGAGTCGCAGCCGAGGAGGGTGTGCAGGAAGTTGTCCGGATCGCCGTTGTCGCCGGTCCAGCCGAGCATGCCCATCTGATGCTCGCCCGTCTGCAGGCGCTTGCGGTACTCACCCCACTCGAACGACTTGATCTCGGCCTTCACGCCGATTTTGGCGAGGTCGGCCTGCATCAGTTCGGCGATGCGCTTGGCGTTCGGGTTGTACGGCCGCTGCACTGGCATGGCCCACAGATCCGTCTCCATGCCGTTTGGGTAGCCGGCCTCGGCGAGCAGCCTCTTGGCTGCCGCCGGATCGTAAGGGTCATCCTTCACGGTGTCGTTATAGGACCACAGCGAGGGCGGGATCGGGTTCTTCGCTGCGACGCCCGACGACAGATAGACCGCATCGATGATCGCCTTCTTGTCGATCGCCATGCTGATCGCCTTGCGGACGCGCACGTCATCGAACGGCTTCTTCGTGGTCTGGAACGCCAGATAGCCGACGTTGAGCCCCGCCTGCTCGATGATCTGCACGTTCTGGTCCTTCCTGATCGCGTCGAGGTCAGCCGGGTTTGGATACGGCATCACGTGACATTCGTTCTTCTGGAGCTTTGCCCAGCGAACGGACGCATCCGGCGTGATCGAATAGACGAGATCGTCGATCTTGGCCTTGCCGCCCCAATATTGGGGGAACGCCTTGTAACGAATGACCGCGTCCTTCTGGTACTGCAGCAGATAGAACGGGCCAGTGCCGATCGGATCTTGATCAATCTTCTCGGGCGTCCTGGCCTTGAGCATCGCGTCGGCATATTCCTTCGACTGGATCGCGGCGAATGGCATCGCGAGGTCGGAGAGGAACGGCGCCTCAGGTTGATTGAGTGTGATCCTAACGGTGTAGTCGTCGACTTTCTCGACCGACTTCAGGAGCTTCGGCATGCCCATGTCGACGAAGTAGGAGTGGTTCGCGCTCGTCACCTTGAAGTACGGGTGCTCCTCCTTCCACTGCCGCTCGATCGAGAACAGGATGTCGTCCGCGTTGAAATCGCGGGCCGGCTTGAACGAGCGGGAGGTCGAGTGCCACTTCACACCGCGGCGCAGGTTGAAGGTGTAGACCTTGCCGTCCTCCGAGATGGTCCATTTCTCGGCGAGGCCGGGCACCACCTTGGTCCCGCCGCGCTCGAACTCGACGATGCGGTTGTAGATCGGCTCAGCGCCGTCGAACGACGTGCCGGTCGTGTTGACGCCGGGGTAGAAGTTTTCCGGGCTGCCTTCTGAACAGAAAATCAGGGTCTTCGCCGAGGCCACGGGGGCCGCGATGAGCGCGGACGCGCAAACGGCGGCGAGCAAGATTGATCGGTTCATGGTGGGGCTCCGTTGGTCCGTTGGCGCGTGATACCGGCCGCCAAGGACGTCGCAGCAAGCTTGCGATCGGGCATGCCGGGTGTCAATGAACTCGAAAATGGCCGCGGTAACATAGGGTCCAGCGCGACCGCTTGGTGTAAGCACTGGTCCGGGTCGGATTCGGCCATGGCTATAACGACTTAACGGAACGCCAGTGCAACCTCGACAGCGGCAGGGTCTTGCCACCCCTGAGCAGGTGCGTCGGCTTGTCTCCAGATCGCTACCGTGGTTGCCGTTGGTTTTGCGACGATGGACTCCATGCAACTAAAATTCGTACAGCCGAAAGTCCGTCGTTGCCAGATGGGTCTAATCGAAGATTTTTGCAAACTCCGGATCGCTCCGGATCGGCTCGAATGTCGGGTTGCGCGGCAACTGCGACTTGTTCGCCGGGTTCGACTCGACGGCCTTGCGTAGGGCGTCGAAGCATTCGCCCTTGCGGCCCATCGCCATGTAGAGATGGGCGAGGCCCACCCACACGTTGTCGTTTTCAGGCGAGAGGTCGCGCGCCGTGAGCGCGATGCGCAGCGCCTCGTCGGGTCGGCTGTCGCGGAACGCGACCATGGCCTCAGTCAAGATCTGGTTGGAGCGCAGCACGTTATACACGCGGCGCAACTCGGGGATGGGCGTGCGGTGATCGTCAACGCGCACGTCGACCGCGCGGTCGCTGAAGCCCGCCGCGCCCGCGAGCGGCTTGGCGATCACCAATGCCGCCGCCTGCATGCCGCGGCGATCACCGCCTGCGGCCTGGCCTCCGTCAAGCGCGGCGAGCAGACGCTCGGCGAGCGGCTGACCTTTGGCCTTTTCAAAGGCGGCGACCATGCCGTCAAGGACTTCCGGCCCAGCGATGATATTTCCCTGGACGCAGTAGTCCGGCGTGCAACGGTGGCCCTTCCAATCTCTCGGGTTCTTGCCGGTCCATGCGGCGCTACGTCCTTGCATGTCGAGGATCGCCACCTGCCGGTTCTCGCGTCCCTCATCACCGCGCACCATGAAATCGAGCGCCTGTTGCGGCGTCATCCCGCGCGCTAGCAGGTCGAGCCCGAGCTGCCCGTACATCGGATTGGAGGTCGCCTGATGCGCAATGACGGCGAGACCACCCTTGGCCGACACGGTCCGACTGCCGACGGCATGCGCCTTGGACTGCACCGCCATGCCGAGCTCGCCCGCGACCGTATCGCGCGCGATGATGGAGAAAGTGCCCTCCGGAGGCTCGTCCCAAGCCACGGCGGACGGCGACAAGAGTGCGAACAAGAGCGTGAGAGCAAGTTTGTCATTCATGGCACGCAAACCGGGGTTGGCTACCGAACAGCGCGACATAGCCTACCGAGCCTGGCACCGGACGACAATTGGCGACCTCACCCTTGTCGCGTACAGATCAGGACCGCCAAAACTGACCCATTTTCTGGGTGAGCGACTTGATGTAAGCTCGTATCCGAGCTGCCAACCGGGACGTGCCGAACTCCCTTTTCCATTGGCAGCGATCATGCCGTCGGCAGGCATGGCACTTTCAGCTATCGTATTTGGCTACTTCCACGGGAGGCACTCATGGATGATTCCAATCGATCTGGCCGGAGACAGTTCCTAAAGCGCACTGCCGCACTGGCGGGTGTGGCCGTCGGCGCCGGCGCCGGCGCGGAATGGGCCGCGAAAGGCCAGTCAGCCAAGCCTGAAGCACTAGCCAAGGATGCCACCAACGATGCCCACGTCGCCGGCGAGCACTTGCGCCGAGGGGTCCCCCCGCGCCGCGGGGTGAGAATGAGCGTTGATCACATCACTTTCTACACTCCGCTTCAGGATTATGGCGGGATCATCACGCCAGCTCACCTCCACTTCGTGCAACAACACTCCTCCCATTTCCCCGAGATCGATGCGCAGCAACATCGCCTCACGATTCACGGACTGGTGGATCGTCCTTTGAGTTTTTCCATGGAGGATCTGAAGCGCCTGCCCTCCGTATCCCGGGTTCATTTCCTGGAGTGCCAGGGAAACAGCTCTGGCCTGATCCATCACGCTGGCAATCCCAACATGGGGTTGCCGGTCCAGTTCATATGGGGGATGACCAGCTGCAGCGAATGGACTGGAGTACCGCTTTCCGTGTTGTTGAACGAGGCTGGCCTGAAAAAAGAGGCGACTTGGCTGGTCTACGAAGGGGC
>Ga0081455_10000745_pt2 | contig 11782 bp, 11 predicted proteins | sample TabmetS3T2R1_FD_70207 | JGI IMG/M metagenome (GOLD analysis project Ga0081455, IMG submission 70207) | Tabebuia heterophylla rhizosphere microbial communities from the University of Puerto Rico - S3T2R1 | ecosystem: Host-associated > Plants > Roots > Rhizosphere ...
GCCCTGCGCGCCACCGCCAAGGTGACCACCACGCGTGCTGTGCCCCGCTCTCCTCGGACCAAGCAGCCCTGCGCGCCACCGCCAAGGTGACCACCACGCGTGCTGTGCCCCGCTCTCCTCGGATCAAGCAGCCCTGCGCGCTGCCGCCAAGGTGACCACCGCGCGTGCTGTGTCCCCGGCTCTTGGAATCAGGCAGCCCTGCGCGCTGCCGCCAGGGTTAGCACTGCGCGTTCCAGGGCGTACTCGGGGTTGGCGGCTACGCCTTTTACTTCGCCGTTGAGGTCGGCCACTATGCGGAGGGCGGCGCGGATGGAGGGCTCGGTCCAGCCGCGGGACTGGGACTGGGCGCGCTTGAACTTCCAGGGGGGCATGCCGAGCTTGGGCGCCAGCTGGTAGGGGTTGCCCCGGCCGGCGTCCATGACGCGGGCGATGGTGCGGATGCCGTCGGCGAGGGCGTCGGCGACCAGGACGTGCGGGACACCGATCGCCATGGCCCAGCGGAGCGCCTCCAGGGCACCGGGGACGTCGCCGATGACGGCGCGGTCGGCCACGTTGTAGCCGGTTACCTCGGCCCGCCCGCGGTGGTAGCGGGTGACGTCGTCGGCGCCGATCCGGCCGCCGGTGTCGTTCACCAGCTGGGCGCAGACCGTGGCCAGCTCGCGCAGGTCGCTGCCGACCGCGTCCAGCAGCGTGGCCGCCGCGTCCGGAGCGATCTGCCCGCCGGAGCGCCGCACCTCGGAACGGATGAAGTCCAGCCGCTCCTCGGCCCGGGTCAGCTTGGCGCAGACCACCACCTCGGCACCGGCCGACTTGAGCCCGTCGGCCAGCACCTTGCCCTTGGCGCCGCCGGCGTGGACGATCACCAGCGCCACCTCGGGCGCCGGATCGGCCAGGTAGGCGATGATCGCCTCGACGACGTCCTTGGTGACGTCCTGGCCGGCCAGCAGCACCACCACGCGGCGCTCGCCGAACAGCGACGGGCTCAGCAGGTCGTACAGGTCCGGCGGGCGCACCTCGCCGCCGATCAGCTCGCGCACGTCGCAGTCCGGGTCGGCCGCCCGCGCCCGGTCACGCACCTCCGCGACCGCCCGCGAGCACAGCAACTCCTCCTCGCCCAGGACGAGCCGTACCGTCTCCGCCACCGCGCTGCTCACCCCCGCATCCTGGCACCTGGCTACGACATTCATGGCCCCACCCCCGCCGTCCGGGTCACGACCTCCAGCGTCCCGGCCCGGTCGCGGACCGCGATGTCGCCGGCCCGGTCGGTGCGGAAGACCGGGACACCCAGGTGGGCGAGGGTGTCCAGCAGGGATGCCGCCGGGTGGCCGTAGTCGTTGCCGGCGCCGACCGAGATCAGCGCCACCCGGGCGTGTACGGCCGCCAGGAAGGCCGGCGAGCTGTACGCCGAGCCGTGGTGCGGCACCTTGAGGATCTCGGCGGGCAGGTCGCCCGGGTCGTCGTGGAGCAGCGCCAGCTGAGCCTCGATCTCGGCGTCCCCGGTGAGCAGCATCGGGTGGCCGCGGGCGACCACGCGCAGGACCAGCGAGGAGTTGTTCGGGTCCGAGCGGGTGCCGTGGAAGGCCGCCGCCGGGGCGAGCACGGTCAACCGGACCCCGGCCACCTCGCGGACCTCGCCGGGGGCGCCGGCTGTTACGGGCACGCCGGCGGCGGCGGCCTGGTCGTGGACAGCCCGCCATGCCCACGCCGGCTCCTGCAGCGGGCCCAGCTCGATGGCACCGACGGCCCGGCCGCGCAGCACACCGGGCAGGCCACCCACGTGGTCGGCGTGCAGGTGGGTCAGCACCACCAGCGGCACCCGGCGCACGCCCAGCCGGCGCAGGCAGCCGTCGGTGGCGGCCGGGTCGGGACCGGCGTCGACCACGACCGCGGTGCCCTCCCCCGCGGCGATGACCAGCGCGTCGCCCTGGCCCACGTCGCAGGCCACCAGCAGCCAGCCGGGCGGCGGCCAGCCGGGCAGGGCGGCCCGGACCGGGAGCAGCACCAGGGCCACGCCCGTGGCGATGCCCGCCGCGGCGGCGCCGGCGAGCCGGCGGGCGCGGTGGTGCCGCAGCAACCAGAACGCTCCGCCGAGCGCGGCGGTGAGGCTGGCGGCGCCGAGCGCACCGGCCGGCCACGGGACGGTGGCGGCCGGCAGGCCGGCACTGGTCCGCGCCACCGCGGCGATCCAGGCCACCGGCAGCGCGGCCAGCCACGCGACCGCGTGCGCGGCGGCCGGCCACAGCGGCGACAGCAGCGCCGCGGCCACCCCGAGGACGGTCGCGGGCGGCACCGCGGGCGCGGCCAGGAGGTTGGCCGGGACCGCCACCAGGCTCACCGAACCGCCCAGCGCGGCCACCACCGGCGCGGTCAGCGCCCCGGCGGCCGCGGCGGTCGCCAGCGCCTCCGCGGCGGCCAGCGGCATCCCGCGGCCGTGCAGCCGGGCCGTCCAGTGCGGCGCCAGCACCACCAGCGCGGCGGTGGCCAGCGCCGACAGGCCGAAGCCGGGCGAGCGGGCCAGCTCGGGCTGCCAGCACAGCAGCGCCAGGACGCTGCCGGACAGGGCGGGCAGCGCGGCGCGGGGTCGCCCGGCGGCCAGCGCGGCCAGCGCCACCCCGCCCATCGCCGCGGCCCGGAGCACGCTCGGGGACGGCCGGGCCAGGATCACGAACCCGACCATCGCGGCGCCGGCCGCCACCGCCGACAGCCGCGGCCCGGCGGCGAGCAGCCGGCACAGCAGCAGGACCGCGCCGGCCACGATCGCCAGGTTCGCCCCGCTCACCGCGGTCAGGTGGGTGAGGCCGGCGCTGCGGAAGTCCTGCCGCGTGGCCGGGTCGAGCCCGGAGGTGTCCCCGACGACCAGGCCGGGCAGCAGCCCCGCCGCGCCGCCCGGCAGACCCCGGGCCGCGGTCCGCAGCCCCGACCGGAGCGAGCCGGCGGCCCGCTGCGGCCACGACGGTGGACCCACGCCTTCCGGCGGGCCGGTGGCCGACAGGACGGCGGTGGTCAGGTCGCCACCGAGCGCCGGCGCCAGCCGGCCCCGGACCCGCACCCGCTGGCTCGGCAGCAGGTGTTGCCAGCCGGTCGCCGGGCCGAACACCACGACCGGCGCGGACAGCCGCCAGGTCACCCCGGCCGAGCTCACCTCGCTCACCCGGGCCGGGACCAGCACCTGCGGCACACCGCCGGACCCGTGCGCCGCCAGCGGGTGCGGGTCGCCGGTCACCACCAGCACGGCCGTGACGCTCGCGTGCCGCCGCGCCAGGTCGGTCACCGGCGAGCCGTCGCGCGCGGCCACCCGCAGGCCGGTGATCAGGAACGCCGCGGCGGCGCAGCCCAGCGCCCCCGCCGTCACCACCGACCACGGGCGACCGGCCATGAGCGCCACGACCGTCAGCAGCAGCCCCGCGGCGGCCAGCGCGTACGCCGGACCGGCCGGCCAGCCGAGCGCCGCGTAGGCCGCGAGCCAGGCTGCCAGCGCGCCCGGCACCAGGCGCAGGTCCAGCTGCTCCGGCGGGCCGTTCATACGCTCACCAGCGGGCGCAGGTGCTCCAGCGTCCGCGCACCGATCCCGTCGATCTCGCCGAGCTGGTCGACCGAGGTGAACGGGCCGTGCGCAGACCGCCAGTCCACGATCCGCTGCGCGATGACCGGACCGACGCCGGGCAGCGCGTCGAGCTGGTCGAGCGTGGCGGCGTTCAGGTTGACCGGGGACGCGCCGGTCCCGCCGGTCCCGGACGGGACTGCCGCAACCGGGACGCCGACCACGATCTGCTCGCCGTCGGCAAGCCTGCGGGCCATGTTGAGCGCGGTCAGGTCTGCCTCCGGCAGCGCGCCACCGGCCGCACGGACCGCGTCGGCCACGCGGGAGCCGGCCGGCACGCTCACCAGGCCCGGGTGCCGCACCTTCCCGACCACTGAGACCACCAGCCGCGTCCCCGTGCCGGAGTGCGCGGCGGAGGTCAACACGGGCGGCGGCGCCGCCGGCACCGCGGTGGCCCGCGGGCGTGCCCGGTACAGCACGGCGGCGGTCACCAGGACGGCCAGCAGCGCCGCCCCGACCAGCGCCGCGATCGCCTGCCGCGGCGCCACGACCCGGGCCGTACGCAGGCTCGGCAGCCATCCGGGAGCCGGCACAGGCTCAGCCTCAGCAGGAGGCGCGCCGGTCAACGCCGCCAGGCGGGCGCGAGCGGCCTCGGCGTCCAGCGCTCGCTGTTTCGGTCGATGTGAGGAGAACACGGGAACGACGCTATGAGCGCCGCCGATCACCTGGACGTACCAGATCCTGAGCTGTGGATGACCACACCACCTGTGGACAACCGTTCGAACAACGCCGCTACGCCACCTCGCGGCGCATGCACGCCCGCGGCCACCGGTCCAGCCCGATACCCGCCTCGTGCTCGCGGATCGCCCGCAACCCGGGTGTCACCTCATCCGCCGCCAGCACCCGGAACCCGCACCGCGCGTAGTAGGGCCCGTTCCACGGCACGTCCACGAACGTGGTCAACGTCAACGCCGGCAACCCCGCCGACGACGCGTACGCCGCCGCGTGCTCGATCAGCAGCCCGCCGATCCCCCGCCGCCCGTACGAGGGGTGCGTCGACACCTGATCGATGTGCAGGCACCCGTCCACCAGCGAGGCGACCAGGTACGCCACCGGCCCGCCGGAATCGACCACCCAGGCCAACCCCGCCGCGCGGAACCGCTCCAGCTCCCCCACCGACATCGGCGGGTACTCCGCGACCGGCGCCATCCCGACGTCCCGGAAGATCTGGCCGGCGGCACGCTCCAGGACCAGCAGATCGGCAAGCTCACCGGATTCGGCAGCACGGATACGCATCAGCACAGTCTCACCCCGCCCGACACCGGCGGCGAAACGGATTTCAGCCCAGGCTGCCCAGCGCCGCCGCGGCGAACTCGGGCCACCGCCCGGCGTGTACGGCCGGCACCGCCACCCAGTCCTTGAACGGCCGCTCCTTCCCCGACGGGTCGAACAGCTCGGCCCCGGGCAACGCCAGCGCGGCCGCGTGCGCGGGCGTGCCCTGCCCCAGCCGGAAGGCGAGCACATCGCCCTTCAGGCAGGCGAACGCCTTGCTGCCCGCCTTCAGCGCCCGTTTCCCGAACATCGCTCCCGGCACCACACCCCGCCCCGCCAGCGCGGCGGCAATGTCGTCGAAAACCCGGTCAGCGTCCACAGTGGAGAGTCCTAACCTCGAGTCCGGATCCAGCTACGTACGTGCGACCAGTGCCGCCCCACCACCAGCGCCCCGAGCGCCGCCGCCCACAGCAGCGTCCACCCGCGCGCGCCCAGCGCGTACGCCGCCACCGGCAACGCCAGCGCGGCGGCCACCGAGGCGATCGCGACCCGGCGCGCAACCGGCACCACAACGGCGAACACCAAGACCACCACCAGCGCCAGCCACGGCTGCGATCCGAGCACCGCGCCCGCCGCGGTCGCCACGCCCCGCCCGCCACGCCCCCGCAGGTACGGCGAGGTCACGTGCCCGACCACCGCCAGGAACCCGGCCAGCAGCCCGGCCCGGTGGTCCACCACGCCGAAAACGGCCGCCGGCACAGCACCCTTCGCCACATCCAGCAGCCCGACGGCCACCCCGAACCGGCGGCCCAGCACCCGCCCGGCATTGGTCGCCCCGGGGTTGCCCGAACCCAGCGCGGCCAGGTCCAGCCCCTGCCGGCGCGCGATCATCGTGGCCGGCGACAGCGCGCCGACCAGGTAACCGGCGACCCCCGCGCCGGCCAGCAGCCACCCCGTCATGTCCGCGAGACAACCACCCCGAGCACCCCCGGACCGACGTGCGCGCCCACCGCGGCGCCGACCTCGGAGGTGTACATCCGCCGCACCGACGGCAGCCGCTCGGCCAGGTGCGAGGCCAGCAGCGCCGCCTTCTCCTGCGCGGCAAGGTGGTGCACGGCAACGTCCACAGTGGACTCCGCCGCGTACTCCACGGCGAGGTCCTCCAGCCGCGCCACCGCCCTGCTGGCCGTACGCACCTTCTCCCGCAGCACGATCGAGCCGCCCACCACGGTCAGGATCGGCTTGACCGACAGGGCCGTCCCCAGCAGCGCCTGCGCCGTGCCGATCCGCCCGCCCCGCCGCAGGTGCTCCAGGGTGTCCACATAGAACAATGTCTGCGTACGCTCGGCCGTACCCACCGCGGCCAGGTACACCTCGTCCAGCGACAACCCGCCCGCCGCCGCCTCGGCCGCCGCGATCACCGCGAAGCCCAGGCCCATCGCGGCCGAGCGCGAGTCCACGATCCGCACCGACGCCCCGTGCGTACGGGCCGCCAGCCGCGCCGACTCGTACGTGCCCGACAACGCGCCGGACATGAGCACCGCGACCACCCCGGCGGCCCCACCGTCCAATGTGGACGAGAACGCCGCGGCGAAGTCGCTGGGCAGCGCGCGCGAGGTGGACACCGCGCCGCGCCGTTCCGACAGCGCCTTGGCCACATCGGCGGGCTGGATCTCCACGCCCTCGATGCCGGTCTGGTCGCCGACGGTGACGTGCAGTGGCACCACCGTGACGTCCAGTTCCTCGGCGAGGCCGGGCGGGAGGTACGCCGTCGAGTCGGTCACCACCGCGATCCGCCCGGCCGTCACACGATCAGCCCACTACGAAGTTGACCAGGCGGCCGGGCACGACCACGACCTTGCGGACGGTCGCCGCCCCCAGCTGCGCGGCCACCTTCTCATCGGCCCGCGCCGCGGCCTCCACCTCCTGCGCGGAGGCACCGGCCGGCACCACGATCCGCGACCGCAGCTTGCCGTTCACCTGCACCGGCAGCTCCACCGTGTCATCCACCAGGTACGCCTGGTCGGCGACCGGGAACGCCTGCCACGCCAGCGATTCCGGATACCCCAGCTTGGCCCACAGCTCCTCGGCCAGGTGCGGTGCCAGCGGTGCCAGCAGCAGCAGCAGCGGCTCGATCACCTCGCGCGGCGCCCCGCCCTCGGGCCAGGTCTGCACGATGTGGTTGTTCAGCTCGGTGATCCGGGCGATGGAGGTGTTGAACCGCAGCGACTCGAACCCCTCCCGCGCCGCCGCGATCGTCCGGTGCAGCTGCCGCCGGGTGGCGTCGTCGGCGTCCACATCGGACACCCGCAGCTCGCCGGTCTCCTCGTCCACGACGTTGCGCCAGATCCGCTGCAGCAGCCGGTGCGAGCCGACCACGGCCTTGGTGTCCCACGGCCGCGACTGCTCCAGCGGCCCGGTGAACATCTCGTACAGCCGCAGCGTGTCCGCGCCGTACTCCGCGCACATCTCGTCGGGCGTCACCGAGTTCTTCAGCGACTTGCCCATCTTCCCGTACTCCCGGCGCACCGGCTCGCCCCGGTAGAAGTACGCTCCGTCGCGCTCCTCCACCTCCGCCGCCGGCACGTAGAAGTCGCGCGAGTCCTTGTACGCGTACGCCTGCACGTAGCCCTGGTTGAACAGCCGGCGGAACGGCTCCTCGGCCGACACCTCGCCCAGGTCGTACAGCACCTTCTGCCAGAACCGCGAGTACAGCAGGTGCAGGACCGCATGTTCGACGCCGCCCACGTACAGGTCGACGCCGCCCACATCGCCAGGCCCGGTCGGCCCCATCCAGTACCGCTCGTTCTCCGGATCCACGAAGCGGTCGGGGTTCTCCGGGTCGATGTAGCGGATCGGGTACCAGCAGGAGCCGGCCCACTGCGGCATCGTGTTGGTGTCCCGCCGGTACTTGCGCGGCCCGTCGCCCAGGTCCAGCTCCACCTCGACCCAGTCCGCGGCGCGCGACAGCGGAGTCTCCACATCGGACTCGGCGTCGTCCGGGTCGTAGGCCCGCGGCGCGAAGTCGTCGATCTCCGGCAGCTCGACCGGCAGCGCCCACTCCGGCACCGCCCGCGGCGTACCGTCGGCGTCGTAGACCACCGGGAACGGCTCGCCCCAGTACCGCTGCCGGGAGAACAGCCAGTCCCGCAGCTTGTACGTCGTGCGCGCCGTGCCGAAGTCGTGCGCGGTCAGCCATTCCACGATGGCCGCCTTGGCGTCCACAATGGACAGCCCGTCCAGGCTGAAGCCCTCGGAGTTGGCGGAGTTGATCGCCGGCCCCTCGCCCACGTACGCCTTGCCGTCGAACCCCTCCGGCGGTTGCACGGTGCGGATGATCGGCAGGTCGAAGACCTCGGCGAACTCCCAGTCGCGCTCGTCCTGCCCGGGCACCGCCATGATCGCGCCGGTGCCGTACCCGGTCAGCACGTAGTCGGCGATGAAGACGGGCACCGGCGTCGAGTTGACCGGGTTGGTCGCGTACGTGCCGGTGAAGACGCCGGTCTTGGTACGGTCCCCGGCCTGCCGGTCCAGCTCCGAGCGCCGCGCGGTCTGCTTCTGGTACGCCGCGACGGCATCGGCGGGCACCGGCGCCCCCGCCGTCCACTGTGGACTCACCTGGCCCGGCCAGGCGGCCGCGGTCAGCGCCGGCACCATCGGGTGTTCGGGCGCCAGCACCAGGTACGTCGCGCCGAAGACGGTGTCCGGGCGGGTGGTGAACACCTCGATATCCCCTGCGGGAGAGGGGAACCGGATCGTCGCGCCGGTGGAGCGGCCGATCCAGTTGCGCTGCATCTGCTTGATCGAGTCCGGCCAGTCCAGCCGGTCCAGGTCGTCGATCAGCCGGTCGGCGTAGGAGGTGATCCGCATCATCCACTGCTTCAGCGGGCGGCGGAAGACCGGGAAGTTTCCGCGCTCGCTGCGGCCGTCGGCGGTGACCTCCTCGTTGGCCAGCACCGTGCCCAGGCCGGGGCACCAGTTCACCGGCGCCTCGTGCAGGTAGACCAGGCGGTGACTGTTCACGATCGCGCGGCGCTCAGACTCGGGCAGGACCGTCCACTCGCGACCGTCCGGAGTGGACCGTGTGCCGGCGGCGAACTCGGCCTCCAGGTCCTCGATCGGCCGCGCCCGGCCGGCCGACGCGTCGTACCAGGAGTTGAAGATCTTCAGGAAGATCCACTGCGTCCAGCGGTAGAAGGCGATGTCGGTGGTGGCGACGGCGCGGCGGCGGTCGTGGCCCAGGCCCAGCCGGCGCAGCTGGGCACGGTACTTGGCCACGTTCTGCTCGGTGGTCACCCGCGGGTGCGTACCGGTCTCCACCGCGTACTGCTCGGCGGGCAGCCCGAAGGCGTCGAAGCCGATCGTGTGCAGCACGTTGTGGCCGGTCATCCGCAGGTACCGGGCGTACACGTCGGTGCCGATGTAGCCCAGCGGGTGGCCGACGTGCAGGCCCTCGCCCGAGGGGTAGGGGAACATGTCGTTCACGTAGTACTTGGGCCGCCCGGCCACCTTGTCGAAGCCCACGTTCAGCGGTCCCACCGGGTTCGGGGCGTGGAAGGTGCCCTCGTCGTCCCAGCGGTCCTGCCAGCGGCTCTCGATCTGGTTGGCCAGCGCGGCTGTATAGCGGTGCGGCGGCACCGCACTCGGCTCGGTCATCGCGTCCAAACTCCTCGGCTGCTCCTGGTCCGGAAAACGAAAGAGCCCTCGCTGAACGCAAGGGCTGAGCCGCGCTGACGGTCTACCGAAAGGTCAGCGCGGCCCGGTAAGGAGCAGGCTCCGGACGAAGCTCATGCCCGCATGATACCGCGCCACCCTGACGGACCCGATACGGCTATTCGCCCGGGCGTGTGGCCAGTAAGGGGCGGAGCAGGGCGGCGTACGCGGTGCCGATGGCTTCGTGCGCCGGCCAGCCCCAGTGCAGGCCGTCGATGTTGCAGCGGCCGGCGGCCAGTTCGGGGGCGATGAGGGTAGGGGTGTCGAGCATGGGCACCGATTCGCGGGCGGCCCAGGCAACAGCCGCGGCGACCGCGGGCGCGTGGCCGCCGGTGACGTGGCCGTACAGGGCCGCGTTGTGGGGTGGCGGGATCATGCCGGCGACGACCGCGGTGGGGTGGAAGTAGCGGATGCCGGCCACGCTGCGGGACAGGTAGTGGTCGGTGAGGGCCTGCGGCAGGTTGCGCCAGCGGCCGCCGTGCGCGCGGGCACCCCACGGCTGGGCGGCCCGGTAGGCCAGCCGGGCACCGCGGCGCAGCCAGGAGGGGCGCAGGTACGGGATGCCCTCGCGGACGTAGGTGGGGATGAGGGCGGGCAGGTAGTCCATGCCGCCCACGGCCAGGATGACCGCGTCGGCACGGGGCAGCAGCACCGAGTAGACGTGCGGGTCCTTGGTCAGCGCCCACCACACGTCCCGCGCGGTCCAGCCCAGCCGGGCGACCACCTCGACCTCGCACGGCAGCTCGCGGGCCATGATGTTCGGCCACAGCCGCGGCTCGGTCAGCAACTCGGCCCGCTTGGGGCCGTGGTAGGCCAGCGAGTCGGCCAGCACCAGGACCCGGCGCCGGCCCAGCAGCATGTCCCACGGCCCGGCCGCGTCGCGCCGCGACACCGCGCCCAGCGGGCCGACCCGTACCCGCGGGTCGGCCGAGGTGCCCTCGACCCCGCTGGAGGAGAGGGCGGCGAGGTGCCGGCGGGCGGTCATCGGTCGTCGGACAGGACGGGTACGGGCAGGGTGCCGGCGTTGTGCTCGACCAGCCGCCAGCGGCCGTGCCGGCGGCCGAGGACCGACCAGGAGCAGTTCGACAGCGGGCCGAGCACGCCGAACAGGTCCTCTGGCATGCCGAGCAGCCGGGACATGCCCAGCCGTAGTGCGGCGCCGTGGCTGACCACGACGGCCAGGCCCGTGGTCAGGCCTGGCTGGGCCGTCGCTTCCGCGATGCGATGCAGCGCACCCGCCACCCGTTCGGCGACCACGGCCGACAGCTCCCCGTCCGGCGGGGTCCAGTTGGCGTGCTCGACGGGGTAGCGGGTCCTGATCTCGGTATCGGTCAGGCCTTCCCAGACGCCGCCGGACCGTTCCCGCAGGTCCTTGTCCACGGTGACCTCCAGGCCGGTGAGGCGGGCGAGCGGGGCCGCGGTCTGGGCCGCGCGGCTCAGGTCGGAGGAGACGATCAGATCCGGGCGCAGCGCGGCGAGCAGCCGCGCGGCCCGTTCGGCCTGCGCCTGGCCGACCTCGTCGAGCGGGATGTCGCTTTGTCCCTGGAACCGGCGCTCGGCGTTCCACACCGTCTGGCCATGCCGCCACAGCACCAGCCGGACCGGCCGCGACGGCTCGCTCAGGGCGTCCTCCCGGGGTTTACGCTCAGCTCGGGCAGCTGGATCGCCGGGCAGTCCTTCCAGATCCGCTCCAGCGCGTAGTAGGTGCGCTCATCGGAGTGCTGCACGTGGATCACCACGTCGAGGTAGTCAAGGAGCACCCAGCGGCCCTCCCGTTCGCCCTCGCGGCGGACCAGGCTCGCGCCCGCCTGGCGCATCCGCAGCTCGATCTCGTCGACGATGGCCTTGACCTGGCGGTCGTTCGGCGCCGAGCAGAGCAGGAACGCGTCGGTGATAACGAGCTGATCGCTCACGTCATAGGCGATTATGCCGTCGGCCAGCTTGTCCGCCGCGGCCAGCGCCGCGGTCTCCACAAGCTCGACGGCCCTCGGTGTGGCAGTCACGAGTGCTTGCCGGCCTCCTCGGTAGGGGTCGCTATCTTTATTACCCTCTCATGCCGGGGTGTCATCCACCTTGGCGTACAGGCCGCGCTTGGCGATGTACTGCACCACCCCGTCGGGGACCAGGTACCAGACCGGCTGGCCCGCGCCCACCCGGGCGCGGCACTCGGTCGAGGAGATCGACAGCGCCGGGATCTCCACCAGGCTGACCTTCCCGTCTGGCAGGCCCGCCCCCGACAGCCGGTGTCCTGGCCGG
>Ga0081455_10007172_pt1 | contig 11782 bp, 8 predicted proteins | sample TabmetS3T2R1_FD_70207 | JGI IMG/M metagenome (GOLD analysis project Ga0081455, IMG submission 70207) | Tabebuia heterophylla rhizosphere microbial communities from the University of Puerto Rico - S3T2R1 | ecosystem: Host-associated > Plants > Roots > Rhizosphere ...
CCGAGGCCGAAGTGGACGCGCGGGTCCTCCGACGACAGGTAGCTGCTTCCGGCGTGGACCTCGCGGACGAGATTCCGCCCGCCGGGCAGGACCGCGGTCACCGTGGCGCCCGGGTGGAAGCCGTCGAGCGCCACCTCGAGCCAGTGTCCGCCGCGAGTCGTGTTCTCGAGCAACAGGAGCCGGCCACCGATGGTGTTCACAGCGATGTCGAGGTCGCCGTCGTTGTCGAAGTCCGCGGCGGCGAGACCCCGGCCGTTGAGACGGAGGCGCTCTTGCGCGGCGGCGCCGGTGTTCGCGTACGCGAAGCGACCAACGCGATTCCAGAGCACCTGGAGCGGCTGCGCGTCGTCGGCGAGATCCTTTACCGGGATGGCGCCGTTGGCGAGGACGAGGTCGAGCCTGCCGTCGAGGTCGAGGTCGACCCATGTAACGCCCCAGCCCACATAGGTGCCGCCAAAGGCGGAGTCGAAGTCCGAGCGCACGTCCGAGAAGGACCGGCCGGAATCGGAGCTCTCGTAGACGGCGTGCACCTGGTCACGGGAGTTGGTGACCAGCAGGTCGGTCTTCCCGTCTCCGCTGTAGTCCTCCGCGGCAATCCCCATACCCGCGTTCCCATCGGCGACGCCGGCATCGGCAGCGACGTTCTCGAACCGGAAGCCGAGCCCGCTCGGATCGGCTGCGGCGCCTCCGCGCCCGCGGACGTTCCTGTACAGCCGGTTCGGATCCTCGTCGTTTGCGACGTAGAGGTCGAGCCGGCCGTCGCCGTTGAGATCGGAGAACACAGCCCCGAGGCTGTGGTCGAATGCCCCCTTGTCGAGGCCCGCTTCTTCACTCACTTCGCGGAAGTGGGGTCGACCGCTCGCGTCGGGGCCCTCGTTGAGGTACAGGAGGTCGTGCACACCCTGGTAGCGGCTGGGGAAGCCGCCCAGCGAGTTCTCCGCCAGTCCGTTCAGATTGGTATAGCCCGCCACGTACAGGTCGGGACGCCGGTCGCCGTTGACGTCGCCCACCGCGGCGCCCGCGTGCCAGCCGTAGACGTCGATCCCGGCGGCGCGGGCGCCCTCCGTGAACGTGCCGTCGCCGTCATTCCACAGGAGCGCGTCGTATGTGGACGACGTGACGTAAAGATCGGTGTGGCCGTCGAGGTCGAAGTCGGCCGCGACACACCCGTTTCCACGCAGCGAGACGTCGGCGCCGGATGCTCTGCTGACGTCGACGAATCTCCCCTTCTCGTTGTGGAAGAGCGCGCTCCGAGGAAGCCCGCCCTCCTGTTTCCATCTGGCGACGTCGAGCTCCGAATACGAGTTGACCGCGAACAGGTCCATCCAGCCGTCACCGTCGTAGTCGAGCCAGCAGACCCCGGCGCCCATCATCGCCACTGGATCGGTGGGGGTGACCGTGTAGCGGAACGAGGACTGCCTGAAGTCGAGGCCTACCTGGTCGGAGACCGACTTCAGGTGAGGGGCCACGTACCCGGCCAACGGCAGGGGGGCCACCGGCGCAGTCACGGCCGCCGGCGCCGTCTCGATTGCCCCCGCGCGGGTGCCGACGATCAAAAAGCGTCCTCCCTCGAACCTGACCTCCAGCGTCCGCTCAAACGGCGAGCTGTCTCCACGAGACCCTTCGAGAGATGCGACGACGAGGGGCGGTCCCTGCCCCTCGCCCGGCTCGAGCGTGAGGCGTATCTCGTCGATGTGGGCGTCCGCGCTGTTCGCGAGGTCCGCGACGATGTCGCCGGCGATCCGCGTCGCCGTGGCGTCGTCGATCTCGGAGGCGACCGTGCTCGACGGGATGACGGTCACACGCGGGAGTTCGCCGTTGGCGGTCGCGGCGCCCGCGGACTCCGTGCCGGAGCGCGCTGGGATTCCGGCGAGGACGACGAGACCTGCGAACGCCGCCGCGCCGGTCAGCGCCGCCGCGCCGAGGCCGCGTGTCCCCAGGCGAGGCAGGCGGGAGCCGGATGCCGCCCCCTCGGGGAGCAGCCATTCCAGAAGCGGCCGAACCGCGCAGACGAGCGCGAGCGATGCGAGCAGCGCGACCTTGGTGTGGTACTCAGTCGTCTGCGGAGCCATCATGAGGATCGCGAGCAGCCCGATCGCCACGCCGTAGACGCGGCGGGCGGTCCGGCCTGCGGGGATCGTCTTCGGGTCGGTGATCATGAAGAAAAGGAACACGAGGACCTCAGGCGAGAAGACGAGGATCCGCCACAGGGCCCAGCCTTCGACCGGCCCGAGGTACCAGCGCGCGGTCATCGCATGGCCGCTCGCGGCGAGCACCGCCAGGCTCCCCGCAAAGGCGAGCCAGAAGCCAAGAGCTATCCCGAGAAGACGCAGCCGGCCGAGGATGAGGAAGCCGCCCGCCACGATGATCGCGAGGGCCAGACCGAGCCAGAACGACATTGGCCCCCACCAGAAATCGAGCGGCTCGGCGTGCTCCGGACCGAGCGCGAGGAAGCAGAGGACGAGGCCGATGTTCGACGGATTGAAGATGTGGCGGCCGCGGAAGCGGACGATGTACTTCGACAGCAGCCCGACGGCAGCGGTTCCGGCGAAGATCCACCAGCCGCGCATGCTCCACCAGTCGCCGTGCTCCGTCCCGGGAACCCGAAGGACGAAAGCGACGCCGTTTCCGGTCAGCATCGCGCTGGCCGGCCAGATGATCATGTGCTGGCGCCTGAAGGCGATTCCGACCTCGAGGACCGCGCACGTTCCCAGTGCGACCAGGATCTGCGCGATCGAGAGCTCGAACTCGAACGCCGCCTGCCCGAGCACCTGCAGGGAGACGATCACCGCGGCGAGGTGAAGGCGCGGGTCGCGCAGACGCGGCAGAAGGACCGGGTACGGCGTGCCCCGGATTCGCAGAGTTGGCCCCGCGACGACGGCTGCGTCCGGCGCGCCCATCAAATCATGCTAACTCGCTGGTTAGGTTCGGCACAGCCAGCGTGTTACGGTCCGCGGCCACGCCGATGGAGACGACGCGTCGAGAGCTCCTGCAGCGAACGGTCGTTGCGGCCGCGGCTGTGGCCACCGGCTGGCGCGCGTTCGGCATTCCGGCGGCGAAGGCCGTCCCCATCGGCTACGGGCCTCTCGGCGACCCGGACGCGAACGGTGTTCGCTTGCCCGCCGGCTTCCACGCGCGGCTTCTCGCAAAGACCGGCCAGCCGGTGGCAGACACCGGCTACGTCTGGCATGGGCAGCCCGACGGCGCCGCGACGTTCGTCACGCCTGACGGTGGGTGGGTGCTCGTCACGAACAGCGAGCTCAACGGCACGCGCGGGGGTGCCTCGGCAATCCGCTTCGCCCCCAACGGGGAGCCGACTGCCGCGTACCGAATCCTCGGCGGCACGAAGTGGAACTGCGCCGGCGGCGCGACTCCCTGGAGGACGTGGCTTTCCTGTGAGGAGTTCCGCCAGGGCGTCGTCTGGGAGTGCAACCCGTTCGCACCGAGTCAGGGCATCGCGCGCCCCGCAATGGGCACGTTCATGCACGAGGCTGCTCCTGTCCATCCGGCGACCGGCCATGTCTACATGACTGAAGACGACTACGGCGGCCGGCTCTACCGCTTCCGGCCACGGCGCTACGGCGATCTCGGCGCAGGAAGGCTCGAAGCCGCGTCCGTGGGGGAGGGCGGTGCCGTGACCTGGATCCCCGTTTCACCGGACAAGCCGTACCGCGGTCGTGACACGACGGGCTTCGACCGCGGCGAAGGTGCCTGGATCTCGCACGGCGTCCTGTACTTCTCGACGACGGCCAATGACCGCGTGTGGGCGCTCGACCTCGGCACGATGCGGATCAACCCGATCTATGACGGCCAAGGCGCGGACGCCGCCGAGGCCCTGCACGATCCCGACAACATCACCGTGCACGAGCCCACCGGCCACGGGTTCGTCGCCGAGGACGCCGACGACATCCAGCTCGTCCAGCTCGTGAACACCGGAGCGGGTTGGGGCGCGGTGCCGTTTCTCCAGTTCGTTGGGCACGACGGATCCGAGGTCGCAGGACCCGTGTTCTCCCCGGACGGAATGCGGCTCTACGTCAGCTCGCAGCGCGGCACGGACGGTGACGGGATGACGTTCGAGATCACCGGCCCGTTCGCGACCCGCTGATCCCGCTCAACGCTCGTCGTCAGGGTATTCGTCCTTCCGCCAAGATCGGGGTTCGGGTGGCTGGGGGAGCGGCGTGCGCTCCAGTAGGAAGCTGTAGTACGGCGCGACGAACGGATCGGGCGCCGCGACGGTGTATGTGTGGAAGACGCTTCCGTTCTCGCGCGCGAAGGCGATCCAGCTGGGGTTCTCGCGCAGCCCGTCTTTCAGTTCGGCCCCGACCTGGCCGGCCCATTCCTCGAGCCAGTCCGGCGGGTTGTCGATCAGCTCCTTGATCTCGGGAACCAGCAGTGCCTCCTCCTCGGTCAGTGCGAGGCCGAAGTCGAAGGCGAAGTCGGTGTCGTAGGTGGAGACGTACGGGAACTCCCAGCCCATCCGCTGCTTGTAGGCCGTCAGCCGGTCAATCGGCGCTCGCGAGAAGCAGATCAGCGTCACGTCGCGGTGGTTCAGGTGGACGAGCGAGCCGTTGAGCCCGTCGGCCAGGCTGGTGCAGCCGGGGCACGCGCCGAGCGTGTAGTCGGGGCCGAACATGACGTTGTACGCGAGCAGCTGAGAGCGTCCCTCGAAGAGGTCGGCGAGCTTCTTCGTGCCGTTCTCGGTGTCGAACTCGTACTCCTTATCGACCCGCACCCAGGGAAGCTCGAGGCGCTGCTTCTTGACCTCCTCGTTGCGCTCCGCCTGCTCGGCCTCGAGCTTGGCGAGCTCGTCACGGGCGGCCTGCCATTCCTCGCGAGTGACAACCTTGTTATCGGGCATTTCATCTCCCCCGTTGCAGTAGCGTGACGAGCAGCATGGCGAGATTTGTCGTCGACTGCGGCGTCGTCCCTGGGCTCGCGAGCGAGGGGATCGAGATTCCGGCCGGGCACGAGCTCCTTTGCCCCGACGCTCCTGCGTTCGCAGACGCTGCCGGCCATCCACGAGGCGGTTGATCGCGGCGACATCACGGCCGACGTCGCCCAGGAGCGGCTTGACCTCCGTGGCATGTGCGAGGTGCGCCACGAGGAGGGCGAGACGTGCCACGGGATCGTCGCGCGCGGCCGCGACCTGCGCTTCGGCCGAGGCGAGGGCGGTGTTTGCCTGTCGGCTCGTGGTCAAACAGGGGCGGCGGTGACCGGCGTGTGCGCTTCCTTGTCCCTGGGCCAGAGCAGGTAGGTCGCGACGAGAGCGATCGCGCAGCCGATGAGGGTGTCGAGCAGCCTTCGCTGCGTCCAGTCTCCTATAGCTCCAGTCGGCGCGCCGGCCATGAGGATCGAGCCGATCGACGTGAAGGCGCCGCCCACGATCGGATACGCGGGCCCGAGGCCGACGCCGGAGAACAGGATGATCACGCCGAACGAGAAGAGCACCCGATCGGGGATGACGAGCGAGGCAACTCCCAGCAAAACCACGCCGAACAACGTGCTGCCGACGCGAACGGAGGTTTGGCTCTTGGGATTCTTCCCCGGCGTGAGCAGGACGAGGTACGCCGTGAAGAAGATCCAGAACGCGTCTCGTCCTCCATCGAGCTGGAAGAAATACATGAGCACCGCGAGCGGGATGGCGCGGCGGACTCCGTCGCGTGCGTGCTCGTCGAAGGTGCGAAGGGACCGCCAGATCGGCGCGAGCGGAATGGGCGCCCGCGCAGCTCTGACCTCGTCCGTTTCGCTTCGCCGCCGCCAGGCGGTGCCCACGAACGCGACGACGAGGCCGGCGAGGCAGCCCGCCACGATGTGCGCTACGGCCCAGCGCAGGGCCACGAGCTCCTGCAGATGGGCGACTCGCGCCATCGCCGTCACGAGCAGATAGCCCAGCGAGAGCAGGAACCCAAGAGCGACTCCGAGGGGCCCGGACGCGCCGGCGACGGAGGTCAGGAACGCGACCACGGCCATCGCCAGGGCCGCCCAGACCGGGTGTCCTCCGGTCGCAAAGCCGACGGCGGTGAGAAGCATGATCCAGCCGGCGGCCACAAAGGCCAGGCGGCGAGCGATGCCAGACGGCCCGCCGGAGCTCGCGGCGGCGACGATCGCCCCGGTCAGCGCCGAGAGAAGCGTGGCCCTGAAATGCGGCAAGGCCGCGCTGAAGGCGATTCCGACGGCAAGCCCGCACACCAGGTAGCGAACGAGCCCCCACGCAGGTGGGGCTCCGGTGGGAGCAATCCACTCCCGCCACCGTGGTCGAGCCTCCACGTCGCTCGTCTGCACCTTCCCGTCGCCCCGAGCTTGCCGCGGCGGGCTCCTGCGGTCAACTGCCAGGGTCTTGGCGTCCTGCTGCGAGGAGATCGATCTTCCGCTCGAGGTCGGCGAACCTTGTCTCAATCAGTTCGCGATCGCTCAGCTCTCCATCTGCCCGGCTTGCCGCGTTCTCACGGGCGGCCCGCGCGACGAAGCTCGACGTGATCACTGCCGTCACGATGGCGATGAAGGCGATTCCCTCGAGCATGACGAAGGCTCCCACCAAACGGCCCGCGACGTGCGACGGGGCGACATCGCCGTAGCCGACCGTCGTGACCGTCTGCAACGCCCACCACATCCCGACCCAGACGTCGGGATATTCCTCGCTGTCGATGACGCTGATCAGGATCCCGGCGCCGACGACAACGACCGTGGTTGCGATGACGATCACGCCTGCGGCGTTGCGCACGGAGGGTGGCTCGTGTATGAAGCGCTCGAGCCGCCGCTCGATTAGATTCGGGCGGCCCATCGCTGACGTGTTCTATAGGGTCGCCCGGATGGGGCGGGCGATCGGAATCCCGGTCTCGAACGAAGGGCTTCGAAGCCACGCCGAGGGGCTGCTCGCCAGGCCGGTCCGCCTCGGCGACCTCGCGCTCGCGTTCGACCAAAGCAGTGCGGACTCCGCGGAGGTGCTGGTGGAGGGCGAGCAGTTCTATCCACCCATGCTCGCGGACATCGAGTCGGCAACGTCGTCGATTCACATCAACCAGTTCGGCTTTCGGCCCGGTGTGGTCGGAGACCGCTTCGCCGATGCGCTCATCCGCAAGGCCAGAGCAGGCGTGCCGGTCCGACTCGTCGTCGACCGGCAGGGATCGGCGCCCGAGGAGGCCGCGCGCGCACACTACGAGAAGCTCACGGAAGCGGGGATCGACGTCTGTGTCGTCCGGGCGACGAAGCCGCGCTCCACCTTCGGTGCCCTCGGCGGCGGCGGAACGCTGCGGTGGAACCTCGGGGGCCTGGGCCACATCGACCACCGGAAAGTCGTGATGGTGGACGGCCGCGTCGGGTGGGTCGGCGGTGCAGGCATCGAGGATCACTTCCAGGACGGTCGCTTCCACGACCTCTTCTTGCGCGTGACAGGCCCGGTCGTCTCGCAGCTCCAACTCGTCTTCGTCGCGAGTTTCCGCTGGCTCGGCGGCGAGATCCCTGCCGAGAAGCTCGACGGCCTGTTCCCCGAGCAAGCCGACGGCGAGATCCCTGCCCTCGTCTTGCACAACGCGCCGGGGAAGTACCGTCCCATCACGAGCCAGATCGCCCGCATGCTCGACGGTGCCCGGGAGACCCTCGACGTCGTCAATCCTTACGTCACCGACCGCGGCATGATCAACCGCATCGCGGGCGCGGCCCGCCGCGGGGTCCGCCTCCGGCTCTTCGTGCCCGCGAACGCCAACAACTGGGCTTGCGCGGCCGCGCAGCAGTTCCACCACGGGAAGCTCATCGAAGCGGGCGTGCGGATCCTCGAGTACCCGACGATGCTCCACGCCAAGGCGTTCGTGCGCGACGGGGAGGAGGTCCTCGCGGGAACCTGCAACCTCGAGGCCTGGAGCCTCAAGCGCTTCTTCGAGATCGACCTGCTCGTACGCTCCGAAGCCCTCGCGGCGCAGTTTGAGGAACGGTTCAGCGCGCCGGCCGAGGAGTCCTCGCGCCCGGCCGTTGTTCTGACCGGCCTCAAGCCGCGCGCGAAGGGCGCGGCATTCGCCGCCATCTCGCCGCTCCTCTAGGTCGGCCGTTGCCGGGCTGCGCACGTAGGATCGCTCCGTGAGGGGATTCCCATGTGAGGGCGGTTGCTCTTGCGGCGAGATCCGCTACCGGCTCACGTCCGAGCCGCTCTTCACTCATTGCTGTCACTGCCTGAACTGCCAGCGCCAAACCGGCAGCGCGTTCGTCATCAACGCGTTGATCGAGGCAGACCGCGTCGAGCTTCTCGCCGGAGAGCCGCGGCCGGTCGACGTGCCCCGCGACGACGGGAGCGCGCAGCGCATCTTCCGTTGCCCGACCTGCGAGGTGGCGGTCTACAGCCGGTATTCGCGCCCCGATGTCCTCTTTGTTCGCGCCGGGACGCTCGACGACCCGGGGTTGGTCTCGCCGGACGTCCACATCTTCGCGCGGTCGAAGCGGAAGTGGGTCGAGCTCCCGGAATCGGTACCGGCCTTCGATGTCTTCTACGACCAGCAAGCGCTTTGGCCGGCGCCCAGTCTCGAGCGGCTCGAGGCCCTCGAAGTCCGCACGGAACCTTGAATTTCGCTTACAACCTCCGTACCGTTGCGCCATCAAGCGGCTCGGACCGGCAACTTAGGAGGCTACGAGTGAGGGAACTGCCATTTGGAAAAGCAGAGGGCAAGGCGCGGAGACGAATTCAGCTCGCCCTCCTGGCACTCGTTCTCACCCTCGCCGCTGTCGCGGCAGGGTGCGGTGGCGGCGACGAGGGCAGCACGGGAGCCGCGGCGACAGGCACGTCGGCCTCAGGCGGTGCGTGCGACAAGGAGATCTGGGTTCTTCTGCCTGACAGCGCGAGCTCACCGCGATGGGAGAGCGACGATCGTCCGTACTTCGACAAGGCGTTCAACGATGCCGGCATTGAGCACACCATCGTCAACGCCGAAGGCGATGCGGCGACCCAGCAGTCACAGGCCGAGCAGGCGATCGCGGCCGACGCAGGTGTGATCGTGCTCACGAGCATCGACACGGGCTCGGGCGGCGCCATCATCGACTCGGCGAAGGAAGCGGGCGTCGACGTGATCGAGTACGACCGCTTCAACACCGGCAGCTCGGGCGGATCCGCCTACGTGAGCTTCGACAACGTCCAGGTCGGCGCGACCATGGGCGAGGTCCTGGAGCCTGCGATCGAGGCGCTCGGCAAGAGCCCGGCGAACGTCGTCGAGTTGAACGGCGGCGAGGAGGACAACAACGCCTTCCTCTTCAAGGACGGCTACGACGCCGTCGTGCAGCAGCACGTTCAGGACGGCAGTTGGAAGCTCGTCGCCGACCAGTTCGTGCAGGGGTGGGGCGCCAACGGCGAGGGCCAGGGGATCATGGAGCAGATCCTCACCGACGCCAACAACAAGGTCGATGCCGTGTTCGCTGCCAACGACAACCTCGCGCAGCAGGCGATCAACGCGCTCGAGGCCGCCGGCGTGGGGCCGGTCCCGCTGAGCGGTCAGGACGCGTCCGCGGCGGGGATCCAGAACATCCTGCTCGGCAACCAGACGATGACCGTCTACAAGCCGATCCAGGCGGAGGCCGAGACCGCGGTGCAGGCCGCGATCGCTCTGTGCGGCGGGCAGGATCCGTCCGCGGTGCAGCCGGACTTCTCAGGATCGCTCTCCGACGGGACGGTCGGGCTCCTGGACCTGCAGACGGTTGGCATCAAGGCGGCCGACGGCAAGCCGGCGGATTCTCCGACCGGCGAGGGCGTCGTCCCGTACCTGGCGCTGACCCCGATCGCCGTCACGGCCGACAACATCGCCGACACGGTCATCGCGGACAACTTCCGAACGATCGAGGAGATCTGTACCGGCGACACCGCCGACACGGACTTCTGCAAAGAGAACAGCTAATCGAGGATCAAGGCACGGAGTGTGGGAGGCGCCTCGGCGCCTCCCTCCTCCTCCTAGGTAATGGCCACCGCTGACACGCCGCTCCTTGAGCTTCGGGGGGTCTCGAAGGCCTTCGGCGCCGTCCAGGCGCTCTACCGGGTCGATTTCGAGGTCCGCCGCGGGGAGGTCATGGCGCTCGTCGGCGACAATGGGGCGGGCAAGTCGACGCTCATCAAGAGCGTCGTCGGCATCTACCCCTTCGACGAAGGCGAGGTGCTCTACGACGGGGCCCCCGTCAACGTCCACGGTCCGCGTGACGCCGCCAAGCTCGGCATCGAGGTCGTCTACCAGGATCTCGCGCTTGCCGACAACCTCGACGTCGTCGCCAACATGTTCCTGGGGCGGGAGCGGGCCCGCGTCCGTTTCGTGCTCGACGAGTCGAGCATGGAGCGCTCCGCGCGGGAAACGCTCGACAGCCTGTCCGTTACCACGCTCAAATCGGTCCGGCAAACAGTCGCCGGGCTCTCGGGAGGCCAGCGACAGGCCGTCGCCGTCGCGAAGTCGGTGATGTGGGACTCCCGGCTCGTCATTCTGGACGAGCCAACAGCGGCGCTCGGCGTCGCGCAGACGCGCCAGGTCCTCGATCTCGTCAAGCGCCTAGCGGAACGGGATCTCGGCGTCGTGATCGTGACCCACAACCTGCACGACGTCTTCGAGGTGGCCGACAGGATCACAGTCCTGCGGCTCGGCCAGCGAGTAGCCCTGCTCGAGCGATCCAAGACCACGCAGCAAGAGGTCGTACACGCAATCACAGCAGGCACCCTCGACCACGTGCCCGGGATGCTCGAGGAAGAGAGGGCCGAGGCATGAGCGATCCTCCGGTCGAAATCGATCCGACCGTGGATCCGACGGCTGCGCGGGTCGAGCCGGTCGCAGCCGATGCGCTCGCGGACGACGTCGCCGGGGCGAGCTTCGGCGGTTACGTGCGCCTCTGGTGGCAGGGAATCCGGGCCGGCGAGCTGGGATCGCTGCCCATCATCGTCGGGCTGCTGGTCATCGTCGTCGTCTTCGGCATCCTCGACGACACGTTCCTGACCGAGCGGAACTTCACGAACCTTCTGCTGCAGATGTCGGCGATCGCCACGATCGCCATCGGCGTCGTGTTCGTGCTTCTGATCGGGGAGATCGACCTCTCCGTTGCATTCGTGAGCGCCGTCGGCGGGGTCGTGATGACGCTGCTGCTCCGGCCGGACGACCCGGGCTGGCCGTGGTGGGCGGCCATCCTCGTCGCGCTCACGTGCACGACCGTCATCGGCTTCGTTCAAGCGCTCGTGATCACGAAGGCCGGGGTACCGTCGTTCGTCGTCACGCTGGCGGGACTCTTGATCTGGTCCGGAGTCGTCCTCATCCTCACGACTCAGGCCTCTTCAGTCGGCACGATCAGGATTCAGGACGAGACCGCTGTCGGGATCGCGAACGACTTCCTCAGTCCCACGGCGGGGTGGGTGTTGGCAGCCCTTGTGGTGATCGGCTATGCGCTGTCCGAGCTACAGAACGCGCGGACACGTCGCGCGAGCGGCCTGTACGCGAAGCCGATCATCGTCACGGTGCTGCAGACCGTTGGCCTGGCAGCCGTTACCTGCGCCGCGGTCTGGTACGTGAACAAGGACCGCGGAGTTCCCAAGGTGACGGTGATCCTCCTCGCGCTCCTCGTGCTCTGGTCCTTCATCGCCTCGCGGACGCGCTTCGGGCGCCACGTCTACGCCGTAGGAGGCAGCGCGGAAGCGTCACGGCGCGCAGGGATCGACGTCGATCGCGTGCGCATCGCCGTCTTCATGATCAGCGGCTTCATGGCGGGCGTCGGCGGGATCATGCTCGCCTCGCGGCTTCGCTCCGTTGCAACCAACAGCGGCGGCGGGAACCTGCTCCTGCTC
>Ga0081455_10007173_pt1 | contig 11782 bp, 10 predicted proteins | sample TabmetS3T2R1_FD_70207 | JGI IMG/M metagenome (GOLD analysis project Ga0081455, IMG submission 70207) | Tabebuia heterophylla rhizosphere microbial communities from the University of Puerto Rico - S3T2R1 | ecosystem: Host-associated > Plants > Roots > Rhizosphere ...
ACGAGCTCCGCGTCGCGGTCCCAGTGCTAGTCGGCAAGCAGTTTGCGGTCCTCGCCGCTATCGAAGTTCAAGTAGTCGTAACGCAGGCCGAGTTGCTTCGAAAGCGTCGTCTTACCCGCCTGCCGCGGGCCGGCAAGCAAGACGATTTTTCGGCGAAGATCACGCTGGATTCGGTCCTCCTGAGATCGCCGCACCAGACTATTTTGCGCCCAACTTCAAAATAGTCAAGACCATTTTGAAGCTCGATTCAAAATAGTCGGCCTCGCCCGACGAGCGCCCATCGCAGCTGCCCTGAGGTCCGCATCTCCATTCCGTCAGCGCAGTCATACATGTCGTGAACTTGCCAACCTTTATCCAGCGTGAGCTTTGTGGCCAATCGGGTGCGGAGCTCGAGCCCTTTGCATCGACCGTTCACGTGATCTCCGGCAGAGTTCTGCCGAGCGCGCCGCCACAACCAACTCGGCGACACAAGTTCATGTATCGGAGTAAGGCGGCCGTCATGGGTGTACGAGGTACCGTCACGGCGTTCGGTTCGTACGGCTGCAACGGAAGCCCGTTTACCGAACTGAAAGTGACACAGGGCACGGCCGATCTGTGGAGCGGTTCGTACGAGACAGCCAGTCAAGTGAGCGACAAGAGCTACGCGTCCGCTTGCAGCGCGCAAGCTTCCTGCGACCTGCCTGCATGCAATGTCGTCTGCACGGGCGCCAAACCCGTAGCCGTCTGCGACGACAGCTGCGGACTCGACCGCTGCAGGTGCGAAGCGTTGCCACCGCGCAACTGTCAGGTCAGCGCCTGCGGCCAAAGCTGCTCGAGCCAATGCCAGGATTCGAAACCTGTAGCGGTTTGCAGCCTACCTCCCATGGGCCAGGACAACGCGGGCAACGTGCAATGCTTCGGCTCGCCGGAATGCGCGTGCGAGGAAGCCTCGAAGCATCCAGCCTGCGTCGTGGAGTGATCAGCCAGTGAGGTGGGGGCGGCGAGGACATCGAAGGCAGGGTTTTGGGTCGGCGTGTGTCGCTGACGAGCGAACTGGTGTCGAGATGCCCGCTCGAAAGTGGTTGGAGCGCGGGGCGAAGCCGCGCTTCGTGCATGAGCAACGGCCGTGTGTCGTGTGAGCAAAAACCACGGCGTGGAATGTACGCGGCTCGACATCGGCTGCGAGGCGCGCGCTGCGATGACAGCGGCGCGACGTGCGAGCAGTAAACGTCCTTGAACCTCGCTACAACTCACCCGAACACGAGCATCAGCTGAGCGCAGGGTTTGCGTGCAGCGGGTGGGGGCTGCGGTCCGAGTCCGGCGCGATAGAGCGCGCGTGCTACGGCTTTGGGGGTGGTGGCGAACTCGAGCACGCGCATTCGGCCAGCGCATACGACACAGACCGTGACGTCGACGGCAAAGCTCTTGCGCAACAGGACTGCCCAGAGCTGGCGCCCGGCTTGGGCCGCGGCCTCAGGTGAGTCCTGTGCTGGCTGCGACACGTGCCCAGCGTGCAGCGCAGTGTCTTCGAATAGCGTGAGCTGGGCTTTGGCTGCTGTGGGCTGCGGCGCAGGTCCGGCCAACGTGCCGACCACTTCAGCTCGGTCCGCGGCAGCCGGCGACAAGATTCCGGCGTATCGCAGTAGATGGAAACGCGGCGGTGGGACCAAGGCGACGAGCCGGGCGATGAACGACAGCGGATCGAGCACGATCGCGCGCGTGCCGTCTCTCCACACTTTCTTCATCGTGTATTGCAGCCGGCCGTCGGGCAGCTGCGACAGGCGCTCGTTCGACAGCGGTGGCCATGCGATGTAGCGGCACAGGCGCAACAATCGAGGACGGTCGCAGCCATCGATTGTTGCGAGGCGCGCGCTGCAGAGACACCGTTCTTGCTCGGGTACGCGCGGGTCGAGATAATCCCGCAAGTGCACAGCCCGAGGCTAGGAATCGCGTTTGTAAGCTTCCTGCTCGCCGCCCTTACGCTGGCCGTAGCGTGTCGGGCGAGATTGCCGTCGGCGCGCGAGGTAAGCGCGGCGAGTCCTTCGCGTCCAAAAAACGATGTGGCAGCGAATAGCACCCCTGTCCCATCACCTGCTCAGCGTGACTCGCAGCAGCGCGATTCGCGACCACTTGCCGACCGGGCGCCCGAAGGCGACGCATTCCATCGTGAGCTGTCCATGCCCAGGTCCGGCCTAGCCCAGACCATGTCGGCACAGACCCTTGCTGCAGCCGTCAAACGCAACAACGTAGCCTCGTTCGCGATGTGGCGTGCGTTTGCAGAGCACGACAATTTCGTCGTGTCTCCTTACAGCATTCGTGCGGCGCTCGGCCTAGTTTACCTCGCATCGGAAGGTGAGAGTCGGCAGCGGTTACAAGCACGACTCGTTTACCCGGAGCGCGACGACGAGCTTGCTGTCGGCGCGCTCGACGCGACTTTTCGAGCCCGCTCGGAAGGTCGCGTCGAGTCCGCGTCCAGCCTGTGGATCGCGGACGCGTATCCGTTGCTGCCAGCGTACCTGCAGCGGATAGCTGACTTCCTGCGCGCTGAAGTGCACGTGATCGACCTCAGCACGGAACCCGAGCGGGCGCGGCGCTTCATTAACCGATGGACGTCCACGCACTCGCGGGGCGACACGACTGAGACGCTCCCGGAGTCGACCATCACGTCTCGCTCGCGGGCTGCGCTAGTAGACACAGTATCCTTCGCGGGTACGTGGCCCCCCCGATTCATGCTCTTCGAAGGGCAGCACGCCTGGACCGATCCGGATGGGACGGTCGGTCGTTCGGGGATGGACATGGCGTACGGCGGCAAGTGCAAGGCTATCTTCAACGATCCAGCGGTCGCATCGCCAGGCGACTGTACCGGGTCGGCTTGCCGGGACGCTGCAGATGCCGCAATCGCTGATTATCAGGACTCGTCGTTGTCGCTGATGGTTGTCAAACCAGAGTCATGGAAAGATTTCGTATGGAACGAACGTAGTTACTTGCGCATCTGGTCCGCATTGCAGAAAGCCCCAGAGGTCGACTTCAACTTCCCGATCTTCGAGCTTCGATCTATACGCGACTTCACACGGCCGCTCCTGCGACTTGGGCTCGCCGCGTCCGACTTCTCATTGGCCCAAGGAGCGCTCGGTCCGGCTGGCGCGAACCTTTCCCTCGATCGGATCGTTCACCGGGCGTCGTTCCAAGTGCACGCGGGGTCACCGAAGCGGGAGCAAACGTCCGCTGAGCGAGAGAGAGAGCGCATGCGGGACCCCGACGACGGGCCCTTCTCGCCGTATTTCAGCGCCGACCAAGCCTTCTACTTCCTCGTGGCGGAACGGGAGACAGGGCTAGTTCTGCTGATGGGTCAGGTGGTCGAGCCACCTCCGTATCGACGCAACCCGGATCGCGGTGGCCTTGTTCCACGAGTTCGGTGATCACGCGCAGTGCGCGCTCCAGCCCGCCGCAAGCGCGCAGGCTTAGCGCGAGTCGAGCTGCGTTGGCACGAAAAGACACACTGTTGCCAGTACCGGATTTTGAGTTTGATGGGAAAGCCCTGTTTCCTGCACTTTCAACGACTTTGGGCCGCTCCAAACTACGCAAACGGCCCCTAACGACCCTAAGGGGACAGCTTTGGGGGACAGCTTTTAGGGGACGATTCACCGGACGCCAAAAGCTGTGCTCGTCGGAGCAAGATCGCCGCATGCGGCGACCGGGACATTGCCGAGAGCAGGAGCCTCCTGTGGTGAGCTCATGCACTGTAGCGCGGCTCCGCAGATGTCGTCGTTCAATGTGTCTACGCCCAGATTGTGCCTGAACGGGCTCGCGCAGCCAGGTTCAGCTTGACTTTTATGTTAAGCTTCACATAATTGCCATGTGCTGCCTTTGCCATCATTCACGGCCGACGGCACTCTGCCGCCGGGCGACTACGAACTGACACTCGACGAACTTCTCGCCTGCTCGCTCGTGACGGGAAACGGAGTCGGCTCGTCGACGTGGGACGCGGTCTGGCGCGCCTCCCTTGTAAAGAACTTTGCGGTGCTCGTTGGTCAGCTACGGCGCGTTGGCGTGCGCGACATTTTCGCTGACGGATCGTTCGTCGAGGACAAGGACCATCCGAACGATATCGACGGTTACTTCGTCTGCGATCTGAAGAGACTCGTGAGCGGCGAGCTCCAACGCGAATTGAACCTCCTCGATCCGCACAAGGTCTGGACGTGGGATCCGAACGAACGGCGGCGTTTCGCGGATACCCTAAAAAACAGCTGCCGATGTGGCACCAGTACCGTGTCGAGCTGTACCCGCACTTCGGACAGCTGTCGGGTATCCGCGACAACTTCGGAAACGAGCTCGAGTTCCCGTCCGCGTTTCGGCTCTCGCGGCGGGACGGCAAGCCCAGGGGGATCATCAAAATCGGAGAACAGTCATGATCCGCAACGAAGTCGAATACCAGGAAGCGGTTAAGCGCTTGAGGGATGAACGCGCCAGGTACGACGCGCATGAGCAGGAACTCGCGCGCATGGGTCTGAAGCCTGTCGAGATAAAGCGCGCGATGGACCCATTGCGCTCTTTCAACCTGCAACTCGAGGAGGAGGTCGAGGCCTACGAGCGTCTAAAACGAGGGGACCTCGGTGAGCTCGACAATCTTCACGGGCTCGGCCGAACGCTCGTCGCCCTCCGGATCGCGCTGGGGCTCACGCAACGACAATTGGCGGAGCGGCTCGAGGTTAACGAGTCACAGGTCTCTCGCGACGAGCGCAACGAATACCAGGGCATCACCGTCGACCGAGCGAGCCGCATCCTAGACGCACTCGGCGTCACGCTGAAGAGCGCGTTCCAGACCCCGATCCGAGTCGAGGCGCGATGATGCTGAGCATCACGACGAACATCGTGGGCACTCCTGGCACGGGCACGATGTAATCTCTGGTCGCGTCGGCCGCGGCGAGCTCTTGCCGTCGAGTCACCAGCCCTAATGTGAAGCGTTTTAAGAACCTCGAGCCCACGGATGGATATCACTTCTGCGCTGCACTTCGGGAGATTCGGGGTAGCAACTCGAACCTATGTTGCTGCTGGGATGTCGATGCGCTTGGCCATTTCGACATACCTACAGAACGCGTTGGCGAGCCGCACGTGCTCCAAACTCCTGCACTCGGGTTCAAAGAGGCACGGGTTTGCGACGACGATGCACGCGCAGCGCGCTCGTGAGGTTGCGACGTTGATGCGGTTGTGGCTGTAGAGGAACTCCATACCGCGCGGGGCGTCCGCCGGCGTGGACGTGGCCATGCTGTAGATCACGATCGGCGCCTCGCGGCCTTGGAACTTATCGACTGTCCCGGCTCGAGCCTCCAGCTCTCGAGCGCCTCGGCCAGGCGCGACACCTGGGCGTTGTACGGCGCGACGACCAGGATGTCTCTCGGTTTGAGGGGCATCTCCTTCCCATCAGGGTCGATCCACGCAGCACCCGGCTGGAGGAGTCGCTGCACGAGCTTCACGACGACGCTCACCTCTTCAGGCGAAGAGCTTCGGTTGCCTTCGTGGATCACCGGCACGTGCCACAGGCCTGCGCCGTCGAAACCGTCCGTGCCGGCGAGCCTCTGACGCTCGCGACCAGCGCGTGCCTTCAAGCGACCTTCATAGAACGAGACGGAGGTGAACTCGCAGATGTTCGGACACAGCCGCCATGTCTCCGCAAGGAAGATGCCACGGTCTTCCGGAACAGTTGCGTGCTCACCGAATAGGTGGTTGAGCGCCGACACGGCCGCTCCGTCCGGATGCGAGCCCTTCAACGGTTGGACGAGCTGTCGAGGGTCACCCACGAGCACGATGTTCCGAGCGGCTGGCGCGGCCGAGAGAGCGTCAGCAAGTGACACCTGGCCGGCCTCGTCAACGAAGAGCACATCCACAGATTGCTCCATGTCTGGGCTCGCCCACAACCATGCGGTACCACCGACCACGTTCGCTTCACCATGTTCGAGCGCGTGCAGTGCTACCAGGGTCTTCGTGGTCTGCCCAAAAGGCGGGTGCTCCTCCTCCTCACTCACCTTGGCAAGGCACCGCGTGTCAACATGCAGCTCCTGGCCAACCTCGATGACCTTCTCGAGCAAATTGTGAATCACCTTGTGCGAGTGAGCAGTGACACCAACCTTTTTCCCTGCGCGAACAAGCCCGCAGATCATATGTGCCGCGGCGTGCGTCTTTCCGGCACCCGGCGGACCCTGAATTGGCAGCACAGAGCCGTCCAACACGGCGACCATACGGGTCGCGAAGTCGAGCGCAGTCTCTGACGGGCGCGCAGCGAACGCCCCGGAAAGCACGCGCGGCGCACGTCGTAATAGAAGCTCGGACGCTGCGCGGTAGGCGCCGCCCGCGTCGATCCCGTGTGCGGCGATCCATTCACCAAAGCGAAAGAGCGAATCCGCCTTGGTGTCGTTGTTGAAGATCTGGTGCTCGAAGACTGCATGCGGATGATGCGCGGTCTGATCTTTGCGCTTCTTGATATCGATCGTGCACGTGCCACGATTTATGGCGACGACCTGTCCGAAGTCCTCCGCCTCGCCCGTCAGCTTCAGCTTGTCGCCTTCATCGATGTCACAGTCTTGCAGCGGAAACTCGTAGCGGTCGATCACCGTCGTGGATCGCTTCGCACTGGGCAGACGCTCCGTGAATACGAGTCCGACCAGTGCCCGCCTCTCATCGAGCAGCTCCTCGTCGTCGAGCAGGCGCAAGCGATGCTTTTCCCAATACTCGGGCTTCTGCTCGCGCCAATGGAACTCGAGCTCCTGCGCGAGTAGCCAACGCGCCGATGTCGGAGCGCAACCTGGATCCGGCGATCCACTAGGCCGGCTTGTTGGCATGACGCAACCCAACGACGGCCCCGATCAACCGGGCACTTTGCAACCGAAGTCGCGCAATTTGAGGCCCAGAAATCCGGTGCCAAGCTGTCCCGGGACTTATTTTCCGCAGCCGTCAGCTGCAGAGCCTACTCGCCAAAACCCGAACTGTTCCAATTCAGTAGCCGAGGTCGGACTCGAACCGACACACTGTTGCCAGTACCGGATTTTGAGTCCGGCGCGTCTGCCAGTTCCGCCACTCGGCCAAAGCAGAGGGCGGCACTATACATAGTTTTGCTAGCTGCGCCAGCACGACGTGCTCAGGGCGCAAACTCGGCGCGCGTGCGGTGCGGGATGATTCCCGCTGCGTGCCCGCGATCGAGCAGGTCCTGAATGGCGCGCCGGCCGATGGCTCCGTAGTCGAGCGTGTCCTGATTGGCGTACATGGCCAGGTAGCGGTCGAACAGCGGCAGCTCGCGCGGTACGCCGGGCCGGCTCTCGTGGGCCAACAGCGCAGCGAGCGCTTCGTCGCGGTGCGCGAGCGCGTAGCGAATCGACTCGCGCAAAATCGCCGACACTTCGGCGACGAGCTCGGGCCCCAAGTTCCGCGCGATCACGTTGCCGCCGAGCGGCAGTGGCAGCGCGGTCAACGCCTGCCAGGCTTCGCCGAGTTCGAGCACGCGCGACAAGCCTTCGCGCTCGTACAACAGCCGGCCTTCGTGAATCAACAGCGCGGCGTCGACCTCACCGTTGCGTAGCGCATCGAACGCGCGCGCGAACGGTGCCACCGGAACGATCACGGGTTCGAATTCGGGCACGAGTAGCTTCAACACCAGATAGGCGGAGGTACGCAGCCCCGGCACGCCAATCCGTAGTCCCGTCAGGTCGGCCGCAGCGAGCGGCCGTGTGGCGACCACGACCGGCCCGTAGCCCACGCCGACGCTGCCACCGTGCGGCAACAACAGATAGCGATCGCTCAGATACGCGTACTGATGGATCGACACCGCACTGACATCAGGCGCGGTTGTGCTCTCCGCGGCGCGGTTGAGCGCTTCGGTGTCGGCGCGCTCGCGTACGAACGTGATGCCCCGTGTGTCGATTCGCCTCTCGGCGATCGCCCAAAACATGAAGGCGTCGTCAGCGTCGGGGCTGTATGCAATCCGGATGGTGCGTGCGTCGGACACCTGTGCGCTCTAACCGCATTCGAGCTCGCTGGCAACGTTGACCGCGCAGCCGGAGGTTAGCTAGGATTTCCGAACCGTGTCGCGCTCTTCGCCACGCTTCCCCCGCAGCGAGCTGTCGACGGACCAACCCAGCCCCCGAGCCAGGCTCGCGTCGGGGCTGTTGGTCCTTGGCATCGCATTATTGGCAAGCACGAGCCCCGGCTCGCGCGTGGCCGCCGGCGACGTTCGAGGGCAAGTGGTGTTGGGCACGCTCAAGCCGCTCGCAGCTCCAAAACCGCCTCGGCCCTCGTACAACTGGGAGCTCGAAAACGGCGTAAAAGAAGTGCTGCCCACGAAGGTCGCGGCCGCGCGCGAGCTCGCGGTCGTGCTGCTGGGAGCGGCGGAGGCGAAGGCCGAGGATCGCGTCGAAGTGGCGATTTCAGGCGGTACGCTGATGCCCGCCACGCTCGTGCTCCGGAGTGGTTGTACGCTGCGCATTCGCAACGACGACGAGATCGGCCACGAGCTGCTGGCCGAAGGTCTGGATGGTTTTTCGGCAGAAGCCACGTCGCCGGGCGCCACGCGCTCGGTCCATCTCACGAAGGTCGGCAACTGGCCGCTGCGCGATCGCTTGGCGGCTCACGCACAAGCGCATCTGCACGTGCTGCCGAACCTGGTAGCCACTGCCAAGCTCGAAGCTAACGGCGGCTACGCCTTTAGCGATGTTGCACCGGGCAAGTACACGCTCAAGGTCTTTCAGGGTGCGACGGAAGTCGCCTCCAAAGACGTCGAGGTCGCAGACAAGCCTGTCACGGTCGATCCGATCGTGCCGGGCAATGCGAAAGTGACCCCGAAGTAACCAGTCGACGCATAGGCGTCACGGGTTCTGCAGTCCAGGCAATCGATGCTGCTATCACGTTTCTGGTACATCTTTCTCGCTGTCACGGCCGCGGCTGCGGCCGGCGCTGCGCTCTTGGCGCAAGGCGTCATCAATCGCGCCGCGACCGAGCACGTAGCCGATGAGTTGCATCGCGACCGCATCGATCTCGATGCGATCATGCGCTTGGAAGCGCGGGCTCGCCTCGATCGCATCGCGTTCGTCACGGTCGATAACAAACTCGGCGGCCTGTTGAAGCAAGCCGCTGCGATCGCCGACCCGAAGCAACTCGGCAAAGTGAACAGCGAAGCCAAAGATGCACTGCGCGCCCATATCGCGCGCCTGCTCGAAGCCGCCGCCGGCAGCGACCAGAAAGAAGACGACATCAAGCCCGACATCGCGATCGCAGTGGACTCGAGCGGTCGCATCGTCGCGCAACTCGGTTCGCTCGAGAGCAATCCCGCCGGCACGAGCCTCGCTACGTACCCGTTCATCGATCGCGCACTGCACGGCTATGTGCGCGACGATGTCATCGTGTACGACCGGCGCGTGTATCGCGTGGCCGCGCGCCCAGTGCTGTTCGGCGGTGAGTACGTGGGCGCGATCGCGCACGGCTACAAGTTCGACAACGCGTTCGTGCAACGCATGTCGAAAGGTCTGGATGGCGCCACAGTCGCGTTTTTCTACGGCCGCAACGTGCTCGCGAGCTCCACGCCCGCAGGCGCCCCAGCACTCGCTGAAGTTGCCGCAGCCTTACCCGATGCGCTGACCGACGCGCGCTTCAAGCGTGGCGATCGCACCGATCCCAAACCGCTGTCGTCCGGCGGACGCGCGATCTATTCGCTGTCGGTGGGCAGCGCCGCGCTGTCCGAGGTCGGCTATGCCGTGGGTCGCCCCTTGCAGCTGATAGCTTCACCCACGCAGTTCTTCGAAGGCGCGTCGCGCGAAGACGTGCAGTCGTTGCCGCTGCCGATCCTCGGCGGCGCTGCGGGCCTGTTGGCGATTCTCGGCTTGTTGTTCATCTACCTCGAGCGCGATCGGCCCTACAGCGCACTGCGCAAGAAGCTCGGCCAAGTCGCAGCGGGCGAGCGCGAGCGCTTGATCGTCACCGAGTGGCGCGGCGCGTATCGCAAACTCGCTGACGCCATCAATCAGGCGCTCGAGAAAACGGTCGAAAAAGCCGCGGAGATGGCGCCGAGCAAGAAGAAAGCCAACCTCGACGAGATCCTCGGCCCGACGCCGGTCAGCAATGTGGAGCCGTACTTCGGCTTCGCGGATGGTCCTGCGCAACCCAAAGCGCCGGCGCGCGCGGAGCCCGCCCCGAAAGCGCCGCCGCAACCTCCGGCCAAGGCTCCCGCAGCCGCAGCAAAGCCGCCCGTGCCGGCCGCGCCGCAATCACCGCCTCCCGCGGCTGCACCCGCGCCGCCGGCTCCGGCAGCAGCAGCCGCCAAACCGCTGATTGCGCCACCAGCAGCAGCGAAGGCCGCGCCCGCTGCCGCCGCGACGAGCAACGGTGGCGACACGGGGAACGAGGCCGACCACTTCCGCGAGGTCTACGCGGATTATCTGACCTTGCGCAAAGAGTGCGGTGAATCGACGGACGGACTCAGCTACGAGAAGTTCGAGAACACGCTGACGAAGACGCGCGATCAAGTGTTGTCGAAACATCCCGCCAAGGCCGTGCGTTTCTCGGTCTACGTCAAAGAAGGCAAAGCCGCGCTCAAAGCGGCGCCCGTGAAGCGCTGAGCAGCAGCGGGCCGCGACCCAGCCCGAACGCGCCACTCCCGGCGTCGGTTGTGCTACACAGCCGGCACCGCTATGCACGCTTCGGATAGTTCTGCGCTGGCTGTATCGGTCGTTCTGCCTACTTACAACGAATCCGAATCGTTGCCCGTGATCGTGCCGCGCATCGCGCAAGCGCTGGCCGACGCGGGCATCGCTGGCGAAGTGATCGTGGTCGACGACAACTCGCCGGACGGAACCGCGGAGATCGCCAAGCAACTCGCGGAGCGTTATCCGGTGCGGGTCTTGAAACGCGTCGAGGAGCGCGGCCTCGCGACCGCCGTGCTCGCAGGCTTCGCGATGTCCCAAGCGGAAGTGTGCGTCGTGATGGACGCCGACGGCTCGCACCCGGTCGATGCCCTGCCCGGCATGGTGCGCATGGTGCTGAACGACAAGGCGGACGTGGTCGTGGGCAGCCGGCACGTGCCCGGCGGCGGCTCGCGCGATTGGCCGCTGTTCTCGCAGTTCAAGAGCAAGCTCGCCGCGTCACTCGCGCTCGGCGTGACCAGCATGACCGACCCGACCACCGGGTTTCTCGCGGCGCGGCGCGATCTGCTCAATCGCCTCGACCTCGATCCGGTGGGTTGGAAGATCGTGTTGGAGATCGTGGTCAAGGCCGCACCCGTGCGCGTGGCCGAAGTGCCGATCATTTTCGTCGACCGCGAACTCGGCGTCAGCAAACAGAGCCTGGGCGTGTTCAGCCAGTACCTCACGCACTTGGCAAAGCTGTACGCGTATCGCTATCCGTCGCTCGCCGAGCTGGTGAAATTCTGTCTGGTCGGCGTGTTCGGGCTGTGCGTGGATCTGGCGACTGTCATCGCGCTCAAAGAGCAGCTGGCGCTGGATACGCGTTTGTGCGCGGTCGCGGGTTTCACGGTTGCAGTCACCAGCAACTTCATTCTCAATCGCAAGTACACGTTTGCGCGCGCGCGCGAGTTGCCGCTGTTGTTTTCGTACGCGACGTACGTAGGCACCAACCTTGCGGGCCTGGCGATTCGCATGCTGGTGATCCAAGCACTGATCGCGCTCGCCGGCATGGATGAGGGGCGCAGCTACGTATTCACGAACTTCGTGGGCATCATCTTGGCCACGCTCGTGAACTTCGTGGGCGCGAAGTACTTCGCGTTCGATCCGGAACGCATCGACTTCGCGAACAACGAAGAGCCCGC
>Ga0081455_10007174_pt1 | contig 11782 bp, 12 predicted proteins | sample TabmetS3T2R1_FD_70207 | JGI IMG/M metagenome (GOLD analysis project Ga0081455, IMG submission 70207) | Tabebuia heterophylla rhizosphere microbial communities from the University of Puerto Rico - S3T2R1 | ecosystem: Host-associated > Plants > Roots > Rhizosphere ...
GGCAACGCTCCGCAACTCCTCTATGCCGAGCCCGACCTGACCGTACGCATTGTCCGAGATCTCTTCACCGAAGACTTCTCAGAATTGATCATCTCTGGCAACGGCGGAATGGCTGACGCGTATGACTCGATCGAGGCGTACGTCTCGCATGTGGCGCCTCATTTGAGAGATCGGTTGCGCCGCTGGGAGAGTGATCATGATCTTTTCGCCGAGTACCGGCTGGACGAGCAGATTGCCAAAGCCCTGGAGCGCAAGGTGTTCTTGCCTTCAGGCGGGTCGTTGATCATCGACCGCACTGAGGCAATGACGGTGATCGATGTGAACACCGGCAAGTTCACCGGCACTGGCGGCAATCTGGAGGCCACAGTCACCAGCAACAACCTGGAAGCCGCCGAGGAGATCGTGCGGCAACTGCGACTTCGTGACATCGGCGGCATCATCGTGATCGACTTCATCGACATGGTGCTGCCCAGCAACCGGGAGCTGCTGCTGCGCCGGCTCGTCGAGTGTCTGGGTCGAGACCGGACGCGGCATCAGGTGGCTGAGATCACTAGCCTGGGCCTGGTTCAGATGACTCGCAAACGGATCGGCACCGGGCTGCTGGAGGCGTTCAGCACCGAGTGCCCCCAGTGTCACGGCCGCGGCTACGAGTTGCACGACATGCCAGTCGAGTCACACCGGCACGCCGATGGGGGAGTGCGTGATTCCCGTACGCGGGACCGCCGGACCAACGCCCAATCTGGATCAGGGAAGACTGCTGAGAGCGCGACATCGGCAGAAGCAGCCGACGGCAGCAATGGCGGAGCGCTCGAGGAGCGCCCAGCACGCAGCAGGCGCACCGGTCGCAGTAAACGCCAAGCGGCGGCGGCGGAGCAGGATGCAGCTGAACCGCAAAGCGAGCCGGTGGTGTTGAGCTGAGCACGAGCGCCGCCTCTACAAAGCCCGATGCCACAGATGAGCGCTGAGCTTGACCAAGCGCGCCCTTCGACACGCTCGGGGCGCACGGAGATCCCTCTCGTCGTCGCGATCGTGGGGGCCGGTCCGGCAGGCATCTACGCCGCAGAAGCCCTCAGCCACCAGACAGACGTCGCAGTGGAGGTTGCGGTCATCGACCGGCTACCTGTGCCGTTCGGCCTTGTCCGTTACGGCGTCGCACCGGACCATGAGTCCATCCGCTCGATCCGCAATACGCTCGAGCGCACTCTGGAGAAGCCTTCTGTCCGGTTCTACGGCGATGTGGCCATTGGCTCCGACCTCAGCATCGCCGAGCTCCGGGAATCCGTCGACGCGGTCATCTACGCGTACGGCGCGGGTACCGACAGGCGGCTTGAGATCCCCGGCGAGCAGCTGCCAGGGAGCATGGCCGCGGCCGAGCTGGTGGCGTGGTATTGCGGCCACCCCGACGTCCACCCCGATACCGACCAGTTCGGCATGCGTGATTATCTCGTGGCCTCCGAGATCGATGAGCTGATCAGGACGTCGCGGCAAGCGGTGGTCGTTGGCATCGGCAACGTGGCGCTCGACGTGGCGCGCGTTTTGATCAAGACAGCCGATCAGCTCGATGACACCGACATGGCAGACGAAGTACTTGAATCGCTGGCTCGCAAGAACATCACCGACGTTCACGTGCTCGGTCGCCGCGGGCCCGCGTACACGGCCTTCACCACGAAAGAGCTTCGTGAAATGGGCCAGCTGGCCGACGTTGATGTGATCGTTGATCCCGCCGACCTGGAGCTGGATCCGTCGAGCGAGGCAATCGTGCAACAGAACAAGGTCGCGGCCCGCAATCTCGTAGTGTTGCGTGACTGGGCGGCTCGGCCGTTGAGCGGGGCCTCCCGCCGGATCAGCTTCCACTTCTGGAGCCGACCGACACAGATCATCGGCAATGACCGTGTGACCGCGGTCGAGGTCGAGCGGACCATGATCAATTCCGACGGCTTCGTAGTCGGCGCCGGTCGTGGTCCGACCTTGACCGCCGATCTCGTGGTGCGTTCGGTTGGCTACCGCGGCCTGCCACTGCCGGGTGTTCCCTTCGACGAGAAGACTGGTCGGGTGCCACATGCCGAAGGCCGGGTAATCCGCGACGGCGGATTTTCTGCGGACGAGTATGTGACCGGCTGGATCAAGCGGGGGCCGACGGGCGTGATCGGCACCAATAAGTCCGACGCCGTCGAGACCGTGACGTCACTGCTGGCCGATGTGCACGACGGTGCTGTCCAGGCCCACGGACGCTCAGCGCTCCTGGACCAGCTGCTCGCGCAACGCGGCATTCATGCCCTGGGCATGCCCGCCTGGCGTCGCATCGACGCCGCGGAAGTGGAGCTGGGCGCCCGACGTGGGCGCATGCGCACCACTTTGGCGCACCGTAAGGAGCTGCTCGCCGCCGCCGAAGGAGACGGCTGACGACGCTCCGTGAAGCCCAACCGCCAGAATGGGTCGCGTGGCGGTAGAGCAGCAGCAACCTCGCGGATTCGGTGAATCGAGCAGCGGAGTGTGGTGTAACGACACCAGCCCGGGGATGGTGGCGCGGCTGGCGCACCTTGGATTCGACTGGGTGTGCCTTGACGCTCAACATGGCGGGTACGGCCGTACCGAGATCCTTGACGCGGCACGGAGCTTTCCACCGGGACTCGGTGATCTGGTTGTGCGGGTTGCTGCGTGTGACTTCGCTGCTATCGGCGGCGCGTTGGATGCCGGGGCCACGGCGGTGATCGTTCCTCAGATTGAGTCTGCGGGGCAGGCACAGCGCGCTGTTGCGGCGACCTTCTATCCACCGGTTGGCGAGCGCAGTCGAGGTCCGATCGGGCGCATCTGGGGTGCCCCGATGGCGACGATCGAGGAGACCAATCGCACTACGACCTGCGCCGTGATGATCGAGTCCGCAACGGCTCTTTCCAACGTCGAGGAGATAGCGGCGGTTGCTGGAGTTGATCAACTGTTCGTCGGGCCCCACGACCTGTCCCTCTCTCTAGGCACCACCGTGGAGGCGTTGCTCGACGACGACGCAGACACCAGTCCGCTTGCCCGGATCGTGCAGACCGCGGCGGCGTACGGTCACACGGTTGGTGGCTTTGCCGGAGCCCCCGACCTTGCTGCTCGATTCCGCGAGAGAGGTGTCTCGTGCGTCGCGGTCGCCACCGATCTATGGATTACGAGCGAAGGTGCTCGCGCCGCGCTAAATAACCAAGCCAGCGTCGACGGATGAGATAGCCCGTTCAGTGTTGTCACCTGGCATTGCCTGCTGAGACGTGGCATCAGCTGCAGATGGTGCCACGTCCGAGCAAGTGGTGCGAAGTGCGGTTTGACCGGGTTAGGAGGGGCCGCGTACCCTGGACCCTCGGTGCGCACCCTTCGGCGGGCGCCTTGTGTGTGCCCTCAAACCCTTGTGTTGCACACCATCAATCAGACAGCAAGTAGAGAGCAGGTCAGGCGTGTACGCGATCGTGCGGAGTGGCGGCCGCCAGCACAAGGTCGCTGTCGGCGACGTCCTCGAGATCGATCGCCTCGAGGATGCGGTCGGTTCCAGCATCAGCTTGACACCGCTGTTGCTGGTCGACGGTGAGACCGTCACCTCCGATGCGTCGACGCTCGGCGCGGCATCGGTGACCGCCGAGGTGCTTGCTGAGACCAAGGGTCCCAAGATCCGGATTCTGAAGTTCAAGAACAAGACCGGTTATCGCAAGCGCCAAGGTCACCGCCAGCGGTACACCAAAGTCTTGGTCACCGATATCAAGAGCTGAGGCGACGACATGGCACACAAGAAGGGTGCGTCCTCGACCCGAAACGGTCGGGACTCCAATTCGCAGCGGCTCGGCGTGAAGCGATTCGGCGGCCAGCTGGTCAACGCCGGAGAGATCATCATTCGGCAGCGGGGTACCCACTTCCACCCCGGTGATGGGGTCGGCCGCGGCGGCGACGATACTTTGTTCGCCCTGGTCGCAGGGCATGTTGAGTTCGGCACGCGGCGCGGACGTCGGGTCGTTAACGTGACTCCCAGCGCGGCAGATTCTGAGCCAGCCGAGGCCACCACCTCGGCAAAGTAAGCACGTACCACAGACGCCGAAAGGGTGGCCCTAGCATCAGGGCCACCCTTTCGTCGTTTCTCATCAGTGAAAGGGGGCTCGGGCGATGGCCATCCCGACATTCGTGGACGCGGTCACGCTGCACGTGTACGCCGGCAACGGCGGCCATGGCTGCGCCTCCATTCACCGCGAGAAGTTCAAGCCGCTCGGCGGCCCGGATGGCGGCAACGGTGGGGACGGCGGCTCAGTGGTGCTTCGTGTTGATCATCGTTTGACGACCCTGGTCGACTACTACCGCCAGGCCCATCGGCGCGCGACCAACGGCGAGCCGGGTCGCGGCAACAACGCCAATGGCGCCCGCGGCGAAAATGTCATCCTGCCAATACCCAGCGGCACGGTGGTCACCGATGCCGACACCGGCGAGCTGCTTGCTGACTTGACTGCTGAAGGCGCAGAGGTTGTCGTCGCGCAGGGTGGTCGTGGCGGGCTCGGCAATGCAGCCCTTGCCTCACCGACTCGGAAGGCGCCTGGGTTCGCTTTGCTCGGTGAGCAAGGCGAAACTCGGACGATCAACCTGGAGTTGAAAGTCGTCGCAGACATCGGTCTGGTCGGCTTCCCGAACGCCGGAAAATCATCACTGATTGCGGCGATATCTCGCGCCCGGCCCAAGATCGCTGACTATCCCTTTACCACCCTGGTGCCCAACCTCGGGGTCGTGGTTGCGGGTGACACCAGCTACACGGTCGCGGACGTGCCCGGGCTGATCGAGGGCGCCAGTGAAGGACGCGGCCTCGGATTCGACTTCCTACGCCACATTGAACGATGTGCTGCCATCGTCCATGTGATCGACTGCGCTACCTACCTGCCGGGTCGCGATCCGCTAACCGATCTTGATGTCATCGAGGCCGAGCTGAAGGCCCATGGAGGTCTCGAGGACCGGCCGCGGCTGGTCGCGCTGAACAAGATCGACATCCCCGACGCTAGGGAAGTCGCCGAGCTGGCTTTCGGCGACTTGCATGACCAAGGGCTGCATTGTTTCCCGATCTCAACAAGAAGCGGCGAAGGCTTGCGGGAGTTGATCTTCGCAATGGCTCAGCTGGTCAAGGCTCGCCGTAGGTCCGAGTCGCCACCAGTCGCTCGGATCGTCGTACGGCCGAAGCCCGTGAACGAGAAGGCCGAGTTCATTGTCGAGCGCGAGGGCGAATTCTGGCGGGTACGCGGAGACAAGCCCGAGCGGTGGGTGCAGCAGACCGACTTCTCCAACGCTGAGGCCGTCGGCTACCTGGCTGACCGGCTCAACCGGATCGGTATCGAGGACCGGCTGCTTGAGCTGGGTGCGCAACCCGGCGATGGTGTCGCGATCGGCGGCGCCGACGCCGTGATCTTCGACTTCGCGCCCCAGGTCGAGATCGGCGCCGAGATTCTCAGCAAGCGCGGTGAAGATCAGCGGTTGATCGAAGAGCGACCCGCCGCCCGGCGTCGGCGCGAAAGAGATCAGGCCTATCACGCTGGGGAAGCCGAGTCTGATGATCTGTCGGATGAGGGTGGCCATGCGTGACGAGCTGGCCGGCGCCCGCCGCGTCGTCGTCAAAGTTGGCTCATCATCCTTGACGACCGCTGAGGGTGGCATCGACCCGCAACGCATCGGACAGCTTGTCTCCGTACTTGCCGGCGCGAGATTGGCGGGGCGCGAGATTGTCCTGGTGTCGTCTGGTGCTATAGCCGCTGGTCTGTCTCCCCTCGGACTCAGGGTCCGGCCACGTGATCTGGCAAATCAGCAAGCCGCCGCGTCAGTCGGTCAAGGCTTGCTGATGGGCTACTACACCCAGCTGTTCAACGCGTACGGGCTCGGAGTGGGTCAGGTCTTGCTCACAGCCGACGACGTGACGCGGCACTCGCACTATCGCAACGCGTACCGGACCTTCGGCCGCCTACTTGAGCTCGGAGTGGTCCCGATCGTCAATGAGAACGACACGGTCGCCACCCACGAGATCAGGTTCGGGGACAACGATCGTCTCGCTGCTTTGGTGGCGCATCTGGTCCACGCCAATGCTCTCGTGCTGCTCAGCGACGTCGAGGCGCTCTACACGACCAACCCCGCCAAGCCAGAGGCGCGCAAGATCAGCGACATATGGAGTGAGACGGATCTCGCCGGCGTCGACATCGTGAGCCGCGGCGCCACGGTCGGAACCGGAGGTATGGTCACCAAGATCGATGCGGCCCGGATTGCGACCTCAGCCGGCATCCCGGTGGTGCTGACCACTGCCGAGCAGGCGGAGGCAGCAATGGCGGGCGAGCCGATCGGCACCCTGTTCCATCCCACTGGTCGCCGGCGACCGACTCGGCTGCTGTGGCTGCGACACGCCAGCGACGCTCGCGGCACATTGGTCCTCGATGCCGGCGCTGTCCGGGCATTGACTCAACGCAAGGCGTCGCTGCTTCCCGCCGGCATTACCGCGGTACGCGGTCAGTTCTCCTCTGGCGAGCCGGTGGAGCTGGTCGGACCGGACGGCTTGGTGGTCGCCCGCGGGCTAGTGAACTACGACTCAGATGAGCTGCCGGCGCTGCTGGGCCGCAGCACCCGCGATCTCGCCGCCGAGTTGGGCGCTGGGTACGACCGGACTGTGGTGCATCGCGATGCACTGGTCGTCATTGAGAGCGCCGAGACCGGAGTCTGATCTCGACTGATGTCAAATTTCCGACCATTGCGGAGTTTTGGTGGCGCAATGTGGTGAGGGAGAGACGAATTTCCGACCAATGCGGACTTTTCGGATTGAATGTGGTCAGGGAGAGTCGAATATCCGACCAATACTGACTTGTCAGTGGGGTGCGGCACGATGGTGTGCATCATGACCACACTCTTCTTTGATCAGTTCGACAGCCAGGTGGGTGTGATCGGCATCCTCGCCGGACCCGCTGGCGTACGCGAGGTGGGATGGCGCCTGCGTCCCGAAGGGGCATCGATCGAGCCCGATGAAATGGTGCAACGAGCCCTTGGGCAGCTGCGTGAGTATTTCGCCGGGCAGCGGCGAGACTTCGCGCTGCCGCTCGACCTCCGTCCGATGGAGCCAGTGAGCGAGGCGGTACTTCAAGCGCTCAGGACCGTCGGCTATGGGGAGATGATCACGTACGGCGAGCTGGCCAAGCTAAGCGGTACCGGAGTGCCGGCTCGTGCCATCGGCGAGATCATGGCGGCTAATCCGGTGCCGATCATCATCCCGTGCCATCGGGTGGTGGCCAGTGATGGCCTAGGGGGCTACTCAGGCGGCGAGCCGGGTCGCCATCTGGAGACCAAACGCTGGCTGCTGGAGAACGAAGGTGCCCTGCCGCCGGCGCTGGTCTAGCAAAGGTACGTCGAGCAAAGGTAAGTCGAACAAAGGTGTGCGCTCCTGAGCTTGCCGAAGGGGCGCATCCTGCTGCGCTTCACACGCTCAGCCCGCATAGATTCGACCTATGGAGACTTCGGTGACGCGGACCGGCTGTTGTGTCGTTGGCGGAGGTCCAGCCGGATTGGTTCTTGGCCTGATCTTGGCTCGGGCCGGGGTCCAAACGACGGTACTGGAGAAGCACGCGGACTTTCTTCGTGACTTTCGCGGCGACACCGTGCACGCCTCAACACTCATCCTGTTGGACGACCTCGGGCTGGGGGAGCAGTTCGCGGCCTTGCCCCCTCGTTGGGTACAGAAGTTGCGAGTCCAACTCGACTCCGGCACGTACGGTGTCGCCGACCTGACCCGGCTGCCTGGCCGGCACCAGCACATCGGCTTGGTACCCCAATGGGATTTCCTGAACGTGGTCGCCGACGCCAGCCGTCAGGAGTCTGACTATCAGCTGATCATGGAGGCTGAGGTCACCGATCTGCTCTGGGACGGTCAGCGGATTGTTGGCGTGAGCTACCGCAAAGATGACCGAAGTCATCAACTCGAGGCTGATCTTGTTGTCGGCTGTGACGGGCGATCTTCCGTGGTGCGCGAACGGGCGGGGCTGCGGTTACGGACATTTGGCGTCCCCATGGATGTCCTGTGGTTCCGGCTGCCGCGGCTTGCCACGGATCCTGAGGGGGTCGTTGGACGCATATCGCCGTCTAACTTGATGATCATGATCGACCGCGGGGACTATTACCAGATCGGCTTCGTGATCAGGAAAGCTTCGATTGCGGCGCTTCGTGATCAAGGCATTGAGGCCTTCCGGCAACGGCTGCGTGACACCCTCCCATGGCTGGGAGATCGAGTTGAGATCCTCGAGTCCTTCGATGACATCAGATTGCTGAATGTGGTACTCAGCCGGCTGTCCCGGTGGTATCGCGACGGACTGCTCTGCATCGGCGACGCCGCGCACGCCATGTCACCGGTCGGTGGTGTGGGAATTAATCTCGCCGTCCAGGATGCGGTGGCGGCGGGCCGAATACTCGCCAAGCCGTTACTGGCCAGGGATGTGGTTACCGGAAGTCTTCGCAAGGTCCAGCGTCGGCGTTGGCTGCCGACAGTTTTGACGCAGAATTTCCAGCGGCTGGCGCATCGCGTGGTGGTAGAGACCACCATTGCCGAACATGAAGCCGACCCGCGACCCTCTGCGGCTCCTGCTCCGCTCAAATTGATGCAGCGGTTCCCGGTGTTGCAGGCGATTCCCGGCTATTTGGTAGGCATCGGACTGCTACCCGAGCGTGCTCCGGACTTCGCTTCTCGTGTTCCCAACCGCGAACCGCAGTCAGTTCACGGCCGCTAGGCCGCGGACATGCGTGGTGATCGTGTGGCGCCAGATGCGGTCGCACTCCTCTGGTGTTCCCAGCACGCCACGCAGCTCCAGGGATGTGAGGCCATGAACGATCGCCCAGAGCTGCTGGACGCCCATGGACCGGGATGGGCACTTGCCGGCGATGCCGGCCTGGTGATGATCCGATCACCGGATTCGGTATCGGCCATGCACTGCGCGATGCCGAGTTGCTATCCGCGGCGATCACGGGCGGACTCGGAGGCACTAGTGATCTCAACCAGGCGTTGACCGGCTTTGAGAAGCAGCGCGATCGCGAGACCAACCCGGACTTCGATTGGACCTTGAATCTGGCACAGCTGCGAGGGGTCAGCGAGGTCGAGGAACGGTTGTTCGCCGCCATCGGGGCGGATCACGCGGAGGTATGCAACTTCTCGGCTTCCTCACCGGCGTGGTACCCATGCGATCGATCCTCAGCCCAGGTCACCTTGTTCCACTGGTCGGCGTAACGGACTTCCTCCGGCTCGCGCGCGCTCGTTCGCGGTGAACGGACCTGAAAATCGAGGGTTAGATTTGTCCGGTGACCGTTCAGGAACAGGCTCGGAAGGCGCGAAGCGCCGCGTTGACATTGGGCAGCGCCACCAGGGCGACCAAGGACGCGGCCTTGCTCGCGATGGCCGACGCGCTGGCCAAATCAGAGACTGCGGTCTTGGAGGCTAATGCGCGCGACGTCGCCCGTGCCGAGGCGAATGGAACGAGCGCTGCCTTGATCGATCGGCTGCGGCTCACGCCAGACAGGATCGCGGGAATGGTCGAGGGTTTGCGTGACCTCGCGGCGCTGCCCGACCCAGTTGGAGACGTGGTACGCGGCTGGACCAATGCCAACGGTGTGCAGGTTCGCCAGGTTCGGGTGCCGTTCGGCGTCGTCGGCATCATCTATGAAGCGCGTCCCAACGTCACCGCCGACGCTGGTGGGATCTGCCTGAAGTCGGGCAACGCTGCTCTGTTGCGTGGTTCGTCCTCTGCTGCTGAGTCGAATGCAGCCGTAGTCGAGGCGCTTCAGACTGGGCTGGTCGACGCTGGGTTCCCAGCCGAGGCAATCCAGCTGGTACCGGGCCCGCGTGAGGTCACCAGCCAGCTGATGGCGGCGCGCGGACTGGTCGACGTGTTGATCCCCCGCGGCGGCGCAGGCTTGATCGACAACGTCGTGCGGAACAGCCAGGTGCCTGTGATCGAGACCGGCGTAGGCAACTGTCACCTCTTCGTCGACGCCGGAGCCGACGAGCAGATGGCGCTCAACATCCTGATCAACGCCAAGACTCAGCGACCCTCGGTGTGCAACGCGGTGGAGACGCTCCTGGTGCACGCCGACCTCGCAGATTCCTTTGTGCCGAAAGCACTTGATGCGCTCGCCGCACACGGAGTAGCGGTGCATGGGGATCCGCAAGTGGCCGCGTACGGCGAGGTCATCCCGGCGGAAGATCAAGACTTTGCCGAGGAATATCTCTCCCTCGACCTCGCCGTCGCGATCGTGGCATCCCTGGACGCTGCCCTCCAGCACATCCGCCGCTACAGCACCGGTCACACAGAGACGATCATCACCCAATCGCAGAGCTCCGCAGCTCGATTCACGGCCGAGGTCGATGCAGCTGCGGTACTGGTGAATGCCTCGAGCCGCTTCGTCGACGGCGGCGAGTTCGGGTTTGGCGCCGAGATCGGGATATCCACGCAGAAGTTGCATGCTCGCGGCCCGATGGGTCTGCCGGAGATGACGTCGAGCAAGTACGTGGTGACCGGTTCAGGCCAGGTGCGACAGTAAACCCGGCAAGCGGAATGTGTCCCGAGCCTGTCGAAGGGCACAATTCGACAGGCTCAGCCCGCACACGCGCTTCGACAGGCTCAGCCCGCACACGCGCTTCGACAGGCTCAGCCCGCACACGCGCTTCGACAGGCTCAGCCCGCACACGCGCTTCGACAGGCTCAGCCCGCACACTCGACAGGCTCAGCCCGCACACTCGACAGGCTCAGCGCGCATACCCGCTTCGACGAGGAATCAGCGGCGTACGCCTCAAGCGGGCGCCGCCCAGTCCTTGGGCCGGTGCCCGCCCTCAGCGTTCAGCCCCTTCTCGATGATCACCAGACCGTGGTAGCAGTGCACCGCGACCACATGTGAGTCGGTGTAGAAGCGAGGCCTCTGATCACCGAATTCTTCGTAGTTCAGGCCGTCGAGAAAATCTTTGACCATGCTCATCGTGGTGCCCGGATCCTTGGGATCCGCACTTCCGCCGAAGCGTGGCCAATAAGAGGTCTGGATATCCTCGATCGCGTAGAAGCCACCCGCTGACAACAGCGGAAACAAGACAGCGAATGTGGCTCGGATGTGCTCCGGGCGGTGGCTGCCATTGTCCACAATGATCTTCAGATTGGAATGCTTCTTCGCGATCGAGCGCAGCAAGTACGCGTCGGTCTGGGTGCCCTGGTAGGTGAAGATGCGTTTTTCATTGGCGAAGGACATGTCCTCCACATCGAGTCCGACAATCTGTGCCTTTGGGAAGAAGTGCTTCCATCTGCGCAGTGAATTGCCGCCAGCATGTGCCAAGCGGTTGCTATCGATGCCGACCTCCAGCAAGGTGAACCCGGAACGCCGAAGATCCTTGAAGTGCTGCTCGTAGCGCCGTGCGTATCGGTGCTTCCGCCATCCGGCCCCATCGACTATTGGCGTAAGGCGGCCGCGCCAGCGTTGCGGTTCAAGTGCCCGCAACTTGGCCCAGGTGTCGTCGCTGACTCGCGGCTTGACAATGCGCACGGCCGCTCGCCGAAGTGGCTGCAGCATGGGACAGGGAACTCCTTCGTGGCCAGACCCACTGCCGGACAATTTAGTGATCAGATCATGGCAGTCAAAGGGAGGGGAGCGCTGCCACGCATGATTTGAGTGACGCGGCAACTGCTCTGACCCGCTACGCTGCGGGTATGACCCTGGCACTGACGCTTCTCCAGACCGAGGTGCACCGCGAGCTGCCGATTCCCGCCTGGGCCTTTGGAGTTCTCGC
>Ga0081455_10007175_pt1 | contig 11780 bp, 9 predicted proteins | sample TabmetS3T2R1_FD_70207 | JGI IMG/M metagenome (GOLD analysis project Ga0081455, IMG submission 70207) | Tabebuia heterophylla rhizosphere microbial communities from the University of Puerto Rico - S3T2R1 | ecosystem: Host-associated > Plants > Roots > Rhizosphere ...
GAAGATCTTCTCGCGCAGCTCGCGGCGCGCGGAGAACTGCAGGAACGGCTCGACGCTGGAGCGCGAGAGCGTGATCGCATGCTTGCCGGCAAGCCCGCGCTCGGTCGCGGCTGCGCGCGCGGCCTGGCGCACGAAATCGGGCAAGCCCGCGAGGTCGTCCTCGCTCTCGAGCACCAGCGCATAAGCCTGCTCATCGGCGAGCACGTTCTGGCTGAAGGTGGTGCCGAGCGTCGCCAGCCGCTCGCCGATCTCGGCGAGGCGCTTGCGCGACGCGGCGTCGAGGGCAGCGCCGGCGCGTTTGAACCTTAGGTAGTAGCGCTCGAGCACACGTGCCTGCTCGGGATTGAGGCCGAGCGTCTCACGGCGCTGCCAGAGCGCATCGATGCGCCGAAACAGCGGCTCGTTGAGCAGGATGCCGTTCCAGTGGCGGGCGCGTCGCGGCGAGATTTCGCGCTCGACTGCAAGCAGCGCGTCGTTGGTGTGGGCGCCGGCGAGGACCCCGAACACGCTGCCGACACGGTCGAGCGTGCGGCCGGAGCGCTCCATGGCCTCGATGGTGTTCTGGAACGATGGCGCTGCCGCCTCGCCAGCGATCGCGGCGATCTCGGCGTCGTGCTCCGCGAAGGCGCGGTCATAGGCGGGCGTGAAATGTTCCGGCGCAAAGCGGCTAAAGGGCGGGACGCCAAAGGGTCCGGTCCAGTCTTCAAGCAAGGGATTGTCGGTGGTGGTTTGCTGATCGTTCATCGGCGATATCTGGGGTGGCTAGTGCGAGGCCGCAACCTAGCGGGTGGCGGGGCCAAGCGCAAAGACGGTGCGCTGTCATTCCGGGGCCGGCCGAAGGCCGGAACCCGGAATCCACGTCGCTAACAGGAGCATGGATTCCGGATAGCCGCTGACGCGGCTTCCGGAATGACACCGGAGAGGCTCTCAGTAACGCGCTACACCTTCAGCTTATACACCCGGCGCGCATTGTCGGCGAAGATCTTCTGCCGGTCGGCATCGCTCAGGAACGTCATGGCATCGATGTGGCGCTTGGTGTCGTCGTAGTAATGCCCGCTCTCCGGATCGACGCCGCGCACCGCGCCGACGATCTCCGAGGCAAACAGAATGTTGTCGATCGGGATGGTCTTGAGCATCAGCTCGATGCCCGGGCGATGGTAGACGCAGGTGTCGAAGTAGACGTTCTTGAGGAGCTCCGTGAGCGGCGGGCGCTTCATATCCTGCGCGAGCCCGCGGTAGCGGCCCCAGTGGAACGGGACCGCGCCGCCGCCATGCGGAATGATGAAGCGCAACGTCGGGAAATCCTTGAACAGGTCGGACATCAAGAGCTGCATGAACACGGTGGTGTCGCCCGCGATGTAGTGGCCGCCGGTGCCCTGGAAGTTCGGATTGGAGGACGCGCTCACATGCAGCATCGCCGGCACGTCGAGCTCGACGATCTTCTCATAGAGCGGATACCAAAAGCGATCGGTGATCGGCGGATCGCGCCAATGTGCGCCCGAGGGATCAGGATTGATGTTGACGCCGACAAAGCCGAGCTCCTTGACGATGCGCTCGAGCTCGCCGACACAATTCCTTGGCGACACGCCTGGCGATTGCGGCAGCTGTCCGACACCGATGAAGTTGTTCGGATAGAGCGTACAGACGCGATGGATCATGTCGTTGCAGATCCGCGACCATACGATGCTGGTTGCCTCGTTGCCGAGATGATGGCCCATGGCGCCGGCCGTCGGCGAGAACAGCGTCACATCGGTGCCACGCTCGCGCTGGAATTTGAGCTGCTCCTGCACGCTCTCGCGGATCTGATCGTCGCTGAACCTGAGGGTCACCCGCTCCAGCGTCGTCGTCTGCGATCCATTTCTGACTGCGGCGAGCTGCTGCTCGCGGAACTGGCGCACCGCCTGCGGCACGGTGGTGTAGTGTCCGTGGATGTCGATGACCTTGGCGCGACCCGGCTGCTGCGCCAGTGCTGGAGCGCCGGTCAACGTCAGCGCTGCGCTCGCGCCGATGCCCTTGATCAATTCACGCCGTGACATCGTCATGACTTCCTCCCTCTCTGCCTCCCGTCGTGGGCAGTTCCAGTGGACATTAGCAATCCCGCGTGCTCATTGCATCGCACTGTTGCGCGTGCCGCAAGGAGCCGTCATGACCGCCATCACTCTTGATCAAGCCAACCGCATCATCGCCGCCATCCTCAAGCGCGGCGCCGAGATCAACTGCCGGCCGATCTCGGTGATCGTGGTCGAGCCGGGCTGCAAGGTGAAGGCGTTCCAGAAGGAGGACGGCTCCTCGATGATCCGCTTCGAGATGGCCTATGGCAAAGCCTATGCGGCGCTGGCGATGGGGCGTTCGTCCAAGCTCGTGAAGGTCCGCGCCGAGGAGAAGCCGATCTTCATGCGCTATCTCATCAGCGCCAGCGGCGACCAGATCTTTCCGGAGGGCGGCGGCTTGCAGATCCGCAACGAGCAAGGCGACGTGATCGGCGCGGTCGGGGTCACCGGCGACACCGAGGATTGCGACGAGGAGCTCGCCACCCACGGCATCCACGCCGCCGGCCTCAAGACCGATGACGACTGTAAGGAACTCGGTCGCAACGCGGGTATCAGACTGACCAACAAGTGATGCCCCCTCCCCCGGGGCCGCCTTGCCCAGCGCAAGTCCGGGGCGCACACTGACGGACCTACGGGAGGATCGCACATGAAAATACTTATGCAGGCGAAAGCCGCCGGGCTTGCAGCAGCCCTCGCAACCATCATGCTTAACAACGCCGCGCCCGCGCAGACCATCCTGCAGGCGACGATCGGCGAGCCCAACCAGAAGACCGCCGAAGTGAGCACCACGGAGGTGCGGCGCATCCTGGCCGACGGCAGCGCCATCCTGCTCGATACTCGCAAGCGCGCCGAATACGTGGCCGGCCACATCGCGGGCGCCAAGAATGTCGCGCCGCCGCAAGGCGCGCCGGCGTCCGAATATATCGCGGCCGTCGAAAAGCTCGTCGGCGGCGACAAGAGCAAGGCGCTGGTGCTCTATTGCAACGGGCCCAACTGCCAGGCCAGCAAGCAGCTCAGCGAGCAGCTGCTTGGCGCAGGCTTCACCAACGTGCGGCGCTACCAGCTCGGCCTGCCGATGTGGCGCACGCTGAGCGGGCCGGTTGAGATCGAGCTCGAAGGCGTCCTGCGCGTCTACAAGGTCGACCAGACCGCGGTGTTCTTCGATGGCCGCTCGGCCGACGACTTTGCCAAGAAGAATCTGCCTGGCACCCACAACGTGCCGGCCGACAAGGTCAAGGCCGAGGGCCTGCGCGGCGCGCCGACGCCGAGCAACGATTTCAATACCCGTATCGTGCTGTTCGGCCGCGACGGCGCGCAGGCACGCGTGCTCGCCGACGCGCTGGCCAAGACCGCCATGCAGAACGTGTCGTATTTCCCCGGCACGTTCGAGGAGCTGGCGGCGTCCGTGAAGGCGCCATAAGCGCCGTGCGACGACACTGCGTAAACACTGCGTAACCTGGGTCGGGTCAAAGAAGCCGCTGCAGAGGAGACCGACAATGACTGCAAGAGCATCTCGACTTATCGCGGCGACTTTGGCGGTGTTGTCATCCACCTCCGCTCTCGCGGCAGAGCTCTCCAGCCAGGACCAGGCGAAGCTCATCAACAACGTCGACGCCTATGCGTCGCGCATGTCGGAGGTCGCGCTCCAAATCTGGTCTGCGCCGGAACTCGGCTACATGGAGACCAAGACCTCGGCGCTCCTGCAAGATGAACTCAAGGCGGCCGGTTTCCGGATCGAGACCGGTGTAGCGGGAATTCCGACCGCCTTCATCGCGCGCGGCGGCAGCAATGAGGGACCGGTGATCGCCATTCTCGCGGAGATGGACTCGCTGCCTGGCCTCGCGCAGGCTGCTGAGCCCGAGCGCAAGCCGATCGCCGACCAGGCCTCTGGACACGCCTGCGGCCATCATCTGTTCGGCTCGGCCGCGGTGGCGGCGGCCATTGCAGTGAAGAAGTGGCTCGATGACACTGGCACTCGCGCCCAGGTCCGCGTCTACGGCACGCCGGCGGAGGAGGGTGGTGGCGGCAAGGTCTACATGGTGCGTGGCGGCCTCTTCAAGGATGTGGACGCGACCCTGTATTTCCATCCAGGCGACGCCAACAACGCTTCGCAGGAGAAGAACCTCGCCACCACCAGCGCGAAATTCCGCTTCCGCGGCCAGTCCGCGCACGCCGCCGCAGCGCCCGAGCGCGGGCGTTCCGCGCTCGACGGCGTCGAGGCCATGAACTTCATGGTCAATTACCTGCGCGAACACATCCCGCAGGACTCGCGCATCCACTACGTGATCACCAACGGCGGCCTCGCCCCCAACGTGGTGCCGGATTTCGCCGAATCCTATTACGTGGTGCGCCACCCCGATGCGCGCGTGGTCGCAGAAATCTTCGAACGAGTGATCAAGGCGGCCGAGGGCGCGGCGCTCGGCACCGGCACGAAGGTCGAGTACGAGCTGATCAATGGCACCTACAGTACGCTGCCCAACGACGTGCTCGGCCGCGTCATGGATGCCAACTTGCGCCGCGTCGGCGCGCCGAAGTGGACCGCCGAGGAGATGGCCTTTGCGGAAAAGCTCGCGAAGACGCTGCCCGGCCGCACCCTGCCGCCGCTCGCGCGGGCGGGTGAGATCGATCGGTACCAGTTCAACACCCAGCGATACTCCTCGACCGACTCCGGCGACGTGAGCTGGGTGACGCCGCTCGCCTCGCTGCGCACCGCGACCTGGGTGCCCGGAACCGCCGCGCATTCCTGGCAGGCAGTGGCCGCCGGCGGCATGAGCATCGGCATCAAGGGCGGCGTGGTCGCGGCCAAGACGCTCGCGCTCACTGTCGCGCAGCTCATGGCGAGCCCCGAGCTGATCGCAGCCGCCAAGGCTGAGTTCGACAAGAGCCGCGGTCCTGCCTTCGTGTACAAGCCCCTGACCGGTGACCGGGGGCCGCCTCTGGACTATCGTAAGTCGTCGTCGGGCGGCCCCGATCCGGGATGACGAAACGCGGGTGTGCAAGTAATAAGACCTGCGAGCAGTATCGGAGAGCCTCAATGCCCCGTCATGCCTCTTTCGTTCCGCACGGCGTCATCCCGGCGGTGCTGTTGCCGTTCCACGACGACCTGACGATCGACGAGAAGAGCTTCCGCGCGCATTTGCGCGATGTCGGCGCGACGCAGGGCATCTCGGCAATCACGCTGAACGCGCATTCGACCGAGGTCGCCTCCTGCACCTTCGATGAGCAGCGCCGCGTGCTCGAGATCGCGCAGGACGAGATCGGCGGCAAGCTGCCAATCGTCAACGGCATATGGGCCGACGGCAGCCTCGAAGCCGCGCGCATCGCCCGCATGGCGGCGGAGGGCGGCGCCTCCGCGCTCTTGGTGTTCCCGCCGGCGCCGTTCACGCTGCAACAGTCGCCCGAGATGGCGCTGGCGCATTTCAAGCGCATCGGCGACGCGAGCGACCTGCCGATCATCGTGTTCCAGTATCCGCTCGCGACCGGCCAGGGCTATCCGCGCGACACGCTGTTGAAGATGTGCGATCAGGTGCCGACGATCCGCGCCATCAAGGACTGGTCCGGCAATGTGCCGCAGCACGAGATGCACATCCGCACGCTGCAAAGCCTGCCTCGGCCGGTGAATGTGCTCACCACCCACTCGGCGTGGCTGTTCTCCTCGCTGGTGCTCGGCTGCAACGGGCTGCTCTCCGGCTCGGGTAGCGTGATCGCCGACCTGCAGGCGCAGCTGTTCCGTGCCGTGCAAGGTAACGACCTCGCGACCGCCAAGCGGCTCAACGACCGCATCTATCCGACCGCGCGCGTGTTCTATGCGGAGCCCTGGGCCGACATGCACAACCGCATGAAAGAAGCGCTCGTTCTGCTCGGTCGGCTGCCGCGCGCCGTGGTGCGGCCGCCGCTGGTAAAGCTCTCACGTGCCGAGATCGATCGGATTCGCGAAGCGCTGGTCGAGGCAGGATTGCTCGGCGCGAAAACGAGCCGCGACGCGGCGTAGAGTGCCCTTGTAGGGTGGGTTAGCGTGGCCCGTGCGTTTTGTTATGTGGACGGCTCCTGATCCACACGTAACCCACCATTGCGGGCATCATGGTGGGTTACGCGTGGATTGAGCGCTTTCACTCCGCGGCAAATCCCGGGCCACGCTAACTGTACTGAGTCAGAAAGTCGCGGTGTATTGCGTCAAGAATCAGATAGTTAGCGAGATTCACGTCTGAAAGGAGGGCTGCGATGAATCTCGAAGCAACGGCGGATAGTGCATCGCGATTTGTGGCGTTTGTCGGAGAGCTCACGAGGGTCATCGGTCATGCGGATCGGGCGAGACCGCTGCGGGATTATTGCGCTGGGCTCTTGGTCTCAGAGGGCCGCAGAAGCGTAGAGCCGATTGCGTCGGTTACTGCGCCTGCCGAAGTTTCAGTGCAGCATCAAAAATTGCTGCATTTTGTTGCTGATGCGCCGTGGTTGGACGAGCCCGTGTTGGCCAAAGTGCGCGAGATGGTTTTGCCGACGATCGAGCGGCACGGGCCGATCGAGGCCTGGATTATTGACGATACGTCTTTTCCGAAGCACGGCTCCCATTCGGTGGGCGTGCACCATCAGTATTGCGGGCAGCTTGGCAAGCAAGCCAATTGTCAGGTGGCGGTGACATTGTCGATCGCCAATCATCATGCCAGCCTGCCGATCGCCTACAGGCTTTATCTGCCGAAGGAATGGGCCGAAGACGCAGCTCGTCGCAAGAAGGCGCGCGTTCCCAAGGCGATCACGTTCAAGACTAAACCGCAGATCGCGCTTGAGCAGGTTCGTAAGGCTTACGCCGCTGGCGTGCCGCACGGCGTCTTGCTGATGGATGCGAGTTACGGCTCCAACTCCGCGTTGCGCACCGGCATCAGCGCCCTCGGGCTTAACTATGTGGCAGCCGTTGTCGCGAGCGTCAAAGTGCGTAGGGCATCCGAGCGTGGTGCGCCGGATCCGCGTCTGACTGTCAAGCAGTTGGCACTCACTCTTCCCAAACATGCTTGGCGCACTATCACTTGGCGGGAGGGAACAAACGAACAGTTGCGATCCCGCTTTGCCCGCGTGCAGGTGCACACTTCACCGACGAGAGGACGCCGCGGACGCCCGGAAGAAACGCTGCTGATCGAATGGCCCGAGGACAAATCTGAGCCCACAAAATATTGGCTGACCACCGTCGATAAGGACATTGCATTCCGCGCTCTCGTCGATCTCGTCAAGATGCGCTGGCGGATCGAGCGCGACTACCAGGAGCTCAAGCAAGAAATCGGGCTGGGGCACTACGAGGGGCGCGGATGGCCGGGCTTCCACCATCACGGAACGCTCTGTATCGCAGCTTACGCGTTCCTGATCTCCGAACGGGAGACGATTCCCCCCTCCGCATCTTGTTCCGCCACTTTGCTCAAAAAACCTGCCGTTCCCAATCGTTACCGACCCCGCGGCGCCGCCGATCCGACCCCAACGTCACGTTCCGAACTCGATCGCGACGCTCCATCAACACTTGATAGTAGCAATCGCAAGAGCGCTCCCGAGATGTCCTTGTTGTGCAAGCAAATTTAAAAGGAGCATGCGCCGTACTTTATGACGCAGTAGTACTAACCCACGCTACGATTCTGAATTTGCCGCAGTGTCGTCCATCATCTCCGCATGCACCACGTAGCGCAGCGGGCCCTGCGTGCGCGCATTGAGTGGCCAGCAGGTGGTGAGCACCAGGCGGTGGCCTGGCGCATAGGGATCGATGCCGGAACGATCGAAGCGCACCACCGAGGCGCCGGTGACGCGAAAGCGAAAGAGCCGGCCATCGCGCCGCATCACCTCGATGCTGTCGCCCACGCGCACATCGGCCAGGAACGCGAAATGCGTGTCGCGATGTGCCGAATAGATGGCGGTGCCTTCTTCGCCAATCTCAGGCGTGCGCTCGAGCTGGCCCGGGCCGAAGGCGAGCGCCTGACCGCTTGCGCCGGCAAGCACGATCGCGCTCTTGCCGAGCCGCGGCACCGCGACCCGTGCGACCGGCCAGGTGTCGGCCCAGGACCACGGCTTGACCGGTGCTCCGGTCGCGAGCGCCTGCGCGAAGGCGCGCTCGAGCAGGATCTGCGCCAGCTTCGCCTTGGCGTGGATGTAGAGGCCCTGGGCGAGCAGGACGAGGCCGCCCAGCGCAAGCGCAACGACCGCCGCCATGCCGGCGGCGGAGCACCAGCGCGCCAGGCGCGCGAGCGGCGGGACCAGGGTGGTTTCGGCGGTGGCGGATCGCATTGGTCGCAATGCCTTCGACCCTGAAAGAGAGAGGCGCGCACGCAGCCGGGGTTGGGAGAGCTGCGTGCGCGCTAGGGAGGAGCCATCGGGGATTGGCCCTTCCCCCACCTCCCCGGGGGGACGACGGGGAGGTCGAAATCGTTACCGTCCGTGCCGGACGGCAGGCATCAGGTGGCGTCGACGGATCACCAACAGGAACAGACTCACGAGACAAAGCAGGATTCCGAGATAGATGCGGATTTCCGCATCGGTCGCGCCCTTCGGCAGCGTCGCACCGGGCTGTGCGGGCACAGGCGGCTGCGCGGCGCGGCTTTGCGCGACCGCCGCGTAGGCCACGCGCTGCGCCTTCTCGGCCTCGGCACGACGCTCGATCGGCGTGAGCGCGGGATCGCTCGGCGCGCCGCGTTGCGGCCCGAACACCTTGTCGAACTCCCAGCCGGCCGGAAGATTGAGCGGAATCTCGGCCTGGGTGAGCCGCGCGCCCTGCGGACGGCTCGGCGTCTTGTCGACAGCGACAAGGCTCGTGAGCCGCGTCACCAGATGATGGTCGAGCGCAAGCGCGAGGATGCGCTTGTCGGCTTCTTCCGCGGTGCTGGTGCGCAACGTGCGTGCCACCTCGGCATCGGCGATCTTGCGCCGCGCCCACAGCTTGGACAGGCCGGAGCCCTGCGCGGCGTTTTCGAGCGGCAGCGTCACCACCCATGGACGATCGCCGATCATGCCCTTGATCTCGAGCGTGCCCGCGAGCGCGCCGACGCGGGCGGTGAGCGCGACCGGCTCGCCGCGATAGAGATCGGGCAGCACGATCGGAGTGACGTCGGCGCCGGCGACCGAGAAGCTCGCGGACAGATTGGTGACCGCCGGGCTCTCGAGCTTGTCGAACAGCGTGCGCATGCGCTCCTCGACCTGCTCGACGGCGCCGATATGGGTGAAGGTGCCGCGCCCGAGCTCGGCCGCGCGCGTCATCAGGAAGCTGTTGGGCGCCGAGCCGATCCCCACCATGAAGATGCGCGAGCGGCCGCGCATGGCGCTGATCACATCGAACAGCTGCTGCTCGTTGCCGATCTCGCCGTCGGTGAGGAACACCACCTGACGCACCATGTTGGAATCTTTGCTGTTGCGGTCGGCAAGCGCCGCCTTCACCGGAGCAGGACTGGCAAAACGAAACAACCCCAGCGCGGCGGGAAGCAGGCGTGCATGCAGGGCGGCGGCGGTAGCGATATCACCACCATCGAAGGCATCTACCAAAGCCCGAATCTCGAGGCCGGCGAGATGCCCGAGAACGCTGACCACACCCACGGCACCGATGGACAACAGCGGGAGATTCAACTCATCCGAACCCGAATACACCGCCAGGTCGGGTGCACGCCGTCGCACGTCTGTGGTGGCTACCAGATCGCCCTTGGCATCTTTGAGGGCGACCACCAGCTCGTGGCCGGCGAGTTCGACGATCGTCTCAGTCCGCAGCGCCAATCCGGTACGACCCGGGATGTCGTACAGCATGACCGGCAACCCAGCGGCTTCGGCGATCGCGTTGATATGAGCGATCACGCCCGCCTGCGAAGGCTTCGAGTAGTAGGGCGTAGTTGCCAACACACCGTGCGCGCCGTTCTCGCGGGCGATGGCGCCCAGGGTGCGCCCGTGTTCCGTATCGTTCGTGCCCGCACCAGCGATCACCGTGAGGCGATCGCCAACGGCATCGACGATGCTTCGCAGCAAGACGGCCTTCTCCTCGTCGGTCGTCGTCGAGGCCTCCCCAGTAGTCCCGGAGACGACGATGCCGTCGTGCCCATGATCAGCCAGGTGTCTGGCGACCCGTATGGCTGCCTGCAGATCAACTGATTTGTCTGCGCGCATCGGCGTCACGAGTGCCGTGAGGACCCGGCCGAACGGGGCAGGGGGCAACGCACTCATGGGATCACGGTATCGGTCGGCTTCGAAGGCGTCGGCGAACGGCAGGCCGACCTTTGACCCGTCGCGCCCTGTCGGGGGTTCCGGACGCGACGAGCCAACTCGAGTCTTTCACCGGCAGGCATCCGTCAAACCGAGCAAGACCGATCAGCCTTCAGCTACCAACGGGCTCGCAGCCACTTCCGTACCGTCCGGCAGCGGGTTGATCACGAAGTCCGCGAAAACACTGGCCGCGACCTGCTGCAGCTCCCGCAGGCAGGCAATCGCCAACGCACGGATCTCGACGTCGGCATGCTCGGAGGCTCGCATCGCGATGAAATGCCGCCACGCGCGGTAGTTGCCGGTGACGACGATGCGGGTCTCGGTGGCGTTGGGGAGGATCGCGCGGGCGGCCTGGCGTGCTTGTTTACGTCGCAACGTCGCGTTCTCGACGTCCGCAAAGCGTTTTTCCAGACCTTCGAGCAAGTCGTTGTACGCGGTCAGCGCCTGGTCAGCTGCGGTGCGGAAAAGCGCATGGAGCTCCGGGTCGGCAGCAATGACCTCCGGCTCCACCATCGCCGCATCCCGCTCCGGAACGTAACGCTGAGACAGTTGGCTGTAGGAAAAATGGCGATGCCGGATGAGTTCATGCGTCAGCGAACGGGACAGTCCGGTGAGATAAAAGGTCACCGTTCCGTGCTCGAGCACCGACAGATGACCGACTTCGAGAATGTGACGGAGATAGCCGGCATTGGTGGCTGTCGCCGGATTTGGCTTGGCCCAGGACTGATAACAAGCCCGGCCGGCAAATTCGGCCAGAGCCTGGCCACCCTCGGCATCCGTATCCCAGGGAACATCCGCGGGCGGGGTGAACTGCGTCTGCGCGATGACCTGGACGCGCAATGGCGCAAGCTGAGGCACGGGAAACTCCCAAAGCGTGTTCGGCGCGCCCGCAGGCGGGGGAAGCGGCGCGGACTAAGGCTACTGGCGTCGACCGACATTGGTCGCCCGCATTGCCGGTCGCCCGACGAATGTCGGCGACCGGTGGCACCGTAAACAGCATCGATCGAAGCATCCAGCGAATGCCAACCCGACAACCACATCTCGAACACCGCATCAGACCAAGGAAGGATGGCCTGGTGACTTCACCGACGGCCGCGGCATCCGCCCCGATCCACGGGACCAACGACGGGTCCTCGCTCGGGCTTACGGTCGACTGACATGGCGGGTCCCGACACGTACGTCCGGCTCGCTCTGCCGAAGGACGTCGATGACGTCGCCGCAATTCAGAGCCGGGCCTGGGCGGCCGCTTACCCCGGCCTGCTGCCCCCGGTGGTGCTCAGCCAGCTCGAACCCGCGGCCCGCGCGCAGTGGGAGGCGGTCGTCCGCACGCCGATCAGCGACGCACACCACCTGCTCGTTGCGATAGTCCGCCTGCCTCCGGGTGAAAAGGTGGTCGGGTTCGCGGCGGTCAATCCGAGCACAGACGCAGACGCCGATCCGCAGCACACTGGCTCCCTGACGGTGCTGGCAGTCGACCCCGATCACCAAGGTCATGGGCACGGCAGCCGCCTCCTTGCG
>Ga0081455_10007176_pt1 | contig 11778 bp, 13 predicted proteins | sample TabmetS3T2R1_FD_70207 | JGI IMG/M metagenome (GOLD analysis project Ga0081455, IMG submission 70207) | Tabebuia heterophylla rhizosphere microbial communities from the University of Puerto Rico - S3T2R1 | ecosystem: Host-associated > Plants > Roots > Rhizosphere ...
CGGGCGGTCAAGCGCCAGGGGGTCTGGTAGGCTAACGGCATGCGTATCTTCGTGTTTGTGGCAGCCATGCTGTTCGCGATGCCCGCCCTGGCCCAGCTCGTGGCCCCCCTGTTGACCAGCGACGGCAAGATTGCCTGCATCCAGGGCATGACCGGCATCGGCCGGCCGCCGGGCGGCTGGGAGGCCATCGCCGACAAGACCGCCATCGGCGGCTGGGCGCTGGCCGAGACCACCGGCGATTCAACCGACCTGCACTTTCCGATGTGCATCGCACAACAAATTGCCGTGCGCGACGCCGACGCCAGCGTTCGCTTCAAGCCGGTGGCGGGCACGCGCGATAGGGCGGGCGGTCTGGTGCTGCGCGCCCAGAATGCCGCCGACTACTACGTCGTGGTGGCGAGCGCCCGCGACAATGCCATTCGGATCTATCGCATGCAGGGTGGCCGGCGCAGCCTGGTGGCCAGCAAGGAAGTCCCGGTGACCAGCGGCGAATGGCACAAGCTCGGCGTCCTGCTGGTCGGCGACAAGTTCGAGGTCTCGCTCGACGGCAAGGCGGTGCTCAGCGCGACCGACCGCAGCCTGATGCTGCCCGGCGCCGTCGGCGTTTGGAGCCAGTCCGACAGCGTGATCTATTTCGACTCGTTGCTGCTCGGCCCGCCGGCTCAAGCGGCCAAGTAAAAGCTGAGCTTGATGGCGATGATCAGGTTGTGGACGGCGATGCTGGCCACGACCAGGCCGAATACGCGACTGACGATCTCGATGCCGCCGCGGCCGAGCACGCGATACAGGAAGCTTGCCATCGCGTAGATGCCCAGCAGGATCGCGAGGCAGATTGCCAGCTCGGCGGTGGTGAGCGCCTGCTCCGTGAGCGAGCGCGTGTTGTTGTCGGTCAGCAGCACCACGGTGAGCATCGCGCCCGGCCCGGCAATGCCCGGAATGGCCAGCGGATAGATCGCCCGATCGAATAGTGATGTGCCCTCGGGAAGCGCCGCCGCTTCCTCGGTGACCTTGCCCAGCACCAGCTTCAGGCCGAACAGCAGAAGCACGAGCGCGCCTGCGAGCTGGAACGACGCCATCGGAATGTGCAGGGCGTTCAACAGCAACTGGCCGCCGGCGATAAAGACCAGCAGCACGACGAAAGAAATCAGAATCGCGTAGGCACCAACCTTCAGTGAGTCCTTGCGGGGAAGGCCAAGGGTGGCGGCGAGGAAGATCGGGATGGTCGAGACCGGATCGAGGATGACGAACAGCGTCACCAGCTCGTAAGTGAAGGTTTGGTTAAACGTCGTCGGCATCGCGGCCTCACGATCTCGCTGCGATCAAGGTATGCGCCAGTTCGACAAAGCCTTCCCCCGAACGCGCCACCGTGATCCAGCTCGGCAGGTGCGGCATGGCGTCGGCGAAGTCGCGGACGTTGGCCACGCCCACGCCATTGGGGAAAAAGCCGAACATCGGCGAGTCGTTCGGTGAATCGCCCGAGAAGACGTAGGCGTCGCGCCGGGCATCGAGGTCGACATCGAACAGCTCGGCCATCATGGCGCGGGTGGTGGTGAGCTTGTCGTAGTCGCCGAACCAGCCGTTGACATGGATCGAGCTGATCTTGGCCGCCGCGCCATGCCGCGTGAAGATCGCCACGATGCGCTCGACCTCGGACCGCGGCAGCGCCGGCACGTCCTCGCAGAAATCGATCGCCAGATCGACCAGGCGATAGGGCTGGTCGGAGGCGAGCGCCGTACCCTTCACTTCGCGCAGCACGTCGGCGCGCACCGCTTCGAGCCGGCGGCGTCCATCGGCGCGCTCGGCGTCGGACTGGATGAAGCGCGTCCTCAGTCTCCCCACCTTGCCATCATGCCACATCCAGAACGCGCCGTTCTCGCCGACCACGGCGTCGACCGGCCAGAACCGGGCGATGTGATCGCACCAGCCGGCCGGGCGGCCGGTCACCGGAACCACCAGCAGGCCCGCCTTCTTGAGCGCCGCCAGCGCGCCATAGGCCTCGGCCGTCAGGTGGCCGGCGGTGGAGACCGTCTCGTCGATGTCGGTGAAGACGCCTCGGATGTTGGCCAGGACGGAGCGAGGGCAAGCGGCCAGCGGCTTCATGGTGGGACACTTCTTAACATGGCGCACAGGCGCCATCGGGGCTAAAAGCCGAACCATGATCCCGCGCTATTCCCGACCGCAAATGGCCGCCATCTGGGCGCCCGCGAACCGCTTCCGCATCTGGTTCGAGATCGAGGCGCATGCCTGCGATGCCATGGCGGAGCTGGGGGTGATTCCCAAGGATGCCGCCAAGGCGATCTGGGCCGGCGGCAAGAAGGCGATGGAGGCGCTCAAGGCCAACCCGGCGGGCGAGATCGAGAAGATCGACGCCATCGAACGGGTGACCAAGCACGACGTACTCGCCTTCACGACCTGGCTGGGCGAGTACATCGGCCCGCCGTCGCGCTTCGTCCATCAGGGCCTGACCTCGTCGGACGTGCTCGACACCACCTTCGCCGTCCAGCTCAGGCAGGCGGCCGACATCCTGATCGAGGATCTCGACAAGCTGTTGGCGGCGCTCAAGAAGCGCGCCCTCGAGCACAAGGACACGATCACGATCGGCCGCAGCCACGGCATCCACGCCGAGCCGACGACCTTCGGCGTCAAGCTCGCCGGCCACTATGCGGCCTTCGTCCGCAACCGGGCCCGCCTGGTGACGGCGCGGGCCGAGATCTCGACCTGCGCCGTCTCGGGGCCCGTCGGCACCTTCGCCAATGTCGACCCCAGGATCGAGGAGCACGTCGCCAAGAAGCTCGACCTCGCCATCGAGCCGGTATCGACCCAGGTCATCCCGCGCGATCGCCACGCCGCGTTCTTCACGGCGTTGGGTGTGGTCGCCTCATCGCTCGAGAACCTCGCCACCGAGCTTCGCCATCTGCAGCGCACCGAGGTGCGCGAGGCCGAGGAGTTCTTCTCGGAAGGGCAGAAAGGCTCCTCCTCGATGCCGCACAAGCGAAACCCCGTGCTGACCGAGAACGTCACCGGCCTCGCCCGCGTGGTCCGCAGCGCCGTCGTGCCGGCGCTGGAGAACGTGACGCTGTGGCACGAGCGCGACATCTCGCACTCCTCGACCGAGCGCTACATCGCGCCCGATGCCACCGGCACGCTCGATTTCGCGTTGAACCGCATGGCCGGCGTGGTCGAGCAGCTCGTGGTGTATCCGGCGCGCATGAAGGGCAACCTCGACTCGCTGGGCGGGCTGGTGTTCTCGCAGCGCGTGCTGCTGGCGCTGACCCAGAAGGGCATGAGCCGCGAGGACGCCTACGCCGCCGTCCAGCGCAACGCGATGGAGGCGTGGCGCGGCAACGCCTCGTTCCTGGCGCTCACCAGGGCGGACAAGGACATCCGCGAGTTCCTGTCCGATGACGAATTGGTGGCGCTGTTCGACATGGGCTATCACACCAAGCACGTCGACACGATCTTCAAGCGGGTGTTCGGCTGAACCCCGCCGACAACGAGATCATTTCTTAACTTCTGTCATCACCTGCTTCATCGCCTCGGCCATGAAGCGCTCGCCCTGGCGGCGGATGGTGTGCTCCTCGGTCGGCTTTCCCGCGGCAGCGAGGTCGTGCATCAGGGTATGGACGACGTCATGGTCACCCGGCTTCTCGAAGTCGGCCATGACGATGTCGCGGGCATAGGCCTCGGCGGCATCGCCTGTCTTGCCGATCAGGCCGGCCGCCCACAGGCCCAGCATCTTGTTGCGGCGCGCCCGGGCCTTGAATCTCAGCTCCTCGTCATGCTCGAACTTCTGCTCAAAGGCCTGTTCGCGTTGGTCGAACGTCGTCATCTCAGCCGCTCCGGTTGGGCTCGTTGCGGCGGGTTATAGCAGCACCGACCGGCCTTTCCACCCCGTGTCGACGGTGGCAAAGTCGCGCTTGGGGGAGGATTCGCGGTGCCGCTGGACAATATGCGCGACTGGATCGGAAAGTCGCAGACCACCGAAGATCTGATCGCCCCGTGGCCGGTGCGCGGCCTCAGCGCCACGCTCGACGAAAAGGACCCCGAGCCGAAGACCGGCGACGCCCTGCCGCCACTCTGGCACTGGCTCTACTTTCACGACCCTGCCCTGCAGTCCAAGCTCGGGCCGGACGGCCATGCCGAGCGCGGCGACTTCCTGCCGCCGATCACGCTGCCGCGCCGCATGTGGGCGGGCAGCCGCTTCGTCTTCAACGGGCCGCCCTTGCGCATCGGCGAGACCGCATCGCGCCGCTCCGAGATCAGGTCGATCGAGCCCAAGACCGGTTCGAGCGGCGCCATGGTGTTCGTCACCGTGCAGCACACCCTGTCGGGCTCCCGGGGCACGGCCTTCGTCGAGGAGCACGACATCGTCTATCGCGAAGCCGCCACGCCCGGCGAGACGGCGCGGCCGCCCAAGCCCGCGCCCACCGATTCGACCTGGTCGAAGAAGATCATGCCCGATCCGGTTCTGCTGTTCCGCTATTCGGCGCTGACCTTCAATGGCCACCGCATCCACTACGACTATCCCTATGTCACCGGCGTCGAGGGCTATCCCGGCCTGATCGTGCATGGCCCGCTGTTGGGCACCTTGCAGATCGAGCTGGCGCGCCGGTCCAATTCCGGCATGACGCCGGCGACTTTCGAGTTTCGCGCGCTGTCTCCGGTCTTCGCCGGAGCAGCATTCACGGTGGGGGCGCGGCGCGAGCCGGACGGCGCCGTCACAACTTGGATCGCCAATCCTACGGGCGGTCTTGCTCAGCAGGGGAAGGTTACTTTCAAATGAATCATATCCACCACGCAGGCTGCGACTGTGCAGCGAGGTTGTCGCGCCGCGGGCTGTTCGGCCTGGGCTTTGCCGGCGCCGTCACGGCCGCATTCCCGGCGCTGGCGCAGTACAAGCAGTACGAAGCGATGCTGGTGAACTGCATCGATCCCCGCATCATCACCGCCAGCAACACCTACATGGCCGGACGTGGCTACAAGGACCAGTACAGTCAGTTCGTGATCGCCGGCGGGCCGATCGGCTGCGTCGCCCCGGCCTTCGTCGATTGGCATAAGGCGTTCTGGGACAACCTCGCGATCACTGTTCAGCTTCACCGAATCAAACGCGTCGTCGGCCTCACCCACCGCGACTGCGGTGCCGCTTTCGTGGCCTACGGCGAGGCCCTGCGCACCGACAAGGCGCTCGAGACGGCCAAGCAGTCCGAGGCACTGCGCCAGTTCCGGGCCGGCGTCGCCCAGCGGCAGCCCAACCTTACTGTTGATACCGGAATCATGGACCTCAACGGCGCGGTCGAGGTCGTCGCCTGACAGGCAATGGTGTAAACTGGGCCTCGTGCCCGATTCGTCCCTTCCTGTCCCGGCCAAGTCCGAATCAGCCCTCGAGCGACAGCTGGCCGCCCAGCGGGCGCGGCGGCCGGCCGATCCGCTGCTGTCGCTGGTCGTGCCGGTGTTCAACGAGGAAGAGTCGATCGACCTGTTCCTGACCTCGATCGAGCCCTTCCTCGACCACGCCGGGCTTCGCTTCGAGATCGTGTTCGTCAACGACGGCTCGCGCGACAACACGCTCGCCCACCTGCTCGACCGCAGCGCGCGCGACCGGCGCGTCAAGGTGGTGAACCTGTCGCGCAACTTCGGCAAGGAGGCCGCCCTCACGGCGGGCATCGATCACGCCAACGGCGACATCCTGATCCCGATGGATATCGACCTGCAGGACCCGCCCGAGCTGATCGGCCCGTTCATCGAGCGCTGGCGCGAGGGCTACGACATCGTCTACGGCGTGCGCTCCGCCCGGACCTGGGACACGCCGACCAAGCGCCTCTCGGCCGGCTGGTTCTACTGGGCCTTCAACACCATGTCGCCGGTGCGCATCCCGGCCAATGTCGGCGACTTCCGCCTGGTCGACCGGCGCGCCACCGAGGTGCTGCGCCGCCTGCCGGAGCGCAACCGTTTCATGAAAGGCCTGTTCGCCTGGGTGGGCTTCAACGCCATCGGCGTGCCCTACGAGCGGCCGCAACGCGCAGCGGGAGCGAGCAAATTCAATCTGTGGCGGCTGTGGAACTTCGCGCTCGACGGTGTGGTCAGCTTCTCGACCGTGCCGCTCAGGGCCTCGTTCTACGGCGGGCTGGCGATCGCCGGCATCGCGGTGCTCTATGCCATCTTCATCATCACCCGCGTGCTGCTGTTCGGCATCGACACGCCTGGCTACGCCTCGCTGTTGATCGCCGTGCTGCTGATGGGTGCCATCCAGCTCGTCTCGATCGGCATCATCGGCGAGTATCTCGGCCGCCTGTTCCTCGAGGTCAAAGGCCGGCCGATCTATGTCGTCGAGGGCGTCTACGAGGAAGGCGCGGCGAAACCGCCCCAAGCCTGACGGCCCATCAAGAGACATGGACCTAAAAGAAGAAGACATCCTCGGCGCCGATATCGCGCAGCACTGGTATTACCGCTCCAAGGCCGCCGCTCTCCGGCGCATCGTCGCCGACGTCCATCCCCAACGCCTGCTCGATGTCGGCGCGGGCTCGGGCTTCTTCTCGCGGCATCTGCTGGCGGAGACCGCCGCGCGCTCGGCGCTCTGCGTCGACATCGGCTACCAGCACGACCGCGACGACCAGGTCGGCGCCAAGCCAGTGCTCTACCGCCGCGATTGCGCCATGACCGATTGCGACCTGGTGCTGATGATGGACGTGCTGGAGCACGTCGACGACGACCGCGGCCTGCTGCGCCATTACGCGGCCAAGGTGCCGGCAGGCGCGCATTTCCTGGTCACAGTGCCGGCCTTCCGCTTCCTGTGGAGCGGCCACGACGTGTTCCTCGAGCACAAGCGGCGCTATCGCCTCAGCGAGATCGAAAGCGCCATGCGTGATGCCGGCCTGGCGATCGTCAAGGGCGCCTATTATTTCGGGTTCGTCTTCCCGTTGGCTGCCGCCGTGCGCCTCGCGGCGCGCGGCCAGCCCGAGCCCAGGAGCAGCCTCAAGAAGCATGGCGCCCTGACCAACGGCGTGCTCGCTACGATCTGCGCCGCCGAGCTGCGGCTGTTCCCGGTCAACCGACTGGCCGGGCTTTCCGCCTTCGTGCTGGCGAGGAAGCCCTAGCGCGACCGAATTGCCGGGTGGATTGCCGGCTTATTGCCGGGGTGCGGCAATCGTCCGATGCCGATGGCATAAGGGCTTTAGCCCTTTATTGCCGCTTTCGGCCTCCCACCCCCCGCGATTTGTGACTTGACGGCGTTTCCTTGGAAACCGCGGTGACGTCCTTGGCGCCGATGCGCTTGCGCTTGGCGTTGATCGCGCGCAGCACCACCAGCATCTCCTCGGCGACGACGTCGCCCGGGATGCCCTCGCCTTCGGCCTTGAGCTCGTCCATGTCGACCCACACGGCATAGAGCGGCGCCGTGCGCTGGGTGATGATGCCGGCATGCAGCAGCGTCTTGATCAGGACGCGGAAGATGTTGGTGCTGTCCTTGAGCTGCTCGCGGCGGTCGTCGTCGCTGAAAGTCTCCCGCACCGCGTCGCGCACCCATTCCCAGTCCAGGCCGTACTTGGCGTAGATCACCTGCTTCTGCTCGGTGTTGATCAGGTTGAACAGCAGCATCTGGAAGAGCTGCGCCGACCAGTCCTCGACCTTCTTGTGCTCGTCGGGGCTGAGGTGCCCGATCGTCTTGGCCGCCCACAGCCGGCCGAAGCGGTGGTGGAAGGCCTCGTCGCTCATCACCAGCTGGACCAGCCGGCGCAGCACGGGATCGTTGGTGCGCGCGTTCAGCGTGGCGAACGAGCCCATCGCCAGGCCCTCGATCAGCATCTGCATGCCGACGATCTTCTTGTAGACCTCGGGCGTGCTCACAAGGTCTGCCAGCACCGTGGCAATGGTCCTGCCGACCGGCAGAGGCTCACCCCAGCGCTTGGCGATATAGCGGCTGAAGCCCGCGACATGGCGCGCTTCTTCCCGGGCCTGATTGGCGGCATATTCCTGCGCGCCGGGATCGAGCAGGACATGGCACAGGCTGGCCGACAGCGACAGCGCGCCCTGCTCGCCATGCAGCAGGTTGGAGATCGACCAGTGGGTGACGTCGTTGGCGAGCTGGATCTTCTGGCGCTCGTCGAGCTTGTCGGCCACGGCGCTGCGCAGCTCGATCACGGTCTCGGCCGGCATGATCGACAGGTTCGCCATGTCGAACGGCTGGTCGAAATCGATGTAATTCTTGTCGAGCGGGTCCCAGAAATGGTCGTGCGTAGCCGATATGATGCCGTCAAAGGCATTGCTGCGCCGGCCATAGCGGGGCACTTCCAGCATTGCCGGGAAGTCTTCCGGGGCGACGGCGTCATAGGCCTTGTCGTAAGTGATTTGCTGGGCCATGTGAGGGCTCCGATCGGGGTGAATATGACGGCTGCGTCACCTTTTTCAATGGATTTTTCCCCAGTCCCGACGCATGGGGTTTCGGCCATATTCCGGCCCGATATTCCCCTCCTCGGGGGCGGGCGGTCCAGGCCGCCTGCACAGGAGTAAATCATGTCCCGCCGCCGCCGCATCTACGAGGGCAAGGCCAAGACCTTGTTCGAGGGACCAGAGCCAGGGACGATCGTCCAGTACTTCAAGGACGACGCCACCGCCTTCAACAACCAGAAGAAGGGCACGATCACCGGCAAAGGGGTGATCAACAACCGCATTTCCGAGTTTCTGATGATGAAGCTCGGCGAGATCGGAGTGCCGACCCATTTCATCCGCCGGTTGAACATGCGCGAGCAGCTGATCCGCCAGGTCGAGATCATCCCGCTCGAGATCGTGGTCCGCAACGTCGCCGCCGGCTCCTTCGCCAAGCGCTTCGGCATCGAGGAAGGCACGCAATTGCCGCGCTCCATCATGGAGTTCTTCTACAAGAACGATGAGCTCGGCGATCCCATGGTGACCGAGGAGCACATCACGGCGTTCGGCTGGGCAACGCCGCAGGACCTCGACGACATCGTTGCGCTGACGCTCAGGGTCAACGACTTCCTGTTCGGCCTGTTCCTGGGCTGCGGCATAAAGCTGATCGACTTCAAGATCGAGTTCGGCCGCCTATATGAGGACGACATGGTCCGCATTGTGCTTGCCGACGAGATCAGCCCCGATTCGTGCCGGCTTTGGGATCTCAGGACCAACGAGAAGCTGGACAAGGATCGCTTCCGCCGCGACCTCGGCAAGGTCGAGGAAGCCTACCAGGAAGTGGCGCGGCGGCTGGGCATCCTGATCGACCAGGGCCCGGGCGACGTGCGCGGGCCAACGACGCTGCAATGAAGAAGGTGCAATGAAAGCCAGAGTTCACGTGACCCTCAAGAACGGCGTGCTCGACCCCCAGGGCAAGGCCATCGGACATTCCCTCAATCGCCTGGGCTTCCCGGAAGTGGGCGACGTGCGGCAGGGCAAGTTCATCGAGCTCGAGCTCGCCGAGACGGACAAAGCCAAGGCCAAGGCCCGCCTCGAGGATATGTGCAAGAAGCTCCTGGCCAACACCGTGATCGAGAACTACTCGATCGAGCTGGTCGGCTGATGAAGGCGGCAATCCTCGTCTTCCCTGGATCCAACCGCGAGGGCGACGTTGCCCAGGCGATCGAGCTGGTCACCGGCCGCAAGCCCGCGATGGTGTGGCACGGCGACGGCGACTTCGAGAAGACCGACCTGATCGTCATTCCGGGCGGCTTCTCCTACGGCGACTACCTGCGCTGCGGCGCCATGGCGGCGCAATCGCCGGTCATGGCCGAGGTGAAGAAGCGTGCCGCGCAGGGCGTGCCGGTGCTGGCGATTTGCAACGGTTTCCAGATCGCCGCCGAGGCGGGACTGCTGCCCGGCGTGCTGATGCGCAACGCCCACCTCAAGTTCGTCTGTTCCGACGTGCACCTCAAGGTCGAGACCAGCCAGAGCCTGTTCACCAACCGCTACCAGGCCGGCCAGGTGATCAAGGTCCCGGTGGCGCATGCCGAGGGCAACTACTTCGCCGACGCCGACACGCTGAAACGCATCGAGGATCGCGGCCAGGTGGCGTTCCGCTATTGCGCGCCCGATGGCACGGTCAATGGAATCGGCAATCCCAACGGCTCGATCCAGAACATCGCCGGCGTGTTCAACGAGGCCAAGACGGTGATGGGGCTGATGCCGCATCCCGAGAACGCAGTCGAGGCGATGTTCGGCGGTGTCGACGGCAAGCCTCTGTTCGAAGGGTTAGTAGAGGCTTTATCGTGACGATCGCTGTTGAAAAGAATCCGCCAGTAAAACTTCCCAACGAGCCCACGATCACCCCGCAGGTCGTCGCCGAGCACGGTCTGGCCCCGGACGAGTACGAGCGGTTGCTGAAGATCATGGGTCGCACGCCGACCATGGTCGAGCTCGGCATCTTCTCGGCGATGTGGAGCGAGCACTGCTCCTACAAGTCCTCGAAGGTGTGGCTGAAGAAGCTGCCGACCAAGGCGCCGTGGGTGATCCAGGGCCCGGGCGAGAATGCCGGCGTGATCGACATCGGCGACGGCCAGGCCGCCATCTTCAAGATGGAGAGCCACAACCACCCCTCCTACATCGAGCCCTATCAGGGCGCGGCGACCGGCGTGGGCGGCATCATGCGCGACGTTTTCACCATGGGCGCGCGGCCGGTGGCCAACCTCAATGCGCTGCGTTTCGGTGATCCCAGCCATCCCAAGACTCGGCATCTCGTGTCGGGTGTCGTGGCCGGCATCGGGGGCTACGGCAATTGCATGGGCATCCCGACGGTGGGCGGCGAGACCAATTTCCATGCCGCCTACAACGGCAACATCCTCGTGAATGCCATGACCGTCGGCATCGCGCCGACGGACCGCATCTTCTATGCCGCGGCCGCAGGCGTCGGCAATCCGCTGGTCTATGTCGGCTCCAAGACGGGGCGCGACGGCATCCACGGCGCCACCATGGCGTCGACCGAGTTCAGCGAGGACAGCGAGGAAAAGCGGCCGACCGTGCAGGTGGGCGATCCGTTCGTGGAGAAGCTCTTGCTCGAGGCCTGCCTCGAGTTGATGGCGACCGACGCGATCGTGGCCATTCAGGACATGGGCGCTGCCGGGCTCACCTCCTCCTCGTTCGAGATGGCAGCCAAGGGCGGGCTGGGCGTAGTCGTGGAGCTCGACAAGGTGCCAATGCGCGAGCAGGGCATGAACCCGTACGAGCTGATGCTGTCGGAAAGCCAGGAGCGCATGCTGATCGTGCTCAAGCCTGGCCGCGAGGACCTCGCCCGCAGGATCTTCGAAAAGTGGGAGCTCGACTTCGCGATCATCGGTCGGCTGACCGATACTGAGCGCATGGTGCTGACCTGGCACGGCGATGTCGTGGGCAACATTCCGATCCCGCCGCTGGTCACCGAGGCGCCGGTCTATGAAAGGCCATGGACGCTGACACCGTTGCCGGCAGTGCTCGAGGCATCGCAGGTGCCAGCACCGAAAGACTGGAACGCTTCGTTGCTCGCGCTGATGGGCTGTCCCGATCTCGCCAGCAAGGCGTGGATCTGGCACCAGTACGACCATCTCATCATGGGCAACACGGCCATCCGTCCGCAGGACGGCGACGCGGCCCTCGTGCGGATAAATGGCGGGCACAAGGGGCTCGCCATGACCTCCGATTGCACGCCGCGCTATGTGCAGGCCCATCCGGAAACCGGCGGCCGGCAGGCTGTGGCCGAAGCCTGGCGCAACATCACGGCGACCGGCGCCACGCCGCTCGCCGTGACCGACAACATGAATTTCGGCAACCCGCAAAAGCCCGAGATCATGGGCCAGTTCGCCG
>Ga0081455_10007177_pt1 | contig 11776 bp, 11 predicted proteins | sample TabmetS3T2R1_FD_70207 | JGI IMG/M metagenome (GOLD analysis project Ga0081455, IMG submission 70207) | Tabebuia heterophylla rhizosphere microbial communities from the University of Puerto Rico - S3T2R1 | ecosystem: Host-associated > Plants > Roots > Rhizosphere ...
TGGCGCGATCGCTGGCGAGACTGGGCCATGAGGTGCACCTGTTCTGCCAGGATCGCTCGGCGCAGGCGCCGGAGGGTGTGACCATCCACGTGCCCGATATCGGGCGGGTGCTTCCCGTGTACGTGGCCGATCGCTACGAGGGCTTCGACGCCGTGCCCTTCCCGCGGCTCGACGACGCGGCGCTCCGCCACTACCTCGACGCAAACGTCGCCGCGATCCGTTCCGTGCCGCTGCCGGACCTGGCGTTGGCCAACCATCTGGTGATGGGGCCTGCGATTCTCGCGCGCGGCCTCGAAGGCCGGGCACCCTATGCCGTGAAGATTCACGGGAGCGCGCTCGAATACACGGTGCGGCCGCACCGGACGCGCTTCCTGCCGTATGCGCTGGAGGGAATTCGCGGCGCGTCGGGGGTGCTGGTCGGCTCGCGCCACACGGCCGAAAGCCTGTGGGAGGTGCTCTCCGACGAGCGCACGCTGCCCGAGCGGACACGGCTCGGTCCGCCCGGCGTGGACGTGAGCGCCTTCCGCCCGCGCCCGCAGGCGGAGGCCTTCCTCGACCTGACCCGCCTCGCGGACAAGCTCGCCTCACGCGCGGCAGCCGCCTGGGGCGGCGAGAGCGGCGCGGCGGAGGCACTGCGCCAGCTCGATCCGCGCCGCGACCGTATCGTGAGCTACGTCGGCAAGCTCATCGTCTCGAAGGGCGTCGACCTGCTGCTTGCCGCCTGGCCGCTCGTCGTCGCACGCGTGCCGCAGGCGCGCCTCGTCGTCGTAGGGTTCGGAACGTACCGGGAGGCACTGGGCCGGTTCGTGGATGCGCTCGGCCGCAGGGATGCGGCGACGCTCTACGAGATCGCGGCGCGGGGACGCGAGCTCGAGGGAGGCCCGCCGGGGAGGCTGAGACATCTGGGCGCATTCCTCGAGCGGGCGGGCGATGAATGGCTGCAGGCGGCGCCCGCGGCCGCCGCGCGCATTCACTTCACGGGACGGATCGAGCACGACGACCTGCCGCACCTGCTGCCGGTGTGCGAGGCGCAGGTGATGCCGAGCACCTTCCCCGAGTCATTCGGCATGGTCGCCGCCGAGGCCGCCGCCTGCGGCGCGCTGCCGCTGTCCGCGGGGCACTCGGGGATGGCCGAGGTGACCGCCACGCTCGCGCCCGCCCTCCCCGCGGAGCTGCGGCCGTTGCTCGCGTTCGAGATCGGGCCGCGAGCGGTGGAGGAGATCGCCGCCAAGCTCGTCGCCTGGCTCACCCTCGACGCGGCCGAGCGTGCGCGCGCACGCTCGGCGCTGGCGAGGGAAGCAGCGCGCCGCTACAGCTGGGAGAACGTGGCGAAGGGGGTGATCGCGGCCGCCCAGGGCAGGCTCGACGAGCTACCCTTTCCGGCTGTGACTGCGCAAAACCAAAGATCGAAGGATATCACGTAGTCGAAGCCGTCGCGAAAATCAGCGTCGGCACGGTGCTGCAGAACCGTGCCGACGCCTAGGTGCAGGACCGCAGGATCAGATAGGGCTATGTGCTGCCGAGGCCGGCCTTGGCACATTGCTCGTCCTGGTCGCCGGTGACGCCGCTCACGCCGACTGCGCCGGTGACCTTGCCGTCGACCATGATCGGCACCCCGCCGGGCGAGGCGAAGATACCGGGCAGAGTGGCCGTCGCTGGTCCGCCCTTGTTGATCACATCCATGAAAGCGCGCGTCGGGCGCCGATACGTCGCCGCGGCCTTAGCCTTGCCGATGGCAATGTCCAAGCTGGCGATCTGCGTGTTGTCCATGCGTTCGAAGTAGACCAAGGCTCCGTGGGTATCGACCACGGCGACGGCCACGTTCCAGCTGTTCTTCTGGCATTCGGCGATGACGCCGGCCACGATCTTCTTCGCGCCCGCGGCGTTGACTGCGGGGCCATAGTCGGGCCGCCTGTCCTGGGCTGACGCGTCAGCGGCGAGAGCGACGAGCGCCGCGCCAAGCAGAAGTCTCCTCATCTTTGTTTCCTCCCTGGGGGTCAAATAGTGATCGTAGAGATCGATTGTACGCCGGCGGACGCGCCCGAAGCGCGGTTGACGGCGTGTCGACCATGACGTCGGGGACAGGTCCCCCTGTTCTCGCAGTGCAGTGGGAGGATACAGCACGGCGGCGCGGAGGGCCATCTGGAGCGCGGACAAGATGTCGCGCCCGAGGCAATCGTTGACACGCGCTGTATAATTACTCGCCGGCCGAATGAGTGGGATCGATTATCGGTTTGGGGCGCAACGATCTCGGGCCGCGCCTTTGAGCACTGAGGGGAGAAAATTGGAGGTCGCCAATGCAAGCCAAGGCGCCCGCATCGTCATGGGAGGATGGTATGCTGCACTTGAGGCGCGTGGTCGTCTGCGCATCCGTCGCTCTGGCGGGGATCGCCATCTGCGCTGCGCCCACCGCCGCGCAAACTGTCGCCGAATTCTACACGGGCAAGACCATTTCGATCCTGATGGGGACGCAGCCGGGCGGCAGCTACGACCTCTACGGCCGTGTCATCGGCGAGTATCTCTCCCGCTACATTCCCGGCAACCCGACCATCATCATGGAGCACATGCCGGGCGCCGGCGGCGTCGTCGCGGGCAACCATCTCTACGGTCCGGGACCACAGGACGGCACCAAGATCCTGCTCTCGCACTCCATCCCACTTGCCGAGAGGCTGGAGCCGAAGGGCGTGCGCTTCGAATCGACCAAACTCCAATGGCTCGGTACCTTCGACGCCATCGCGCATACGATGGCGATCTGGCACAGCGCACAGGTGAACACGATCGACGTTCTCAAGACCAAGCCGCTCGTCATCGGCTCGTTCGCCAAGGGTCATCTGACCTACCAATGGCCCGCGATGATGAAGCACGTGCTCGGCACGAGCTATCAGGTCATCACCGGCTACCGCAGCGGCAGCGATCTCAACCTGGCGATGGAGCGCGGCGAAGTCGATGGCTGGGCCGCCTCCTGGGAGAATCTGGCCGGCACCCGGCCGCAGTGGCTCACCGAGAAGAAAGTTTCGGTGCTGGTCTCGTTCACATTCGAGCGCAAGGAGCAAATCCCGGACGTGCCGACACTGCTCGAGCTGACGCCGCCCGACAAGAAGGACATCGTGGAATTCCTCACCGCAGGAACGCCGTTCGGGCGGGCCATGGCGGTGGGGCCGGGCGTTCCTGCCGACCGAGTCGCCGCGCTGCGGAAGGCGTTCGACGACGTCATGAAGGATCCCGCTTTCCTCGCCGAGGCGGCGAAGCGCAAGCTCGACATCGATCCTCGCCCGGCGGCCTACCCCCACGCGCTCGCCAGCAAACTCGCCTCCGCCTCGCCCGAGCTGGTGGCGCGGGTGAAGACGGCGATCGGACAGACGGAGTAGCTCAAGCTACTCCGACGCCGATTTTCCACGCGCCGCGGGCGCCGATGTCGAGCTGACGAAATCCGCGAGCGGCCCGGTGATCCGTCCGCGCGTGATGGGCAGGCAAGACGCCGGGAAGTCCTGCCGCAGACGGCCGCCGCGCTCCGTCACCTCGGCCAGGAAGCGGTCGAGGTGGCGCAGGACGCCATTCGGCACATCGTGCAGCGCCATCAGCGTCCAGGGTTGTCGCGCGAGCTGCGCGAGCGCGGTCGCGACCCATCCCTCCGGGTCCGCCCAGTCGCGCGGGACCGCGTTCCACAGCACGCAGGTGTAGCCGCCGGCCTCGAGCAGCGCCGCCGCCTCGGAGCTCAGCAGCCGGCGGTCCAGGTGGCCGCCGCCGCCGGTCGGCCGAAACAGCCGGTCCGGGTGCGACAGCGCGCCGATCTCGGCCTGCGTGCAGGCGATCTCCAGCTCGGCCGCCGCCGCGCCGGGGTTCTCGCCCAGCGGGCGGCTGTGGGTCCAGGTGTGGTTGCCGATCCAGTGGCCTTCCGCGTGTGCCCGCTCGGCGCAGGCACGCGCGTCGCGGCTTCGCAGCTTGTTGCCGATCACGAAGAAGGTGCTGCGCACGCCGCGGCGCGCCAGCACGTCGAGCACTTGCGGCGTGACCGACGGCTCCGGCCCGTTGTCGAACGTCACGGTCACGTCGAACATGCGCTCGCCTCCCCGGGCACGGTAGAGCGCGAGAGGCCGGCGGACCAGCGAGGTCGATGGCGGGCTTGCTCAACGCGCCCAATTGCAATCAATTAACAAGTGTCAATGTATACGAAGATGTTACGGCGGCGCCATTGCGGCCGCCTACTGCAAGGACCACTTTTCTCCTACAGTTGGGAGAGCTTGATCGCAGGGCTGGCGAACAGGTCTTCCCAGCGATGCGAGGCAAAAGTCCGCGGAGCCGACCGAAAATGTACGGACCAACCACGATGCACACGCTCCTCGCTCTGGTGATTCTGGCCACGGTCGCCGTGCCGGCCTTGACCGAAGCTGCCGGCCGCGTGTCGGAAGTGTGGGCTCTGCCGGACGCCACATCGAGGATGGCGGCGACGCGGCACGCAGTGTTGTTCGGCCTCCTCGGCATGGCCGCCGCGCTCACCGCGCTGGTCGTTTCGCAAGGCGCCGATGCGGCCAGCTACAAGCGGTGGAATCTTCCTCCAGGGTATGGCTATAACACCCAGGCGAATCCGAACTACGGCTTCGGTCCGATCCAGAAAATCCACCCGTACGACGTGGTCTCCGGCGACCGGATCATCGGCCGCGATCCCGACCCGTTCATTCGCGGACAGCTTCTCCGTGAATACAACAGCGGCCGTAACTGATTCCCGACGACTTTCTTAAATCTCCATTTCCCGAGTCCTACGCGCCAGGACCTCGGATAATGGACCGCTGACAGCGCTTCCACCGGCGCGCCGCACATCCCGCCGCGCCGCCCCGACCTGCCGCACCAGGCGCTGCAGGCGGACGCAGCCGATCGTGGCCGCAGGCTCGCGTTGAAATCTACTCTGATCCGTTTCCCGCGAAGCAGCGTGGCGTCATTGCCCGATTCCGGTCATGCCGCGAAACGCGGGTTGTGACATCGGCCCGTTGATTGTCGGGGCCTGCGTGGGTGCCGAGAGCGGCGCCGGAATCCGGTTTTCCAGGGCCGGCGCCGGCGGAGCCACGGCCCCGAAACGGGCAGTGGGATCGGGCGCAAAGCGACCAGTTCCGTGCGCAAGACCGGCGCCGTGGGCAAACCCGCCACGCGCAAAGCCCGGAGTCGATCCGAAGAGACAGATCATTGCCAATACCGCTGCAAGGAGGCGTTGCATGGTCGTGTTCCTTGTTTCTGTTCGGCCCCCGGCCACGCGTCGGATCTAATCATCGAAACAACAAGCGGCTTCACCGGTATTGCGTCGATTTCAGCGGCCTTGCTGCCGTCGGGCCGAATAAAGCACCGACGAACAACCCGGTGCTTGGCGTCGCATGAGGACTGCGCGGAAGACGAACCGCGCGAGCCGCGCTTGACGGAGCGCGATCCAGCGTATATAACCCTTCAGCTATATAATCGGATGGATATATACCGTGGTGGACCCGCTCACTAGCACGCTCGCCGCGCTCTCGGACCCGACCCGGCGTGCGATCGTCGCCCGCCTGGCGCGGGGAGAGGCGTCGGTCACGGAGCTGTGCAAGCCGTTCGATCTGAGCCAGCCCGCCGTCTCGAAGCACCTCAAGGTGCTGGAGAAGGCGGGCATCATCTCGCGCGGGCGCTCGGCGCAGTTTCGGCCGTGCCGGCTCGAACCCGCGCGGCTGAAGGGGGCCGCCGACTGGCTCGACGAGTTCCGCAGGCTCTGGGAGGAACGCTTCGACCGCCTCGACGCCCATTTGCAGACGTTGCAGAGAGCCACGAAGAAAGGAACACGGCATGGCCGGAAATGAGTCGAACGACCCGGATCGGGAGATCGTGATCGAACGCATCGTCGACGCGCCGCGCGAGCTCGTGTGGCGCGCCTGGACCGAAGCCGATCAAATCGCGAAATGGTGGGGGCCGAACGGCTTCACCACCACGATCCACGAGATGCACGTGCGCATCGGCGGAATGTGGCGGTTCATCATGCACGGACCGGACGGCACCGACTATCCGAACCGGATCGTCTATCGCGAGATCGTGAAGCCGGAGCGCCTCGTCTACGATCACAGCGACGACAAGGGCAACGATCACTTTCAGGCCACCGTGACGTTCGCGGCGCAGGGAAACCGGACCAAGGTGACGCTGCGGGCGGTGTTCGAGACCGCGCAGGCGCGCGCGGCGAAGGTGAAGTTCGGCGCGGTCGAGGGCGGCCAGCAGACACTTGCGCGGCTCGCGCAGCACCTTGCGAGCATGTCGGCTGAGGGGTGAGAGCTTGCTCCCGCCAGGAGACCGGCGCGCGCCACGCAAGTCGCGCCGGCTTCCGCGGCGTCAGCGCACCTTGCGCCCATCGACGCGCGTCGCGGTCGCGGGATCGTTTTGATCCTCGCGCCACGTCGGATGACGGAAGTGGATGACGAAATCGGCGTTGTATGAAGCGACCGCCTGGTCGAAGACGATCGTGCCGATGCGACGCCAATTGCGGAAGGTACGCCGCTCGCGGAACGGGGAGCCGCGGGTCTCCCCGTCATCGGTCACGTCGATATTGAACGTCAGGGTGCGTTTGGGCCGCTCGTCGCCGCGGTCGTAGATCTGCGCCATGATCTCGTCGCGGAAATCCAGTTCCGCGCCTTCGATTCTAGGCTGGCCCGGCGCCACCGTGAGACGCATGAAGGTCGGCGCGCGCGTGGGCTCGCCTTGCGCCGTTCCGAGCTCCGCAACCTGGTAGAGCTGCCGGATGGTGGGTCGCTTGTCGACCACCTTGAGCATGACCCCGAACACCGCCAACACCGGCATGCCCAAGCCACGCCGCAACGCCGTCGTGTTGGGAGCGTTGAGCAATTCGACGTCGTTGATGTAGTCGTTGGTGTCGCCACCGATATCTTCCTGAGTGATGAAACTGGCGGTGCGCAACGGCGCGACGTGATCGGGGTCGGCGGTCGGGAACAGCTTGCCCACCAACGACAGCGACCGGACATGACCACGCCGCGTCTCGCGGCAGCAGGTGGAATAGCGCCCCACGACCAGGGCCCGGCTGCCGTTTCGGAAATAGCCGGAATAGCCGGTGTCTTGCGTAATCTGCCACAGCCCGGTCAGGCAAATGCCGTTCGGATGCACCAGGCGGCGGAAGCCTTTTCGATCCGGGCCCCAGCGCAGGTCGGCGGCGGAATCGACCGAGCGCTCGGTGGCTTGGCGAAACTCGTAGGGCGGACCGAACGGCAGGATGCCGTAGAACAGGCTGCCTAGCGTGACCGGGTGGACCGGCAGCGGCGGCTCCCCGGGCGCTCCCCATGGCCTCTGGTAAGGATTGGCGAACAGCGCCTCGCGCACGTCGGAAAAGCGCGAACCGGCGTAGGCGCGGTCCTCATCGGTGATGCCCTCTATCCCAAACGAACGCGGACTCACGGCGGCGCCCTCACGTCGGGATCAAGTCGCTCTCCATGTCGATGACGCCGGCAGATTATCGCGAACGGCGTTCTGGGCAAAACGAATTTGCAAGGCGGCGCCGCGCGCCGTAGCCTTCCAAACGCGTCCCGCCAAGGATTGATCATGTTCCAGAAACCAACCCTCGCCGATCTGCGCCAGGCCGCGCACAAGCTCGGGATGACTCCGAGCGACGCCTATCTCAGCGCCGTCGAGCAGATCATCACGCCGCTCGCCAACGCCTATGCCATGCTCGACGCGACGCCGGACGAGCTGCCGGCGGTGAAATATGCGCGCGGTCAGATTCATTGGCCGTCGGCGGAGGAGAACCCGCACGGCGCCTGGTACGTGCAGACCTCGATCAAGGGCAAGCCGGGCGGCAAGCTCGCCGGACGCCGGGTCGCGCTGAAGGACAATGTCTGCCTCGCGGGCGTGCCGATGATGGTCGGTGCGCAACTCATGGAAGGCTACGTGCCGGACGTCGACGCCACGGTGGTGACCCGCATCCTCGACGCCGGCGGCGAGATCGCCGGCAAGGCGGTGTGCGAATATTTCTGCGTGTCCGGCGGCAGCCACACCAGCTCGACCGGCCCGGTGCACAATCCGCGCAAGCGCGGCTACACCACCGGCGGCTCCTCGTCGGGCAGCGCGGCGCTGGTCGCCGCCGGCGACGTGGACATGGCGATCGGCGGCGACCAGGCCGGCTCGATCCGCATCCCGGCGAGCCATTGCGGCATCGTCGGGTTGAAGCCGACCTTCGGCCTCGTCCCCTATACCGGCATCGGGCTGCTCGAGATCACCATCGACACCTGCGGGCCGATGACCGCGAACGTGCGCGACAATGCGCTGCTGCTGGAGGTGATCGCCGGGCCCGACGGCCTCGACACGCGCCAGCGCGGCGTGCCTGCGGGCCGCTACACCGAAGCGCTTGCGGGGGACATCAAGGGAATGCGCATCGCCGTGCTCAAGGAGGGTTTCGGCCATCCCAATTCGGAGCCCGACGTCGATGCCCATGTGCGTGATGCCGCGCAGCGCTTCGCCAAGCTGGGCGCGATCGTCGAAGAGGTCTCGGTGCCGACCCATGCGCTCGGCTTCCCGGTGTGGGCGGCGATCCGCGGCGACGCGGCCTGCGTCATGCTCCTGGAGATGAACGGCGCCGGCATCGGGCACGAGGGCCTCTACGTCACCAGCCTGCTCGACCACGCGATGGGCTGGCGCAAGCGCGCCGACGAATTCGCCGACACGCTGAAGATCGCCTCGATCTTCAGCAAGTACACGCTCGACTCCTATGGCGGCCACTTCTATGCCAAGGCGCAGAACCTGCGCCGGCGCGTGCGCGCGGGCTACGACGCCGTGCTCGCGACCCACGACTTGCTGCTCCTCCCGACCGTGCCGATGAAGGCCACGCCCATTCCCGCCAAGGACGCGACGCCGCAGGAGATCACCCGGCGCAGCTGGGAGCCGACCCGCAACACCTGCCCGTTCAATGTCACCGGGCATCCCGCGATCAGCCTGCCGTGCGGGATGGAGGACGGCCGCCCCGTTGGGCTCATGCTGGTCGGCCGCCACTACGCCGAGGAGACGATCTATCGCGCCGCCGCAGCGTTCGAGCGCTCGGGCGACTGGACGACGTTCTGACACACTCCCGCAGGAGCCCTGACGTGACCGTCGCGCGTCCCGGCATTCTCGCCATTTTCAACAACGTAGCGCCCGGTCGCGAGGCGGAGTTCGAGCAATGGTTTCAGCACGAGCACTTGCAGGAGCGGCTCGGCGTGCCCGGCTTCCTGCTCGGGCGGCGGTACGAGGCCGTCAAAGGAGATCGGCACTACTTCAACTTCTACGTGACCCGCTCGGCGGACGTTCTCAACTCTGCGGACTATCGAATGCGGTTGAACAATCCGACACCGATGACGCGCCTCGTCATGTCGGAAGTCTTCAAGGACATGATCCGCACCATTTGTCACCAAAGCCTCCGGCTCGGGACCATGCGCGGTGCATTCGCCGTTGCGGCGCGATTCAGCGAGCGCCCCGACGAAAATGCGCTCAAATCCACACTGGAGCGCTTGTTGCAGGACAGTGCGGTCGCTTGCGGCGAAATCTGGTCCGCCGCGCGTACAGATCAACCTCCGCCATCCGAGGAAGAGCGTCTGCGCGGCGGCGACCGCAGGATCGACGCCTGTCTCATGGTGGAGACCCTGCGTGGCCAGGAGGCCGAGCGGATCGCAGAAGCGCTTTCCGTCCAATTTCCGGCGGCGGCGATCGGCGTCTACCGGTTACTGTGTGAAATCGGCCGCAGCCCGGACGCCGCCTCCACGGCCGCCTCGTGACCCCAGGCAACTCGAAGCACGAAACCATGACGAACGACCGGCACGTCGACCTCCTCGTCCTCGGCAGCGGCGCCGCCGGCATGACGGCGGCATTGACGGCATCGCTGCTCGGCCTCGACGTGCTGGTGGTCGAGAAGACCGAGGTCGTGGGCGGCACGACCGCCCGCTCGGCCGGCTCGCTCTGGGTTCCCAACTCGCGCCACAGCCCGCTGGGGCGCGACAACCCCGACAACGCGCTGCGCTATCTGCGGGCCGTTCTCGGCAATCGGCTCGACGAGACGAGAGTGCGCGCCTTCCTCGGCGCGGCTCCCGAGATGGTGGCATTCCTGGAGGACAACACCGCGGTCGCCTTTCGCGCCTACGCCCATCATCCCGACTACCGGGCGACCCTGGAGGGCGCCACATTGTCGGGGCGCGTGCTGGAGCCGGTACCGTTCGACGCCTCGGTCCTGGGCAGCGACTTCGCCAACCTGCGCCCGCCCCTGCCCGAGTTCATGCTGCTCGGCGGCATGATGGTCGACCGTATCGACATAGGCCATCTGCTCGACGCCACCCGGTCGCTTGCCTCGCTGCGCCACAGCCTGGGACTGCTCGCGCGCTACGGCGCCGACCGCCTTCGCTTCGCCCGCGGCGCCCGGCTCGTGATGGGCAACGCGCTGGCCGGGCGGCTCTACCACTCGCTGCGGCAGCGCCGCGTGCCGATCGTCCTCTCCACGGAGGCCTTGTCCCTGTCGGAGAGCGAGGGGCGGATCACCGGTGCGCTGCTTGCGTCAGCCGGCGAGCGCATCGCCGTGCGCAGCCGCGGCGGCGTGATCCTGGCGACCGGCGGCTTCTCCCAGAACCCCGAGATGAGGCGCCGCCTGCTGCCGCCGGCGGCGTGCCCGCACTCGCCGGTGGCGGAAGGCGCGCAGGGCAACGGGATTGCGCTCGGCGAGCAGGCGGGCGGGCGCCAGAGCATCGGCGAGGGCAATGGCTTCTGGTCGCCCGTGTCGCTGCGTCGTCGCCGGGACGGCTCCATGGCCGTCTTTCCCCACCTCGTGCTCGATCGCGGCAAGCCCGGCGCCATCGCCGTGGACCCCCAGGGACGCCGCTTCGTTTCCGAGGCGATCGACTATCACCGGTTTGCCGAGGCCATGATGGCAGCGCTCGCAAAGTCTCCGGCCCGACCCTGCTTCCTCATCTGCGACGACACCTTCATGGCCAAATACGGGCTCGGCATGGTGAGACCACGCCGCATCAATCTGCGCCAGGCGCTGGCCGACGGCTACCTGAGGAAGGCCGATACGCTCGCAGCGCTTGCGCGGGCGATCGACGTATCTCCCGAGACGCTGGCGCAGACGGTCGCGCGTCACAACGGCTTTGCGCGCACCGGCGTGGATGAGGACTTCGGCAAGGGCAGCGACGCCTATCAGCAGAACGTGGGCGATCCGCTCCACCGCCCCAATCCCTGCATCGGAGCGGTCGAGCAGCCGCCCTTCTACGCGACGGCCATCTATGCGAGCGATATCGGCACGAGCGCGGGCCTCGTCACCAACGAGCTCGGGCAAGTCTTGCGAAACGATGCATCCCCGATCCCCGGGCTCTACGCCTGCGGCAGCGACATGGCGTCGATTATGGCGGGCGCTTATCCCGGACCCGGAATCAACATCGGACCCGGCATGACCTTCGGCTTCATCGCGGCCCGCCACGCCGCGGCCGGACTGCAGATGCGATAATCCTCGCAACGACGGTGCAAGTGTCGCGCCGCTCGCGCGCAGCGTTTGTGGCGTTTTGCGGAAATCGGTGCTTAAATTCCAAAACCGGGTTCTCATCGCGATCACGAAGCGAGGACGACAATGTTGAATCGCCGCCGCACTCTCCAGACCGGTCTTGCAACGCTGCTGTCCGCCGCCGCTCCGCTGCGCGCCTTCTCGCAGCAAAAGCCGCGGGTGAAGGTGCGCTACAACGAGGTCGTGCGCTCGATGCTGTATGCGCCCGCCTATGTGGCCATCGCCAAAGGCTACTTCGACGAGCTCGGCCTG
>Ga0081455_10007178_pt1 | contig 11775 bp, 11 predicted proteins | sample TabmetS3T2R1_FD_70207 | JGI IMG/M metagenome (GOLD analysis project Ga0081455, IMG submission 70207) | Tabebuia heterophylla rhizosphere microbial communities from the University of Puerto Rico - S3T2R1 | ecosystem: Host-associated > Plants > Roots > Rhizosphere ...
TCGGCGCGCTGCTCGTCGCTGAGGGAGAGCACGGTGAAGCGCGGATCGCTCTGCATCTTCTTCTTGGTGGCAACTTCCAGCGCCTCGCGAATGCGCGCGTTGCCCATCGCCAGATCGGAAGAGTGCTTTTCGACGATCTTCTTGAGATCGTCGGGCATCGCGTCCCATTTGGCGCGATTCAGGACGATCATCAGCGCCGGCGCGGCCAGCCGCGCATCGACGACGACGCTGAGCTGATCTGACAAAAACTTGCCGGCGGCGCCCTTGGTCGTGGTGGCGGAATCCCAGCCATAGGCGATGGCGTCGACATAGCCGCTGGCGATGGTGTCGCCGATCATGTTGAGGGGAATGCCGAGCGGCACCGCGCCGAGCTTGGCCAGCGCCACGCCGACGGTCGTGCTCGGCGTGCGCATGCGCAGGCCGCGGAAATCCTTGACCGACTGGATCTTCTTGCCGGTCGTAAAGATCGGATAGGGCGGCAGCACATAGAGGCCAAGCACCTTCACCGACGCGTAGTCCTTGTCGAGCAGGCCCTCCTTGTAGAGCGACATCATCGCCGAGGTGCCCGCGATCGAGTTATCGAACATGAAGGGCAGCTCCATCACCGACGACTGCGGGAAGCGGCCGGGGTGATAACCCTGCACCGTTGCCGCCATCTCGATGGTCCCCTTCTCGACCATCGTGAACAGCTCGGCCGGCTTGCCATATCCGCCGAGCGGCTTCAGCGCCACTTCGATGCGCCCGCCGGATTCCTCCTCGATGGCCTTCCCGAACGGCAGCAGGATCTGTTCGTAGACCTGGGAGTTTTCGATGTTGATGGCTCCGAAGCGCAGCACCACCTCAGCGGCGAAGGCAGGAGCGGAGAGGAAAACGAGGCCAAGCAGCGCTGCGGCCGTCGATTGCATCATGGTGCGGGAAGACATTCTGTTTCCTTCGTCACCGGCAGCTGTCGAGCTTCAGCTCACAGCACCTGTCGGTCGCATGGGCGGGTCCTTGACGGCGGCAACGATAGCTTTGGCCAATTAATCGCGGGTAAACCCTGTCTTGCGCAACTTCCGTGCAAATACGGATACCGTCCCGCTGGACGGAATGATGATCATCATTCTTTCAAGGACGCGAATCTGCGACGGCAAAACGCGTCGTCAGCGCCGCGCGGTTTTGAACCAGACGTCCAGCAACCGCGGCCAATTATCCGCAGGCTTGAAGCATGCGCGTCTCATCCCGGCTGGCGCCGGACCGCGAACGAGGTCAGCAAATAGCCCGCGCGGAAGACCGCCGGCCGGTTCGACGCACTACGCCTTCACCAGGCTTTCGAATCCGCCATAGATCATCCGCTTGCCATCGAACGGCGGCGGCCCGTTCACCATCTCCTTGAGGCGCGGGTCCGCCATTACCTTGGCATTGATCTTGTCGCGCTGGGCGCGCGACTTGTAGGTGATCCAGGCGAACACGACGGTTTCGCCCGGCTTGAGCTTGACGCTGCGCGGAAACGACGTGAGCTTGCCGACCTTGACGTCATCGGCGACCCATTCGCGATAATCCAGCGCGCCGTATTCGCGCCAGACCTTGCCGCACTTCTTCGACAGGCGGACATAGGCATCGAGCTTTTTCTTCGGCACAGCGACGATGAATCCATCGACATAGGGCATTGCATTGCTCTCCGGTATTTCTTGTCGATACGACGTCATTCCGGGGCGATGCGCAGCATCGAATCCGGAATCTCGAGATTCCGGGTCTGGTGCTTGCGCACCATCCCGGAATGACGACTGAGGACTAGCGACGACTAGCCATGGCAACAAGATGCCTGAAGCTGCGCTGGCTGGTATTGGTCACGTAGCCGCACCCAGTCCATCGGATAAGGCAGGCCCTCCTCGTGACGCCCGAGCGGCGTCAGATCGAGATAGTGATAGGCGACGTTCATCATGTCGAGGCCGCGCGCGAAGCAGGAATAGGTGTGGAAGATGTTCCCTGCCTCGTCGCGATAGAACACGCTGATCCCGGGCGCTTCCTCGCTGCCAAACGCCGTGGTTCCATAATTGTAGTTGCCGCCCGCAGCGATCTGCTCCGGCGTGAACGAAACGCCGTAGTCGTAATTGAAGTCGTTGCCGCCAGACGACAGCCAGTCGAAGGTCCAACCCATCCGCTGCTTGAAGGCGGCGAGCTTTGGCTGCGGCGCACGCGAGATCGCGACCATCGTGGTGTCGCGGGCGGCAAGATGCGGAACCATGCGCTCGAACCCGTCGGCCCAGAACGAGCAGCTCTTGCAGGCCTCGTTCCAGTCGGGCGCGAACATCAGGTGCTGCACCACGAGCTGACTGCGCCCCTTGAACAAGTCGCCGAGCGATACCTTGCCGGCGGGCCCGTCGAACACGTAGTTCTTCTCGACCCTGACCCAGGGCAGCGCGCGGCGCTCCTCGTTCAGGCGCTCGCGCGCCTTCGTGTATTCCTTCTCGTGCGCGAGATGGGCCTTGCGGGCGGTGATCCATTCCTCGCGGGAAACGACGCTGTGCGGCTGCATGGGCGACCTCCTAGGCGAGATAGGTGTCGAGCTTGGCGAGGAGCTCCGTCCATCCGCGCTCGTGGTTGTCGCGTGCGGTCGCATCGACGAACTGCGCGTGATTGAAGACAAGCAGCGTGCCGCTACCTTCCGGCCTGATCGAAATGGTCACCAGCGATTCGCGCTCCGGCGTCGAATGCCATGCCCAGCTGAACACCAGCCGCTGGTTCGGAACGACCTCGCGGTAGACGCCGCCGACCTCGTTGTAATTGCCGTTGGCGTTGAAGCTGATGCGGTAGCGGCCGCCGACGCGCAGGTCGATGTCGGCCTTCACCGAGCCCTCCTCTACCGAGGCCGGCCCGAACCATTGCACTAGCTTTTGCGGGTCGGCCCACGCGGCGTAGACCTTTTCGGGCGCCGCGTTGAGCCGGCGCGTGAGCGTGAGGCTGGGCCGCGCGGCAAGTTCGGCGTCGCGGGCGGAATCGTGCTTGGCAAGGCTTGACTGGGTGGCCATGGGTCTTCCTCCACAAAAGCGGCAAGGCGGTCGAGATTGTCGGACCAGAAGCGCTGGTAGCGGTTGAGCCAGTCCATCGCCTGCTCCATCGGGCTGGCGGTGAGCCGGCACGCGACCGTGCGCCCGGTCTTTTCGCGCGCGATCAGGCCGGCGTCCGACAGCACATCGAGATGCTTCATGATCGCGGGCAGCGACATCGAAAACGGCTGCGCCAGTTCGCTGATCGACAGGCTTTCGCGATTCCCCAGCCGCGCCAGCAGCGCGCGCCGGGTCGGATCGGACAGCGCCGCAAAGGTGCGGTCCAGGACTTCTTCTTGATACTTAACCATATGGTTTAGTATATGCGCAAACGAAACGCCGTCAAGCCGGCGTCTGCATCACGGATTCGAGAGGCGGCAACCAGAAACGAAAATGGCCGGATCACCTGAGCTTTTTGAGCTGGATGATCCGGCCATGTTGCGGAAGTGAAGGGCGATCAATAATCCCGATAAACCCGCATTCGCCGCTGCTGTCCGTAGGCTACGCGCGGATTGATGTTGCAGTAGAGCGCGCGGCCCGAAGCCGACGCCAGGCACTGCTCATAGGTCGCGTAGGAACAGTCACCGGGGATGCCGACGCCCCTGCCCTGCAGGCAGTAGGGGTAATCATAGGCTGCCGCCGGCGAGCTGCCTGCCACCGTGGCAACTGTCGCCGCCGACAGCGCCAGGATCGCTAACATTGCATTGCGCATCTTAGATCTCCTCACGTTACTAAAGCCGGTCCCTTTTCCATGAAACACCGCGACCGTGCCGTTGTTCCGTGACCTAGATCACTGCAGCTTGATCACTGCACCTTTTCGACCTTGGCTTCCTCGATCACCTTCTTCCACTTGTCGGTCTCGGCCGCGATCATCGCGCCGAACGCTTCCGGCGTGCCGATCAGAGGTTCGCCGCCGAGATCGGTCAGCTTGGCCTTGATGCCGGGCTCGGCCAGGATTTCGTTGATCTCCTTGTTCAGCTTGGCGATGATTTCCTTCGGGGTGTTCTTCGGGGCACCCATGCCGAACAGCGCGGTTGCCTCATAGCCGGGGACGGTGTCGGCGAGTGGCGGAACGTCGGGCAACAGCGACGACTTCGCCGTGCTGGTCACCGCAAGCGCCCGCACCGCGCCGCCGCGGACGTGCTGGATGATGGAAGGCATGTTGTCGAAGATCACCTGGACCTGGCCGCCGAGCAGATCGGTGATCGCAGGCGCAGCGCCGCGATAGGGCACGTGCTGCATCTTGGCGCCCGACATCGCCATGAACATCTCGCCCGACAGATGTACGGAAGTGCCGTTGCCCGACGAGGCCATGTTCACCTTGCCGGGATTGGCCTTCACATAGGCGATGAACTCCGCAACCGTCTTGGCCGGCACGTCCTTGTTCACCGTCATCACGTTCGGCACGCGATTGAATGCCGCAACCGGCGCAATGTCGCGAACGACGTTGAACTTCAGATTGGCGTAGAGCGAAGCATTGATGTAGTTCGCCGGATTGACCAGCAGCACAGTATAGCCGTCCGGCTCGGCGTTGATGACAGACTCGGTCGCGATATTGTTGCCGGCGCCGGGCTTGTTCTCGATCACGAATTGCTGGCCGAGCCGTTCGGAAAGCCGCTGGCCGATCAGCCGCGCGATGATGTCGGTCGCGCCGCCCGGAGGATATCCAACGACCCATTTCACCGGCCGGGTCGGATAATCCGCCGCCGAAACGCTGCCGATCGAAGCGGCCGTGGAAAGGCCGATCACGGCCAGACAAATCGCGGTGCGACGTGAAATCATAAAGCATTCTCCTTGGAGGCCGGGGTTCAGAGCCCGGTCCGTTTCTATTGAGGCGCGCGGTTCTATTGAACCGAACGCGGCCCGCGTTGTAACAAACAAAGTCAGGTGCGGCCAGTGCGACACTGGCGCCGCAGACCGCGACGAAAGGATAAGACATGTCCGTCAGGGTTAACGCGCTCGACCATCTCGTGATCAACGTCTCCGACGTGGCGCGTTCCACCGAGTGGTACCGGAAGGTCCTCGGCATGGAGGTCAAGGTGTTCGATCCGGGCCCCGGCAAAACGCCGCGGACCTCGCTGGTGTTCGGCGACCAGAAGATCAATGTGCGGCCGCGCGATGCCGACAAGGTCGAGTGGTTCACCGCCGACCATGAGACCGCCGGAAGCGACGATCTCTGTTTCCTGACCTCGAGCACGCCGGACGAAGTGGTGGCGCATCTGAAGGCCAATGGCGTTGCGATCGAGGAAGGCCCGGTGGCAAAGCAAGGCGCCCGCGGCACGCTGCGCTCGGTCTATTGCCGCGATCCGGATGGGAGCTTGATCGAGATTTCGTCGTATGAAGGCGCGGTGAAATAACACGCCGCCCCTCGTCGTCATGGCCGATGTCAGGCTATGTAAAATTACCCGGCCGGAACAAAAGCGTATCCGCGGCCTTCCTCGACTATTCTGCCGATGCCTGGACGACCGAGGTGAGCGCCGGCTAGCCAGGTACGTGCACGCGCTGCTCCTTGGAGCAACTTGAGCCGGCTAGTCCTCGCAAGGAGTTCGTCCTCGTCATAAGCCCAGGTAAGTTCGGGGCGCGCGAACTGTGCGGCGGGAACGTGAATCAGGTCGCCACAGAACAAGATATCGTCCTCGTCAGTGCTCAGGAGGCATCCCATATGCCCCGGCGCATGCCCAGGTATCGCCACCGACAGCAAATGATCGGCCAACCGATCACCTCCGTTTATCGGAGCAAGGAGAGAGCGAAACTCGGCTAGCTTTGGCTCGGCCAGGAACCCCTGAACGGCATCCTCTCCTATCACGATCTTGCTCAGATTTTTGAATGCTCGTTGGCCGTCGGGCATCAAAAGACCGTTGATGTGGTCGCCATGAGCGTGAGTGAGGGCGACCACAGTGATGGAAGACGAATCGATGCCTGCTTCCGCCATCGCCTTCCCGAGGTGACCCATAGACGGATCCCAACTTCCCCCCGCTCCACAATCGATCAAAACGCGGTCTTCGTTGGAGCGATCGAACAAGAAGCAGTTGACCGACAATCGGACCAGCAAATCCTCCCGCCGGGATGATTGCCTATCTGATCTGTCGTTCGGGTATCTGAGGGTTTCGACAGGCAGGTCTACATACCCGTCCGAGAGTGACCAAATGTTCCATGCCCCCGAGGTGCACCCGAACGTATTGGCGCTTTGTGACACAAATTCCACGGACACCTGCCAGGCGTGAGAACTGCTGTTTAAGTCGCGAAGCCGTCAGGTTTTCGAAGTCATCACTTTCTGGGCAATTTTCCAGGTGCCGTTGACCTTCAGGCACGACAACATGTCCGTGAAGTGGCGTGGCGGTATCTGCAGTTTCAACTTCACAAGAGCGAGCTCCCCTTCAACGTCTATCGACAGGATCTGATCGTTCCGCTCCAGGCCCTGCTGTTTCGGAGCTTTCAGGTTGCGGACGGCTGCCAGCCACATCGCAATCGGCGTCACGCTCACATTGCCGTCGTCGCCGACCTTGGTTACGGAACTCGAGGGGTCAAATATGGATGCAAATTTGTCCGCATCCATTTCATAGGCGCTGTCGAGGTATGTCTGAGCTAGAGAGCGCAAGGCCCGAGCATCGGTATCCATAAGCTTGCTATCCATAAGTTGGTTATTCGGAACGGCAGGAGACTGCGCATGGCTGATCGTCTGGTCTCGTTGGCCAACGCTAGGACAAAGCCGCTTATGAAACCAGACGCGTTGCATGACATGGAGTTATGAGCAATATTCATAAACCATGAGAAACGAACTGAATGAACTCGCTGCGTTTGCAATCGTCGCTACTGAACGAAGCTTTACGCGGGCTGCAGCGAAGATTGGCGTGTCTCAGTCTGCCCTGAGCCACACGATCCGCGGACTCGAGAAACGACTCGAACTGCGGCTTCTTGCTCGAACCACCAAGAGTGTCGCGCCGACCGCTGCGGGCGCAGAGCTTTTGAAAGAGTTGTCCCCGGCGCTTGAGCAAATTACGCGCGCGATCAACAAAGCCCGAAGCGTTCGGCATCGACCAGCCGGGCGCCTTCGAATCGTAATGTCTCGGTCGGCCGCGGTGATGGTACTATTGCCGAAGCTTACGGCGTTCGCCGACGCGTACCCCGATATCGTTCTCGATGTTGTAACTGTCACCGGTCCGGTAGATCTTGTTGCCGGCGAATTCGATGCCGGTATTCAACTCGGCGAGTACATTCAAAAGGACATGATCGCGGTGCGCGTCACGCCGGAACTACGTTTGGCGGTAGTCGGCTCACCTGGCTATTTTGCATCACGAAAAATGCCTCGGAAGCCCAAGGATCTCAATGATCATCGATGCATAGGCTTGCGACTTCCAGGTGGCCCGTATCGGTGGGAGTTCGAGCAGGGACGAAGGGCCGTCACGATCGGCGTAAATGGCCCACTGATAATCGATGATACCAACCTGGTCATTCAGGCGGCACTCGCTGGAGCCGGCCTGGGCCTGGCCTTTGAAGAACAGGTCGCAGAGCATCTCGCAAAGCGCCGGCTTATTCGAGTGCTGGAGGACTGGACACCACCCATTCCCGGCTTCTTCATGTACTACCCCAGTCGTCAGCATCAGCCAGCTGCGCTTTCCGCACTAACGAACGCTTTGCGACTCTCACAGCAATAGTTTGCATTGACCGTGAGAACCAACCGTCTGTCACCCCTGATATGAACCAGGGGCCTGACCGAATTTGGCAAAGACGGCAGCTGCTGCAATCGTGCGTCAATCGCCTCGCTGGCCCCCAGCAGCAAAGACGTGGATGCCCGGGCATAGGCGAGCGCAAGCGACGCCGTCCTTCAGACGGCTATGCCCGGGCATGACCGAGAGCAAACTCCCGATTTGCCCATCGCGCCGTCCGATGGCAGAACTACTCCCAAGCAAAATCAAGAGCCGCCGCAAGGCCGCACGGGAGGGATCATGCCAGCTTCACAGCCAGCGCCGGGCATTATCGGACCATTCGCAGGACTGGACGTTCCGTGGCTGTTGCGGATGCGCGCCGAAAGCCGCCGTAACCATCCCTTCCTGATCTGGGCGCCGTTCGAGGGCCCGGCGCGGAAATGGTCGTACGGCGAATTCCACGAGCGCGTCGGCGCGCTTGCCGCAGGCCTCGTCAAACGCGGCGTGAAGCCCGGCGAATATGTGCTGATCCATCTCGACAATTGCATCGAGGCCATGCTGGCCTGGTTTGCCTGCGTCGAACTCGGCGCGATTGCCGTCACCACCAACACCCGCTCGGCGGCGGCGGAGATGGAGTATTTCGCCGGCCATTGCGGCGCGGTCGCCGCCATCACCCAGCCGGCCTATGCCGAGCTGATCTCGGCCAATTGCCGCGGCCTGCGCTGGATCGCCGTGATCTCGCATGACGCCGGAGCTAAGCCTGCGCAAGGCGCGCCGCGTGGTGACAGTTTCGAATCCCTGTTCGCCGACAGCGCCGACCGGCCGCGCCGCGCCACCGATCCGTTCGCGCCATGCAGCGTCCAATATACCTCCGGCACCACGTCACGGCCGAAGGCGGTACTGTGGACGCACGCCAACGCGTTGTGGGGCGCCAAGATCAATGCCGCGCATGAGGACCTGCACGCTGATGACGTGCACCAGACCTATCTGCCGCTATTCCACACCAACGCGCTGGCCTATTCGATGCTGGCAACGCTGTGGGTTGGCGCCTCCTGCGTGATCCAGCCGCGGTTCTCCGCCAGCCGGTTCTGGAGCGTCGCGCTGGAGCACAACTGCACCTGGACCTCGACCATCCCGTTCTGCATGAAGGCGCTGCTGGAACACGAGATTCCGAAGAACCACAAATTCCGTCTATGGGGCACTGCCGTATCCGAGCCGCCGCCGTTCGCCGCCTTCGGCGTCAAGACGATCGGCTGGTGGGGCATGACGGAAACCATCACCCACGGCATCGTCGGCGAGGTCGACCAGCCCAACACACCGATGTCGATCGGCCGCGCCGCGCCCGAGTATCAGATCCGCATCGTCGAGGACGACGGCACGCCGACCGAAGTCGGCGGCACCGGCAACCTCCTGATCAAGGGCATCCCCGGCCTGTCGCTGTTTGCCGAGTACCTGCACAACGAAAAGGCCACGCGGGAAAGCTTTGACCAGCATGGCTATTTCATCACCGGCGACCGCGTCACGCTGCTGGAGAACGGGTTCATCAAGTTCGGCGACCGCACCAAGGACATGCTCAAGGTCGGCGGCGAAAACGTCGCGGCGTCCGAGATCGAGCAGGTGGTCGCGGTGGTGCCCGGCGTGCGCGAGGCCGCCGTGGTGGCGAAGAGGCATCCGATGCTGGACGAGGTGCCGGTCGTCTTCATCATCCCGCAGGCCGGCGTTGCGGGCGCGCCGGCCGATCTGCATGACACGGTGATGGCTGCCTGCAGAAACGGCCTCGCCGATTTCAAGGTGCCGCGCGAGATTCACTTCGTCGACGACATGCCACGCTCGACGCTGGAGAAGGTGGCGAAAGCGGAGTTGCGGAAGATGCTGGAATAGCCTTGCCCCGTCATTGCGAGCGAAGCGAGGCAATCCATCGTTCCGCGCACTCGGAAGCATGGATTGCTTCGTCGCTTCGCTAGTCGCAATGACGTGGTAGCGGTCCAAGAACAATATCGAAAGTACAGGGGAGCGTCGCATGATGCTGAAGTCACGTTCTGCCAAATTTACTCGCTATCTCGCGGCAACTATCATTGCTGCATCGTTCGCGACCATCGCGTCGGCGCAGACCGCCGATACCATCCTGTTCAACGGCAAGATCCTGACCGTTGACAAGGACTTTTCGCAGCAGGAAGCGCTCGCGATCGGAGACGGCAGGATACTTGCCACCGGTACATCGGCTGCGATGAAGAAGCTTGCCGGTGACAAGGCAAGGCTGGTCGATCTCGGTGGCCGCACCGTGATCCCCGGACTGACCGATGGCCACATCCACGGCATCCGCGCGGCGTTGACCTTCGGCACCGAGGTGAACTGGATCGGCGTACCGACCTTGAAAGACGCGCTGGAGAAAATCCGCGCGGCGGCAGCGGCGCAGAAGCCCGGTTCCTGGATCGTCGTCGCGGGCGGCTGGACCGAGGCGCAATTTGCCGAGAAGCGCCGGCCGACGCCCAGCGAAGTCGCCGCCATTGCACCCGACAATCCGGTCTACATCCAGCATCTCTACGACTGGCTGCTGCTGTCGCCGAAAGCGATGGAGGCGCTGAACATCCGCGATGACAATGACGTCACGCCCGGCGGCAAGCTCGCGCGCGACGGCGACAACAAGCCGACCGGCATCATCGAAGCCGGCGGCAATGCGCTCGGCAGGATCTTCGACAAACTGCCAAAGCCGACCATGGAGCAGCAGATCGACGGCTCCAAGAAATTCTTCCGCGAGATGAACAGCCTCGGCATTACAGGCATTGTCGACGGTGGCGGGGTCAGCATGTATCCCGCGAGCTACCAGGCCGTGTTCAAGCTGTGGCGCGACAAGCAGCTCACCGTACGCGTCGCCTATCACCTCTGCTCGCCGAAGCCGGGCAGCGAACTCGCCGATGTGCAGAACCTGACACAATTGCTGCCGCCGGGGTTCGGCGATTCCATGCTGCACTTCAACGGCCCCGGCGAAATCATCATTTGGGCCGACTGGACCGACGGCGACATCACGCCGGACGGCAAGGCAAAGCTCGCGGAATTCCTGCGCTGGGCAGCATCGAAGGGTTACACGATTCAATTGCACTGGAATCCGGACCGCACCGTCCACGACCTGCTCGACGTGGTCGAAGGCATCGACAAGGACTATCCGGTGCGCGATCTGCGCTGGGCCGTGCTGCATCTCTACAACGCCTCGGAAGACAGCCTGAAGCGGATGAAGTCGTTGGGACTGATCTGGGGTGTGCAGGACGGCCTTTATTTCGGCGGCGAGCGGCTTCAGAAGGAGGTTGGCGCCGAACAGGCCAGGATGATGCCGAGGATCGCAACCGCGATGAAGCTCGGCCTCGTGGTCGGCGCGGGCACCGATGCGCATCGGGTGTCGTCCTATAACCCGTTCGTCTCGCTGCAATGGTATCTCGACGGCACCACCATCGGCGGCACCAAGACCCGAGGCGATGAAGAAGCCCCGAGCCGCCGCCAGGCACTCGAAATGTACACCCGCAATTCGGCCTTCATGGCGAACGACGACGACAAGCGCGGCACGCTCGAGCCGGGCAAATTCGCCGACCTCGCGGTGCTGTCGGCGGATTACATGACCGCCCCGGTCAACGATATTGGCAAGATCAGGTCGGTGCTGACGATGGTTGGCGGCAAGGTGGTGTATGCGGCACCACCGTTTGCGGAACGTTAGAGCCCAGTGCGTAGGGTGGGCAAAAGTGCGTAGGGTGGGCAAAGCCGAAGGCGTGCCCACCATCTATCCATACGCGCCGCAAGAATGGTGGGCACGCTTCGCTTTGCCCACCCTACGCAATCGACGCCGTCCCTTCAATTCACCTCGAACCGGATCGGCAGCTTCTTCGGGCCATTGACGAAATACGCCTGCGTCATCTTCACCTCGCCGTCGAGCGCAATCGACTTCAGCCGCGGCAGCAGCTCCTCGAACAGAATCCGCATTTCCAGCTTCGCCAGATATTGCCCGAGGCAGAGATGCGCGCCGTAGCCGAACGCCACGTGGCGGTTCGGCTTGCGGTCGCAGCGGAATTGATACGGCTCCTCGAACACGTCCTCGTCGCGGTTGCCGGATG
>Ga0081455_10007179_pt1 | contig 11774 bp, 8 predicted proteins | sample TabmetS3T2R1_FD_70207 | JGI IMG/M metagenome (GOLD analysis project Ga0081455, IMG submission 70207) | Tabebuia heterophylla rhizosphere microbial communities from the University of Puerto Rico - S3T2R1 | ecosystem: Host-associated > Plants > Roots > Rhizosphere ...
TTAATGAGCGCCTGCTCATCCTCCGATTTTCCTTTCATTAACGTCTGAATCGTTTGCCAGACGGGCAACCAAGTCAATCCTGCATATGCGTTACTGGCTGCGGCCCAGCACCAGCCGCAGGAAACGAGCGTCGGAAAAACTTGCGTTTGACCCCTGCCGAACAACGATTGCGTCCAAGGAAGGAATAACGAACAAGCGCTGATAGCCGGAGCCAAGTGCCACAACCATGTCTGCCGGCGCATCCCTGCAGAAGCAAACATTTGTCCATTGCGCGTTCTCCCAGCGTAAGTCGAGCATTCGTTCCATGTCAGCTTCGCGCCCGTTGGGTGCCTGTTGATTTAACCAAAATGTGAGGCCGTACGACGGGTTGGCTGTCGAACCCGCAAATGCTTCTCGCAACAGAGGCGTCGGAACAATTTGTCGCCCGTGATAACTACCTTTACCGAGAATCAACTCACCCAATCGCGCCCATTCTCGCGCCGTCAGCTCAAAACCTGTTGCCGGCAACGGATTGCCGTGGGCGTCCTTTTTATAGTTGAGCCGTCCCAATCCAAGCCGGTTCGACACACGCGTTTCGAAGTAGCCGATCACGTCCCGCCCTTTTAGTTTTCGCCGGAGCAGCTCGCAAAAGATTTGTAGATGGCTCGGGCCATAGATAAAAGCTGATCCGGGTGGAGCAACAGTCGGTAATCGAATTGCCATCGCATTACGATCGCGGATCGAAGGGCGCTGAAGTCGCGAGGCACCTTCGATGCCATCCGTCTGACTTAACAGCTGCCGGATCGTGATCGGCGATTTGCGCGGGTCGCTCTTCCATTCCGTGATCGTGTCGGAAACGGGATCGTCGAGCTTGAACAAACCATCACGCTCCGCAGCGAGCGCGGCGATTCCCCAAAAACTTTTTGTTCCGCTAAAAATCGGCCATCTTCCGCGCGCCGATCCGCCGTTGGCATAATGCTCAAAAATCACTCGGCCGTTTTGCATCACCAGTATGGCGGCGCCGCGTTTGCTCTCAGAATATTTTGCAGCGAGTGCGCAATCAGTAGCACCAATTTCGGCTTGCACGGAGGGTGCTGTAGCAAGCGCAGCAAGCAACAATCCGCTGTAGCCGCTTCGCTGTGCGAAGCGCAACCATGATGAACCATTCATGCGTGGACCGCGTCGCGCACAGCGCGACGGCTACAGGTTACGATCCCGGTGAGGTACCTGATTTGGGCGATTCTGGCGAACCAGTATCAGCGCCAGCGGCTAGAGGTCGCACTGCCTTTGGCAAATGGCGGGTGCGCAACTCTTCCACATTCGGCAATTCGTCCAAATTCCGAAGCCCGAAATGATCCAGGAAAAATTGTGTGGTTTCGTAAAGCAGCGGACGTCCGGGGATTTCGGCCCGACCCGCGATTTTAACAAGGCCTCGCTCCATCAATGTTTGAAGCACGCCGTCAATGTTGACACCTCGAACTGCCTCGACATCGGCGCGTGTGATCGGTTGGCGGTACGCAATGATCGCAAGCGTTTCCAGCGCAGGCGCGCTTAGCCGCGCCGGTTTTGGCGCGGGAAAAAGCTGACGCACCCACGCGGCGTATTTGGGATCAGTGGCAAACTGCCAGCCTTCCGCCTTTTCGTTAAGCTGAAAGCCCCGCTCTTGCTCGATACACTCGATCTTCAATTGTTCCAGTGCCGCGGCGACTTCTGCTTCGCGCACTCGCGCAAAGTCGTTAGGCGAAAATTCGTCTTCTGCGCCGGCTCCCCTGATGGCTTCCGTCAGTTCACGTAGCGAAAGCGGTTTCTGCGCGCTGAATAGAAGCGCTTCGATTACCCTAGATAAAGTCATACTGCACGACGTGTCATCCTGAGCGAAGCGAAGGATCCCTCACTCGAAGTCCTCGATACACGGATTTGATCGCGTAATCCATTACCATTTGCGAGGTCCCTCACTTCGTTCGGGATGACTGCGCGTTTACACATCGCAAGGTTAGTTAACTCCGATCGCGCTTTGTATTGCATCAGCGATTCGGTCCGCTTGTTTGTCGATCTTTTCGAGCTCGCGGCCTTCAATCAGTAGACGAATCTTTGGCTCGGTGCCTGAATAACGCAGGAGCACGCGACCTTTTCCGGAGAGCTCTTTTTCGGCTTCGCTTACCAGCTTCATCACGGTATTCAACTCAGCCAATGGGCGCTTTTCCTTGACGATCAAATTGCGCTGGGCCTGCGGATATTTTTCCAAACATGCCTTCAATTTACCTAGCGGCTGGCCGCTCTTGTGCATGATGCACAGAATCTGGAGCGCGCTAATGATGCCGTCACCGGTAGTGGTGAAATCGCGGAAGATGACGTGACCGCTCTGTTCGCCGCCGAGATTGAGCTTTTTTCGCGTCATCTCTTCAATCACATAGCGATCGCCGACTTTTGTTCGAATAACTTTTCCGCCGTGAGCTGAGAGCGTTTCGTCCAAGCCGAAGTTGCTCATGACGGTGGCCACAACCGTGTTTTGCTCCAGCCGGCCCACGTTCAAAAGATCCAGCGCGGCAATGGCGAGAATCTCGTCACCATCCACGATGTCGCCGTTTTCGTCACACAGCAGGACGCGATCGGCATCGCCGTCGTGCGTAATGCCCACGTCCGCGCCGCTCATCTTCACGATTCGCTGGATTTCTTCCGGATGAATACTGCCGCAGCCGTCGTTGATGTTCATTCCGTTTGGCTGGTTGTGCGCTACTGCAACATCCGCGCCGAGTTCGCGCAGAATGCACGGCGTCGATTTGTAAGCGGCACCATTTGCGACATCGACCGCCACCCGCATTTCCTCGAGCGACATCCCCCGTGGAAAACTCGCCTTGGCGAATTCCACGTAGCGACCAAGCGCATCGTCGATACGCGTCGCACGCCCGATCTTATTGGCTGTTGGCCGAATCGAATCGATTTCGCCGGTAAAAACGAGCTGCTCTATTTTTTCCTCAACCTGATCATCCAACTTGTAGCCGTCGTGCCGGAAAAATTTGATGCCGTTGTCCTGATAAGGGTTATGCGAAGCGGAAAGGACGATGCCGGCGTCGGCGCGCAGCGACCGTGTGATGTAAGCAACACCCGGCGTAGGCAACGGTCCGATGACAAGCACATCGACTCCAAGTGAAGTGATTCCGGCCACCAGCGCATTTTCCAGCATGTATCCGGAAAGACGCGTGTCTTTGCCAAGCACAATCTTGGGCCGCGCACCTGCCGGAGTCTTGCGCGGATTGAGCTGTGTGAAAACATATGCGGCTGCGCGTCCCAATTTCAGCGCGGTCTCAGCAGTGACCGGCTCGACATTCGCGACACCGCGTACGCCATCCGTTCCAAATATCTTCTTTCCGGTCACGGCGTAATTGAAACGCTCGAACATTCATTCGTAAACGGCAAAATTTGCAATTGTGTGAAATCGACCCCCGCATGCCGATACGGCTGCACAGACCTGCATTGGACGACACGGCCACACAGGCTTAAGATTGGAGCGCTTTTTTTGCAGCGTGGATGCGAATGTCGAGTCGCGCAGTGAACGAGGACCGTCCCAAGCGGAGACGCCGAGAGAGTTCGGCGATTACGAATTGCTTGAGGAAGTGGGTCGCGGCGGCCAGGGCGTAGTCTTTCGAGCCTGGCAAAAGAGCCTTAACCGCACAGTCGCGGTAAAGCTCATTGAGATTGGTCGGCTAACAACCGACACGCACTTGAAGCGCCTTCGCCGGGAAGCGGAAGCGGCGGCGAAACTAAATCATCCAGGCATCGTTCCGGTCTATGAAGTCGGCGAGCGCGAGGGCACGTACTACTTCAGCATGCGGTTCATCGAGGGAGATTGCCTCGACGACGTGATCGATCGCGGTTCGACATCGGTCCGCGAGGCGGCAGAGCTCATGGCAAAAGTCGCGCGCACGGTGCACTACGCACATGAACACGGCATTCTGCACCGAGACATCAAGCCGGGAAACATCCTGTTGGACGCGAACGGCGAGCCGCACCTGACTGATTTCGGTTTAGCCCGATTAGTCGAACAGGGAAGCACGGTCACAGGCTCAATGGAAATAATGGGCACGCCGAGTTACATGGCGCCGGAGCAGGCCATAGGTAATAACGCGGCCGTCGGCAGGGCGACAGACGTTTACGGACTCGGCGCGGTTCTCTACGAACTGCTCACCGGGCGTCCGCCATTTTCGGGCGGGACAACTTACGAAACAATCCACCTGTTGCTGGATTCGGAGCCGCGGCAACCACGTCTGTTAAACCGGAAAGTCGATCGCGATCTTTCCGCTGTTTGCCTGAAATGCCTCGAAAAGGATTCGCGTTACCGTTACTCGTCCGCACTGGAGCTGGCCGAAGACCTTGAACGTTGGATATGGCACGAGCCAATCCGCGCAAAACCCAGTGGATTCTTTACGCGTGCACGAAAATGGGTCCGCCGTAATCCAACGATCGCGGCGCTGATCGCATTGTCGATTGTTCTCGCGGCAATTTTAGGGGTGATGACGTGGGAGCGTGAATCAGTCCGCATGATCCCCGCTGGAATCGCCGTGCTGCCCTTTGAAAATCTCAGCGACAGCAAAGAGGACGCCTTTTTTGCCGACGGCGTGCAGGACGACATTTTGACCAAACTAGCGAAGATCGCCGATCTGAAAGTGATCAGTCGAACCAGTGTTATGGGATATCGCGGCAAACGGGATTTGCGTCAGATTGGGCGAGCGCTTGGCGTTTCACATGTGCTCGAAGGGACTGCGCGACGTTCTGCTGGAAAAGTGCGTGTAAACGCGCAGTTAGTGGACACCCGCACCGACACAGGGGTATGGGCGGACGATTACGAACGGGACCTCAAGGACGCATTCGTGATTCCAAGTGACATCGCGCAAAAAGTCGCAGAGGAATTGCACGCCAGGATCTCAGCTGCTGAGAAAGCTTCAATTCAACAGGCACCAACCAGCGACCTGGCTGCCTATGATCTTTATGTTCGCGCCAACAACCTCCTGTTAACAAGCTTTAGCAGTGCTGCGCGAGCCAAGTTGCTGCAGGCGGCCGATCTGTTGAATCAAGCGGTTGCGCGTGACCCATCGTTTTTCCACGCGTATTGCCAGCTCGCTCACACTCATGGCCTGTTATACCTGCTTGGAGTCGACCATACTCCCGAGCGGTTAACCTCAATGGAACAGGCCGTTCAGGCGGCAGTGCGCCTTCGTCCCGATGCGGGTGAAGCGCACCTGGCGCGTGCCGAAAATCTTTATTTTGGATACCTCGATTATGATGGCGCTCTGGCTCAGTTGGAAATGGCCCGCCGAACTTTGCCTAACAATCTCCAGGTATTTGCGGTGCAGGGTTACATACAGAGGCGTCAGGGACGTTGGGAAGAGTCCACACGAAACCTTGAGCGAGCGATTGATCTCGACCCGCGGAACTTTTACCTGCTGCAGCAGATTGCCCTCAGTTACGGGCTTCTCCGGCGCTATTCTGATGAAATGTCCGTGCTGCAGCGGGCGTTGGCCATCGAGCCTGATGATGTTAATACGAAAGTAGCGCTGGCGGCGGTTCAATTTCACTGGAAAGCCGATACCCGGCCGTTACATCAAACAATTAATTCCATTCGAGCGACAAATCCGGGCGCGCTGCCGAACGTCGCCAATGACTGGCTAAGCTGCGCGCTGGCCGAGCGGGACGTCACCGAAGCAACCAACGCGTTAAATTCATTTGGCGAAACACCGCTGACTGATTACGTAGTTCACGCAAATCGTCCGCTCATCGAAGGCGTTCTTGCTCGTCTGATGAAAGATGAAGACAAAGCCCGCGCTGCATTTACCGCGGCGCGCGCGCTTCAAGAGAAAGCAGTCCAAGACGAACCCGACTACGGTCCGCCTCTATGTGTGCTTGGGTTGATCGATGCCGCTCTTGGACGCAAAGAGGAAGCAGTGAGGGAAGGTCGGCGCGCAGTCGAGCTGCTCCCCGTGGAAAAGGATGCAATTAACGGTCCGCTCATGATCAAATATCTGGCGATGATCGCCGCGTGGGCCGGCGACAAAGCTCTCGCCTGCGAGCAACTCGCCATCGCTGTCCGTCCGCCGAGCACGGTGAGTTACGGCCAATTGAAGCTGGAGCCCGATTGGGATCCGTTGCGCGGCGATCCGTGCTTTGAAAAGATCGTTGCCTCTTTGGCGCCAAAATCTAACTAACGAGTGGTTGTCTCATAAATGTAGCGGCCTCGAAAGTTGCCCGCCATGGAAGGTGTCGAGGAGCTTACGCGCGTCGCTTTCTGCGGCACCACGAAAAGAGGACCGGGACTAGAATTCTTGCAGAGACGGGAAGCGACTTTTTGCTTGATCGCAGCCGGCCACCTAACGATAAAGGATCGCTGAGCACGATTAGTGGAACCACGCAAAGCGGAGCGGTCGCCTTTGCAACCACTCATTGGAGCATTGTATTAACTGCACAAGGCGAATCGCCAGCAGCACGAGAAGCGCTCGAGAAACTTTGCCGCACCTACTGGTGGCCGCTTTACGGATTCGTTAGGCGCCAGGGCTCCAAGCCGGACGAAGCGCAAGATCTTACCCAGGGTTTTTTTGCTCTATTGCTCGAGAGAAAAGACTTGGACGCAGTTCGCCGGGAAAAAGGTCGTTTACGCTGCTATCTGCTTACTTCGCTGAAGAATTTCCTGGCGAAAGCGCGACGGCGCGAACTAGCACTGAAACGTGGTGGTGGCCAGGCGTTAGTTCCGTTGGATGAATTGATCGCGCGTGAGCGTGCTGATCTGGAACCGGCTGACAGTCTGACAGCTGAGCGAATTTTCGAACGGCGCTGGGCGCTGACGCTGTTGGAACAGGTGTTAACGCGTTTGGAGAGAGAATATCAATCTGTCGGTAATGCGAAATTGTTCGACTGCTTGAAAGAATTTCTCTGCGACGAGCCCGGCTGTCGGTCACAAGCAGAGTTAGCGGTCGAGCTTGGCATGACGGAAAACGCAGTGAAACAGGCATTCCATCGATTGCGTCAGCGTTATCGTCAATTATTGCGCGATGAGATCAGCCAGACTGTTGCGGTCCCGGGAGATGTGGAAGACGAGCTGCGCCATTTCATCTCTGTACTCCAGACGTAACCTCTGAGAAAATTTAGATCAGTACAATGCTAGGAGACGCGCAATTGAGTAACCGTCCTGATAAAACACACCGTGTTTGCGCGAAATGCGGTGTTACGGTTTTTGCCGATTCGCCGCGTGGATTTTGCAGCGTCTGTCTGTTTCGAAGCGGTCTGGGATTGCTCGATGACGATGGGCAGTATGGACCGAGTCCGATAGACATGGAGTTCGGCGATTACGAACTGCTCGAGGAAATCGGGCGCGGTGGACAGGGGGTGGTTTATCGCGCCCGCCAGAAGAGTCTCAACCGCACGGTTGCGCTAAAGGTGATTGGCCTCGGGCGATGGTCCAGCAAGCCGCATCTGAGGCGGTTTCGTCACGAAGCGGAGGCGGCAGCGAGTCTTGAGCATCCTCAGATTGTGCCGATTCATGAAATCGGTGAACGCGACGGTTCTTGCTACTTCAGTATGAAGTTCATAGAGGGTGGCCGCTTGGATGAGGTCGTAAAACGTGAGCCGATGTCGGCGCGACGCGCGGCCGAGTTGCTCGCGAAGATTGCGCGCACGGTTCAATTTGCACACGAGCACAGAATTTTCCACCGCGACATCAAGCCGGGAAACATTTTGCTGGATAAAAATGGCGAGCCGCATCTGACCGATTTTGGATTGGCGCTGCTGATCGAGCAGGAAAGCACGATCACTAATTCCTTCGAGGTCTTGGGCACTCCTAGCTACATGTCCCCGGAACAAGCTATGGGTCACGCCAAAGAGTTAACGCCGGCCGCCGATGTCTATTCGTTAGGCGCGGTGTTTTATCACATGCTCACTGGTGAACCGCCGTTTGCAGGCGGCACGACATACGAAACAATCCGAATGGTCTTGGAGAGTGAGCCGAGAAATCCTCGAACGCGTAATGCAAAAATCGATCTCGACCTTGCTATTATTTGTTTGAAATGCCTGGAGAAAAATCCGGCAAAGCGTTACTCGACGGCGAAAGAGCTTGCCGACGATTTGGACCGCTGGCTTCGGCATGAACCAATCCATGCGCGACGCATTGGCGTCTTCAATCGCGCCGGCAAATGGGTTCGACGCAATCCTGTAATCACGACACTCGCAGCAGTGATCGTTGTGCTGGCCGTTGCAGTCGGAACGATGTTGTGGAGGACGTTTGGCCAGCGTTTGCCGCAATCAGGAATTGCAGTTCTTCCGTTCGAAAATCTGAGCGACAACAAGACCGATGCGTCTTTCGTCGATGGGTTGCAAGACGACATCCTGACAAAGCTGGCAAAAATCAGCGGCCTAAAGGTGATCAGCCGCACAAGTGTGATGCAATATCGCGGCGAGCGAAACATGCGAAAGATCGCCGATGCTCTGCGAGTGTCGCATCTTCTTGAAGGGAGCGTGCGAAAGACCGGCGATCGAATTCATCTCAACGCCCAATTGATCGACGCGCGCACAGACACTCACGTTTGGGCGGAGCAATATGATCGCGCGCTGCCGGACGTCTTTGCCGTTCAGACAGACATCGCACAAAAAGTGGTGAACCGGTTAAGTGCGAAAATCTCCGGCGGAAAAGAAAGCGATCGAGGCAAAGCCAACTCAAGACTTACAAGCGTACGAAACGTATCTTCGCGCGAAGCAACTCCTCCGCGATATTCGCCTCCCCGCCCTTTACGATATACCGAAGGTAACCGAAGCGATTGAGTTGTTACAAGCGGCGGTGAAGCGCGATCCAAATTTTGCGCTCGCGTATTGTTTGCTGGCTGAAGCGAATCTCGATCTTTATTGGCAGGAGCCGCATGCGCCTTCACTGCGCGCTCAAGCAGAGAAAGCGCTGCGAGCTGCGCAACGTCTGGCACCCGACGCAGGCGAGACGCATTTCACGCAGGCCCTCTTCTACTACTATGGCAATCGCGATTATCACCAGGCATTGGGTGAATTGGAAGCAGCGATGGGCTTGCTGCCGAACAGCGCAGACGTTTTCAAAGTAGCGGCAAGAATCGATCGGCGGCTGAACCGATGGGCGGACTCGATACGCCATTTTTCGAGAGCACTCGAACTCGATCCGCGTGATTCGGGGAACTTCTACGAGGTAGCTGTATCTTATCAGATTTTAAAGCGATACCGTGAAGCGGAGCAGATCGCTGATCGCGGAATAGCGAGCTTTCCAGAGTCGGCCGCCCCGTTCTGGATTGAAAAAAGCGAAGCCGCGCTGGCCCAAGGCGACACGGTTAACGCGCGGAAAGCTCTCGAAAGCGCTTCATCGCCAAATTGGTATCTCCTTTATCGGATCTCCTTATGCGAACGCAATTTCGCAGAGGCTGAGCGAGCCTGCGCAGGAGTAGCAAGGGACAAGGCGCTGAGCGCGAATTATCCACCGAGCTTTTTCCGCGGCTTCATCGCGCTCCTCCAAGGTGACACTGCCAAAGCTCAGTCATTCTTTGCTGAGGCGCGGCAGACGTATGAAGCAATGTTGCGCGATCCCGGCGAATATCCAGAAGCGCTCGGCTACTTGGCGACGACTAATGCGTTTTCTGGTCAACGCGAAGATGCCCTACGCCAGATTCAGCGAGCGGTGGAATTGATGCCCATGGATCGCGACCCGTTCGCAGCAGTGGAGCTCTTGCATCAGAGGGCGGTCGTTTACGCGCGGGTCGGGGAGCGCGACAAAGCAATCGAACAACTACTGGCGATCGCAAACCTGCCCGCCTCACCAAGTGCGGGTGATTTGCGGCTGAATCCTTTGTGGGATCCATTGCGCGACGATCCGCGCTTCCTCGAAATTCTCACCGAAGCCGCAAAGCCGATTCCGCTGAAGTAAACAACTGTAGCGGCAGGCGTGTCGCCTGCGCTTTTTTAAAAACTTTGGTTCGCAGCCGGCACGGCTGCCTCTACAGCACCTCGGCGAAGTCACTTTCCGAGTAACTTCGCGACCCGTTTGGGACAGTACAGGGATGAACAGAAATGAATACTTGGCGCAAACTGATGGGATCGGTCCAATTCATTTTGCCCAATCTGATCGTCGCCATGGTAACAACCTGCACACTTCCATATCCGCATTTGACGTCAGTAACGCCTAACTCCGGACTTCGCCCTCAGGCAGGCGTAGCAGATGTTCGTGTCACTTTGGACGGCGAAAACTTTATACCGTTCAATGGCGCAGTTCCAACCGTCGACATTGATGAATGTAGCTGCGGCGTGACCAGCGACTTCTATGGCCCTGATCCATATGGATTCAATCATATCGATCTAACGTTGCATATCGACGCAAACGCCACCTTAGGCGCACACACCATAGCTGTTACCACGCGTGGCGGAACGACACGACCGGCGGCTTTCTATGTCACCTGCCAGGGTTGTCCGCCACCTCCATTGTTGGTGAACGTATTCAGTCCGGACAATGAACAGCTAATTGGCGGTGGACCGCAGGTAAGTTTTCGATTTGTGGGCACGAATTTCTTGAACAACGACCCCCGGGTTCACGTTAATGACCCCGAAATCATTGTTGACCCGACGACGCCAAACGTTCAGCAGACCGGCTGTCCAGATAATTGCACCGATTATTTCGATGTTGGGCTTAAGGCCACTCGCGACATAGGGTGGTTCAACGTCGCGGTCACCACAACAGGTGGAACGACCCTTGCCAAACAGTTGACTGCGTTTAGTTCTACACCCATTCCTCCACCCGGCGCTGGTCCCAACTTAATGCAAATCACGCCTCGCCACATTAGCAAAAACTCGCGGGTGTTCATCAAATGTGAGGGGAGCGGCTTCGGGACACATCCTAGCGTAATCGTTGAGACCACACATTTCTCTGCCACTTCTTACCTAACACACGACCCCGCCAACCAAGACCAGGTAGTAGTGGCGCAGCTGGTACTCCCGTTTGATGGCGTTGATGAGCCGGAAGTTACGGTGCGCGTACACAATTCGGACACTAACACGACGAGTAACGGTCAGATTCTGTATCTGGATAAGATCGTCGCGGGTACGCCCTATTGCTATGGTCGTCCGGACGGCATAGCCCAAAACGGAGACCGGGACATGACGATCACCGGACAAAATCTTCAGGGAATGACTGACCAGAGCTTCTCTGGAATTCCAGGACTAGTTTTCACGCAGGTTCACTCCGCTCCAGATGGAAACTCGGTTTCGTTCCATGTGCATGGGGGAGATGGCACTACGCTTCCGCCCGTGACGGGAGACGAGGCCAACAACCTTACGATTACTACAACAGCGCATGGGACAGGTAATCCTTGGGGTTTTCCAATACTTCCCGCACAATGAGCTCACGCTTTCATGTTGTTCGCTGGAGGCAATTGATCGCACTGTCTGTACTGTGTGCTTCCAACACTCTGGCTTCGGGTCTGACGAGTGGCCACTACCAATTCCAAGTGCCGTATTCGCTGCTTTGCTTGAATGGCACTTTCCCGATCGCCGTGAGCGATATGACAACCGAGTGCTTCTTGAGCGTAGGCCTGGATGCGAGCGGTGCTTTGTCGGGAACTCTCGATATCCGCAGTGTGCCAGGCACTGCGACTGGAACGCTCATGTCGCAGAACAATGTTGTTTCCCTGCAGTTGCACGCGATCGGTCAGGACCCGTTCAACACTGAAAGTGACATCGATGCCGAACTGTCCGGCGCCCAGTTTATCGGCACAGCAACCTCAGGAGGCGAGAGCGGGCTAGCCACGATG
>Ga0081455_10007180_pt1 | contig 11773 bp, 9 predicted proteins | sample TabmetS3T2R1_FD_70207 | JGI IMG/M metagenome (GOLD analysis project Ga0081455, IMG submission 70207) | Tabebuia heterophylla rhizosphere microbial communities from the University of Puerto Rico - S3T2R1 | ecosystem: Host-associated > Plants > Roots > Rhizosphere ...
AACCTGGGTAACTGCCTGCGCTGTGACATCGTGCTTGCGAAGGTCGCGCGGTCGCAGTGTCACCACAAGCTGAGTGGTGTTTTCCCCTGTAGCAGTGACCGTGCGTACGCCGTCGATCCCTGACAACTCAGGGATCGCCACGTTCTCCACCTGACGCCCTGTCTCGTCCAATGACGCGTCCGAGGCGACCGCGAGCAGCAGTACGGGGATGTCGTCGGTGCTGCCGGTAATGACCTCGGTCTCGACCTGCTCCGGCAGCGTGGGTGTGACACCATCCACAGCGTTTCGGACATCGGCCATGACCTTGTCAGGATCCAGGCCGTACTCCCATTCGACCGTGATCGTGGCGGCTCCGTTTGTTGAGCTCGATTCCACCTTCGTGACACCCGAGACGCCACTTAGTGAGCGCTCCAGCGGTGTCGACACTTCGTCGGCAATGATCTGCGGCGAGACGCCCGGGTAGCTGGCTGTGACGATCGCAGTCGGAACCTGAATCGATGGCAACAGCTCCTGCTTGAGGTTGAGCGTTGCCAGTACGCCGAAGACGATGATGGCCAGCGTGGCGAGGCCGACGATCATCCGGTTGGCCAGACTAAGTCGCGTCAGGGAGGTCACAAGAGGGCTCCCTTCTTACGCGCGGTCGGGGGTCAAACGCCAGGCGTCACTTCACCCGACATCGACACAATCTTTCGCATGGAGCTTACAGTTAGCGCGACATCAATAATCAAACCGTTACGATCCTTCTCAACAGGACGCCGATGACTAGTGACAGGCCGAGCAATGACCGGGACCGCTCGCAATGACGCGGCTGCTAGCAGCGAACAGGAAGAGTTAATCAGCTGTCTGGAGCGCGTGCAGGAAAGTTTTGAACGTCGTGCGCTGTCCTCGATGGCGGAGCCCTTGATCTCGACTCCGCTCACCATGCAGCAGCTGAAGGTGCTGACCATGATCGCGATCGATCCGGAACGGGCCACCGGTCACGAGTTGGCCGCACAGCTGAAGGTGTCCGTAGCTTCCATGTCCGGCCTCGTCGATCGACTCGTAGAGCACGGGATGGTCAGCCGGGGTGAGGACCCAAGTGACCGTCGGGTCCGCCGGCTCACTGTGACTCCCGAAGGCAGCGCCACAATTCGCAGCCTGCTGAGCTCGGCCGGCACCATGCCGACTCCCGTCCTGCGCCGCCTGGCCATTGAGGACCTACGGGCCCTCGTACAAGGAATTCTTGCCTTCGACCGCGCCGTCCAAGACCTGACCGAGGACAACTCCGTCGCAACATGATCATGGCGGCTGCGACTCACTCTCTCTCGAGACAAATTTCCGACCAATGCGGAGTTCTGGAGCCTCAATTGCCGGATCGGGTGTCCAGAAGCCGCCATTGGTCGGAAATTTGATCGGCCACAGGGGGCGCGTCAATAGCTAGTGTGTTTGCCCCTAGCGCGACACCCTGGCGAACACATCGGGGTTCGGCCCGGTACGCCCAGTCTCGCCTCGATCGAGTGCACTGATCGCGGCTAGGTCTTCGGCCTCCAGCTCGAAGTCGAAGATCTCGAAGTTCTCCTTCACGCGGGCCGGTGTCGTCGACTTGGGGAAGATGATGTCGCTCCGCTGAATATGCCAGCGCAGCACCACCTGCGCAGGGGTCCTGCGAATCCGACTGGCGATGGCACCGATCGTCGGGTCGTTGAGGACCCTGCCCTTTGCCAGCGGTGACCACGCCTCCGTGATGATCCCAAACTCAGCGTTTGCGGCTCGGACGTCCTCGTTGCACAGGTACGGATGCACCTCGATCTGGTTGACGGCCGGTACCACCTCGCTCTCATCCACGACGCGCCGCACGTGCGCGACCTGGAAGTTGGAGAGTCCGATGGAGCGGGCGCGACCGTCGCGATAAAACTCTTCGAGAGTGTGCCAGGTCGAGACGAAGTCACCGTCGTACAGCGTTGGCAACGGCCAGTGGATCAAGAAGAGGTCGACGTAGTCCGAACCCAGTGCCTCGAGCGTGCCATCGAAGGCTCTGCGCGCATCCTCCGGCCGGTGGTAGCCGTTGTTGAGCTTGCTGGTGATGAAAACCTCGCCGCGATCCAGGCCGGAGGCCCGAACCGCTTCTCCGACTCCGGCCTCGTTGTGATACATCTCGGCGGTGTCGATGTGCCGATAGCCGACCTTCAGAGCCTCGGCCACGGCGTCCGCTGTCTCAGCCGGGTCGATCTTGAAGACTCCGAAGCCAAGCTGCGGAACGGTCTGGCCGCTGTTCAGCGCAAGATCGGGAACCGCCACGTGCTCAGCTCTCCGGGGCCTGCTTGGCCGGCGCCGCATCGCGATCTTCTGGCCGCTCATCCCCGTACGCTGCGGTGAGCTCGTCGACGCTGTCGGTAGTCTCAGGCTGACGGTTGGGCGCCGAGCTTGTCGAAGCGCGCCCTTCCACGGGCTCAGGGCCTAGATCAGCTGCACTGTCGCCTGCTGCACCTGACACGTCCGCAGCAGCCGTTTCGCCCGATTCGATCTCATCCGGGTTCTGCTGAGTCTTGAGAGCCTCCTCGGTGGCGCTCAGCCGCGCCATCAGAGTACGGGCCACGATCTGTTGTCGCGTCGTCGTGCGCTGCGAGCGTCCCCGGAATATGAAGCTGACGGCCCAGTGCAGCATTGTTGTCAGCCGGTTCTTGAAGCCGATGAGGTACATGACGTGGACAGCAAGCCACATCAGCCACGCGAAGAAGCCCGCGAGATGAACTTTCTTGCCGACGCTGGCGACGGCGTGGAATCGGGAGATTGTCGCCATGCTGCCTTTGTCGAAGTACTTGAAGGGTTCTCCCGGCGGCTCTCCTCGCAGCCGGCGTACGATTTGGACCGCCGCGTACGAGCCGCCCTGCATGGCCACTTGCGCCACTCCAGGCAGGTTGTTCAGCGCCATCATGTCGCCAACGACGAAAACCTCAGGGTGACCGGGCAAGGTGAGATCAGGATTCACGTTCACCCGACCAGCCCGATCGATCTCGGCGCCACTTTGTTCCGCGAGCTGCTTGCCGAGCGGCGATGCACTAACCCCGGCCGCCCATACCTTGCATCGGCAGCGGATCCGCCGCTCATTGCCGTCAGCGTCGATGATGTCGACGCCGGTGTTGTCAACGCCGACCACCTTCGCGTTGAGTTCCACATCCACCCCGATGCTCTCGAGCTGTTGCCGAGCGGCGTTGGAGAGCTTGTCTCCAAATGCGCCCAGCACGGCTGGCGCAGCGTCGAGGAGAATGACTTTCGCCTTCCTCGTATCGATCCGGCGAAACTCGCGCGGCAGCGTACGATGTGCCAGCTCGCTGATCTGACCCGCCATTTCGACGCCAGTCGGGCCGGCCCCGACAACGACGAAAGTGAGCCACTCCTCTTGCTCCGCAGGGTCCTCAGCCAGCTCGGCAAGCTCAAAGCATCCGAAGATCCGGCCGCGCAGCTCCAATGCATCATCGATGCTCTTCATGCCCGGAGCCCACTCGGAGAATTGATCATTGCCGAAATAGGACTGACCCGCACCTGCGGCCACGATCAAGCTGTCGTACGCCGTCACCGTGGTGCCTAGCGGACTGACTGAGGTAACGGTCTTGCCAGCAATGTCGATATCGGTGACCCGGCCGAGCAGCACTGTCGCGTTCTTCTGCTTCTTGAGCACCTCACGGGTGGCGGGCGCAACCTCGCCTTCGGACAAGACGCCGGTCGCCACCTGGTAAAGCAGCGGCTGAAACAGATGGTGTGATGTCCCGCTGATCATGATGACGTCCACCGGAGCCTTCTTGAGACCTTCGGTGGCCCAAAGCCCACCGAAGCCAGAACCAATGATCACCACGCGATGTCGGCCCGAGGTGCGATCAACTTGGGACGATGTTGCGGGCCTCGATGCGGGCGTTTCTACCGTCATGACTCACTCCTCGCTGTCGCTGGTGCGGGCTGCCTGGGACCGCTTCTCAGCAGAATGCGGAAGACCGGCAACCGGTTTCATCATGCCGCCTTTGCTCAGCAATAGTCCCAGTGACAGCCCGGATTGACTACCTTTCGCCCGACCTGTCGTTACTCCTACCCGACTCCACTCAACTTCCTCCGGCTCGGGTCGGAAACCTACGTACACGTAGCTTTCATCTGCTCTGCAGGGGTTGCTACCCATGTAGAGCGCATGCAACCAACGTGCACGTAGATTCCGACATCGAGGCGTGAAGGCACATCGACACGTAATGCCTCATCACGCGTAAAGCCCGTCCCTGGGCAGATCCAGACTCAGTCGCCCGGCTGGGAGCTGTGTATCGGCGCTTTGGCGGCCGACGCGGTGGCTCGCAGGGCTCGGGACTTCGAGGCAGCGCGCTCCGCCTCCGGTACGACAGTCGTCGACAACACGATCATGGAGTGCGATTCCACTCGGTGGGTTGATCTTGCTCGCCATGGACGAGCACCGGCCGGATCGACCTGTCCGGTGGCGGTATCGAGTCGCACCAGCCAGTTCTGGCCGAGCTCGGCGGCAGGCATCGTGAACCTGATCGGCTCGGTGTGGGCATTGAAGAGCAGCAGGAAATGGTCGTCGGTGATCGGTCGGCCCACAGCATCAAGTTCGGGAATGGCGTCGCCGTTGAGGAAGACCATCAAACTGCGCGCGAATCCCGAATTCCAATCGCCTTCATCCATCTCAGACGCGTCGGGCTTGAACCACATGATGTCGCCGAGCTCGCTGCGGCCACCGTGTTTGGCATCACCGGCGAAGAACCGCCGGCGCCGCAGTATCGGATGGGCTTTACGAAGCCCAATTGCTGCGGAGGTGAAAGCCAGCAGATCCTTCTGGTCGGCGTTCAGATCCCAGTTGAGCCAGGAGAGTTCATTGTCTTGGGCATACACATTGTTGTTGCCGTGCTGAGTTCGGCCGAGCTCGTCCCCGTGCGCCAACATCGGTACGCCTTGACTCACCATCATCGTCGTAATGAAGTTCCGCTGCTGGCGTAACCGCAGCGCATTGATCGCAGGATCGTCGGTCTCGCCCTCTACTCCGCAGTTCCATGATCGGTTGTGGCTCTCACCGTCCTCGCCGCCCTCGCCGTTTGCCTCATTGTGTTTGTAGTTGTACGACACCAGATCCCGCAACGTGAAGCCGTCATGGGCGACGACGAAGTTGATCGAGGCAGTAGGCCGCCGGTCTGAATGTTCATAAAGATCGCTGGAGCCGGTGATCCGGGACGCGAATTCGGCCAATGACGCCGGCTCGCCGCGCCAGAAGTCGCGTACGGTGTCGCGATACTTGCCGTTCCACTCGCTCCACAACGGCGGGAAGTTGCCGACCTGATACCCCCCGTCGCCCAAATCCCAGGGTTCAGCGATCAGCTTGACCTGTGAGATCACCGGGTCCTGCTGAATGATGTCGAAGAACGCCGACAGCTTGTCCACTTCATGAAACTGCCGGGCCAGTGTCGCAGCAAGATCAAATCTGAACCCATCGACATGCATCTCCAAGACCCAGTAGCGCAACGAATCCATGATCAACTGCAGTACGTGAGGGTTGCGCATCAGCAGACTATTGCCGGTGCCGGTGGTGTCGTAATAGTGCTGCTTGGCGCCGTCGACCAGCCGGTAGTAGGCGGCGTTGTCGATGCCTCGGAAGGCGATCGTCGGCCCCAGCTCGTTGCCTTCCGCGGTGTGGTTGTAGACCACATCCAAGATCACTTCAATGTTGGCCTCGTGCAGTGATTTGACCATCGATTTGAACTCGGTGGTCTGCTGACCAAGATCGAGACTGCTGGTATACCCGTTCTGAGGTGCGAGGAAGCCGATGGTGTTGTAGCCCCAGTAGTTGGACAAACCTCGATCGACCAGATGAGTGTCGTTGACGAATTGGTGCACCGGCAACAGCTCGACTGCGGTGATCCCAAGTGATGTCAGGTGCTCGATGATCGCCGGGTGACCCATGGCCGCATAGCTTCCCCGGACCTCATCCGGAATTCCGGGGTGGGTCATCGTGAAACCCTTCACGTGCATCTCGTAGATGACGCTGTCGTGGTATTGATGCTGTGGCGGCCGATCATGGCCCCAATCGAAGTACGGGGTGGTGACCACCGACAACATGGTGTGGCCCAAGGAGTCATGATCATTGAACGCCGGCGGGTCACTGAAGGTGTAGGAGAACAATGACTCGTGACCGTCGATCTGGCCACTGATGGCTTTGGCGTACGGGTCGAGTAAGAGCTTGGACGGGTTGCATCGATGACCTCTGGCGGGGTCGTACGGGCCGTAGACCCGGTAGCCGTACCGCTGCCCCGGCTGAATCCGTGGCAGGTAGGCATGCCAGACGTATCCGTCGACCTCGATCAGCTCGACGCACGTCTCCTGGCCCTCGTCGTCGATCAAGCAGAGCTCCACCTTGGACGCCACCTCGGAAAAAAGTGCAAAGTTCACGCCGGTGCCGTCGAACGTCGCACCTAGCGGATATGGCCTGCCCGGCCACATGTCTACGCGCTTACCCTGCACGTCCACCGATTCCAGCACGACACACGCTCCTTGCCCCTGTATAGGCCGCAAGCCCCTGAGTGTCCAACGCTACGACGCACAATGAGATCCGTGCGAAGCGAGCCCTCCGTGCTCCACCTCGACCTGGACGCGTTCTACGCATCGGTCGAGCAGCGCGACAAGCCTTCGCTTCGTGGAAAACCCGTCGTGGTAGGCGGTCTCGGCCAGCGAGGAGTGGTCGCCACGGCGTCGTACGAGGCACGGGTTTTCGGCGTACGGTCGGCGATGCCGACGCATGAGGCCCGGCGGCGCTGCCCGAATGCGGCATTCCTTGCCGGCCGATTCGCTGCGTACCGTAAGGCAAGCCGTCAGGTCATGAACGTGCTGCACTCGCTTTCACCGCTGGTTGAGCCGCTCTCCTTGGACGAGGCATTTGTTGATCTTCGGGCAGCGACATCACCGGTGGACTTCAGCCGTCCAGGTCTGGAGGCGCTGATCGTGCAGCTCAGACACGACGTCCAGGCGACTACGAACGGCCTGACAGCCTCGGTAGGCATCGGCACGTCGAAGTTCGTCGCCAAGATCGCCAGCGAGCTGGCCAAGCCCGACGGCAGCTCCATCGTGGAAGCAGGTGAGGAGCTGCAACTGCTGCGACCCATGAGGGTTTCCGTCATTCCCGGAGTCGGCCCGGTCACTCAGCAGAAGCTGCATCGCATCGGCATCCACACGGTGGCCGACCTCCAGGGATGCGCGCCCGATGAGTTAGCTCAAGTGATCGGCAAGACCCATGCGCAGGCCCTGCTCGAACTGGCCTACGCGCGTGACGACCGGCCGGTCGAGCCTGATCGGGAGACGAAGTCGATCTCGGTAGAAGACACTTTCGAGAATGATGTCGTCTCACGAGATGAGCTCACCACGATCTTGCTCCGTGACGCACGTCAGGTGGCGAGCCGGCTGCGAGCTGCCGGCTTGTTCGCTCACACCGTGTCGATCAAGGTCCGACTGCCGGACTTCTCGACCTTCACAAGATCACGCACACTACTCACCCCGACAGATCGCGACGATGTCATCGGCTCGATCGCTACTTCGCTGCTTTCTGCAGTCAACGTCACCGGAGGGGTACGGCTGCTCGGCGTCGGAGTCGCCGGCCTGACGGATGTGTTACAAGAGGACCTCTTCGTAGCCGAGGAGGCGACCACCCAGCCGGCCGAGGACAAGACGGAAGAACATCCACCACTCGAAGAGCAGCCTGCGCATCACGGCTGGCCACCCGGGATGGATGTCGAGCATGATCAGTACGGCCGTGGCTGGGTCTGGGGGTCGGGAGTGGGTCGGGTGACTGTGCGCTTCGAGACCAGGGAGACACCGCCTGGGCCAGTCCGGACATTCGCGTATGACGATCCGGCACTCCATCGGGTCGAGCTCTCCTCAGCAGTCGACGCGCCCTGAGCCTGTCGATACGCCTGAGCCTGTCGAAGGGCCTTCGACAAGCTCAGGCCACATTCCGAGAAGCTCAGGCCACATAACCCGAAAGCTCAGGCCACACATCAAGTCCGTGCATCCACTCCTGAGGCCGCCTCGATCAGCCCAAGAAAGAGGCCGTAGTCTTCGCCGCTTTCCGGATGCCACTGCACACCAAGCCAAAATGGCCGTTCTGGATCTTCGATGGCCTCGATGGTGCCGTCGGCCGCGCGAGCTGTCGCCTCGAAGCCAGGATGGCTGACCACAGACTGACGGTGGTGACAGCTGACCTGAACGCGATCACCCACGAAAGTCCGCACCCGGGAGCCCTCGCGGGTGGCGATCGACGTCCAGCCAAAGGAGTTGCCGCCAGGTGCGTGCTCTTCGTGACCCACCACATCGGGTAGGTACTGTTCGAGCGAGCCGCCGGCGCGGACCGCCATGATTTGCATGCCACGACAAATGCCGAGCGTTGGAAGACCAACCCGATCAGCGGCATCCAGCAGCCCGAATTCCCACGCGTCACGATCACGACGCACCTTGGTCATGCGATGAGGCAGCTGGCCATAACGCTCCGGATCCACGTCGGCGCCGCCGGTGATGATCAGCCCATCAAGCCTGGAGACCACCTCAGCCATGCCCTCGACCTGTGGTGGCAGCAGCACCACCACGCCGCCCGCTGCCTCAACCGATCGGGCATAGACCGCCGGTAGCAGGTCGGCCGACATGTTCCACACCGACCAAGCAGCCTGCTCGCGATAGGTGCTCAGGCCGATCACCGGCCTGCCGTGCGTTGCCCCCACCATGGGCCCCATTCTCACATTCTTTCGAAGCTGCGCCTCAGCTCCCAGTCGGTGACTGCCGCGTCGAACGCCTCCAGCTCGACATCAGCCATGGTGGTGTAGTGGTTGACCACATCGTCTCCAAAGGCGGCGCGGGCAATCTGAGAGGAGGCGAAGGCCTGTCGTGCCTCGCGCAGCGTACGCGGAATGCTCGGGAAGTCCGACGGGTGAACGCTGCCGGTCAGCTCCATGCCGAGTTCGAGATGATGATCAAGCCCGTACAACCCGCCGGCGATCATCGCCGCAAGGGCGAGATAAGGATTGACGTCTCCGCCTGGCACCCGATTCTCCAGCCGCGCCGAATCCTCACGACCAAGCAACCGGACGGCACAGCGGTGGTCCTGGCCCCACGCGATCGTCGTCGGAGCGGGCGATCCAGCGGTGAAACGCTTGTAGGAGTTGATGTTCGGCGCGTACAGCAAGGTGAAGTCGTACAGGGTCGCGAGCAGTCCGGCGACGAAGGATCCAAAAATGGTGGTGCGGCCATGCTCGCCCCAGAAGACCGGCGACCCGTCGCTGCCGCGCAGTGACAGCTGGATATGGCAGGAGTTGCCCTGTCCCTCGTCGTACTTGGCCATGAAGGTGATCGCTTTGCCGTGCTGGGCGGCGATCTCCTTGGCCATCGTCTTGAAGACCGCGTGGTTGTCGGCGATCGTCAGGGCATCGGCGTGGCTGAGGCCGATCTGATGCTGCCCGAGGTTGTGCTCACCTTTCGCCGATTCGACATCCATCCCTGCCGCGTAGGTCTTGTTGCGGATCTCGCGTAGCAATTCCTCGATCCGGCTCCCACCCAAGATCGAGGAATCGACGTGGTACTGGTTGACCGAAGCAAGATCACGATAATGAGCGCTCCAGGCGTCCTCGTAGCTGGTCCGGAATGCCATGAACTGCAGTTGGGTACCGGCGAGAACGTGATACCCGTGATCGTCAGCGGCCGCCAGCTGCTGCTTCAAGATCGTCCTTGGTGATTGCTGAACTGGCGTCTGATCCGGCCAGACCGCGTCGCACTGCACCATTACTGCTCCGGGCTGGTGCCGCAGCAGTCGGATCGTCTGCAGGTCCAGCACCAGCCTGATGTCGCTTTCGGCCTTGTCTGGCGACGACATCGCATAGCGGTCGTCGATGTTCATGTCGACGTCGTCAGCGAGCAGGTACCCGGGGCCGTCGGTGCCATGATCGAGAACATGTTCGGCGAAGTAGGCGGCATGCATTCGCTCGCCCTGTAGCCGCCCTTGCATGTCGGCGAAGGCGACGACCACGGTATCGATATCCCCTTCGTTGATACGGCGTCGAAGATCATGAACGCTGAGATGACGGGCGTTGCGTAGTTCGGACATGTCGTTCACCACCTCTGCCGCCTTGCACGTTCACCACACGTGACCAGTCGCTATCGACGCTAGACCACCAAGTCAGCGAGTGTCCGATCGGCTGGTCTCTACGCCGTGACATGGCAATGTGGGGCCATGGCGATGTGGGTGGGTGCGCTGCAGTTCGACCTGCTGCTCGGCGATGTGCATTCGCTCAAGGAGAAGCGCTCGCTGGTGCGCCCGCTGATAGCAGAGGTACGCAGGCGCTTCGACCTCAGCGTCGCCGAGGTTGATCATCTCGGGCTGCACCGACGGGCAGGCATCGGAGTTGCCCTGGTGAGTCCTGACCGGGCACATCTGGTTGAAGTACTCGACGCTGTTGAGCAGCTCGTCGCCTATCGCCCCGAACTTGAGCTGCTCTCTGTACGCCGAACCATCCGAACTGGAGATGACTAGAGCTTCGACTAACTGGCCGGCCGGTTGCGCTGGCCAGCGGCATACGGGTCGCCAAGATCGACATCAATGACCTGGCGGCTGGGCGTCAGCAGGGCGCGCTCGTGAAAGCAGACGAGCCGCTCGTCGCCCTGTGGTCCTGAAATGGTGTTGCCGTCGGCGATGACATCGCCGGACCGGAACAGGTAGACGGCTGTCGAGAAGAGCATGGCGGCGATCTCGCTTGGCTCTCGGTCCCGGAAGTGGCACTGCACATCGGGGAGTCCGAACACATGCAGGCCGAGCGTGTCCATCACCATCGCGCCAGGATCATTCGAGATGCTGAAGAAACGCACGTTGATCAAACCATCAAGATCACCTGCTACAAACAAGTCAGGGGCACCAACCCGCTGGCTCTGCGGCCAGCTGAGCACCGCGGGATGAGTGACGCGCACGATTTCGGCAACCACGCCACTCATCGCATCCCAGCGCTCCTGAGGCGTCCGGCCGGCACCGAACATCTCGGTTACCAGCAGGCTGGAACGGCTGGCGGTGACGGCGACCTCCGCGTCCTCCCAATCCCAGGTCTGACTGACATCGGGCAGTGCCTTGCCGTCCTGCCCCACCAGGCTGGCCGTCATGATCACTGTCAAGAGCGGCGAGGGCGTGTCATCGTGAGGAACAACGATCGACTCCATCTGGAGCTCGGTCGCCGGCCATCGCGATCGCAGAACCTGAAGGGTGCCAGGATCACCGAGGTCCGGCGCCTCCGCGTACCACAGCTCAACGACCAGTGGGGTCGCGCTCTCTGTCAGAGGGCCGCCGCTCACAGCATCTCCCTTACCCATGTCATCCGAGTGCGCCGAAGGTCATCCGCGACGCTGGCAGCGGCCACACCAGAACAGGTTGCGCCCAGCCAGCAGTTCGGTTCGGATCTTGGAACCGCAGACCAAGCAGGGCATACCGGCGCGGCGGTAGACATAGACCTCACCGCCATGATCATCCTTGCGTGGCGGCCGGCCCATTGCTTCGGGCGTGTGCTCGGGGCGTACCGTGTCGATCCGCTTGTGCACGACACCTTGCGGCATCAGCTCGACAAGATCAGCCCAGATTCCCGACCAGCTGCGCCGACTCAGCTTGTTTCCGGGGCGATGCGGATTGACCCGGTTACGGAACAAGACCTCCGCCCGGTAGACGTTTCCGACACCGGACAGCATGGTCTGATCCATCACAAGTGCGGCGATAGGCCGGGTCGTACGGTGAATC
>Ga0081455_10007181_pt1 | contig 11773 bp, 9 predicted proteins | sample TabmetS3T2R1_FD_70207 | JGI IMG/M metagenome (GOLD analysis project Ga0081455, IMG submission 70207) | Tabebuia heterophylla rhizosphere microbial communities from the University of Puerto Rico - S3T2R1 | ecosystem: Host-associated > Plants > Roots > Rhizosphere ...
GCCCGCGGTCGGGAGCGGCGCGCCGCGCAGCGCAGCGGCTACGAGGTCCATGTCGGTGACGAAGCCCATGCCCTCCTCGCGCCACACCATCACGGTGTGGGTGCGGCGTTCGACGAGCACGCGCGCCACGTCGGCGACCGGGGTTGCGGACGGGCAGAAGAAGATGCCGCGGTGCATGACGTCGCGCACCGTGTGCGCATTCAGCGGTCCGCCGCTGAGGGCAGGCCGCGCCGGCGCCGGCCGCACGATGCGCGCGAGGCGCGGCTCGTGACCGGCGAGCACGGCGACGATGTCGAAGCTCGAGAGCACGCCGCGCGCCGGGTCGTCGGCGTCGTCGCGCACGACGACGTGCCCCTCGCCGGCCTGGACCATGCGCTCGGCGGCGGCGAGCAGCGTCTCGTCGGGCGCGACGGACGGCGCCTCCGGCACGCTGATCTCGTTCGCCGCGGTCGCACCCGCCAGCGCGGCGCGCACGACGTCGCGCGCCGTGATCAGACGCGGGCTATCTGGATTGACCAGCACGGCGTGCACCTGGTGGACGGCCATGAGCGTCGCGACGTCGCTGAGCGCCGCGCTTGGCGGACAGCTGACGAGCCCGGGTGACATGACCGTGTGCGCCTCGATGGCGCCAAGCGGGAACCCGACGGTCGTACTCATGACGCGACCGTAGTCCGCGCCGGCGCGTCCGCCATCCGCAGTCAGCACGGAGCATGCACCCGGAGAAGCACGGACGCTCGCGACGGGACTTCTTGGTGCAGTGAGAGCGTGGCGACCCACGTCATCACCGCACCCGAGTCGTCGACCGCCGCCGCGATCGACGCCGTCCTCTCGCGCCGGATGGCGTTCGTCACCGGCAAAGGCGGCGTCGGCAAGAGCACGGTGGCGGCCGCGCTCGCGCTCGCGGCCGACGCGCGCGGGCGACGGACGATGATGTGCGATCTCGCAGGGATCGACCCTGACGCGGCACTGGCCGAGTGGATGACGCGGAACATCGGGCGCGCCGCCGCCGCGGTGCTCACGCACTCCGAGACCTTCCACTACTTCGTGGCGGCCGCCCCCGGGGCCCGTGAGCTCCTTACGATGGGCAAGGCATGGGACCTGACGCGTCCCCGTCGCGGCCGGCCGAAGGACCGGCTGGTCGTCGTCGACGCACCGGCCACCGGTCATGCGATCGCGCTGTTGCAGGCGCCGCGCACGTTCAGCCGGATCGGCCGCGTCGGGCCGATCGGAGAGCAGGCGGGCGAGATCCGCGACTTCCTGGCGGACCCTTCGCGCAGCGCGATCGTGCTGGTCTGCACGCCGGCCGAACTGCCGGTGACCGAGACCCTCGAACTCGCGGAGGCCGTGGAGGACGCGACCGGCCGTCCACCCGACGTCGTGATCGCCAACGAGGTGCTGCCCGACCGCTTCAGCGCGGACGAGGTCGACGAGCTCGAGACCGCGCTGGACAACGATGCATCGCTCGGCCGGGCGCTTCGCCCCGCGCTGACCTCATGGCGTCGTGCGCGCGAGCAGGAGAGCCAGCTGCAGCGGCTGGCCGCCGGCCTGGTCGTCCCCATCGTCCGCCTGCCGTTCCTGTTCGTCCCCGCACTCGGGGAGCAAGAGCGTCACGTCCTGGCCGCGCACCTGGCCTCCGGCAGCGACGGTGCCCTAAGGTCCTGACCATGGACGTCGTCGTTGCGGGCGGCGGTATCGCCGGCCTGGAAGGTCTCCTCGCGCTGCACGCCATGGCGGGCGACCGCGTGTCATTGCGCCTGATCGCCCCGGACCCCGATTTCTCCTATCGGCCACTGGCCGTGGCCGAGCCGTTCGGGCTGGGGCACGCCTACCACGTCCCGCTGAAGCGGGTCGCGGATGACATCGGTGCCGAGCTCGTCGTCGATGCGGTCGTCGGCGCCGACGATGCGACCGGGCAGGTCCGGCTGCGCGACGGCGAGGCGCAGGGCTACGACGCGCTGCTCCTCGCGACCGGCGGGCGAGCGGTGGCCGGCGTGGAAGGTGCCACGACGTGGTGGCCGGAAGGCGACCCGGACCTCTACGGCGGGCTGCTGCGCGACATCGAAGAGGGCTACACGAAGCGTCTGGCCATCATCGTGCCGCTCGGCGCCGTCTGGCCGCTGCCGGTGTACGAGCTGGCGCTCATGACCGCCGGCGAGGCGCGCGAGATGGGCCACGACGACGTGCAGGTGACGGTCGTGACGCCCGAGCAGGCGCCGCTGTCGCTGTTCGGCGAGGAGGCCAGCGAGGCGGTGGCCGAGGAGCTGCGCTGGGCGGGCGTCGATCTCAAGACCGGGGTCATCGCGCGCAAGGCGCCCGGGGGCCTCGTGCTCGATCCGGACGGCGAGCAACTCGACGCCCAGCGCGTCTTCGCGGTGCCGCGCCTCGACGGGCCGGGCACCGAGGGCGTGGCTACGGACGAGGAAGGCTTCATCCGTACCGACGACGACGGCCTCGTCGAGGGGTGCGAGCGCACATGGGCGGCGGGCGACGGCGTCGTCTCGCCGCTGAAGTTCGGCGGGCTTGCCACTCACCAGGCACGCCGCGCGGCGGCGGCGATCGCGCGCGTGGCCGGTGCCGGCGACGTGCCCGACCCGGGCGAGGCGGTCGTGCACGGCCAGTTGCTCGTGGGCCACCGCCGGCGGCGCCTGCGCAGCGGCGCAGACGAGGGCGCCCCGCTCTGGTTCCCGAAGGGCAAGGTCGCCGGCGAGTACCTGCCGCGCTGGCTCGTCGAGCACGGCATCGCCCCGCCGCCGAGCGAGGAGGCGCCGCAGGGCGGCGTGACCGTCAGCCGGTCGATGCGGGCCCTGCGCGGGGCCGAGGCCCAGCACCTGTTCGACCTCTCGCGCCGCCTGGACAGCCGCGATCCGGCCGTCGCGGCGCTGGGGCGCCGCATGCGCGAGCTGCGCGATCGCTGAGATGGGCGTCCCCGAGGACGTGCTGGCCTTCGTCCCGGCCGGCGCGGATGTGATCGTGCCGATGGCCAACGGCGAGCCGGTGGGGTTGCTCGACACGCTGGAGGCGCACCATGCGCGCCTCGACGGCGTCCGCCTGCACCAGATGCACGCGCTGCAGGAGCGCCCCTACATCCACGGGGCCTACGCGCCCCACCTGCGCCACGTCTCGTACTTCCTCTCCCACGCCACGCGCGAGGCGTACCGCGCGGGCACGTGCGACCTGGTTCCCAACCACTTCTCCGAGATGCCGGCGCTGCTGCGCTCGAGCACGCGCTGCTCGCTCGTGACGGCGGCCGTCACGCCGCCGGACCGCCACGGCTACGTCAGCCTCGGCACCAACGCGGAGTACGTCTCCGCGCTCATCGGCCGCGTGCCCTTCTTCGTGGAGATGAACCCGCGCATGCCGCGCACGTTCGGGCTCAATCAGATGCACGTCTCCCAGCTGGTCGGATCGTGCGAAGCGGACCGGCCGCTCGTCGAGGTGCCGCCGGTGACACCGGACGAGCGCGACGAGGCGATCGCCGCGCGCATCGTCGAGCGCATCCCGAACGGCGCGACGCTGCAGGTGGGCATCGGCGGGGTGCCGGCCGCGGTGATGGCCTTCCTGCGCGACCACCGCGACCTCGGCATTCACACCGAGCTGCTCTCCGACGGCGTCATGGACCTCGTCGAGCGGGGCGTCGTCACCGGGACGAACAAGCAGCTGCGGCCGCACAAGGTCGTCGCCACCTTCGCGCTCGGCACGCAGGAGCTGTACGAGTGGCTCGACTTCAACGCCGCGGTCGAGATGCTGCCGGTCGACTGGGTCAACGACCCCCGGGTCATCGCCCGCGAGCGCGACTTCGTCTCGATCAACGCCACCACCGAGGTCGACCTCTACGGCCAGTGCGCGTCCGAGACGATCGCGGGCAAGTACTACTCGTCGAGCGGCGGCCAGGCCGACTTCGCGCGCGGCGCCATGTACGCCGAGGGCGGGCAGGCGTTCGTCGTGCTGCGCTCGACCACCCGCGACGGCCGCAGCCGCATCCGGGCCCAGCTCACCGATGGCTCCGTCGTGACCACCCTGAAGAACACGGTCGACCACGTCGTCACCGAGTGGGGCATCGCGGAGCTGCGGGGACAGCCGATCGCCGAACGCGCCCGCGCGCTCATCGCCATCGCGCACCCCGACCACCGCGACGCGCTCGAAGCGCAGGCGCGCGAGGCGGGGATCATTCCCCGCCCCGCGGCAGTCTCCGGCTCGGCCGGCCGGCCTACTTGACGACGAACGGGAGCTTCTGGCCGGCCGCGAAGTGGCCGGGCATGAAGCACACGAACTCGTAACGGCCGGGCTTGAGCTCGGCCATGACCGTCTCGCTCGCGCCCGGAGCGAGCTCCTTGCCCTTTACAAGGAAGGTGGACTCGTCGAGCATGCCGCCCTGCGCCTTCGGCGGATCGGCGACGATCGCGAGGCCGTGGGTGGTCGCGCCGGTGTTCTTCACCGCGATATGCACGTGCCCGGCGTTCAGCGTCGTCTTGTCGGCCTTGACCCACATCTCGCCGAGCGTCGCGGTGACGTCGGCCCCCTCGGCGGCCGCGTCGTGGCCGGCGTTGGCCGCCGGCGCGGGCGCCGGCGCCGCGACCTTCGGCGCGCCCGTCGTGTGCAGGATCCCCGCGGCGCCCTTGACCATGTCGCCGAACGCGTGGGTGACGAACGGGAAGTTGCCCTGCTGGTCGAGCGTGAACTCGACCCAGCCGCCCTGTGACGGGGCCAGCGAGACCGTCTGCGAGTCGTGGCCCACGACGCCCTCGACGTACGTGCGATCGAAGACGGTGCCGATGACGTGGAACGCGCTCCACTTGCTCGGGCCGGCGTCGAGGAGGTACATGCGGATCCGCTCGCCGCGGCGCACGGTGATCGGGCTGGCCTTGTACTGGTTGGCGTAGCCGTTGAACGCCATGACGTCGGGCGTCTCCGCGTTCATCTTGTTCATGTCCGCCGGCTTGCCGGGCGCGCCGAGGTAGAACTCCTCCTGGGTCAGCCACAGCTCCTTGTCGACCGGCGGCAGGTTGCGCGGCTTGACGACCATCATGCCCATCATCCCGGCGCTCGTGTGCATGAGCACGGGCTGCGTCGCGCAGTGGTACATGAAGACGCCCGGATGCTTGGCGACGAAGTCGATCGTGAGCTTCTTGCCGGGAGCGACGTCGATGTAGTTCTTGTTCGGCGCGACCTCCGCGGCGTGGAAGTCGATCGAGTGCGCCATGTTGACGGCCATCTTCTTCGAGCCGCCGTTGACGAAGGTGATCTGCACCTTGTCGCCCTGGTTGACGACGATCGGCGGGCTCGCGGCGGTGCCCCGGTAGGCCTTGCCGTTGACCGCGTAGCTCCAGGCCTCGGTCGGGGCGAGATTCGGGTCGACCTGGGTCACGTGCTGGAAGACGTCGACCGTGAACTTCTTGACTGCCCCCGGCGGGACCGCGGGGAGCGTCGGGTCGACCTTGGCGAACTTCTCGAACGAGACGCCCTTGGCTTGAGCCAGCGTCGGCGCCTTGGCCGGCGCAGCGGCACCGGTGCTCGCCGCAGGCTTGACGACGGTGGTCGTCTCGCCCGAGCCACCGTTGGCGAAGGCGAACACGGACACGATGATCGCCAGGATCACGCCGAGGCCGACGAGGCCAACCGCGATCATCATCCACTCGCGCCACGCCTTGCCGTCCGGCGGTGGCGGTGTCTCCGGAGGCTCGAGCCCTTCCGCCGCGCGGTAGTCGATGGGTGCGGAATCGATCTCTGGGTGGATGTCAGTGGCCATGGAACGCCTCCTCGTGGGTGCACTTCTCGTCGGCTCCCAGAATCGGCGCACGCATTCAACGGCGGGCGATCTCGGCTGAAAAAGGCATACGCCGTCGCGCTTGGTGTCATGCCGCGTGGGAATGGGGCAAACCACGGAGAGGCCTCCGTAGTTCGCCGCATCGCAGAGTCCAGCAGCGGAGCTACCGTCCGGGGTCATGCCGACCAGGAATGCCCCAAGCCCGGACCTCGACGAGCTGCGCGGCTTCTGCATGGCCGCCGACCTCGGCACGCTCGGCCGGGCCGCGGTGCGCCTGCACGTCTCTCAGCCTGCGCTGTCGAAGCGCCTGGCCTCGTTGGAGGCCAAGGTCGGCGCGCGGCTGCTCGAGCGCTCCTCACGCGGGGTCGCGCTGACCCCCGCCGGGCGGCGCCTCTACCAACACGCCCGCCCGCTTCTGGAGAACGCCGACCACGTCGGCGACGTCATGTCCGGCATCCGCCACAGCGGCGACGTCGTCCGGCTGGCGGCGAGCCATTCTGCAACGGAGGCGTTCGTCGCGGCGCTGCTCACCAGCCTGCACACGCAGCACCAGCTCGCCGTCGAGCTGGTCACCGCCAACTCGCAAGTCGTCCGCGCACTCGTCGGGGACGGACGCGCCGACCTTGGCGTCGCCGCGTCGCGTCCAAACCACACGCCGAACCCCGGGGTGCGCGAGAGCGAGCTCATCGCTGACGCGATCGTCTGCGCGGCCCCGCCGGGGCACCCCTGGGCCGCGCGCGGCCGCGTGAGCCTCAAGCGTTTCCTCGCCACGCCGCTCGTCGTGCGCGATCCGTCTTCCAACGCGCGCTGGACGGTCGATGCGGTGCTCGCCGCGCACGACCTGCACGCCGCCGAACCGCTCGTCGAAGCCGCCACGCCGCGCGCCGCGCTTGCCGAGGCGCGAACGCGGCGCGCGCCCGTCCTGCTGAGCCGCCACATCATCGCTCAGAGCGACTTCTCGGCGGTAGAGGTCGAGGGCGTCGCCTTCCCGCGCAGCTTCGTGCTCGTGACGCCGGCCGTCGGCGAGACGACAGGCGAGGTCCGCGAGCTCGTCGCATGCATCCGCCAGCACATCAGGATCTGGCTGCGCTAACGACGCTGCGTAGTTCCTACTGAGTGCCCCCCCGTCAGGTCCCGCTGCCCGAATCGTGGAAGGTGCCGATGGCGGCGAAGCCCCTCGGCCGGATGCTCATGGCGGTCGCCAACCAAAAGGAGAAAGACCATGAGTAGGCTTCTTCAGTACGGCGGGATCGCGGCGAGCGTGGTCCTCATCGCCTTCGGCATCGGGTCGATCGTCACCGGCATCAACGGCCGGGATCGCGTCCACAACGATCTGGCTCGTGAGCAGATCGTCGGCACGCCCGACTCGAGCATCCCAAACCAGCTCGTCAACAACGGCAGCAAGGCCGAGGCCTTCGCCAAGGTCATGCGCAAGCACGCCCTCGAGGCCACCGGCGGCAAGACCTACGCACAGATGCCTCGGTATATGGGCAAGAACGGCCAGCCGACCAATGACCAGAAGGCTGCGGCCGTCAATCCCAAGAGCGGCGCGCCGGTCGACAACCCCGCGCGCAACATCTGGGTGACCGAGACCGCGCTGACCACCGCGCTGCACTCCTCGTACTTCGCCGAGAGCGTGGCGACCTTCGCGATCGTGATGGGCGCCGCGATGATCCTCACGGGCGGCGGGTTCCTGGTCCTCACGCTGAGCGTCCTGCGCAGGTTCGCCACTGAGACCAAGCCCAAGAACGCTCCGGCCCCCGGCCAGGTCGCCGTCACCAGCTGAACCGGCGTCCCGTCCCATCCATCCGCCGACGCCGAAGCCCTCCGCCCGCCGGAGGGCTTCGGCCGTTAGCCACCACCGACTCTGAGAAGGGAGCCACACGATGTTCAGCAAGATCGTCGTCGGCGTCGACGCCCGCGAGGGTGGCCGCGACGCCCTTGCCCTCGCTGCCGCGCTCGCGCAGATCTCCGGTAGCGACCTGATCGCCGTCCACGCCTACCCGTACGACTACTTCGTCAGCCGCGGCGCGGATGCGGAGTTCGAGGCCGTGCTGCACGGCGGTGCGCAGGACACGCTTCTCGCGGAGCTCGACAGCATGGGGATCGCCGCCGAGGCGATCGCGATCCCGGACGACTCACCCGGCCGCGCGATGCACAACGTTGCCGCTCGCAACGGGGCGGAACTCATCGTCGTCGGCTCGGCGCATCGCGGGCGGATCGGCCGCGTGCTCGCGGGCGATGTCACCGCCGGGACGCTGCACGGCGCTCCGTGCCCCGTCCTCGTCGCACCCGCCGGCTATGCCCGGCACGGCGGAGAACTCCGCACCATCGGGGTCGGCTTCGACGGCTCGCCGGAGTCGCGCGCGGCGCTCAGGCTCGCCCATGAGCTTGCCAAGGCTGCTGGCGCGCGACTGCGGGTGATCGACGTCGTCGTGCCGCCGGATCCGGGTGGCCCGTTCCCGGCCTACCGGCCCGACTGGGAGGAACACGCGCGGATCCGTCGCGAGGAGGCCGAGACGCAACTGGGCGCCGTCCTGGCCGAGCTGGGAGACAAGGCGACCGGTGATGTCGCCTTCGGCCACCCGGCGCGCGAGCTCGCCTACGAGGCCAACCATCTCGACCTGCTCGTCACAGGATCGCGCGGCTACGGCCCGGTCCGGCGCCTGATGCTCGGCAGCACCTCCAGTCGCCTGGTCCATGAGGCACCTTGCCCAGTGCTCGTGCTCGCGCGCGGCGCCGACCAGGAGATTGACGGCTCCGGAGTCTCGTCGACCACGGCGCACGTGGCTCCGTAGTTCCTACGGACACGGCGTGTGTCCACAAGCGGATGGCGACCGGACCCCGGATCGGCACCGTGAGTGACATGACAACCGACCCGCATCCCCCCGCGTCACGCCCGCACGTCGTCATCGCGGGCGCGGGCATCGGAGGGCTCGAGGCGGCCGTCACGCTGCGCGGTCTCATTGGCCATCGAGTCACGATCACGCTCGTCGCGCCGCAGGACGACTTCAGCATCCGCGCGCTCGAGGTCTTCGAGCCGTTTGGCGTCGGCCATTCCCACCGCTACCCGCTTTCTGAGCTGGCAGCGGACCTCGACGCGACGTTCGTGCGCGACGCGGTCATGCGCGTCAACCGCGGCGACCGGAGCGTGACGCTCCGGTCCGGGGTGCGGCTTGCCTACGACAAGCTCGTCCTGGCGGTGGGTGCCCGACCGGTGCCTGCATACGAGCACGGCGTGTGGTTCGAGCGCGCCCACGATCCTGAGGCCTTTGACGAGGTCCTTGCCGACCTGCGCGCGGAGCTCGCGGAGGAGATCGCCATCGTCGTGCCGCCGGGCGCCACCTGGACCCTGCCGGCGTACGAGCTCTCGCTGATGCTCGCATCGTTCAACGAGGCGCGAAGGCTGACGCTCGTCACGCCCGAGCACGAACCGCTCGAGGCGTTCGGCACGCGCGCCATCGAGTTCGCGCGGAAGGAGCTGGCCGAGGCCGGCGTCGAGCTGCTCACAGGCATCCGCGCGACCGTGCCCCACACCACGGTCGTCGAACTGGCGCCGGGCGCCCGGCTCGTCGCCGACCGCATCGTGCATCTGCCCGCGCTCGCGGGTCCGTCGATCGGCGGCGTGCCGTGCGACGAGAGCGGATTCATCCTCGTCGACGCGGGGTTCGGCGTCCGCAACACCGAGGACGTCTTCGCCGTCGGCGACGGGACGGCCGCCAGGCATAAGCAGGGCGGCCTCGCCGCGCAGCAGGCCGACGCCGTCGCGGAGCAGATCGCCTTCGACGCCGGTGCCGAGCACGCGCCGCGACCGTACCAGCCGGTTCTTCGCGGCCTCATCCGCACCGCGCACGGACCGCGCTACCTGCGCGCCGAGCCCCCGGGCGGCGGCCGCTCGTCCGAAGTGTCCGACCAGTGCCTGTGGTGGCCGCCGAGCAAGGTCGCGGCACGATGGCTCGTGCCGTGGCTGGCCGCACGCGACCTCGAGGGCCGCCCGGTCACGACGACGCGACGGCTTCCGTCGGGCGGCATCATCCGGAGCGTGGTCAGCTCATCTCGCACCACCACCCACAGCCCACCGATCCCATGAGCAACTCTCGCCTTCGCACAGTCATCGCCGGTGGCGGCGTCGCCGGCCTCGAAGCGCTCCTCGCCCTGCATGCCGTTGCGGGCGATCACGTGGAGCTGACCCTCGTCGCGCCGACCGCCGACTTCGTCTATCGGCCGCTTGCCGTGGCCGAGCCCTTCGCCCTTGGACGGCCGCGCCGGACCCCGCTCGCCGAGGTCGTCCGCGACGCATCCGCTGCGTTTGTCGAGGCGCCGGTCATGCGCATCGATGCCGGCGAGCGGCGGGTGCACCTGGGAACCGACGAGACCTTGCCCTACGACGCGCTCCTCCTCGCCACGGGCGCCGCCAGCGAGCCGGCCTTCGGCGCCGCGAACGTCTTCAATTGGACTGATACGAGCGGTGTCGATGCGCTCAGCGGGCTGCTGCGCGACCTCGAGGAGGGGTACAGCGGGCGCCTCGCCATCGTCGTGCCCCCTGGGCCGGGCTGGCCGCTGCCCGCGTACGAGCTCGCGCTGTTGATCGCCGCCGACTCGCGAAGCATGGGCGTGACGCCGGAGATCACGCTGGTGACCCCCGAGCGCGCGCCGCTGGCGATCTTCGGGTCGCGCGCGGTGGAGGTCGTCGCCGACGAGCTTGCGCAGGCGGGTGTCCAGGTCGAGCTGGGCGCCTATGCCGAGCTCGACCCGGGACCACCGCGCACCATCCTCCTGCGCCCGTCCGACCGGCGCCTCGAGGTCGGGCGCATCCTCGCCCTGCCGCGCCTGCGCGGCCGCGTGCCCGCGGGCGTGCCCGCCGACGCCGACGGGTTCGTCGCCGTCGACCCGTACTGCCGCGTCACCGGCGTCGAAGGCGTCTGGGCCGCGGGCGATGGCATCGACTTCCCGGTCAAGTTCGGCGGCCTGGCCGCCGAGCAGGCCGACGCGGCCGCCGCCGACATCGCGGGGCTCGCAGGCGCCACGGTCGAGCGCAAGCCCTTCCGGCCGGTCCTGCGCGGCCGGCTGCTCACACCCCGCGGCCCGCGCTACCTGCGCTACGACGCCGGCGGCGGGGCCGGCGAGGGCGAGGCGACGACCCACACCCTGTGGTGGCCGCCGGGCAAGATCAACGGGCGCTACCTGGCGCCGTGGCTGGCCGCCCGCGACGACGACGCCGTCGCCGGCAACCTTCCGCACTCGGGCGGACTGCCGGTGCAGACCGATCTGCACCGGGAGTTCACGGCCGGCTGAGACGTTGCACCGCAAAATTCGCCGACTGCGGCGCGCAGCGGCGGGTACCGCCCGTCTACATGAGGAGCGATACCGCCAGTCCGAGGACGGACGAGCCGCAGCGCGAACGCAAAGCGCCTGCAAGTCCCACCGACCTGCCGCGCCGCTCGTGGCGCGGCGTCATGTCGCGTACGGTCGCCGAGTTCAAGGACGACAACTTGACCGTGTGGGCGGCGGCGCTCACCTACTACGGCATCCTGTCGATCTTCCCCGCGATCATCGCCCTCGTCTCGATCCTCGGCCTGATCGGGCCGTCCGCGACGCAGCCGATTCTGGACAACATCGGCCAGCTCGCTCCCGGCGCGGCCAGGGACATCCTCACGAGCGCGATCGAGAACGTGCAGCGCAGCCGCGGCTCGGCGGGCGTTGCCTTCATCCTGGGCATCGTGATCGCGGTGTGGTCGGCCTCCGGCTACGTGGGCGCGTTCATGCAGGCGTCGAACGCGATCTACGACATCGAGGAAGGCCGGCCGATCTGGAAGACGATCCCGATTCGGGTCGGTACCACCCTCGTGCTGCTCGTCCTGCTGGCGGTCAGCGCTGTCGCCGTCGTGCTCACCGGGTCGCTCGCGCGCCATGCGGGCGACGTCGTCGGCGTCGGCGGCACCGCCGTCACCGCATGGGACATCGCCAAGTGGCCGGTACTGCTGCTCCTCGTCGCCGGGATGTTCGCGA
>Ga0081455_10007182_pt1 | contig 11772 bp, 9 predicted proteins | sample TabmetS3T2R1_FD_70207 | JGI IMG/M metagenome (GOLD analysis project Ga0081455, IMG submission 70207) | Tabebuia heterophylla rhizosphere microbial communities from the University of Puerto Rico - S3T2R1 | ecosystem: Host-associated > Plants > Roots > Rhizosphere ...
GTAAAGGACAATCATCTGGCCACATTCGGAGGGCTTTCCAGTTTTGCAGATCGAATTCGTCAGCTTCGCGGAGAGCGACCAGAAATCCGTGTTGAAGTGGAAGCGGATGATCTGGAGCAAGCACGCGCTTTCGTCGACGTGGAGGGCATAGACGTGATCCTTCTAGACAATATGGCGCCGGCGCAAATGCGGGAGGCTATCGCGCTAAGGAAAAATCATATCAAGTTTGAAGCCAGTGGCGGCATTACATTGAAAAACGTAAAACGGGTCGCTGCCACGGGAGTCGATTACATTTCCATCGGTAGCCTCACTAATGCCGCGCCTGCGATCGATATTGCCCTGGAAATGACCCAAGTACCCGGCTGAGAACTTCAAATGCCAGATGGGCTGATCGCTGAGCAATTGCAGGCGGATCTCGCCAGTGACATTATTGGCGGGGAGATCATTGTCCTGGATCAAGCGGGTTCGACAAACGACGCGATTCTGCAAATCGCAAATGCAGACTCAAAGGAGGGTCTCGTGGTTTTCGCGGAACATCAAACCGCGGGGCGCGGTCAGCGCGGCAATCGATGGGAGTCGGCAGCAGGAAAAGGACTTTGGTTTTCGATTCTCTTGCGACCGAGGATTGATCTGGCGAGTTCTCCACAACTCACTACTTGGGCGGCCAAAGCCATTTCCGAGGTGATTCAAAATGAATTTCCTGTCATGCCCACGATCAAGCTTCCTAACGACGTGCAGATTAATGGAGGCAAGGTCGCGGGTGTCTTGGTAGAGATGAAGGCGCAGCAAAACGCGCCTCATCTGGCGATCGCCGGTATCGGGGTCAACGTGAATCAGGCGTGCGAAGATTTTCCAAAGGAACTGCAAAGCCGCGCGATCTCCCTCGCTATGGCCCTGGGCAAAAAAGTGGATCGTCAAAGTTTTGCCGTCGCTCTCTTGCGAAAACTGGATCGGACTTATCGCGAAAAATTCGTGAACGCAGGCCTGTAGCCGAGGGCGCTGACCTCGGCTCTTCAAAAGCATGCCACTCTCACACCGCGGTCAACGCCCGCGGCTACAACCTTAGTTTTCCAACTGCTGTGTCAGCCAATCACGGTAAATCTGCGGCGAAATTTCGGAAGGTTTAATCTCACTGCGTCCACCCCAGAAAACGTTTGTGTACGAGACCGGGATATCGCACGAGCGAAGATGCCGATCGATAGCCGCCTTATGATCGAGTAATAGTTGTTTATCGGTGCCGTGCGCCACGGCCATGATGTTGACGTTCTTGAACTCCGGTCCGGCTTCGCGCCAGTAGCAATGCGTCAGAATATGGTGACGCCCGACTTCGCCGCCCGCTTCAATCTCACGACCGTGCGGCACGGCCCAATGAAATAGCGCGTTGAACCGGGTGACGCGCACGCCGGTCGCCGAGGGCTTGACGTGTTCCAGGAAAGTCGAAAAGCGTCCAATGATCTTTCGCGCAGTCAATTCTTCTGCCACGCGATAGAATTCTTCCACCGAGACACCGGCTTCGCTGGCACGCGCAACCCACGGTGAGGCCTTAATCTCTTCCGGAGCAAATTCGCGCTTGAGCGCCTGAAGCACGTCCCACTCGAGTTCAGTCAGAGTGACGGTCTGAACTGGAAGCATCTTCGCCGGCTGATCTGCCTTGCTGCCGGGAGCGATCGTTTTCCGCCGAACGTGTCCCACTCCCAGAGTGAAAATTCCTTTCGCCGGCATAAGGCGAAAACGCTCTGCCCCCACCTTTTTTGCCAGCAATTCGCAATGAGCTTCCAATGAAAATCCCTGGGGCACTTTTACTGTAGTCCAAAGTTTGTAGTCAGATCCTGCACTGACAGTATCAGTGGACCGCAGTACTACATGACCTGAAAAGGGGTCGTGCTGAAACATCCAGTCGAACGCGGCGTCGATTTTGTCCTCGGGAGTTTTCCACGCCACGAGCGCGCCCTGCGCGAGGTTTGTTGCAAGCAGGGTCTGCCGCACCCTACGTATTGTGCCCGCACGCAGCATCGCGGCAATCCGAGCCATCACGACATCCGCGTCCACCCCCGAACGGCTCGCGGCTTCCTCGAATGGTTCGCGCACAAATCCTTCGATTTTGTCCTCTGAAATCGCCAGGATTTTCGCATTAATAGGATCGTTATGTTCAACGGGCAGCATCACCAAATTATGGCACACATCGTTCAACCGGGCACGGCTTCAAACAGCCGAGCGTTGGACGTTCCACGTTGGACGATGGACGTTTGAGCTCGATGCTAAAGGCGATTCTCTTCGATGCTTTGGGTACCCTCTTTCATCTAACTCACACGGTTGGCCACCACTACGCACTCGCCGGCAGGGAAGTAGGTCTTACCCTCGATCCGCTCCAGCTCGATGACGCGTTTTATTCAGTCGCCAAGAAAATGCCGCGCCGCGCTGCGATCGCCGGCCCACGCGAGAACGACGATAAAGGCTGGTGGCGCGAGCTGGTCGATCTGGTCCTCGTGCAAGTCGCACCTTCCTTGAGTGAATTTGATCGCGATAATTTCTTCGAAATCGCCTACGAACATTTTGCGGAACCCGGCGTCTGGGAAGTTTATCCCGAGGTTCACGCTGTCCTAGAGCAACTACAGCCGCAGTTTCAGCTCGCCGTAGTATCAAATTTCGATGGACGTTTGCGGTTCATCCTTCAACACCTGGGTATTTCGAAGTTCTTTGAGCACATTTTCATCTCCAGCGAAATTGGAGCAGACAAACCCGACCCGGAAATTTTCCGACGCGCGTTGGAATTACTCGATCTCAAACCGAGCGAAGTCCTTCACGTCGGCGATGATCCAGAAAGAGATTGGGAAGCAGCCAGCGCCGCCGGTCTGTCGACTTTTCAGTTGAATCGACCAAAAAATTCATTGCGCGATCTGCTGAAGTGGGTGGGCCGGAACTCGAACCCGGAACCAATGCCTTAAAAGGGCGCATGTATTCCCTCGTATGCTGATCGCCGTTGCAAGATTGTTGCTACAAATTTGACTGGCCCGGCCCGCTTCTGTGGCTGGCTGTACCGTCGATATACACGCTGGCGGTATTTACGATGAATCCGGCAATGTGATCGAAACGCATAAGCACATTGGCGATTTCAAAGAATGGTGAACTCTGGCCGTGCGAATTCGTCGGCATGCCTAGCAAGTCGGGGCGTGTTTTACAGTCTCTTGATCCTCACGTAGGCGGGCGATTTTTTTTAAGTTACACGGGGCGAAGCACATGTAGTATTTCGACCTACACTGGCATCTTTATTGCTATTTATTTCGGCATGAAGCCCTTACCCAAACTCCTACTTGCCCTAACCGCAGTTGCCGCTCTCTCATTTGCTTATCCCGCCAAGGCAAATCTCATCCAGAATCCCGGATTTGAAGATGGAGCCTTTCCTTGGGCGTTTAGCGGTGGGGCCGGCCTTTCTCTTGGTGCGGGGCATTCAGGCAATTGGGCGGGATATCTGGAAACCGGTGGCTTCACTTCTATCTCTCAGTCTATCACGACGACACCGGGCGCGACTTATACCATTGACTTCTTTGTGCGGAACTCCAATTCGCTTAGCAGCGGCACCCTCAACGTCACGTTCGGCGGGACGACCGTTTACAGTCATCTCTTCACCGGGCTTACAAATTATGTCGAGGTCACGGTTACCGGCACCGCCTCAGGGGGCAATACGACTCTATCATTTCTTAGCTCTAACGATGGAGCCGGAAAGATTTACCTAGACGACATCAGCGTGGAACCCGCTGGGGTGGGCGTTCCCGATGGCGGCACAACAGTTTCTCTGCTCGGCTGCGCTTTAGTCGGCTTGGCTGCCGTGCGGCGGAGATTGGGTTGCTAAGGCTTAAGCAGCTCCAAAAAAAGTTTCCTAGCACAATGAGTGGCCGTCCTTTTTAAGGCGGCCACTTTTGCTTGTACCCCTCATAGGTGTGGGTCGGCCGGGACTCGAACCCGGAACCAACGCCTTAAAAGGGCGCTGCTCTACCGATTGAGCTACCGACCCGCTGCGAAGCGTCACTTTCTAATGCCTCCGAGATTTTTCAATGTACAATGACACGCCTCTGGCCATGATCTCTCATGAGTATAAGTGCATTTTCGTAGAAGTGCCCAAGACGGGCTCGACCAGCGTTCGCGCGATTCTCGGTAAGGCTTGGAAACCTCATCTGAATCTGTGGCAGATTAAAAACCATATGGAGACATATTGGACGCGCTACGGGGGAAGAAAAAACCGGATTCTGGCAGCCCTTTATTTGTTGCGTTCGGAAGCGCGCCGGAGAGCAATCGGAGGCAAGCAATTTGAGACCTACTTCAAATTCGGTTTCGTTCGCAATCCGTGGGACCGCGTGGTCTCTCTTTATGAGCGCACCGAGGCGCTACAGCTCAAAGATAAGATGGCGTTCGACGAATTCGTCGATTGGATTCAATACAGCAGCGCCACCTGTGTTCACTCGTCCCCTCACCGTTACCAGTTGGATTGGTTCGTCGATCCCAATGGAAACATGCTTGCCGATTTCATCGGGAAATTCGAACGACTCGAAGAGGACTGGGCCTTTGTGGCGAAAAAACTCGGTTTGAACGAAAACTTGCCTCATCAAAGACCCAATCCACGGGCCCGGCATTACACTGAATATTACACACCGCGAACCAGGGACGTCATCGCGAACAAATTCAAAGTCGATATAGAGCGGTTCGGTTATGAGTTTTCCGGATAAAATAAACGCAATCGTGCTTACGTGCGATCGCTACCGGGCAATAACGGAGCACATGATTTTTCAATATGACCGATTATGGCCGGATCACCCATTCGTTTTTCATATTCCTTACCAGGAACTGGGTGGTACCGACACAGAGCGAATCAAATTTCTTCCATCGCCCTCCGACATTAAGAAAACCGTCTTACATTTGCTGGCGGGAATCGATGATGAAGAATGGATTTATTGGTGTATCGATGACAAATACCCCATCCAACTCGTCACCGATAGAATCGGCCCCCTGATTTCTCACGCCATGCGTTCGCCGGAAGTAGACGGTCTTTTATTCTGCAGATGTCGAGCAACGCTGAATAATCCGAAGCTAACTCTGTTCCCGCGTAAACTTAAGAACCCCTTCGGCGATGTTTACCTCGAGCGAAAAGCCTGGTTTCAGATTTGGATTCACCAAATCCTGCGCGCCAAAGTTCTGCGGCATCTGTTCACTCATCTGCCGGACGCCATTGCTAACGCGAAAGCGATGGATGATTTGAAAAACGACGTCCCAAAACTGGCCGAGCATCGGTTATTTGTGACCAAAGAAAACTTCGCAGTTTTTGGGGAAAGCACTCGGCGAGGGTTAGTCACCCAAAATTGTTACGAGAGCATGGTCGCGGCGGGGATAGAAATGCCGGAATGGTTTCGCCATCCGGACGGCGAATACGTTACGCTTGGGAAATTATAGCTCTTATTTCTGCTCGAACATATATCCAAAACGGTCGATCTCCGCAGCAAATCGGACGCGCACTAATTCGCGAAGCTCGTCATCGTAATATTTGGAATAATGTTCGCGATTGGAGCGATTGTATCGTGGAAGAGTCCCCGGGGAGATTGCCAGCGCCGCGCAGACGGCGCGAAAGTCGTCAGCCAAATTCTCGAAACGCATCACGTAATTGACGTTGGCAAACGGATCTTCCCTGCTCTTGTCTAACCGGAGATAGTCTGCGACTGGCAGGAGCTTCACGATAGTCTTTCTGAATTTCTTTCGGTCCCACTCGGTGGTGTTTTGCGTAGGCGTGAAATAATAGGAGACCAATCGGTCCCACGGATTTCGTACACAGGTGAACTTGTAGAGGTTTCCAAACTCCACTTGGCCGAGGGCCATCCGGTAATCAGCCAGCGTTGAATGTTTTTTAATCTTGTACTTCGGATTACGCAGGCCGAAGCGCTCGATCCCATCCTGTTCACCACGCAAAGCCACCAACTCATCTTCGGAATAATCACGCAGGACGCTTTGAATAGAATTACCGGCCGTCTTCGGAATGTGAACGAACAAGAAACGTTTCTGAAAGGAAATCATCGGCAATTGCGAGATTATTTTAAGGCGCGTTTCCCCGTTAGGCGAATAGTGGCGGTTACCTATCACCCGTGCGACCTGTTGCTGGCGCGAAGCTGCATGATCCTGTCCCACAAATACAAGTTCATCTTTATCAAAACGGCGAAGACCGCAGGAACCAGTATCGAGGTCTTTCTTTCAAAACACTGCGGACCAACAGATGTCGCGACGCCCATCGAACCAGCGGTCGAAGGACATCAGCCGCAAAATTACGAGGGATTTATTAACCCAATCCCCGAAATGATCGAAAGGCCACACAAAATCTTTTCCGCGTTGCGACATTCAATTCTCAGTCGCGAAAAATTTTACCGTCATATGCCGGCGTCCGAGGTCCAAAAACGCGTTCCTGCCCATGTTTGGAACAGTTATTTTAAATTTTGCGTGGAACGAAATCCCTGGGAAAAAGTTTTGTCGCACTATCACATGCATGCTGTCCGCGAAGGAGGTTCGCTTTCGCTCGATGAATATCTCGCGCGCCGGCGGTTCCCGATTAACTATTTCCGGTACACAGATCGCTCTGGAAAAAAAATCATTGTGGATCGTGTTCTCCGCTATGAAAACCTGACCACCGAGCTCGGCGAAGTCTTTTCTCAACTGAATATACCTTTTGATGGAACACTCGGTGTCTCAGCAAAATCGGAATATCGGACCGATCGGCGCCCGTATCAGGAGATATTCAACGACGACCAGCGGCGAATTGTAGAAAAAGCCTTTGCGAAGGAAATCGAACTGCACGGGTACCGTTTCTGACACGAGGGCAACGCGGCTTGCGGAATTACCGTCGAAGACCAACGCGTTGTACTAGATCTTGAAACCGCGGCTCCGAACGGAGGGATTTGAAGCGTGGCGACACCATCAGATTAACCAAGTGGAATGAGTGCTCGGTGTATGCTTTTTCCAGACACTGAAATGCCATCTGCTTGTTATCCAGGGCGACATAGATCGCTGCTAACTCCAACGGCGAAACATACTGTCGGTTTGAAAGCTCATTCAACTCATCGAGTACCTCATTCGCCTCATGCACCCTGTGCGACATCGCGTATGCATGACCGAGCGCAGCTCTCATTAGCGGGCTGCCTTGGGATAAAAAGACTGCTTTTTTAAATTCGTCGATCGCCGCATCAAAAATCTGGTTTTCCTCATACGCGAGGCCAAGGTGCCAGTGCGCGACTGCAAAATTAGAATCCATCTCGACCGTCCTGCGGCATTGATCGATCGCTTCATCGTATCGACCGGTATAGTAGAGCGTCGCGCCCATGAACGTGTTCATTACCAGCGACGCAGGTTCAAGTTCCAGGGCCTTTTTCATTTCCTGCAGAGCTTCGTTCAACCGACCCGTGGCGGTCAGATAATGAATCGCATACCACTGATGGGCCGTGGCATAATCTGGCTTGAGTTCTATGCTACGCTTAAACTCCCTCTCCGCCGTCGACCAGTCCCAATAGTAGTTCATGACTATGTGCGCCAGGGACGCGTGTGCTTCGGCGAGTGTGTTATCCAACGCGAGCGCCTTCAGTGCCGATTCTTTTGCCTTTGGCATGGCTTCGTTCGGAGCCGCAAAATTATAGAACGTCAGTGCAGTATAGGAATCCGCCAACCCGACGTAGCCCAGGGCAAAATTCGGGTCGCGCTCGATCGCTTGCTGGAACTCCGTGATCGCTTGTTTTATTCCGTCCGGGGTGCGCTTATTCCAAAAATATCGTCCACGCAGGTAAAATTGGTACGCCTCCGCGTTTGTGCTGTCGCGTTTGACAAGCCGGCGCTGTTCTTCGCCGGAAAACTTCAACTTCAACTTCTCTGTGACCTCTCGTGTAATTGCCTGTTTGACTACAACCACGTCGGAAATTTTACCCTCGTACCCTGCGCCCCAAAGTTCCGCGCCTGTGGTGGCGTCCACCAAATCGACCTGAACGTTTAGGGCGTCTTGCGTTTGGCGCACTCTCCCGGTCAACACCGCGGCTACCTGTAACTCGCGACCAACCTGCCGCGGATCCATGTCCTTGCCCTTGTAATGAAAAGTCGTCGAGCGTGCGATCACTTTGAGTTGCTGCAACTCAGTCAGGCTATTGATCAGCGCCTCAGAAATTCCCTCCGACAAATACTCTGCATTCGGGTCGTTGCTCGCATTTTCAAATGGCAGCACTGCGATGCTTTTCTCCGGTGGAGCACTGGTCGTCGGGTTTCCGCCGGAAGCGGTGACCGGTGCGACAGATTGATTTTCTTTCGGTGCCAGTGAGGCGACGATTTGCTCAAAGCGCGGGTCACCGCGCAGGGGATCCCACCACGGCATCAACTTCAACTCACCGTAGCTAACGTAGTTGCTATGGCGGATGGCAATGGCAAGCTGTTCGCAGGCGAGATCTTTATCGCCAACCCAGGCGGCGATCCTGGCCAAAATCACCATCATAATCGAGCCGCTGCGCACGTCTTTCTCCACCGGAACAAGTTCAATCGTCCGCTTGCCCGCGCGCAGCGCTTCGTCTTTTCGCCCAAGGGCGGCGTCGATCAAACCGAGCACGCTTAGAGCACCAGCGTCATCAGGACGATTACGTACCAGCTTCTCCTGTTCCGCGCGCGCGGCAGTAAAGGCGGCGCGTGCTTTGACATCGTCTTTGGCCATCCGAGCGATTAGCCCTTCCATGAAACGGGAGCTGTATTTTACTGTTTCATTGCCTACGCTGTTTTCGCCCAACGCAGCTAACGCGCTGTCAGCCGCGGCGGTGTCGCGCTCTGCGAGTGCACATAAAAGCCAGGTATCGGCGACACTTTGAAGTGCACCGCGGTCTTTCGCGCGGATTTCATCTATCAGTTGATGTACGGGCTGGGTATTCGCTTTCCAGTCGAAATCCACAAAGGCACGCGTGAGTTTCGTCTGCACGTCATTCGGTTCGACAGCTAGCGCGCGATCCAGGGCGGCTTCCTCATCGCCATAGCGCCGGAGATTGTCGTAACTAACCGAAGTCTGCTGTAATAGGATAATGTTACGCGGGTCGAGCTCACTTGCGCGCTCGAGATTTCGTAGTGCCTCCTCTTGATCTCCACCAGGGCGGCGGCGCTCGATGTAGCCCCGGAGCTCGAATACGCGAGCGTCATTTGGAAGCGTCTTGCTGGCAATGTCCAAGTCCGCCAGGGCACCATTGTAGTCGCGGTATCCCCAATAAAGATTCCAGGCACGCGCGAGGTGCGCTTCGCCTGCATCAGGACGAAGGCGAAACGCCGCTTGAATTGCTGCTTCAGCTAACAACAACCGCGCAGGCGTGCGGTCGAAACCATAGTAATAAAGGAGGTCATGAATCCAGGCGAGTTGACAATACGCCTGCAAGAACGAAGGATCACGCGAAACAGCCTGGTTCAACAATTCGGCTGCCTGCAGCATATCTTCTTGCCCCCGTGTCGGGTTGCTCCTGTTCACTACAGTCAGAATAGAAGTTTTGGCGCGGTTATAAAAATCGAACGCAGTGAGGTCGGCTGTTGGTGGTCGCTCAATGGCCAGTTTCTCCGCGGCTGAGATGTTGGCGTGAAGGCGCTCGGCAACTTTTTGCGCGATCTCGCTTTGGATGGCAAACAGATCTTTCAAATCCCGGTCGTATTGCTCTGCCCAAACGTGCGTATCGCTGCGTGTGTCGATCAACTGGGCATTGATATGGAGCCAAGCTCCGGTTTTGCGCACGCTGCCTTCCAACACATGCGACACACGAAGTGCATCGCCGATCTCATGTGTGTCTCGCTTTCCGCGATATTGCATCACGCTGGTCTGGCTGATGACTTTGAGATCGGCAATTTTTGCCAGCTTGGTCAAGAGATCATCCTGGAGACCGTCGGCAAAATAGGTGTCCTCTCTGTCGTTGCTCAAGTTTTCAAACGGCAGCACGGCAATGCGTCTCTCCTGCGCTGCCGGACTCGAATTAGACTCGGATGCCACGGGACGCGTGCCCCGCGAATGAAGAACGAAGAATGCAGACGCCCCGAGAATCAGGAGGGCGGTAGCTGCCATGGCGACGCGGATTCGGCGTACGCTGCTTGCCTGCGTGGAGCAACGCCGGAGCCTAGCGGCCAAATCTTTTACGCCAGGCCGGGCGGCCGGCTCAATTGCGAGCATTGATTTGAGCAAGCACCTCACGCGAGGGCGAACACGTGCGGCTTTCAGTTGACCGATGGGAAGCGGATCAGACTTCTGGGCGTTGCGAATTTCCGCAATGTTGCAGCCGGCAAATGGCGTTTTCCCCGTAAGCGCGAACCAGAGCGTCGCGCCTAACGAGTAGATGTCGGAACGCACATCGAGCGGCGCACTCTCGAATTGCTCAGGGCTTGCGAAGTTCGGTGTGCCGACGAATTCTCCATGGGTGATGTCCATCTCGCTTCCGGAATCTGCGACCGCTTTGGCGAGACCGAAGTCGATGATTTTGACTTCCAAATCCGTCACGGCAGCGTTGTCAGGCTTAAGCATTATGTTGCCAGGCTTCAGGTCGCGGTGGATCAACCCCTGGGTCGCAGCAGCCATCAATGCTCGCGTGACTTGGATCGCAATTTCCAGAACCAGTTTTGGATTCAGCGGACCATCTCGGCGCACCCGGCTCTCCAACGTTTCTCCCTCAACTAATTCCATTGCATAAAAGCAGCGACTGCCATCAGGTACCGCGCCAAACTGGAAAACGGCAGCTATGTTTGGGTGACGGAGGCCCGCCGCGGCGCGAGCCTCACGCAAAAAACGTTCACGCGCACTTTGTGAGTCTCGATGGGTCGAGACCTTTAGCGTTTCGATTACTTTCAGAGCGACTTTGCGGCGCAATACTTTGTCGCTAGCGAGGTAGGTCACTCCCATTGCGCCACGACCGAGTTCCCACAGCGAGCCGTCTTCGCGTCGTACGATCTCGAAATCGCCGAAGGCGAATGATGCCTGCAACACGTTCTCAACTAGCGACGCATCAAGCCCCGTTCGCAGCAGACAAGCCAGGCAGTCGCCCTTTGCGTTTAACGGCTCGCCGCATAGCGAGCAGGTGGCGACGACGGATGCCACCGATGTTCCCATGGCGTGTTTCCCTTAGCCTCTCGTTAATACACGCAGTAACTCGTGTAACTCTTCGTCCACCTCCGCTTCGGTGTCCACAGTTTGACGCACCTCAGCCCGCAAGGCTTCCCGATAACGCGCTCGGAGCCGAGTAACATGGCTACGAAGAGTTGACTCCGTCATACATAAACGATCTGCCAGGTCGGAGTAAGCCGGTAGCGGCTCGGTGGCGCCCGCAAGAAAAATCCTTAGCTCACTGAAAAGTTTCTCTTTGGCCTCGCTTCTGTAATCCGCCGAGAGCCTTTCCAGTCCCGCTGCAACCAAGGCTTCGGCCCAGCTGCGATCGAAAATCAGATCTCCAGTGCCTGCGCTTCGGTGACTCTGAAAAACGGATTCGGCTTCTTTGATCTGCGCTTCGTGGAGGGGCAAAAGATTTTGCCCGCCACCACGTTTGAGTGTTCGTTCGCGATCGGAAATGTCTGCCAGGAAATTTTTCAGGGAAACAAGCAGGAACGAGCGGAACCTACCTTTCTGTCGATTAACACGAGTGTAAATTTTACGCGCGATCAGATAAGCGAAAAAGCCTTGCGTAAGATCTTGCGCATCGTGCAGCGTGTACCCGCGGCTGCGCACAAAGCTGTAAAGCGGCGTCCAATACGTTTGGCAAAGCT
>Ga0081455_10007183_pt1 | contig 11772 bp, 8 predicted proteins | sample TabmetS3T2R1_FD_70207 | JGI IMG/M metagenome (GOLD analysis project Ga0081455, IMG submission 70207) | Tabebuia heterophylla rhizosphere microbial communities from the University of Puerto Rico - S3T2R1 | ecosystem: Host-associated > Plants > Roots > Rhizosphere ...
CCAGCACCGCCGCTCCCAAGCGACGGCTGCGGTAGCGAGCTTGACTTCTGGTTCAAGGAATCGACGCTGCACCCGCCGCCGCGCAAACCGAGACCGGTTTTGACGCTGGCCGGGTTGCCTCCCGCGTGCAAGCAGATCGTCAAAGCGCCGTGATTGTCGATGTCCGCATTCCCGGTGCAATTGTTTCGATCCCCAAACCCATTTTCGCAAATCGCAATAGTTCACGCTAACTTGAATATTTGATTTTAAATCTGCTCGCATCCCCGGGAGGAGGGGTCTCGGCTTCATTCGGGCAGCCCCGCCTTGTGTAGCCTCTCAATCAGCTGCGTTCGCAGCTCAAGCCGCAGGGGCGACCAGGTGCTGTAGGCTGACAATCGAAACCCAGGATTCACCTCAAGCAGCTTCTGGGCGAAATGGCGCGCCTCGTCGAGGTGACCAATGGCCACCAAACTTGCAATCAACCACCGCAAGTTGGAAACCAACCGCGGATTCAGCGAAGCACTCTTGCGCGCCCAGATTATGGATTCATCGTACGTTCCGTTAACGTAGTGCGCCAACGCCAGAAACAGAAGATAAAAGTACGATTGAGTATCGACGGGTGACAATCGCATCCCCATCTCCGCGCGCTCGATCGCCGCCTTGGTTTGGCCGGTGTATGAGTACACGCCGCTGCTCAGAATCCAGGCCATGGCATTTCCTGGCGCGGCCTTGAGCGCACGGTCGAATAATTCAATGGCGCCGCTGTAGTCGCGAAACAGAACCGCTTTGATATGACCGTAAATCGCGAGTGCAAAGCCGTCTGCAGGATCGCGATCGACGGCCGCAGCTGCAAGCCGGAGCGCCTCGTTTGAGTCCGCTGCAAAGTTCGTCGTCCAGCCTTGATTGATATTGTGGACGTGCCAGAGTGAGGCATAGGCATATGCCGCCGCGTAGCCATCATCAGCCTTGACGGCCTGTCGCAGCAATTCTCCTCCGCGCGCGAAATCCTCCTGATTCATGTGGTACAGCAGGTCAATGCCCTGCAGCAGAAGATCATACGCGTTCATGTTTTCAGGACGCTTACGCCGGACAGATTTTAGTTCTGCCTCACGCAGGTGTGGCGCGAGACTCCAAACAATGCGTGTCGCGATACGTTCCTGCAGATCGAACAGTTCAGTGAGGTCACCGTCGTAACGATCGATCCAGATCACCGAACCGCTTTCCACGTCCGACAACTCAGCTGTTATGCGAAGATGGTGTTTGTCGCGACGCACGCTCCCGCTCAGCACATAACGCACGCCCAGTGCCTGCCCGATCTTCTGCAGGTCGATCGGTCCACTTCGGTAAGTCAAAGCTGAGGTGCGCGAGATGACCAGCAATCCCCGCACACTGGACAGGTTGAAAATGATGTCGTCGATTATGCCTTCGCCGAAATACGCGCGTTCCGGATCGTCACCGGTCATTCGGAAAGGAAGGACCGCGACCGCTGGCAATTTCGCGCGTCGGCTCAGGTGCGGATTGCTGGGCTCGCCTTTTTCAGCTCCTGCAATACGCAGAGAGTAGGCGTGAACTGGCAGTGACAGATTTTTGAGTTCCAGAGGTCCGAGATCTTCAACCGGCACATTGATCGCCGAACTGGCGATGGTGTGTAGGGCGTCCGAAATCACAATCCCGCCAGGCGGAGAAAATTGTTCAAGACGAGCTGCCACATTCACGCTCGTCCCGTAGATATCCTCCTCTTCGACAATCACCTCTCCGACATTCAAGGCGATGCGCAGACGTATCTTGAAATCTGCGGGGATTGAGGCTTCCTTTGCCGGAACCTCGCGCTGGATTTCGAGCGCACACCTCAATGCATCCATCGAACTGTCAAACGATGCCAGGAATCCGTCGCCGGTATTCTTGATGACTTGGCCGCGATAGGAGACGACACACGGGTCAATGGTTCCGACCCGCAGCGCACGCAATCGGGTGTGCGTTTCCAGTTCGGCAACCTCAGTCAATCTGGTGTAGTCGACAACGTCGGCCGCCATGACCGCCAGTATGCGCGTGCCCCATTGGCTCGGTATTGCCGGTTGGTCTACGGGAATGGCCTGCATTCCATGCTCCGCCCGCATGCTACAGATTGCGCGTACGCCGCGCAATTAGATCCAACGGACCTCCAACGTCGGCTCCGCCGGATCTGCCCAGCGCGCAAGAGCAGGGGCTCAAAGACTTCGAAGCCCCAACATGGGCCGGCTTCTTCATGCCGAAAAGCACGCCCGAGGTGACCATCCGCAAGCTCAACCAGGCGACCATCGCCACGCTCGACACGCCGTCGGTGCATCAGCGGCTTGGCGCCGTCGCAGCCTCGGTCGTTGCGCCGGAGCGCCGCTCACCGGGGTACCTTCGGGATTTTGTGGCGAGCGAAATCGAAAAATGGGCCGTTCCGATCAAGGCGAGTGGCGCGTTAGTTGATTGACACTTCTTGCGTTGTGACCAAACATAATCAGGTGGATTCACGGCCTCGTCCAGTTGCGTCTTACCCCTCCGACATCGTGATGCTGGAGGGCGTGGTGCTCGCTCGCCACATTGCCGCCCGGCAGTTGTCCTGCGTCGAGGTCATGACGGCCTATCTCGATCATACCGAGAGACTCAATCCGCGGGTGAATGCGATTGTTGCGTTGCAGGATCGCGCAGACCTGCTGCTGCAAGCGCGCGAACACGATGTGCGACTTGGGCGCGGCGAGCTAATGGGGCCACTGCACGGCTTTCCGTTCGCGGTGAAGGACCTCGTTCCCGTCAGGGGCATTCGGATGACTATGGGCTCGCCCATCCTGAGGGATTTCGTGCCGCCCGCGGACAGCGTCATGGTTGAGCGGCTGCGCAAGGCCGGCGCGATCTTCATCGGCAAGACCAATACGCCCGAATTCGGGCTTGGCTCGCACACTTACAACCCGGTCTATGGCGCGACCCGCAACGCCTACGACCCGTCACGCTCGGCAGGCGGCAGCAGCGGCGGTGCCGCCGTCGCGTTGGCGCTGCGAATGCTGCCAATCGCCGACGGCAGCGACCATGCCGGCAGCTTGCGCAACCCGGCCGGCTGGAACAACCTGTTCGGCTTACGCACGAGTTTTGGCCGTGCTCCGGCGGACGGGCGTGACGCCTGGCTGCCGGCGATGGGCGTCCTCGGGCCGATGGCGCGCAATGTCCCCGACCTTGCCATGCTGCTCTCGGTGCAGGCCGGCTACGACGCGCGCGTTCCCTTGTCGATCACCGAGGACGGATCGGCATTTGCGGGCCCACTCGATACCGACCTCAGGGGTAAGCGCATCGCTTGGGTCGGCGATTTCAACGGCTACGTTCCCTACGAGCCGGGCGTGCTTAACACCTGCGAGCGCGCCCTCAAGACATTCGAGCAGCTCGGTTGCGTCGTCGAGGAAGCGTTGCCTGACTTTCCGATTGATACAGTATGGCGTTCGTGGCTGCGGCTTCGCGCTTGGCAAAATGGCGGCGCACTTCTTCCCTATTATCAAGATCCGGCAAAACGGGCTCTGTTAAAGCCAGAAGCCGTATTCGAAATCGAGAGCGGGCTCAAACTCTCGGCCTTTGATATAACCGCCGCATCGCTTACGCGTACCGAGTGGTATCACTCCGTGCGGCGGCTTTTTGAAAGATACGATTATCTCGTCGCCCCCACGGCGCAACTATTTCCGTTCGATGTTAACATGCGCTGGCCGAACGAGATCGCAGGTCGACGAATGGAAACGTATCATGAATGGATGAAAGGCATGGTTCTCATCACCATGTCAGGATGCCCTGCGCTCGCGGCTCCCGCCGGCTTTAGTGATCAGGGTTTGCCGATTGGCATCCAGATCGTTGCCCCCAATCATTCCGAGTTATCATGCCTCCAATTGGCCCATGCCTATGACGTGGCAACCAATTGGGTGTCTCTCCGGCATCCTGCGCTTCTCAATCAACAATGAATTTAGTGATTTTTTTTCTGACGGCTGAGTAGCAAGCCAAGTTGTTCAAGGAGGCCAGCCAAGGGACCTCCCATTTCCGGCATGCGACGGCGGGAGTTCGTGGTGCTGCTCGGCGGTGCGGGTGCTGCTCGGCGGTGCGGACTGCTGCGCTGTCGATGTGCGTGGCAGGCGGGCAAGCTGCCGACCATCGGATTTCTGGGTGCGAGCACGCCTTCAGGCCGGAGCCAATGGACTGCCGCTTTCGTACATGGACTGCGCGAACTAGGTGGACACGCCGCGAGCGGCCATCCGGCCCTCTGAAGCTGCCTCACTGCGGCTTGATGCCCGCGATCTTTACGACCTTGTCCCACTTCGCCGCCTCGGAGGCGATATAGGCTTTGAACGCGGCGGCGCTCAGTACCATCGGAACCGTGCCGACATCGGCGAGCCGCGCCCTGATGTCCGGCTGCGCCAGTCCGGCATTCACCTCGCGATTAAGCCGCTCGATGATCTCCGGCGGTGTCCCTCGCGGCACGCCAATCCCGGCCCAGGTGCTCGCCTCGTATCCGGGCACTGTTTCGGCGACGGTCTGCACGTCCGGCAACAGGTCAAATCTTTTGGCGCCCAAGACGCCCAGCGCGCGCAGCTTGCCGCTGCGGACTTGCGGTAGCGCCGTCACCATTACGTCAAACCCGACCTGAACCTGACCGCCGATTAGGTCCGTCGTCATAGGTGCGCCGCCGCGATATGGGATGTGCACCATGTCGATGCCGGCCATGAACTTGAACAGTTCGCCGGCCAGGTGCGACGCCGTGCCTGTGCCGAAAGACGCCATAGTGACCTTGCCGGGATTGGCCTTGGCGTGCGCAATCAGCTCGGCCACCGACTTCGCCGGCACTGAGGGGTGCGCGACCATGATCATCGGATAGCTGACGACGCCGGCTGCTGGATCGATGTCGCGCTGGATGTCGAATGGCAGGTTGGTAAAGAGGCTGGCGTTCACCACCGAGGATAGGCCGTGCCACAGCAACGTGTAGCCGTCAGGCGGCGAGTTGACCACGGCCTGGACCGCAATGTTGGTCGAAGCGCCCGACCGGTTCTCGATGATGACGGGTTGACCTAGCTGCCTCGACAGCCACGGCTCCATGATACGGGCAACCGTGTCGGCGCCGCCGCCTGCCGGAAAGCCGATGATCCAGCGGATCGGTTTGGTCGGATAGGCCTGTGCACTCGCGGTGCGAGAAACTGCGTGCAGCGCAGCGGCACCTGCCGCCATATGCAGAAATCGACGGCGAGGAAGTTTCATTTTGCACCTCCCTCTCGCTTCACATCACTCGATCACCTCGTCGGCGCATGCGAGCAGCTTGTCGGGCACGTTGGGACCGAGCGCCTTGGCGGGCTGGCGGTCCCACTACCGGACCCGATCGACGATCACCTTCGGATCGATCATCTCGCCCGAGCGCTCGTCCAACACGTAGATGCCGAGCTTCAACGCGTCTTCGTTGGAGAGGAAGTTCATCTTGTTGTCGGCGCGCTTGAAGATGAGCTGCAAGAAGGCGAGGTCGTCACGGATGTCCTGGATGTAGTCGGCAATCCGCAACACCATGCGCTGCGTGCCGACGACCGCTTCGGTCAGGTCCTTGTCGGTATATTCGGGTTTCTCGGCCGCGGTTGAGACAAAAGAATAAAAGCCGAGTTGGCCAGATGAGTATTTCACCCTCCACGGCTGGCCGGTTGCGGCGTCGCGGCCGCCCAGAAACGCGAGCGCACAGCTGATCAGGCACTTAGCCGGGCTGCCCGCGATCGCTGTGCGAATCTTGGCCTGGTGGAAGAAGCGCCCGAGCGCAATGGACTCGTCTAGCGACCCGGCGGTGGAGTCGAGGTAGACCGTCATCAGCTTGGTCTGTGGCAGCTTCGATATCAGCGCCTGCAACACCAGCAGGTCGCCGCGCTCGATCCGTCCGCTGAGGTCGATCGCCGCGATATCGGCCTTGTCGCTTTTGCGCTGCTTGATGTCGGCGGCGCCCGCCGCGGACGTGGTGGCGAGGCCGAACGCGATGATGAAGCCATACAGGATGGATGATTGGCTCATGGATGTTGCGGCGCAGGCGCCGTCCCTCTGTCAATTCGCTTTCACGCGCTGGCGGATTTGCGACGGATCGATCAGCAGCTTGGTCTGCTCATTGTAGACGTGAATGCCGGACGCGATCGCATCCTCGTTCGACAGCAGGCGGATCTGCTCGGTGGGGGCTCGCAGCATGAACGGCAAAAAGGTCAGGTCCTCGTCGATCGATTTGAAATAGTCGACCAGGGCGAACGTGATGTCCTGCACGGCGAGGACCATGTCGTCGCGGTCCTTTTTGGTGAATTTCTTGTTCGGATCGAACGTGAGGCTGAACTGGTGAAATCCCAGCTGGCCGGTCGAGCTCTTGATGCGCATGGGCTTGCCGGTTCTGCCGTTGCGTCCGCCCAGGAACGCGATCGAGCAGGCGCTGTGGCAGCCGCCACCGCGGCCGACGACGCTGATGATCTTGGCGCGGTGGAAGAACTGTCCGAGCGCGATGCCCTCTCCGAGGCTGCCTCCCGGCGACTCCAGCACGATTGCGACCGCCGTGTTAGCGGGCAGCGCGGAAATCTGGCTCTGCAGGTTCAGCAGGTCGCCCCCGGCGACCGGACCCTTGTAGAGGAAGGCCACGGTGTCCGGCAGACCAGACATTCCGAGGTCGGTCCGCGTGATCTCCGCCGCGGCGGCTGGCGCCGCCGAGCCGAGCGCAACAGCGATGATTGCGGGAAGCAATCGGGCGGCGACCGATCGGGCCAGCTTAGCCGGATGTCGAAACCTCGCTGGTTGCCTCAGCATCGAACGCCTCCCACGTCTCTCCGTTCGGGATTCATAACCATGGTGGCAGTGCTGGAGGAAGTCGCGGCTTTTGCGGCTCGCGCAGATGGGACGCCGCCAGTCGCGGCGATTGGCAATCGCGATTGACCCAATCCCCAGCGGTATTCGATCGCGACGCTGTGGCCTTCGACGTAGCCTCTTTCCGCAAGGCCGTCGCGGAATGCAACTACGCGATACCCCAACTCTGTTGGCGAAGCACCGTTGAGAAACCCGATCATTGGCATCGCTGGCTGTTGCGCGCGCGCCCCGAGCGGCCACTCACCGCCGCACCACCAAAGGGTGATGAATTCCTGCCGCCTCAAACCTCCCCCTCCAGAGTCGGTTCACCGCACCCTCAGCCTGCCATAGAGCGGCCGGCGAGTCTCAAAAGCGGACCTGAATTATTCTGAATAAGGGTGGCCATTGCCGCCACATCCCACCCCCCCAATTGGGGGAGGCGGTCTGGCCATTGAGGCCCTTTGGAGCCTTGCATAAAATCTCATCCTTCCTCGACGAGCCGCGAGGGCTGGACGGCGCGATGGCGCAGGACTCCGCTAGCGATCTCGAACGGCGCCTCGCACAGGCGGAGCATCAGCTTAACGATGCTTTGGAGCGGCAGGCGGCGACTGACGAGATTCTGCGCGTCATCTCAAGCTCGCCCGGCGAGTTGGAGCCCGTGTTCCAAGCGATACTGGCAAGCGCAACGCGCATCTGCCAGGCCAACTTTGGCAACCTGCTGCTGTTGGAGGGCGACCAGTTTCGACACATCGCGCTGCATGGCGCTCCCCCGGCATACCTGGACGAGAGGCGGCGTGTACCAACGATTCGGCCGCGCCCTGGAGCGATCCTCGATCGACTGGTAAAAAGCAAGCAGGTCGTCCACGTCGTGGATGTACTCGCGGAGGGAGGCGCCGACACCGGCGCCATCGTCAGTCTCGCCGGGGCTCGCACTTTTCTCAATGTACCGATGCTCAAGGACGACGAGTTGATCGGAGTGCTTGCCATCTACCGCCAGGAAGTGCGTGCGTTCACTGACAAGCAGATCGAGCTCGTCCAAAACTTTGCCGCGCAGGCCGTCATCGCCATAGAGAACACCCGCCTCCTCAACGAGCTGCGCCAGCGTACGACCGATCTCTCCGAAGCTCTGGAGCAGCAGACGGCGACTTCCGAGGTGTTGCAGGTCATCAGCCGATCACCGGGCGATCTAGAGCCCGTGTTCAAGGCCATGCTGGAGAACGCGACGCGCATTTGCGAGGCCAAGTTCGGCAATTTGCTGCTGTACGAGGGCGGGTGGTTCCGACGTGTTGCGCTATACAACGCGCCGCAGGCATGGGACGAGTTAACGCGGCGCGATCCTGTGATCCGAACGCGCCCGAACAGCCCACTCATGCAACTGCTTACGACGAAGCAGTTGATACACATGGTCGACATCAGGACGGAGCAGGCTTACCTCGAGGGCGAGTCGGCGCTGGTGGGGCTCGCAGACCTAGCCGGTGCTCGAACGGTGATTAACGTACCAATGCTCAAGGAGGACGAGCTGATCGGTGCGATCGCCATCTATCGCCAAGAGGTACGCCCGTTCACCGATAAACAAATTGAACTGGTGCAAAACTTCGCCGCACAGGCTGTGATTGCCATCGAGAACACCCGGCTGCTCAAGGAGCTGCGCGAATCGCTGGAACAGCAGACCGCGAGCTCGGAGGTGCTGGAAGTGATCTCCAGCTCGCCGGGCGAGCTCGAGCCGGTGTTCACAACATTGCTGCAGAACGCCCTGCGGATTTGCGAAGCCGGTATCGGCAACCTGCTCCGATATGAGAGTGGGGTGTTTCGCGACGCTTCAAGTGTCAACGCTCCGGCAGTCTTTAAGGAATTTCTCCAGCGGGGTCCGGTTCAGCCAAGCCCCGGTACCGGTCTCGCGCGCGTGGTCCAAACAAAGCAACCCGCGCATATCCACGATATCCGAGAGCTCGAAGCCTATGCAAATCGTGATCCTTTTGTAGTTGCCGGCGTTGAAGCAGGCATCCGAACTCTGCTTGTCGTGCCGATGCTCAAGGAGAACGCGCTGGTCGGCGTCATCGGCATCTACCGCCTTGAGGTCCGCCCCTTCACGGATAAGCAGATTGAACTGGTCACTAATTTCGCCCACCAAGCTGTGATCGCGATCGAGAACACACGCTTGCTGAACGAGCTGCGCGAATCGCTGCAGCAGCAGACGGCAACGTCCGAAGTACTGAAAGTTATCAGCAGCTCGCCTGGCGAATTGACTCCCGTATTTAACGCGATGCTGGAGAACTCCACCCGAATCTGCGAGGCCAAGTTCGGCGTCATGTGGCTTTGCGAGGGCGAAGGTTTTCGTTCCGTCGCGCTGCACGGACCGGCGGCCCATGTCGAAGAGCGTGGTCGTGAACCCGTCATTTATCCGGGGCCGGAGCTACCTCTCGGGCGTGTCGCTCGCACACGGCAAATGGTTCATATCACCGACATCAGGACGGATCAGGCCTACATCGACCGCCTCCCGACGTTCGTTGGGCTGGTCGAGGCTGGTGGGGCTCGCACCTTTCTCGCTGTTCCGATGCTCAAAGAAAACGAGCTGATCGGAGCGATCTCCATCTATCGTCAAGAGGTGCGGCCGTTCAGCGAGAAGCAAGTTCAGTTGGTGCAAAACTTCGCTGCGCAGGCCGTCATCGCCATCGAGAACGCACGCCTGCTCAATGAGCTGCGGGAATCGCTCCAGCAGCAGACCGGCACTGCCGACGTGCTCGGCGTCATTAGCCGATCGTCGGGCGATCTCGCTCCCGTTTTTGAAACCATTCTTGCGAACGGCACGCGCATCTGCGAGGCCAAGTTCGGCACCATGTTTCTCTTTGAGCGAGGCGCTTTTCGGGTTGTGGCTCAGAAAGATGCCCCGCGCGCCTATATCGAGCGATGGTCGGGCGAACCCGTGCTCGTGGTTGCAGATCATCCCGCTGTTCCCCTTGCCCGCCTCGCAAAAACCAGGGAAGTGCAGCACATCCCCAATGTTGCCCTTGAGCGGGCGTATATCGAGCGTGATCCTCCCTTCGTCGGACTCGTTGACCTTGCAGGTGCTCGGACTTTGATTGCGGTCCCGATGCTCAAGGAGGAGAGAGAGCTGATCGGTGCGATTGCGATTTTCCGCCAAGAGGTCCGCCCCTTCACCGAAAAGCAGATAGAGCTGGTCAAGAATTTCGCTGCGCAGGCCGTCATCGCCATCGAGAACGCACGCCTGCTCAATGAGCTGCGGGAATCGCTCCAGCAGCAGACCGCCACTGCCGACGTGCTCAAGGTGATCAGCCGGTCTACTTTCAAACTTCAGACCGTGCTGGATACGCTGGTGGAGTCAGTCGCACAGCTATGCGAGGCGGACATGGCGACCATCAGTCAAGCGAAAGGCGAGGTCCACCGGCAGGTCGCAGGCTACGGTTATTCGACCGAACAAAAAGAGTATATGGACCAGCACCCAGTACCGTTCGGTCGTGGCTCGGTTGTCGGTCGCGTTCTGCTGGAGGCCAGACCTGTTCAGATCCTCGATGCGCTCGCCGATCCGGAATACACATTTGTGGCACCGAGAGTTGTCGGGGTGCGGACACTATTGGGCGTCCCCCTGTTACGGGAGGGAACGCCGATCGGCGTTATGGTCCTGCAACGCAAAACGGTGCGGCCGTTCACGGAGCGACAGATAGAGTTAGTCGAGACCTTCGCTGACCAAGCGGTGATCGCGATCGAGAACGTGCGCCTGTTCGACGAAATTCAAGACAAGAACCGGCAGCTCCAGCAGGCGAGCGAGAACAAGTCGCAGTTCGTCTCCAGCATGAGCCACGAGCTGCGCACCCCGCTCAACGCGATCATCGGTCTGACCGAGATGATGGTGACCAATGCGGCGCGCTTCGGCACGGAAAAGGCGATGGAGCCGCTGCAGCGCGTGAACCGCGCTGGGACTCACCTCCTTGGCCTCATCAATCAAGTGCTCGACCTGTCGAAGATCGAAGCGGGCAAGCTCGAACTCAATCCTCAGACCGTGCAACTCGCACCGCTGATCGACGAGATTGTCGGCACCGCGCGACAGCTCGCCGACCAAAATAAGAACCGCCTCACGGCGGAGGCCCCGAACGACCTTGGCTCGCTCACCGTCGACCCGATGCGCCTGCGGCAAATCCTATTCAATCTGTTAAGCAATGCCTGCAAGTTCACCAAGGAGGGTGAGGTCACGCTCAAGGCACGACGACTGGTCGACGGCCGCGGCTGGATCGAGATGGCCGTAGCCGATAGCGGCATCGGCATGACCCTGGAGCAACAGGCGAAAATCTTCGAGGAATTCACCCAAGCCGACGCCTCGACAGCGCAGCGCTTCGGCGGCACCGGCCTGGGCCTTGCCATCACCCGCAAGCTCGCGCGCATGATGGGCGGCGACGTTACGGTCAAGAGCGAACCGGGTAAGGGTTCGGTCTTTACAGTGCGCCTGCCAGGCGATGCGACGGCATGATCGAAGCGATCGAGCTGGCGCCAGCATCGCTAGGCTCACTTCTTGCGTCGGCGCTTCTTTGCTTTCCTCGGGGAAACTTTGCGAGCAGCCGCTGTCTTTTGAACAGCAAAGTCTTCGAGCTTCGCGCCAGCCTTGAGCTTCTCTCGCAGCCAGACGGGTTGCGCGCCTCGACCTGCCCAGGTGTTACCCTGCTTGTCGCGATACTTGGCAGGCACCTTCCTGCCCTTCATTGCGCTTCCTCGGCCGCGCCGTCCACTGCCGGCGTCGCCGCCAAGTTTTGAGAGCTGTTGCTCCAACTGAACCGCCCTTTGGCTCAGCACCTTTCCGATGTCATCGCGAAGCTTTAAAAGTGTATCGACTGACATTGAAGCAAGACTTGGCGTTCTGGCCATTTTCATCTCCAAAAAACGTATATGTAGCAGCACTCGCCGATGGCTCCACAGGTTTTAAGGGCCGGAGTGTGGTTGCCT
>Ga0081455_10007184_pt1 | contig 11771 bp, 5 predicted proteins | sample TabmetS3T2R1_FD_70207 | JGI IMG/M metagenome (GOLD analysis project Ga0081455, IMG submission 70207) | Tabebuia heterophylla rhizosphere microbial communities from the University of Puerto Rico - S3T2R1 | ecosystem: Host-associated > Plants > Roots > Rhizosphere ...
CGCCGTGTCGGAGATGAATTTGAGCGTCGCGCCTTCCGTTACGTGCAGATTGACGTTGCTCTTCAGGTGAATCGCGCCGGTCAGAAAGACTCCCGGCGTCACGACGACCCGCCCGCCGCCAGCCGCGTTGCAAGCCGCGATGGCCTTGCGAATGGCCTCGGTGTTGTCGGTCTTGCCGTCGGCGACGGCGCCGTAATCGGTGATCTTGAAATCTGGATTCGGAAATGTCGGCGGCTTGATCCGACTCAAGATGGCTGGAACCTGCGCCCAGCCGGCGTTCGCTGACTGCGCGCTCAGAGCCGCAGCGCCGTCAAGGTTGATAAACACGAATAAGAGGACCGCCGCGCGCCATACGACGCGGCGAGCTTGATGAAAAAGCTTCAGCATACTGCGCCTCCAAATATCCGCCGTTCTCTTGTATTGCGCTCAACTTTTGCGCAAGCCAATCAGAATTCGACTCTGAGCTTAAACTGGAATACGCGCGGCAAGTTCACCTGAGCGGCGGCCTTGCCGAAGCTGGAATTGTTAATGTTCGTACCGATGTTTCCGAGCCGAACATTATTGAAGAGGTTGAACGATTCAGCCCCGAACACAAACCCTAAATTCTCGCGGATTTTAAAATTCCTGGTCAGGCTCAAGTCCTGATTAACGAAGTGCGGGTTGCGAAGCCCGTAAGCGCCCGTCGCGGGGGTGTTGCCATAAGTAAACGGATCGGGAAAGATAAAGGCATTTACATCAATAAAGGGAGTGGCGCTCGCCACCGGCCCAAGGACGTTGCCGTTTCCCCAGCCTCCGTTGATCCGCACTGGCCCGGTAAAGTTTGGATTGTAGCTTGCCCAGCAAGTACCCGCCTGCGGCACATTGCAATTAGTAGTGGTGAAAGGCCCGAGCGGCGTGCCCGAGGCGAACCGGGTGATACCGGTGATCTGCCAGCCGCCGACCAGCGCCCGGACGACACTGTTTTCGGGATTGAACATTCGCCCCTTCCCGAACGGCAGTTCGTAAGTATAGAGCGCGTTCAGGAGGTGAGGTTGATCGGTAGTGGAGAGGCTCTTCTCCTGAATATATGCGCTGCGATTTCCGTTAATGGTCCCGAGCGCCTTGCTGTAAGTGTAGTTAAAGTTGAAGGTCAGTCCGCGCGATAGGCGGTGCTGAACGGATAACTGCAGGGCGTTGTAGTTCGATTGACCGACGTTGCCGTATATATCAGAGACGCTGTTATATTGAGGAAACGGGCGTAACATCTGAGCGATTGTCCCCGAGAATGTGGCGAACGGAAGCTTGATTCCCGGCACGATGGCTGCCGCTGCAGCTACGTTCTCAGGGGTCGCGCCTTTGGTGTCGGTGAGCAGGTTCCTCAAGACCAAATATTTTGGATCCATCTGGTTTGAATAGATGCCGCGTCCGCCTCCTCGAAGCTGTTTGCCATTGCTTCCCACATAAGCCGCCGTCACGACCAACGAAGGTGTGAGCGAGCGCTGAATCGAGAGATTCCAATTCTGATAGCGGGGCGGTTGACTGAAGGGATCGCCAAAGGTCACGGCGCCGCCTGTCCCCGTTCCGTTGAAACCAGTCTGATAAGTCTGGTCGTAGATCGGCCCTTTCGCGAAAGGCGGAATGCCGTTTTCCCAGAACAGAGCCGGAATGAACGATCCATTCGGACTCACGATCGGGGCATTGGCGTTAATGCCCGTCAAGCCCGTCCCGATTCGCGCGCCGTCCCGGCCTCCGACCGCGCCGCTGCGCGAGTACATCATCCCGTAGCCGCCGCGCACCACCGTCTTGTCATTGAGGCTGAACGCAAATCCGACGCGCGGCCCGAAAGCGCGATAATAAGTATTGATGATCTGGCTGCAATGACAGCTTATGGCGTCCGGCGCGACATTACCGCCGAACCGCAAGGCTCCGGGAATACCCCCGGCCGCCGGGTTCGGAGCGTTAATGTCCAGGAAAGTGAAGTGGTCGTCCCCTTCCGTGTAGGGCAGCATGATGTCGTGGCGCAAACCAAGATTCACCGTAAGGCGATCGGTCACCTTATAGTCGTCCGCCACCCACCAGGCGTAGCCGGTGAACCGGGCATTGGTCACAATCACTGAATCCTGATTGACGGTGGCTGAATTCAGAGCGCCGAGCAGGAAACTGGCATATGCGTTACCAGTCCCGCTATTCACTAAGCCTGTGTTTGCGCCTGAAGTAAAAAAGCCGGCAGTCTGTAAATTGCTGAAGTTCGTCGTCAGCAGGCTGCCAGTGTCGTTGGTGATGGTCCGGTCGCGCGTCCGTTGGTATTGGAAGCCGAATTTGAACGAGTGTTTATTTCGCACCCACAACAAGCTGTCCTGGAGAGTGTAGTTGTAATTATTATCCTCGAAGTCCCTGGAATTCGTACCGCGCCACCCTGATGGCGCGTTGGCCCCCCCAAAAGCCGCTTCCAGGAAAGCGTCGCTCGCGTCGCCGGGAGGCAGCCCCTTGAGGCCGGACTGGGTTGACCACTTACCGTCTGATGTGGCGTTGGTGATGGGAACGAAGAAGTGGTTGAAGCCGAAGCTCAGTTGGTTGACCAGATTGGAGCTGATGGTCCAATTGTGCTTCACTTGCGCCACCGTCGGGATTTCCGTAACCAACCGCGTGTCCGTGTACGGCAGAGGGAGTACAGTCTGAGGGCTGGCGGAGCTGATCTCTCTGTATGGCCCCGGCTGACTCCTCTTGCCGCGCGTAAAGAGTCCGGAGAGGCGTTGATTCGCAGTCAGGTTATAGTCCACTTTCACGTTGAAGCTGTCGTTGTTATACGCGACCGGCACAGCCCCCAGATAATTGTTCTGGAGACCCGAACTGGTCGGCGCGGGCAAGAGGGACTGATAGAATTTCGAGATGGCCGAAATGCGATTTAACGGAATAATGTTGAGTCCCAGCGGATTGGCCGCGGTCGCGCGCGACGGATCTCTGAATTGAGTGCGGCTGGAGCCGACCGTCGTCAGCGGGTCGTAGATGGGTACCGGCAATTCGCTGAAATCTCCCTCCCGCATTTTAAGCGTCGGTACGGATGCTAACTGGTTAGCGCTGACAACCCGATAGCGCCACCCGTCGTAGGAGAAGAAGAAGAAGAGCTTTTTCTTTAGGATCGGCCCTCCGATAGTGGCGCCGAATTCGTTTTGATGCTCTACCGGACGAACCGGCGGAAAGAATCCCCGCGCGTCGAGCACGGTATTTCGGAAGTACTCGAATCCCGAGCCGTGAAACTGGTTCCCTCCCGATTTGATCGTATAGTTCTCGGAGCCTTGTCCGTTGAACTCCACCCCTGTGCCGCTGGTTTCCACCTGAAACTGCTCTACCGCCTCGACCGAGACCCCCAGGCTGATCGTGCGGCCTTCTCCCTGCTGAATCGGGTCTGTGATCGGGACGCCTTCGATGAACACGTCCTTGGAAAAGCCCTGAGCGCCATTGATCGTTCCCCAGCGATTACCTTCCGAAACTCCTGGCAATAAGAAAATGAAGGCGCCTGGATTTCTGGGGCCTTGACCAATGCCTGAGCCAGCGACGGCGGTGCCCATCGCCAGCGGCAAATTGGTATACAACTCGTTGCGGATCGTCACGCCGAGTCTGGCGTCGGAAGTATTCAGTTGTGGCGGGGCGTCAGCCACGGTGACGGTGTCTGCGACGGCGCCGACTTTCAGCGCGAGATTGACGCTGACCGTGCTCAGAGCGTCTACGATGACCTTCGCCTGAATCAAAGTTTGAAAGCCGGTCGCTGAAACCGACACCGTGTACTCGCCAGGCGGCAAGGGGCTGATGACATACAGCCCCGCCTCATTGGTCTGCCTGGTAGACTCGACCCTGGTGGCGACATTCGTGGCGATCACGGTAGCTCCCCGAACGACTGAGCCGCCGGAATCGGTTATCGTCCCCTGGATGGATCCACCGCCACCAGTCTGAGCCAATGCGCACGGAGGCGCGAACAACGCAAAGACGACCACCAACAATCTCAAAAATGTACTTGCGGATCTTCCAGACATCACAAACCTCCATTTAAACACCGGTACAGCTCCGCGCGATTGTTGCGCGGCTGACTTATGAGACAGCCGCATAGCAATCGCGAGGTACTGTCAGTAAATCACGAAATTGCCTTTCTGCCCCGAAGGGGCAGCGGAAATTAGCCGGTGGCGCCAGCCACCGGGACTGTGATGACCGAATGCCCGCGCCCCGGCAGGGGCGCAGGACAGAATATGTGCAATAAATATTGAGCAACTGGTCCGTCGCCCCTGCCGGGGCTGGAAACCATTTGCTATGACGTTCCCGGTGGCTGGCGCCACCGGCTAATTTCCGGACGCGCCTCCGGCGCTAAGAACAATCATTCGCGATTTACTGACCGTACCGACCTCATTTGTTCTGATTTAGAACGACAGCTTGAAGCCGTACTGAATCTCTCGCCCGATGTAGCCGGGACGCTTGCTGACCACCTTGCCGAAGTTGGCGCTGGTGAAATCCACGACCGGGTTGTCCCAGTTGAGATTGTTGAACACGTTGTAGCTTTCGACTCGCACCTCGAACTTGAAGCGCTCGCTCAACTTGAACGACTTGCTCAGTGTCATATCGGTCTGCGACGTGCCCGGCCCGACGAGACCGTTGTAAGTCCAGGGATTGGTGCGGACGGTGTTCGCCGGGTCATTATCCGTGCCCTTCGGCAGCGCGGAGAACATCGACGTGTCGAACCACCTGTCGCGCGTCGGGTTGTCCAACTTCGGGATGCCGCTGACGATCAGGTTCTGGTTGAATTGCAGTATGCGGCCTGAATACCAGCGGTTGGTCGTCGTGAGCTGCCAGCCGCCGATCGCCAGGTCCACGGGTTTGGCGGCGTTCCTGAGCAGCCAGCGCCCTCGGCCCACGGGCAGTTCCCAGGTCAGCGCGTGGTTGAAGCGATGGCGCGGCGAGTCCCCCAGATAGCGCCAGGTGAAATCACGGGCGAAGGTCGCGCGGTCATCGAAGAATTCCGTCTGCGCCTCGCGTTGGTATGCGTAATTCACCAACAGGCTCAGCCCTTTTGAAAAAGCCCGCTGCGCCTGGAACCTGTAAGATTGCACGTGCAGCTTCTTGCCCGCCGTGTTGGTCTGCCTGATCTCGCCGTATTGCGGATAGGGACGCAACATGTTCGCAACTGTCAATGTAGACGCAGTACGCAGTTGGCCTGGGAATTTATCAGGCGTCAGGTAATTGCGGAACGGGTTGTTCGGCGTCGTAGTAGGAGTCGTGATCGAGCGGGGGAGTTCATACATGAAGCTCGGATCGGCCATGTTGAGGTCGATGTCGTAAGGCACGTTAAGCCCGTTATTGAAGAAGAAGTCGAAACTAAAGACCGTCCTCCCCCACAACTCGCGTTGGAAGGAGAGGCTGTAGCGGTCGTTGAGTTGCGGCTTCAAGTCGTATTGATCCAGACTGACCGCGTTGCCGAGGCTGGTGTAACGTCCCAGCGATTTTTCGGTCGGTTGCTGCAACGGGTTGGGATTTTGTCCCGTGGTGGGGAATGGGTCGGAAAGGAGCGCCCGCGGCTTGCCACTGGACAGTGAGAGTGCGCTCGTGTTCGTCGAAAATCCAGTGTACTGATTGACGAAATCGCCAAGCGGATCGCGGATGCGCGACGACGGCGTCATATAGCGCGCGTAGCCGAAGCGGATCACCGATTTGTCGTCGAGCTTAAAGGCGAAACCGAGGCGAGGCAGGAAGTTGTAAATGCTGCGCGACCAGGAGTTGCGATTGTTCTCGTCAACGAAAATCCACGCGCCGTTGTAGGTCGGCTTGTAGCCCTTGGTCGCCAGTATGTCCAAGATCTGTTGCGGCATCGGGGGCGGCGTCGCCTGAAATTCCGGAATCGGGTTGGTCAAATCCAGCCGCTGTGACAGGCGGTTCTGCGCGTCCACCGGCCCAGGCTCGTATTCCCAACGCAAACCCAGGTTGAGCGTCAACCGGTTATTCACTTTGAAGTCATCGTGAACGTAGGACGAATAGCCGAGCGTGTTGACCTCTTGCACGGGCGTGCGGCGGCCGCTGGAAGTCTCGTCCAGATAGCCGAGCAGGAAGGTCGCCCATTCGCTGCCAGATGTGCTGACAAGGGTGTTGACGTTCGAGTTCTGGCTGGCTGTGAGTTGCGCGCGGAAGTTCAGGTTGATCGGCTCGAAGCGCGCGCCCTTGCCCTTGTCCACACGCAACTCGCCGCCGAATTTGAGCTGGTGGTTTCCAGCGTACCAATTCAGGCGCGCCGAACCGCCCCAGCCTTGCGGATGCTGCCAGAACTCGCGCCCGGTGCGCCCCAGGCGGTTGTTAGACCCGACGTCCACCGCCGGGTAGTAAATAGTGTCGTTGGTATAGAGCGACGTGTACCACGGGTTGTTAGGCCACAGATTCTGCAGCCCCTCTGCGCCAAGCAGCGCGGTCGGCACCGAGGCTTCATCGGTGATCCGGTGGTAATTGGCGCGCAGGTTAAAGGTCATCTTGGGGTTGATCGTATAGACCGTGTCAGCCGCGATGCTCAGGCCGTAGCGGTTGCTGCCCGTAATGGGGAAGAGTTTGCCTTCCGTGCCTTCCTGCGGGGCCTCCAACAGATGGGTGCGGAATTGCCCGTAGCGCACGAAAGATTTCCATCGATCGCTGATGTTCCAGTCAACGCGATGCGACAGGTTCCAGTAATCGACATTCTCGGTCTTGACTCCCTGCCAGTTCAGGTCGTTGCCAGGCAGATTGGGCAGCGGCAGTTCTTGCAGCAGCTTGAGCGCCGTCTTATCGAAGAGAGCTGTCGGAATGATGTTGAGTCCAAGCGGATTTGACAGGGGGTCCGCTCGCGACGGATCGCTGAATTGCGTGCGCACGCCGCTCGATCCGGTCGATGTCTTTGAGTCATAAATCGGGCGAGCGCAAGTCGTCGTCCCGGCTGGGCAACCCGGATATTTCCCCACTCTGGATTGGCTGAAATCGCCCTGTCGTTCCAGCGCCGTCGGCAAAGTGATCTTGACCGTGATGGGCCGGTGGTCGTCCCACTGCTCGTAGGAGCTGAAGAAGAATAGTTTGTTCTTGACGATGGGGCCGCCCATGGTCCCGCCGTACATTTTCAAATCCGTGCCACGAAAAACCGTTTCGTCCGCGCCGGGCGCGCGCACGATGGTCGGATCGCCGAAGGCGTTAAGGGCCGGGTTGCGGTTGTGGTAGTAACCCGAGCCGTGATACTGGTTCGTGCCCGACTTCATGTTCACCGTGACGATGCCGCCCCCGCTGTAACCGTATTCCGCGTCAACAGCGTTCTTCTGAAACGAGAATTCCTGAACGGCCTCGAGAGAAGGCGTGTAAGAAGTCTTGTAGCTGGAGGTCAGCGGCACGCCGTCGAGTTGAATGTCATTGGCGCGGAAGGTTCGGCCACCCGCGTCGAATTCGTTGGCGAAGGCGTGGTGATAGGGGCGATTCTCACCGTTCGTGTTCTCGCCGCCGTTGATGGTCGGGTCTAGCGTGCTGATGTTGTACGGATTTCGCCCGCGAATCGGCAATTGCTCGACGATCTCGCGGCCGATCGTCAAAACGTCGCTTGTGGAATTGAACTTCACGGCGACGGGTGAGTCCGTGACCGTGATCACTTCGGTAACGCCGCCGATCTCAAGCTTTGCGTCCACGGTCACGTCTCCGCGGTTCTGTACAATGACGTTGCGCTGCTCGTATTTTTTGAAGCCGGTCGCTTCGATGATGACGGCGTAAACGCCCGATTCGACGAAGTCGAAGATGTAACGCCCTTCGGAGTTGGTTTGGCGCGTCACATCCACGCCCGTGCCGACGTTCTTGAGCGTGACCTTAGCTCCCGCGAGCGCGCCGCCGCTCGCGTCGGTGACGACGCCCTGCACCTTGCCGCGATAATCCTGCGCGGGAGTGGGCGCGGACATGACAAAGATGACGACCAGCGCGACCAAAACGCCGCGCGCTAAACGCGATTGCAAAGTAGTCATGATGGACCTCCTCTGGATAAACTTGCCGTTCGTCTTTCGTGGAGCGGTAACGACTCCGCGTGAATCGGTTGTCATTTCGCCCCGCCGCGTTAGCGGCGCCTTGAGTTTAGCCGTGGGTTTCAACCCACGGGATGGTTGGAGAATATCCCCGCGTCGCTTTAGCGACGGTTGAATTCAATCGTCGCTGACGCGACGGAGAATGAAAATCACGGGCGCCGTGGGTTGAAACCCACGGCTAAATTCAGGCGCCGCTACGCGGCGAGGAGACGAGAGACATTGTTGCTCGAAGAAATTTGGGTAATTACAAAATGTTCCGATCAGGCGACCGTTATCTCCAACCGCGCATGTTTCTCGGCCGAGCGGTTGGCCGCCAGAACGGCGACGGCGGATTTCATCGCCTTTTCGCCGCCGCCACGGATCGCGCTACCCGTCCTGACGGCGGCGCAGAATTCCGCGATCTCGTTCTTGTAAGAAACCCCTCTGTCTATCTGAGCCTGATTGGCCGCATTGACCGTGCGGCCCGGGCTGTCGGCGGGGCGCGTGGCCGAAGCGTCGGCCACCGGCGCCGACGTCTGCGGCGAGACTTCCACTCTGGTCGATTGGCTCTCGCCTTCGTTAAACAAATAAACGTCCGTCTCGTTCTGCAGAATCAGCGTCCCCTTCGTGCCCATGAACATCTCGTAATGGTCCTCGAAGGCGTTCGATTCGATCGAAGAGAAGGTCGCCGTGCGCCCGCCGGGATATTCGAACGTGGCGTAGACGTGGTCGAAGACCTCGCGCCCGTCCTTGTGGCGCGAGATTGCGCCTGTGCAATAGACCGCTTCGGGCGCCGACTCGAAGAACCAGTTCGTCGCCGTCAGCAGATGGCTTCCGAGCTCGCACACCAGCCCTTCGGAATATTGCTTGTAGAGCCGCCAGTTCAACAGATGTTCCCAATCGGGATAGCCCCACCGGCTCGGATCGAAACCGGCCGAGGGCGGGTCTTCCTTGCGCCGCCAGTTGGCGTTGCGGTGCCAGACCAGACGCGCGAAATAGACGTCGCCGAGCAACCCCTGCTTGACGATGTTGTTGTACGCTGCCTGATAGACGGGGTTGTAGTAGCGCTGATAGCCGATCTCCAGGGTGCGACGGTTCCGGCGGCTGGCGTCGATCATGCGCAGGCAGTCGGCCTCGGTCTTGGCCATCATCTTTTCGCACAGGACGTGAAGGCCTGAGTCGAGGCAGCCGACCGCGATCTCGGCGTGGGACCACAACGGAGTGGCGATGATCACGGCCTCCAGGCCTTCCTTCTGAATCATCTCGCGCCAATCTTCATACTCTTTGGGTTGCGCCCATCCCGCTTTCATCATTGATTCGGCGACTGCGCGGCGGCGCTTGGGGTTGATGTCGCAAATCGCCCGCAGGTCGATGAACTCCTTCTGGCATTGCGCGATCAGCCCCCGGCCCATGCCTCCGGTCCCAATGACGGCCGCCTTAACCGGCCCGCCTTTGATCGGTCCGCGGGCCGCCGCCGCGACGCCGAGCGCGACCAACGCCGGCGTCCCCGCAATCGCCTTCAGGAAATTGCGCCGCCCTTGTTCCTTCTGTTCATCGGTAAGATTCATTCTTGATCCCTTCTTGCATAACCCATTGCGACTCCGAGGTTCAAAAGCCGAACGGCGAAGGTAGCGCAAACTGTCCAGTTTGCGCTCTTTCTTCACCCGGGACTCGATCGCCAGTCGCGGACACTGTTCATCCGCACTTCTTCCTTGAAATGGGTCTGGTTTGGAAGCGGCGCAAACTGGACAGTTTGCGTTACGCTCGCCGATCATTTCTGAAATTGTCCGCTAGGATCAATCGTCGCAGCGCTACTGCGGATTCGTCTTGCGCTTTTCCATTGCGCCAACAATATATCCAGCCCGGCAATAGCCCCGGTATTGAAGGCCAGCAGAAGGCCTACGGCCGCTCCTTCGATCAGGGTCTTGTTGACGATCAAATAGGTTCCCTCATTGCCCGGCTGCGGCGCGCCCGCCGTCGGGATCGCAAGCAGATAAAACAAGGTCAGAAAAAAGAGCGCGCCCCAACACCCCACTCTGGTCAACAGCCCCAGAATGAGCGACAGGCCGATCAACAGCAGGCTGAATTTGACCGTTTTATCAATCCAACCGATCCGGCCCGCGTCAATCATCCATTGGAAGACGCGGGCGAGCGGGCCTGACGCGGCTTTCAAGTAACCTGCGGAAGTCCACGGCGGGAGCGGCTTGCCGTCGGCGCTCCACGCCGGAAGCATCAGCTTGTAATAACCTTCGTAAAGAAAATGCCAGCCGATCAGCGTGCGCAAAATCACCAGCGCAGCCTGCTGCGCGCCGGAGAGATAATGATGCGCCTTACTACCCATGAGATGATCTCCACCTCGCATTGATTGTTCGTCAGTACCGCGGGCGGTAGCGAGCGTGGCCCAATCATCCATTGATGATCTCCACTTCGCACTTATCGTTGGAGCCGAAAAGAATCGGCCGGTCCGCCCCGCTCTCCAACATCAAGACCAGGACGCCGGGATGCGCGTCGCAATATCCTGCCGCCAGCTCAGGGCCGCCGACATAAAAAGCCGTCGCCAGCGCGTCGGCGACAGCGGCCGACGGCGCAATTACGGTCACGCTCGACACTCGGCAGGCGGGCCAGCCAGTGCGCGGGTCGATGATGTGGCCGTAGCGTTTGCCGCCGTACTCGAAAAACTGCTCTTCGGCGCCGCTCGTCGAAAGCGCCGCGTCACGCAAGCGCGCGACAGCCAGGCGTCTCTCTCTGTCTACGGGATGGCGCGCGCCCACTATCCAGCCGTCGTTTCCGCCGCCGATCGCGCGGATGCTGCTGGAGCCCGCGCTCAGCAAGGCTGCGCGAACGCGGTTGCGCATCGTCGCGGCGATGCGGTCGAGCGCATAACCTTTGCCGATACTCCCCAGATTGATTTCGACTCCGGGCCGCGCGAACTGAATCGCGCGCGATTCGCAATCGAAGAGCAATTTATCGCCGCCGACCAGGGCTCTCGCTTCTTCGATCTCGTTGGGCTCAGGGATTCGCCCCTGCCTTCTCAGGAAGCCCCAGCAGCGGCTCAAGCGTCCTGAAGTGATGTCGAAAGCGCCGCCGGTCTCGCGGCAAAGCTCCCGGCACAAGAGCAGCAGCGAAAAGAGAGAGCGCTCGACGCATACCGGACCTTTCGCGGCCTCCCGGTTGATGAAGCTGACCTCACTGCTCTCTCTGAAGATCGTCAGTTGATCTTCCAACCTGTCGACTTCGTCCAGCGCCTGGCGAGCCGCCGACACGCCGGCCTGATCTTCGAGCGGCAAAGTCACCTCGAAGCGGCAGGCCATCGCCGCCCGGCTGACGTGCTGCCAATAGCCCGATGGCGCCGCGGGCCGAACTGGAGATAAGGTCAGGAATGCGCGTCTCTTCAGCATGTCTGTTCGCCGCACTTCCTTCAGTCCCGGAGGGACGGCGGATATTAGCCGGTGGAGAAACCACCGGAAGATTGGGAATGAAATCTCGGGAGCCCCGCAGGGGCGACAGACCAATAGTCCCGTTTGTCGCCTCTCCGGGGCTCCCGAGACCTGTTTGTGAACCGAGTCCGGTGATTTCTCCACCGGCTTATATCTGGACGCCCTTCCGGGGCTATCGTCCAATTCTCAAAGGCCAATAAGCCGCCGGGCTTATCGTGAAGGGCGCCTGTCCGCAATCCATCAGCCTGAAGGCCGAATTTCATGCCCTTGTGAAAAGAATGCGGATGGCGCGGGCGCCGCAGATTCGCTCCGATCTCTCGGCGCT
>Ga0081455_10007185_pt1 | contig 11770 bp, 6 predicted proteins | sample TabmetS3T2R1_FD_70207 | JGI IMG/M metagenome (GOLD analysis project Ga0081455, IMG submission 70207) | Tabebuia heterophylla rhizosphere microbial communities from the University of Puerto Rico - S3T2R1 | ecosystem: Host-associated > Plants > Roots > Rhizosphere ...
CCGCGACTTCCGCGACCGAGGCCGTTCGCGAGCTCGCGATCGCGATGCTGCGCGCCCCCTACGGCCTGGAGCGGCCGCCCGCCGACGAGCCGTCACGAGACGACCTCCGAGCCTTCGAGGGCTGTCGACGGCTGCTCGCCGAGCTCGAGGGCTGGGAGCAGCTTGCGGGCCCGGTCTCGCGTGAGGACGTGATCGCTGCGCTCGAGCGGGCGACGGTGCGGCAACCGAGCGCCACCGACGCCGGGCGGGTTCCCGTGCTCGACCTCATGCGGGCACGCACGAGGCGGTTCGAGCACGTCTTCGTCCTCGGTCTGGAGGAGGGCAGCCTGCCGCGGCGATCGCCCGCGACGCCGTTCATCGACGACGACGAGCGGCGGCGGCTCGGCCCCCGCCTGCGCCGCGCCGACGCGGTCACGCGCGACCGCTACCTCTTCTACACGGCCTGCACCCGGCCGACGGAGCGCCTGTACCTCGTTCGGGAGGCGGCGTCCGACGAGGGCAGCCCGCGCGAGGCGAGCCCGTTCTGGGAGGAGGTCGCGCGGCTCTTCCCGGGCGAGGATGTCGCCCGCTGGACGGTGAGGCGGCCGCTCTCGTCGCTGACCTGGCGGCTCGAGTCTGCGCCGACCGAGCGAGAACGGCTCCGCGCGCTCGCGATCCTCTCGACCGACAAGCGTGAGGAGGCCGAGACGCTCGCGCGCGCGAACGGCTGGGCGCGGCGGCTCGAGCGCGCGCGAACGGCAGCGAAACGGCCCACGCGGCTCACACATCCGCGTGTGCTCGAGGAGCTCCGAGCGAAGCATGTCTTCAACGTCACCGAGCTCGAGCGCTTCGCCGACTGCTCGTCGGCCTGGTTCATCGACCGGGTGCTCGACCCGAAGACGATCGATCCCGAGGTCGACCCCAGGCTACGCGGCTCGATTGCGCACAACGCGCTCTTCAAGTTCTTCACCGGTTTCCCCAAGGTTCTGGGCAGCGACCGCATCCAGCCCGAGCAGGCCGACGACGCGGTCCGTCTCATGCGCGAGTGCCTCGGCCAGGCGCTCGCCGCCGTTCGAATGGAGATGACCGACCTGCAGCGCCGTGAGCTGGAGCTGACGCTGTCGCGCGACCTCGAGCGCCTCGTCCGCGCCGAGGCTGCGAGCGACTCGCCGCTCGAGCCCCGCCAGTTCGAGGTGTCCTTCGGGCTCGAGCGCTCGGCACCCGAGCTCCAGCGAGGCCTCGAGCTCGGCGACGGTGCGGTTCTCTCCGGGAAGATCGACCGGATCGACGTCGAGCCGCTGAGTGCCCGCGGGATCGTCCAGGACTACAAGGCCGGCAAGCACGCCCCTTCGGCGCGGGAGATGGAGAAGGAGCTCAGGCTCCAGATCCCGCTTTACATGCTCGTCCTGCGCGACCTGGTCGGGATCGAGCCGCTCGGCGGGCTGTACCGGCCGCTCGCCGGGGGGCGTCGCCCTCGCGGGCTCCTGCGCAGCGATGCCAGAGAGGACGTCCTCGCCGGCTACGCGCGAAACGACTACCTCGACGACGAGGCGTTCTGGGAGAAGGTGGAGACGGCCCGCCAGACCGCCCGTGAGCTGGCCGGACACATCCGCGCAGGCGACGTCCGGCACAACCCGAAGGGCGGCGAGTGCCCGTCGTGGTGTGACCTCTGGCCGATCTGCCGGGTGGAGCGGCCATGAAGTGGGCGCCGAACCCAGAGCAGAGGGACGCGATCGAGGCTAAGGGCCGCGTCTTCGTCTCCGCCGGCGCCGGCACGGGGAAGACGGCTGTCCTCGTCGAGCGATTCGTCCGCGCGGTGTGCGACGAGGGGGTGGACGTAGACTCGATCCTCGTCATCACCTATACGAAGCGGGCGGCGGGAGAGCTGCGCGCGCGCATTCGCGCGGAGCTCCGTGGCCGAGACCGCGCCGATCTCGCCCGCGAGCTCGACGGCGCCTGGATCTCGACGATCCACGGCTTCTGCAACCGCCTGCTCAAGACCTATCCGTTCCAGGCGGGGCTCGACCCGCGTTTCCGGGAGCTCGACGAGTCGCAAGCGGCGGTGCTCTCGGTCGAGGCGTTCGACCAGGCGTTGGCGGCTTTCTGCGCCGACGGCCATGAGAGCCGCCTCCAGCTCCTGACGACCTACGGCGCGCGGGGGCTGCGCCGGATGATCACGGGCATCTACGAGACGCTGCGCTCCGCGGGGCGGGAGCTCGTCCTCGAGCTCGGCGATCGCCCGGCGCTCGACGAGCGGCTCGACGAGCTTCGAGACGCCGCTCAGTGCCTCGTCGACGACGGCGAGGCGACCGACCTCCAGCGGTCGAGTGCCGCCGCGCTGCTCGACGCCGTCTCAAGCGATCCGCGACCGGACGACCTGCTCGACCTGTCGGCGCACCGGGCTCGGGGCGAGCGCGCGGCGACCGTGGAGGAGGCACGGCTCGCCGTCGAGGAGGCGGCGCTCGACGAGCTGGCGATGCGGGACCGGGATCTCATCCAGGAGCTCCTCGACGGCTTCGCGTCGGCGTACGCGGACGCGAAACGGCGCGAGTCGGCGCTCGACTTCGAGGATCTTCAGCTCGTCGCGCGCGGCCTGCTCCGCGACCACCCGGAAATCCGCGACCGCGAGGCGCTGCGCTTCCGCGCGATCATGGTCGACGAGTTCCAGGACACGAATCGCCTGCAATGCGACCTGATCGACTTGCTGGCCGAGGGCCCCGGGGAGCGCGACGTCTTCTTCGTCGGCGACGAGTTCCAGTCCATCTACGGCTTCAGGCACGCCGACGTCCAAGTGTTCCGTGAGCGGCGGGAGCTCGAGGGAGGCGGCCGGGCGCTCGTCCGCAACTACCGGTCTCGTCCCGAGGTGCTGGCCGTCGTCAACGAGCTCTTCCGGAGCGACTTCGGCGACGACTTCCAGCCGCTGACGGCCTCCGGAGGGTTCCCGGATCCCGTGTTCGGCCAGCCGGTCGAGTTGCTCGTCACGGACAAGTCGAGCTACGCGGACACCGAGACCCACTGGCGCCGAGCCGAGGCGAAGCACATCGCCCGGCGTGTGCGGGAGCTGATCGACTCCGGGGCGGCGACGGCCGGCGACATCGTCCTGCTCTTTGCCGCCGGCACCGACGCGGAGTGGTACGAGCAAGAGCTGCGGCGGCAGGGCGTTCCGACCTACCGCGCGACCGGACGCGGCTATTTCGGACAGCAGCAGGTCGTCGATGTGCTCGCCTACCTCCGTCTGCTCCAGAACCGGTACGACGACACGGCCCTGCTCAGCGTGCTCGCCTCGCCCTTCGTCGGCGTCTCGAACGACGCCCTTGCGCTCCTGCGGCGCTCGGCGGGGCGGCGGCCGCTCTACGCCGGGCTCGAGCGCTCCCTTCCCGAGGACCTGGGCGAGCAGGACGAGAGGCTCCTGCTCGCCTTCAAGCAGCGCTACGCGCGGCTCGTGGAGGCATCGACCCGAGTGCCGCTCGAGCGCCTTTGCGAGCAGATCCTGGTCGAGCACGACTACGACCTGGCGGTGCTCGCCCAGTGGGACGGTCGCCGGCGTTACGCGAACATCCGGAAGCTGGCGCGGCTCGCGCGCGCCTACGAGGAGCTGCGCGGGCGCGACCTCGAAGGCTTCCTCCGGTTCATGCGTGACCAGGAGGCCGTCGGCGCCAAGCAGCTCGAGGCGGTCGCAGAAGAAGAGGGAGCCGATGCGGTACGGCTGCTGACCATCCACGCCGCCAAGGGGCTCGAGTTCAAGGTCGTGATCGTCGCCGATGCAGGGCGGGACCGACCCGCCCCAACAGCCGACGAGCTGCTGACACTCACCGACGGGCGGTTCGGGTTCCGTGTGGTCGATCCGGTTACGAGCCGGAGGCGCGGCGCGTTCGACTACGAGCAGGTGCGCGAGGCGCGGGAAGCCGAGGACCGCGCGGAGCGGCTCCGTCTCTACTACGTCGCGATGACGCGGGCCATCGATCGGCTGATCGTCTCCGGCGCCATCGACCCCGAGAGCAAAGCGGATGCGGCGACACCGCTCGGATGGGTACTGGGCCGGCTGGATGCGGATGAGGAGATCGAGAGAGCGGGCAGAGACCCGATCGAGCTCGAGCGCGACGACGCGCGCCTGCTCATCCGCGTGGACCGGTTCCAGACCGGCGAGCCAGAGGTCGAGGTGGAGCCGCCCGAAGCGTCGGAGGACGGCCAGCTCGAGCTCTTCGCAGCGAACGGTGGCGGCACGCTGCCGCCGCCCGTGCCGAAGCTCCCCGAGCTCGCGCCGGTCCCGCCGCCGCCGCTCCACACGCTGAGGTCACTCTCGTACACATCGCTCTCGCTCTTCGAGCGCTGCTCCTACCGCTACTACGCGGAGCGCGTGGTCGGGCTGCGGCCGGCCGATGCGAGCGGCCGTGTCCCGGGGCAAAGCGGCCTCGCGGCCACCGAGATTGGCGATGCCGTGCATCGCCTGCTGGAGCAGATCGATCTCGCGGCGCCGGGGACGCCAAACGTCGAACAGGTGCGCGCCTGGTATCCGGGGGTCAGCGCGGAGGAATTGGAGCGCATCGCGGGGTTCCTGCGCACCTACTGCGAGTCGGAGGTCGGGCAGCGAATCGCCGCCCTTTCCGGGACGACCGTCGAGCGCTCCTTCGCCTTCCAGCACGACGGCGTGCTGCTGCACGGCCGGCTCGACGTCCTCCACCGGGAGAACGGCCGCGCGCTCGTCCTCGACTACAAGACGAACACCCTCGAGGACATGTCCCCTGAGGAAATCGTCGAGCACGAGTACCGCGCCCAGCGCCTCGTCTACGCGCTCGCCTGCTTCCGCGCCGGGGCGGAGGAGGTCGAGGTCGTCTACCAGTTCCTCGAGCGACCCGACGCCGTCGTCTCGACGACCTTCCGCCGCAGCGAGCTGCCCACCCTCGAGGCCGAGCTCTCCGAGGCGATCGCGCGTGTCCGTGCTGGGGATTTCCGGCCGACGCCGAGCGAGCAGGCCTGCGCCGGCTGTCCGGCTCTGGATGTCGTGTGCGCGGGCCCCCGGCTGCCGCTCCCGGCGCCGGCGATGCCGCCCGCAGCCGCTGTTGCCACGTAGCTACGTCGGCGAGGCGCGGACGCGCGTCGGGCCGAAGCGCGCACGGATCCTCCCGATCATCGAGCGGCTCCTCAGCGAGCATGCCGATGCAGCGATCGCGCTCCGGTTCCGCTCGGACCTCGAGCTCCTCGTGAGCGTGATGCTCTCCGCTCAGACGACGGACGTGAACGTGAACCGCGTGACAGAACGGCTCTTCGAGAAGTACAGGACGCCCGAGGACTACCTCGCCGTTCCGGCTGAGGAGCTGGAGCGAGACATCTTCGCCACCGGCTTCTACCGCCAAAAGGCGAAGGCGCTGCGCGGGACGATGGCGATGCTTATTGAGGACTACGGCGGGCAGGTGCCGCGCCGGATGGAGGATCTCCTACGCCTGCCGGGTGTCGCCCGGAAAACGGCCAACGTGGTCGCCTCCGAGCTCGGTGAGCCGCAGGGCGTCGTTGTCGACACACACGTGCGGCGGCTGTCGCAGCGCCTTGGGCTGACGCGCCAGGAGGATCCGGTCAAGATCGAGCGCGATCTGCAGAAGCTCGTCCCGCGCGAGTACTGGGGAATCTTTCCCCACCTGCTGATCTGGCACGGCCGCCGTATCTGCATCGCACGCGACCCGCGCTGCGAGAAATGCGTCCTGAACGACCTTTGTCCTTCGTCTCGGATCGCGGCAGACTCAAGGCCCTGATGGATACGTTCCTCAACATCCTGGGCCTCGCGGTCCTGGTCATCGGCGCGACCTGGCTCGTTCGCTGGATCCTGTCCGCCCTTCGCAGACCGAGCGGGGAGGGTGCGCCGCTCGAGCAGGTCCTGGAGGAGGCCCGCCAGGCCGCGCTCAAGTTCGAGTGGGACGAGATCAGCCTCGAGCGCCTCGATGGAAACCGGACGTTCCGACAACACGCCGAACGGTTGAGCAAGCCCGACGTCCCGTTCAAGGAGGTGGCGCAGCTCGCCCAGTCGCCCACCCCGAGCATCGCGGCCCTCGGCCTCTCCGCGATCGCCAAGCGCGACGACGTCCCCGAGAAATGGCCGAGCGATGCGATCAAGTCGCTGCCGAATGCCCCGTTCCTCGTCGAGCCGTTCATCTACCGCGTACTCCTGGAGAAGGCGACGCAGCCGGTGATCGGGCCCTGTCTCGCGAAGCTGAGCGACGAGACCGACTGGGATGCGCTCGCGCGCTTCATCCAGCAGCGCCGGGCCAGGGAAGAGGCGGTCGACGTCGACACCTTCCGGCAAAACGTGCCGCCGGGACACGTCGAGATGATCGAGCAGTTCGTCAATCGCTACGAGACCTACCTCGGGGACGACTTCCGCGGCGTCTTCGAAGAGTGGCGGCGGACCGCGGTCGACGTCGAGTTCCTGCGGCAAATCGGACGGGTCCTCGAGCGTCCGTACGACGAGCCGCCGGCGTTCCTCGTCGGGCGGCGGGCCGAGCTGGTCGAGAACATCCAGGACGCGCTCGAGCAGTCGCCGCGACGGTCACTGCTGCTGGTCGGCGAGCACGGGGTGGGCAAGAGCAGGCTCATCCGGGCCGCGCTCGAGCGCCTGCCTAGGGAGATCGTGTTCGAGTCGACGGCCGCCGAGATCAACGCCGGTGCGGTGTACATCGGGGAGCTCGAGGGGCGGATCAAGCAGCTGGCCGCGAGGCTCGGCGGCCATCCCGTGGTCTGGCTCCTCCCCGGTTTCGAGGAAGTGCTGTACGCCGGACAGCACTCCCGCAGCCCGATGGGCATGCTCGACGCGCTGCTCCCGTACGTCGAACGCGGCGAGGTTACCGTCGTCGGGGAGCTCGAGCCCACGGCGTACGAGCGGCTCGTTGCGGAGAGGCCACGGGTCGCGGGCGCGTTCGAAATCGTCCGAATCCGTCCGCTGGACGAGGAAGCCACGGTCGCCGCGGCCAGGGAGATGCTCGCTCGGGAAAGTGTCAGCGCGTCGGCAGAGACGCTGTCCGAGGCATTCGAGCTCGCGCAGCAGTTCCTGCCACGCCTCGCGCCGCCGGGGAACCTCCTTCGGCTCGTGGACGCGACGCTGGCGGAGGTGGAGGAAGAGGGCCGCCGGGAGTTCGAGGCGTCGGACGTGCTTGCGGCGCTCGCTTCCTCGTCGGGCCTTCCCCTCGCGATGCTCGATCCGAACGCGCCGCTCGGGCTCGAAGAGGTCCGCGAGTTCTTCGGGGGCCGCGTGCTCGCACAACCGGAAGCGGTCGACTGCATCGTCGAGCGGATCGCGATGATCAAGGCCGGCCTGAACGACCCGACCCGCCCCCTCGGCGTCTTTCTCTTCATCGGCCCGACCGGGACCGGCAAGACCGAGATCGCAAAGGCCCTGGCCGAATTCCTCTTCGGCTCACAACGGCGGCTCGTGCGTCTGGACATGAGCGAGTACCAGACGCCCGACGCGCTCGATCGCCTGCTCCAGGATCCGAGCGTCGAGCAACGAGGGTCGATTCTCCTCTCTTCGGTTCGGAAGGATCCGTTCGCCGTCGTGCTTCTCGACGAGTTCGAGAAGGCGGCCGCCCCGATCTGGGACCTCTTCCTCCAGCTCTTCGACGACGGGCGTCTCACCGACCAGCAGGGCCGAACGGCGGACTTCCGGCGCTCCATCATCATCCTCACATCGAACGTCGGCTCCGCGCTCGCACACCGTCCGGGCGTCGGCTTCAAGGCAGAGCACGGCCGGTTTCGCAGCGAGCTGATCGACCAGGAGCTCAAGCGGACCTTTCGGCCCGAGTTCCTGAATCGGATCGACCGCGTCGTGATCTTCCGTCCGTTCGAGCGAGCGGAGATGCGAGCGCTCCTGGAGAAGGAGCTTGCGGACGCGCTCTCGAGAAGAGGGCTGCGAACCCGGCCGTGGGCGGTGGAGCTGGACGAGTCGGCAATCGAGTTCCTGATCGCGAAGGGGTTCAGCCCGGATCTGGGAGCGCGGCCGCTGAAGCGCGCAGTCGATCGCCACCTCCTCGCGCAGATCGCCCGACCGATCGTCGAACAGGCCGTACCCGAAGGCGACCAGTTCCTGCTCGTCAGCGCCGGTGCGCAAGACCTCGAAGTCACGTTCGTGGATCCCGACACACCGGATGCCGAGGAGCGCGAGACGGACCTCGAGAGCGGCGAGAGCCTCGATCTCCGTTCCCTTGCGCTCGGGGGGCGCCGGGACGATCGTGCCGCACGTTTTCTGCTCGAGGAGCTGGCGCGAATCAGGAGCACGGTCGAGGGGGAACTCCGGCCGCGCAAGGACGCGGCGCTGGCGGCGATGCAGGTTTCCGGCTTCTGGGAGGACGAGTCCCGGCACGCCGTTCTGGCGGAGGCCGAGTACCTCGACCGGCTCGATGCCGCCTACGCGACGGCGGTCAAGCTCGGTGAGCGTCTCGCGCGACACGTCGGGCGCTCGCGTAACGGCGCCGGCGAGCTCTCCGAGCTCCTCTCGCTCCGCCTCTACGTGCTGCAGGCGGCGATCACCGGGCTCGCCGACCAGCGGTCGGCGGATGTCTTCCTCCGGCTGCACCCGGCCGCGAGTGACGATGTGACGGCCGCCGCGCGTTGGGTCGACGACCTGGCCTCGATGTACGCCGCGTGGGCAAGGCGACGGGGCATGCGATTCGAGCGACTTGACCCGGAGGAGCACCTCTACGCAGTCAGCGGCCTCGGCGCCGGAACGATTCTCGCCCCGGAGGCGGGCCTCCATGTCCTCGAGATCCCCGAGCAGCGCGAGGGCAGTCGCGCGGAGCGAGTTCACGCGATCGTTCAGGTCGCTTCGCGGCAGTCGGAGCTTCGGGCTCCCGCCCCGACCGACGTCGTCCGGCGCTACCGAGCCGAGCCGACCCCGCTCGTGCGCGACGCGGTCCGGGGCTATCGCACCGGCCGCTACGACCGCGTGCTCGCCGGCGACTTCGATCTGTTCTAGGTCTAGGCCGGCTGCTTCACTGGCACCGGGACGGCCTCGGACTCGGCCCGCGGCGCTGTCGCTGCGTCGTACGGGTGGCCTTCCTGCGCCGTCAGCCAGCGCTCGGCGTCGAGCGCGGCCATGCTGCCCATCCCGGCGGCGGTGATCGCCTGCCGGTACGTGTGGTCAACGACGTCGCCCGCGGCAAAGACGCCCTCGACGTTCGTTGCCGTGCCCTCGTGCGTCAGGAGGTAGCCGTGCTCGTCCATGTCGAGCTGGCCTTCGAACAGCCCGGTGTTCGGATCGTGGCCGATCGCGACGAAGAACCCCTGTGCGGGGATCTCGCTGACCTCGCCCGTATTGACGTCGTGGATCTTGACGCCGGTGACGCCGGTGTCTCCGAGGACCGCATCGACGACGGCGTTCGTGACCCACTCGATCTTGTCGTTGGCGCGGGCCCGGTCGAGCATGATCTGCGACGCTCGGAACTCGTCTCGCCGGTGGATGACCGTCACCTTGTCGGCGAACTTCGTCAGGAACGTCGCTTCCTCCATCGCGGAGTCGCCCCCGCCGACGACCACGATCTCCTTCTCCCTGAAGAAGGCCGCGTCACAGACGGCGCAGTAGGAGACGCCCCGTCCCTGAAGGACACGTTCGGACTCGAGCCCCAGCTGGCGGGCGTTGGCGCCCGTGGCGACGATCACGGCGTGCGAGAGGTACCCCTCGTCGCCGATGTAGACCTTGAACGGCCGCTCCGAGAAGTCGACGCGCGTCACGTCGTCCGAGATGAACTCGGCGCCGAAGCGCTCCGCCTGCCGGCGGAAGTCCTTCATCATCTCGGGCCCCAGCACCCCTTCGGGGTAGCCCGGATAGTTCTCGACGTCGCTCGTGATCATGAGCTGGCCGCCCCACTGGAAGCCCTCGATCACCAGCGGATCGAGGTTCGCGCGGGCAGCGTAGAGCGCGGCCGTATACCCCGCCGGACCGCCACCGATGATGATCAACTCGCGAACATCCACGTTCTTTACGTCCTCCATAGGAATCAGATCCAAATCTTGGACCTGTCAACAGTATTCAACGAAGCGGACGGGTTGAAACTTCCCTTTCTGGACGCTTCGCTAACCGCTCAGGCGACGAGCACGCCGCACAGATAGAGGCGTCCGTCACGAGCCTGCGCGTCCTCGGACAGTGTATGGCGGTGAGGGCCGTCGGGGAGCAGATGTACCACCTCGTGCCCCCGCGCGACGAGCAATTCGGCGATCAGCCGCCGATGACAGCGCCACCAGACGGTCTCGGCGCAGAGGAAGCAGGGAGCCGGCTCCAGCAGCGCGGCGGCGAGCGCCTGTTGCCATTCCGCCGTGCCCATCCTCGCCGCGTAGCTCCGGAAGGCGGACGTCCGAATGCAGCCGAAGCGCTCCTCGCCTGGCTCGCCGCTGCGGCGCCCGCCGAGCGCTTCCGCATGGCGGTACGCGATGCCCGCCTCGGCGAGACTGCTCGCGAGTGTCACCTGGTTGAACTGCGGATTCCGCCGCGAGCTCGGGTAGCGCCGGACGTCGACCACCGTCTGAATGTTCGCCTTCCGAAGCATCCCAACGAGCTCGTCTGCGCTCCTCGTGCCATGACCAGCCGAATACGCCCTCACGGACATAGAATCGCCGTCAGTGGCCAGCAGTGTGACGTGGGATGCTCTCCGGCAACTCGCTGGTTTCCGAGCCGAGAAGGGCTGTGCCATCAGCCTGTACCTCGATCTCGATCCCAGCGTCTCCCCGACGCCAGGGGACGCTCAGACGAGAGTCCACTCCCTCCTCGACCAGGGTGAGAAGAAGAACAACGGCACGCACCAGACGCACGAGGTCCGCCTCGGATTGAAGTCGGACTTCGGGCGGATCCGTGCCTTCTTCGACGACGAGTTCGAGCGTGACGGCGCACATGGGCTCGCCGTGTTCTGCGCCGGCCTTGACAACGTCTGGCAGGCGCTGCCTTTGAGCGAATCCGTTCCGGACCAGCTCAAGGTGGGGCGCGAGCTCTACCTGGCGCCGCTCGTGCCGCTCGTCGGGCGCGGCGAGGGCGCGGTCGTCGCCGTCGTTTCGCGCGAGCAGGGTCGCCTCTACCGCCTCCGTGCAGGACGCCTGGACGAGATCGCCGACCTGTTCGAGGAACAGCCGCGCCGTCATGACCAGGGCGGCTGGTCGCAGGCTCGCCTCCAGCGGCGCACGGACGAGCTCGCGAAGGACCACTTGAAGGCGGTCGGCGAGGAGCTCGAGAGGGAGCTGCGGAGGCTCCGCTACCCGCGCGTCGTCGTCGTCTGCCCGGAGGAGATGAAGCGCGAGCTCGCTGAGCTTCTGGCCGGGGACGCCCGGAACGCGATCATCGGCTGGACGACGGCGAAGGCCCAGGCTTCCCCAATCGAGCTACTCAACGCGACCATGCCGGTGCTGGAGGAATGGCGTGAGACCCAGGAGTCCCAGAGCGTCGAGCGCTGGAAGGAGGAGGTGGGCCGCAACGCGCGCGCGGCGTCAGGCTGGAAGGAGACGCTCGAGGCCGCTTCGGATGCCCGCATCGAGTGCCTGCTCTTCCAGGAAGGCGTCGAGCACTCGGCGTGGGTCTGCCCGGCCTGCGGCCGGGTGAGCCTCGACGGCGGCCGCTGCCCCCTCGACGGAACGGAGATGGAGCAGCGCGACGAGGGGCTCGACCTGGCCGTTCACCAGGTGCTCGCGCACGGCGGCCAGGTGCTGGCTGTCCGTCATCGCCGGGATCTCGAGCCGGTCGGCGGCATCGGCGCGCTCTTGCGCTTCTGAGTGTAGAGCTCGCTTCAGGATGGGGCTCGTTGCCGGGGTGCGATGGGTGGATGCGAGG
>Ga0081455_10007186_pt1 | contig 11769 bp, 14 predicted proteins | sample TabmetS3T2R1_FD_70207 | JGI IMG/M metagenome (GOLD analysis project Ga0081455, IMG submission 70207) | Tabebuia heterophylla rhizosphere microbial communities from the University of Puerto Rico - S3T2R1 | ecosystem: Host-associated > Plants > Roots > Rhizosphere ...
GGCGAGAACGACCAGCGCGAGCGCCGCGAGGCGTCTACTCCCCGTGCCGCCAATGACGCTTGTAGAAGCGGCCCGCCGCCGCGTCCTCGCTCGTCAGCACCATCACACGCCAGGGGTCGAGCCGCAGGACGCTGAAGACGCCGCCGAGCGGCCCGTCCTTCCACGGCGGGAGGCCGCCCGGGTCGTAGCCGAGCGGCGGCTCCGCCTCCAGGTAGAGATTCCACACGCGCTCGCGCTCGTCGTCGGCCCAGGACGCGCGGCATTCGGCGTGGGCGGTCTCCTGCTTGGGCGACCAGTACGCGACCGACATGTGCGGGTTCGCGGCGAGGTGCTTCGTCTTGAGCGGCGAGCGGCTCGTGCCGACCCAACCGACCGGCCGGCCGTCGGTCACCTCCCAGTACGGGTGGAGGATGCGCGTGCGCGGGCGCCCCTCGCTGTCCACGGTCGCGACGGTGGCCCAGGCGACCTCGGAGGTGATCCTCAGGAAATCCGCTTCGATGCTTTCGAAGCTCGGCACGGTGCGGAGTATGCCTTTCCGTCAAAATCGGGAATGGAGAACGACCAGAGCTTCGAGGAGAGAGATGGCCGAGGAACAGACTGAGCGCGAGGACGGTGGTGGCGTAGCCACGGCCAAGGACTCCCTCACCGTCACGGACAACCGCACGGGCGAGACCTACGACGTCGAGATCAGCGACGGCACCGTCAAGGCGATGGACTTTCGCCAGATCAAGGTCGACGAGGACGATTTCGGCCTGATGACCTACGACCCGGCCTTCACCAACACCGCCTCGTGCCGCAGCTCGGTCTGTTACATCGACGGCGAGGCGGGTGTCCTCGAGTACCGCGGCTACCCGATCGAGGAGCTGTGCGAGCGCTCCACCTACCTCGAGGTCGCCTATCTCCTGATCTACGGCGAGCTGCCGACGCAGGACCAGCTCGACGAGTGGATCTTCGAGATCACCCATCACACCTACGTCCACGAGAACATCAAGAAGTTCGTCGAGGGCTTCCGCTACGACGCGCATCCGATGGGCATGCTGCTCGCCACCGTCGGCGCGCTGTCGACCTTCTATCCGGACGCCAAGAACATCGACGACCGGCTCGAGCGCCACATGGCCGCGGTGCGGTTGATCGCCAAGGTGCCGACGCTGGCCGCGTTCGCCTACCGGCACAACCTCGGGCTGCCGTACGTCTATCCGGACAACGACCTGTCCTACCCCGGCAACTTCCTCTCGATGATGTTCAAGATGACGGAGGCCAAGTACGAGCCGGACCCGCGGCTCACCCGCGCGCTCGACGTCCTCTGGATCCTGCACGCCGACCACGAGCAGAACTGCTCGACCAACGCGGTGCGCGGGGTCGGCTCGTCACAGGTCGATCCCTACTCGGCGGCGGCGGCCGGCGTGGCCGCCCTGTACGGCCCGCTGCACGGCGGCGCCAACGAGGCCGTCCTGGGCATGCTCGAGCGGATCGAGTCGGTGGACAACGTGCCGGCCTTCCTCGAGGGCGTGAAGAACCGCGAGGAGCGGCTGATGGGCTTCGGCCATCGGGTCTACAAGAACTACGACCCGCGGGCGCGGATCATCAAGCAGCACGTCGACGAGGTCTTCGAGGTCACCGGCAAGAACCCGAAGCTCGACATCGCGACCGAGCTCGAGAAGCGCGCGCTCGACGACGACTACTTCGTCTCGCGCAAGCTCTATCCGAACGTCGACTTCTACTCGGGCCTGATCTACGAGGCGCTGAACCTGCCGCCGGACATGTTCACGGTGATGTTCGCGATCCCGCGCACCTCGGGCTGGATCGCGCAGTGGCTCGAGATGGTCACCGACGACGAGACGAAGATCGCCCGGCCGCGCCAGATCTACACGGGCGCCCGGGCGCAGAGCTACGTCGACATCGGCGCGCGCGAGAAGCGCACCGACAAGCCGGTCGCCGAGACCAACCTGATCGACCCCGCCAAGCACTGAGAGTGGCGAAAACGCGAATCCTGAATTAGCGTCGTCCGATTGCCATCTAAGCCCCCACTTGGGTGGGGCTCACCCGAAAGGACTACATGGATTCGCGTTTCACCCGGCCCGCGCGGCGGGCTGCCGCCGGGCTTGTAGGCGCGGCGGCGGTCGCGCTGGCCGCCGCCCCAACCGCCCTCGCCGAGACCGTCGAGACGATCGCGCGCGGGCTCGACAACCCGCGTAGCGTCGCCGTCGGCCCCGACGGCGCCGTCTACGTCGCCAACGCCGGCAAGGCCGGTCGTCAGTGCCAGGGCAAGGGCGAGGCCCGCATGTGCCTCGGCGCCACCGGCAAGATCGTCCGCGTCGCCAACGGCGCGAAGCGGACCGTCGCCAAGGGCCTGATCTCGGCCGGCGGCCCCGGCGGCGTCTTCGCCACCGGCGCTCACGGCGTCTCCGTCGCACCCGACGGCAAGGTCTACACCGTCATGACGTCTGGCCCGCCGCAGCTGATCAAGGGCCTCCCGAAGCCCGCCCGCGCACAGGCCGGCCGCCTCTTCGACGTGAGCGGCGGCAACCTCTCGGCCGTCGCGAGAATCGACGCCGTCGAGTGGAAGCGGAACCTCGACAAGGTCAAGGGCGACCGCAACTCGAACCCGTACGCCGTGCTCGCGCTCGCCGACCGCCAGATCGTGGTCGACGCCGGCGCCAACGCCGTGCTCGAGGTCCAGGGCGGCAAGGTGACGCCGCTCGCGGTGATCCCGAAGAACGGCCGGGCCCAGCCCGTGCCGACCTCGATCGCGCTCGGCCCGGACGGCGACTTCTACGTCGGCGAGCTCGCCGAGGGCGCCGGCAAGGGCAAGGCGCGCGTCTGGCGGATCCCGTCGGCTGGGGGCACGCCGACCGTGCACGCCACGGGCTTCACGGCCATCACCGGTCTGGCCTTCAGCCCCGTCGGCGACATGTTCGTGACGGAGTTCGCGCGCAACCTGCGCAAGGAGGACATCCGCGGCCGAGTGGTTCGCGTGACGCCGGACGGGACGCGCACGTTCCTCGGCGCAAGCGAGCTGATGGCCCCGACCGGAGCGGCCGTCGACTCGACCGGCGCCGTGTACGTGTCGAACTTCAGCGTGCTGCCCGGCAAGACCCCCAAGAAGAGCCCGTTCAAGGGCGCCGGCGGGTCGCTGGTCAAGATCACCCCGTAGGCATCGCTGCCGTGACGCGGCCGTCCTCCGGGGCGGCCGCGTCCGGTGTGCGGTCGCGCCGTGCTAGTCGAGGAAGTCCTCGAGCGAGCCCAGCACCGGCCGCAGCTCCACCAGCCCCAGGTACGCCTCGGGAATGCGTGCCGCGATCTCGGTTGCCCGCTCCTCGCTGTCGCAGTCGACGAGATAGAACCCGCCGAGCAGCTCCTTGGCCTCCGGGAAGGGCCCGTCGCTCGTGACCGTCCGCCCCTCGGAGACCGAGACGCGCTTCGCGCGCGACGGTTCGACGAGCGCCTCGGTCACGAGCAGCTCGCCCGACGCCTCGAGCTCCGCATTCAGCTCCTCGTAGACGGTGAGGCCGACGCGCCGTTCATCGGCGGGCATGTTCTCCCAGATCTCGCGCGAGGCCGGGTTGCTGTAGATCAGGATCACGTATTTCACCGGTCCTCCTTCGGAGCGGAGATTTTTCGGCCGCGATGTCGAGACGGCGAGCTCGGCCTCGATATCCAATCGAGAGCGAATGAAGGAGATCATCATGGAGACCAGGGACAACGGCGTTGCGCTCACCTCAGACGAGGCAGTACGCGACGCCACCGGGCGAAGCTACGAGGACTGGTTCCGCCTGCTCGACGAGGCGGACATGAGCTCACGCAGGCACGGCGAGATCGCCGCCGCGCTCACGGACGAGCAAGGCGTCGACAACTGGTGGGCGCAGACCATCACGGTCGGCTACGAGCGGGCGCGTGGGCTGCGTCCCGCGCACGGCGGCCGCGACGGGCTCTTCTCGGTGAGCGCGAGCAAGACCCTCGACGTCCCGGTCGAGCGCCTCTTCGAGGCGTTCACGGACGAGAGCGTGCGCGAGCGCTGGCTGCCGGGCGGCGGGCTCCGTGAGCGCACCTCGCAGCCGGGCAAGTCGGCGCGCTTCGACTGGGGCGACGGCCAGACGCGCGTCAACGTCGGCTTCTACCCGAAGGGCGACGCCCGGAGCCAGGTGGCGGTCGCGCACGAGCGGATCGCCGACGCAGAGACCGCCGAGGAGATGAAGCAGCACTGGCGCGAGCGATTGAACGCCCTCACGGCGCTGCTCGAGGGGTGAGGAGCATGACGACCAGCACGCAGGTACTGATGGACGGCATCTCGTTCGGCGAGTCGCCGCGCTGGCACGACGACCGGCTCTGGTTCAGCGACTGGGGCACACAGGAGCTGATCGCCGTCGACGCCATGGGCGCGCGCGAGGTCGTCCTGTCGATGGGCGAGGGCTTCCTCCCGTTCTGCATCGACTGGCTGCCGGACGGGCGGCTCCTCATCGCGGCAGCGGGCGAGCAGGCGGTCCTGCGGCAGGAGCCCGACGGGTCGCTCGTGCGACACGCCGACCTGAGCGGGCTGTCAGAGCACGCCTGGAACGAGATCGCGGTCGACGGCCGCGGCAACGCCTACGTCAACAACATCGGCTTCGACATGGCCGGAGGCGAGTTCGCGCTCGGGCTCGTGGCGGTCGTGACGCCCGACGGCACGGCACGTCAGGTCGCCGACGGCGTCGCCTTCCCGAATGGGATGGCGATCACCTCCGACGGCTCGACACTGATCGTCGCCGAGTCATATGCGGCGAAGCTGACCGCATTCGACATCGAGCCCGAAGGAGGCCTGTCGAACCCGCGAACGTGGGCGGAGCTCGGCGAAGGCGCGGCACCGGACGGGATCTGCCTCGACGCGGAGGGGGCCGTCTGGTACGGCGACGTCCCCAACCGGCACTGCCGGCGCGTGGCCGAGGGCGGGGAGGTGCTCGACACGATCGAGCTCGACCGGGGCTGCTTCGCCTGCGCGCTCGGCGGCGACGACGGCCGGACGCTGTTCATGGTCGCTCGCGAGTGGCAGGGGATGGAGAGCTTCGGGGGCGAAGAGCTGACCGGTCAGATCGTGACCGCGCGGGTCGCCACGCCCTTGAAGAACGTGTAACAGAAGACCCCGTCCAGCTCGGCCGTGCGGTAGAGCGCGGCGACGCCCTCGTCGAAGCGCTCCGGCTCGATGAGGCCCGCCGCGATCGCCGCCTCGCGCGTGCCCTCGATCATCGCCGTGAAGGTCTTTCTCGTGAAGCCGTCGACGAGCTCGGGGCGACTCGAGTCGACGTAGACCTCGCGCGCCGACACGCGGACGTCGCCGAAGCCGGCCTCGGTCATCAGCGGGTAGACCCGGCGCCCGATGTTCGCGTCGCCGCCGGCCGCCCGCTGCAGCTCGACCTGGCACTGGATCGCCTCGTGCGCAGCGGCGCTGTCGGGGTGGAAGTAGGCCGACCCGTGGTCGCCCTCGATCACGGTGATGGTGCCGCCGGGCCGCAGCAGGCCACCGAGGACCTCGAGCGCGGCGACCGGCCGGGCGATGTGCTCGAGCAGGAAGCAGACGAAGACGTGGTCGAACGACTCCGGCGCGAAGGGCGGGTCGAAGACATCGGCCTGCATCAACTCGACGTTGCTGACGCCCGCCGCCTCGGCCCGGCGCCCCGCCTCGGCCAGCGACGTGGCCGAGACGTCGATCGAGACGATCTCCGCGTCGGGGCTGCGCTCCGCCAGCGTCAGCGTCTGGGCGCCGACGCCGCAGCCCGCCTCGAGCACCCGGCTGTCCGCGGGATAGGCGGTGTCGTGGTGGAGCAGCTCGATGAGCGTCCGTGCCTGGTCGCGCAGGCGCTCGTTGGCGCGGTCGTCGTATCCGTGGACGTAGCCGGCGCCCATCTAGATCCGGAACACCTGCACGAGCCGCTTCTCGTGCTCGGCGTCGATCTGGGCGACGACCTCGATGTGCTCCTCGATTCCGGAGCCGCGCAGCTTGGTCGCGAGCAGCTCGTCGACCTGGAACAGCCCGGACGAGTTGTTCATCTCGATCTCCACGCGCACGGCCTTCTCCTCGCCGGGCTCGATCTTGACCGCGTCGATTGCGGCCGCGGAGATCGAGTGGATGTTCGGGCGGCGCGTCTCGAACGGGATGCGCGAGCGGCCGCTCGCCATGTCGAGGGCGTCGGCGACGCGCACGATGCCCGCCTCGATCGTCACCGGGTCGCCGCGGCGGCGATGGCCGATCACCGCGTGCAGCGCCTCCGACATGACCACCGTCAGCTCGGGCTCCTCGTAAATGCCCTCGAGCAGCAACGGCATCCGGTCGGCGGCGAGGAAGAGGCTGTAGACCTCGTGGTCGGTCCGGTGGATCGACATGCCGGTGTCGTGCAGGAGGCAGGCCGCGGCGATCACGACCTCGGCGTCGCGCGCGCCCATGCCGTGGTCGGCCACCATCGCCGGCTCGACCCCGGCGCGGTTCAGGAGCCGGAACAGGCGCAGGGCGATGTTGACCACGATCTGCACGTGCACGCCCGAGTGATCCGACATGTCGCGCCTGTCGGCGTTCAGCTGCTGCATGTACCACCAGGTGCGCAGCCGCATGTCCGCGTTGGCGGCGTCGAACAGCCGCTCCAGACGGCGGTTGCCGCGCGACGGCGCGCGGATCTCTATGTCCGGAAGGTCCACGGCGGATACCCTAGGAATCGTGACCCTAGAGCCTCTGTACGACGGGCACGGCCGCCGCATCTCCGACCTCCGCGTCTCGGTCACCGATCGCTGCAACTTCCGCTGCCAATACTGCATGCCCGCCGACGGGCTGCCGTGGCTCGAGCGCGACGAGATACTCAGCTTCGAGGAGATCGAGCGCATCGTCCGGCTCATGGCGCGCATGGGGGTCACGGACCTGCGGCTCACCGGCGGCGAGCCGCTCGTGCGGCGTGAGTTTCCGCGGCTCGTCTCGATGCTCGCCCCGATCGCGGGCCTCGAGGACCTGTCGCTCACGACCAACGGCTACCTGCTCGAGCGTGACGCGGCGGCGCTCGTCGACGCCGGGCTCAAGCGCGTGAACGTGTCGATCGACTCGCTCCAGCGCGACCGCTTCTTCCAGCTCACGCGGCGCGACTCACTCGGCCGCGTGCTGCGCGGGCTCGAGGCGATCGCCGCGTTCCCGCAGGTGCACCCGATCAAGGTCAACGCGGTGGCGCTGCGCGGGTTCACCGAGGAGGAGGCCCTGCCGTTCGCCGAGTTCGCCCGCTCGACGAGCTTCCAGGTGCGCTTCATCGAGTTCATGCCCCTCGACGGCGATCACGCGTGGTCCAGGGATCAGGTCCTCGCCGGTGACGAGCTCCGCGCGATCATCGACCGCGTCTATCCGCTCGAGGAGGTGCCGCGTGAGCCGCATGCGACGGCGCGCGTGTACCGCTTCGCGGACGGCCAGGGCGAGATCGGCTTCATCAACCCCGTGTCCGAGCCGTTCTGTGCGGACTGCAACCGCATCCGGCTGACCGCCGAGGGCAAGCTCCGCACCTGCCTGTTCTCGCTCAATGAGACCGACTTGCGGGGGCTGCTCCGCAACGGCGCAGACGACGCCGAGCTCGAGCGCGCGATCCGCGACGCCGTCTGGCGCAAGGAGCTCAAGCACCACGTGGGCGAGCCCGGCTTCCGCCAGCCGCCGCGCACGATGTCCGCTATCGGTGGCTGAGCCGATGCGCCCGTGCCGTACACGCTGACCATCCGTCGGGGTCCGCGTGTGAACAGGGAGCGCTACGACCACCTGGATGCGGCACTCCAGGCGATGGAGCAACACGGCCGCGAGCTCGAGCGCAGCGCCGACGCCCGGGAGCGTGGCGGGACGTTGATCCGCAGAATCGAGCCCGTCCAGCAGGTCGTGGCACGGCTCGAGCTGGCCGGCCCGGCGCGGCTGCGCGCCGGGGTCGATGTCCGCGGCGACGGCTCCAGCGAGGCGTTCACCGGCAGGGTGCGGCGCCGGCTGGTGGAGCAGCGGGGCCCCGAGTCCGCGTACGACGCCCTCCGGCGCGCGCTCGACGGGCGATGAGCGAGTCGCGCTGGCGAGTGCCGCTGCCGCGCGGCGCCGAGCGTCCCTTCAGGGTCTTCGTGAACGGCGTGCCGCAGGAGGAGGGCAGGGACTACGAGGTCCGCGCCGGGGAGCTCGTGTTCGAGAAGCCGCTCGAGAAGGAGCGCATCGGCGCAGGTCGCTGGACGGCGATCTTCCTCGGCCTGTGGGGGTCGTACGGCAAGAACGACTCCGTCGACGTCCAGTACCGGCTCGGAAACCGCGAGGCGGTCGCGACCGGGCTCGAGATCATCCCGCCCGAGGGCAAACCTTGACATAAGTTTGTCAAGGTTGTTAGCCTGCCCTTGCATGCGCATCAGCGATCTCCTCGAACACCGGCGGCCGGTCTTCTCGTTCGAGTTCTTCCCTCCCAAGACCGACGAGGGCAGGCAGACGCTCGAGGGCACGCTGGCGGTCCTGAAGGACGACCGGCCGGACTACGTGTCGGTGACCTACGGCGCGGGCGGGGCGACCCGCAACAGCACCGTCGAGATCACGAAGTCGATCAAGCAGGACCTCGGCATCGAGGCGATGGCGCACCTCTCGTGCGTCGGCGAGCCCTCCGGGCGCCTCGTCGAGATTCTCGGTGACATCGAGTCCGCCGGGATCGAGAACGTTCTGGCGCTGCGTGGCGACCCGCCGCGCGGCGAGACCGAGTGGCGCCCCCACCCGGGCGGGCTCTCATACTCGGTCGAGCTGATCAGCCTGATCCGCGAGCACTTCGACTTCTGCGTCGGAGCGGCGTGCTTCCCCGAGGTGCATCCGGACGCCCCCGACCGCGAGAGCGACCTCCGCTACGCGCGCGAGAAGGTCGAGGCCGGCGTGTCCTTCCTGATCACGCAGCTGTTCTTCGACAACGAGCTCTACTTCGACTTCGTCGAGGACGCGCGCCGCGCCGGCATCGACGTGCCGATCATCCCGGGGATCATGCCGATCACCAACTACGGCCAGATCAAGCGCTTCACCGAGATGTGCGGCGCCTCGATCCCCGATGAGCTGACGACGCAGCTCGACGGGCGCGCCGACGACCCGGAAGCGGTTGCAGAGCTCGGGGTCGCTTACGCGACCCTCCAGTGCTCCGATCTCCTGGCGCGGGGCGCGCCCGGCATTCACTTCTACACCCTGAACCGCTCGACCGCAACGCGGGCGATCCTGGCGGCACTGCGCGCGGCGCATCCGTGGACGCGCGCGGGCGCGACGGTTTAAGGCGCAGCGACCGCGGCGGGCCGCGGTCAGAAGCCGCAACGACAGCAGTGAGGGGGTCCGGGGCGAGGCTGTTGCCCACCAAGGGGGAGGTTCGACGACTTATCCGCCCGATCCGCGGACAACTCGTCAAACACCACCCCGCGCACCCCGGCGCCGATGGCGAGAACCAGGCGGTCAGAAGCCGCCGACGTCGCCGCCCCCGAAGTCGCCGCCCCCGAAGTCACCGCCCCCGAAGTCACCGCCCGCATCGCCGCTGTCGGCGCCCGCGTCGTCGGCGCCCGCATCCGCGTCGCTGCCCTCGTCGCTCTCGCCGCCGCCCGCATCCTCGCCGCTGACGTTGTCCCAGAGCGACTGCGCGATCGCCGTTCCGACGAACGCTCCGGCGAAGCTTGCGAGCAGCGTGCCGCCGAGCATTCCACCCGCGCCTCCGAAGGCGCGCTCGACGGTTCCGGGGCGGTTCAGCTCGGCACGGGTCGCCATCCGAGCCAGGGAACGAGGATCATCGTCCGCCGCGCGCTCCTGCTCGGGCACCGCGGCGCTCATGTCCTCCAACGCTTGGCGCCGCTGCTCGGGTGTCAGCGCTGCAAACGCGTCGGCATGTGCCTGCTCGATGGCATCCGGAGGGGCGGTCCGCACGAGGTAGCGGTAGCGCTCGAGTGCCTGCTCGTCGGTCAGCGGAGCGGCCGCGGCCTCACGGTCTCCGGGCTGGCTCGGCTCCGTACGACGTCCGAAGAGACGGTCAAGGAATCCCATGAGGGGATTGTCCCCGGTACAGGCGCTAGGCGCGCGCCAGCCGCCACAGCTCGCCGTCCTCCCCATTGCTGACCCGCTCCACCTCGCCGGCCAACTCGAGATGGCCGAGGTAGACGAGTGCCTCCGAGAGGCCCCAGCCGATCATGAGCGGCCCGGACAGCTCGTAGCCGAGCATCTCAGGGACGAGCTCGAACGCCGGGCGCGGCCCGTTCGTCAACTGGGCGCGGACGCGATCGATGCGCTCGTGCACGGCGCGGCGGTTGGCCTCGATCAGGCCCGGCGCGTCACGGACGGGGCGGCCGTGGCCGGCCAGGATCAGCTGGACGTCGAGCTCTTCGACCACGTCGAGGCTCGACAGGAACTCGCCGGCCGGGTCGGGCGAGTAGCCGGCGTCGTAGTAGAGCGAGACGCGGCCGAGCAGGTGGTCACCGGAGAGCAGCAGCCCGCGCTCGGGCTGATGGAGGACGACATGCGAGGGCGCGTGCCCGGGCGTCTCGTAGACCTGCCAGGTCCCGAGGTCGGTCTGGATCTCGACGCCCGGCAGCAGGTCGCGGTTCGGCTCCACGATCTCGGCGATCCCGTAGTCGCGCCCGCTGCGCGCCTCGCGGAACTGCTCGAGTGCCTCGGCCGGCACGCCGCTCTGCCGGGCGATCTCGTAGCGGCGCTCGAACGCCTTGCCGGGGTCGGCGGCGGGCTTCGTCATGTGGGCGTGGTTCGGGTGCATCCACAGCTCGCAGCCGGCCGCCTCAATGACCGGCGCGGCCTGGCCGTAGTGGTCAGAGTGCGCGTGCGTGCATACGACCAGCCGGATGTGGTCGAGCCGCAGGCCCGCCTGGCCAAGCGCGAACTCGAGCTGGCGCAGCGAGCCGGGCTCGTGAATGCCGGTGTCGACGAGCACGATGCCGTTGCCGGCCGCGATCGCGTAGGCGTTCCCGTGCGGGACGCCCGGCCAGGGCAGCGGCAGGCGCAGCCGCCACAGGCCCGGCAGCACCCGGTCGGCGCGGGCCAGTTCTCGCCGCCGTGCGGTCACGGCGGCAATCTTGGCAGCGCTAGCGCGGGCCTATCAGCACTCCGGGGTTGAGGATGCCCGCCGGATCGACAGCCTGCTTGGCCGCAGCGAGCGCCGCGGCGAACGGTTCCGGGCGCTGGCGGTCATACCAGGGGCGGTGGTCGCGGCCCACCGCGTGGTGGTGCGTGATCGTGCCGCCCGCGGCGATGATCGCCTCCGACGCCGCCGCCTTGACTTCGTCCCACTGCGCCAGCTCGTCGCCGCGCCGCGCTGGAGCGAGCACGGTGAAGTAGGGCGCCGCCCCGTCCGTATAGGCGTGCGTGAGCCGGCACGTGACCGTGCCCTGGCCGAGTGCCGCCACGGTGCGCTCGCGGACGTCCTCGACGAACGCCGTGAGCCGGTCCCAGGTCATGGCCGTCTCGAACGTCTCGGCGAGGATGCCGCCGGCGATCAGCGTGTCGCGCAGGTAGGGCATCTGGATGAAGGCGTCGCGCCAGGCATCGGAGGCCTCGTCCCGGCCGCCGACGCGCGGCTCGTCCGGAAGCTCGCCGCCGTGGTCGCGGCAGAGCTCGGCCGCGCGCGCCATCCACGCGTCGAGTGGATGGTCGGCCGACTCGAAGCCGAGCACGAGCAGGGCCCTGCCGGCGGGCGCCGCGCCGGTCAGACGCGCCTCGCCGGGGTCGAGCAGGCGGCAATTCGACGGGTACAGGCCGGACTGCGCGAGCGCCCGCACCGCCTGGGCGCCTGCCGC
>Ga0081455_10007187_pt1 | contig 11769 bp, 11 predicted proteins | sample TabmetS3T2R1_FD_70207 | JGI IMG/M metagenome (GOLD analysis project Ga0081455, IMG submission 70207) | Tabebuia heterophylla rhizosphere microbial communities from the University of Puerto Rico - S3T2R1 | ecosystem: Host-associated > Plants > Roots > Rhizosphere ...
TGGCGACGCCCAGAACTTGACCTCGGCCGCGGCCACGTGGATGCGCAGGTCCGGACGCAGCCGTTCCTTCACGCCATCGACGAGCAGCCCGCCAACGTGGTCAAAGTGCATGTGAGTCAGCACCACGTCGGTCACCGACCCAAGATCGACGCCGGCGGCCTCCAGTCGATGGACCAACTGTCCGGCCCGCGGGAAGTCCGGGACCTCCGCCCCGAGCCCGCTGTCGATGAGTATGGTCTGGCTGCCGCTCCGCACCACGACCTCGTTCAGCGCCCAATCGAACGTGTCCCGCGACAGGAACATGGCGTCCAGCCAGGCCGCCCGGGCGGCCGGGTCGGCGTTGGTGGCCATTGACTCGGCTGGCGGCGTTACCACCCCATCGCTGATCACCAGCACGTCGATCTCGCCGACCCGCAGCGCGTAGCGTGACGGCACTAGCTCGTCGGGTTTACCGGGCCGTGAGGTGTTGTCCAGGTTCTTGATTGTCTTCTGCTGTGTGTTGCGGATCATCTGATTCATCTTCGTCTCCTGCTGTGTGTGTTGAGGATCATCTGACTCATCTTTGAAACTGCTGCGCTCTTGGTCGGACCGCGCTTCGATGAAGCGCGGCCCGTTTCGCGTGAAGGTCTAGAGGAAGCCGGTCACATCGGTCACACGCTCCGGATCGGCGGAGGCCAGCGCGGCGGCACGCTCGGCCTGCGGCGGATAGATCCAGACGGTGTTGATCTCCTGCTTGGTCTTCTTGGCGACGTCGCCGACCATCTTGACCTTGCGCTCCCAGCCGCTCGTGAACAGCGCGCCGGACTCGCCGAGGTCGAGACACGTGACGTAGCCCTTCTGGTGGTAGGGCTTGGTCGGAACGCCCAGCAGCTCGGCGGCGGCGTTGTTGCCGGCAAAGGCGCCCATGCGCGTGGCGTGCTGGCACGACATCAGCGCGTAGTTGCCGACATCGTCACATGCGGCGCGGGCGGCATCGCCGGTGGCGAAGACGCCGGCGACCCCGGGCACGCGCAAGTCGCGGTCGACCAGCAGGCGGCCGAAATTGTCGCGCTCGGCGGGGATCTGCGCCGTCAAGGGAGCTGCGCGAATGCCGGCGGCCCAGATCACGGTCTCGGTTTCGATGTGCTCGCCGCTGGAAAGCGTGACGCCGGATTCATCGAGCGAGGCGACGCCGGCGCCGAGCCGGGTCTCCACGCCGAGCTTGCGCAGCGCATCCTCGATGACGGGGCGGGGGCCTTCGCCCATATCGGGCGCGATCGCCTTGTTGCGATCGACGATGATGACGCGCGGCTTGGCATCCTTGCCAAAGATCTCGCGCAGCCGCGCTGGCATCTCGGTGGCCGCCTCGATGCCGGTGAAGCCGCCGCCGGCGACGACGACGGTGTCGCGGCCGTTGATGGCTGGCCGGTCGGTCAGGCCTTGCAGATGCTTGTCGAGCGCAACCGCATCATCGAGGTTGTCGACGCTGAAGCCGTGCTCGGCGAGGCCGGGAATGTTTGGACGGAACAGCCGGCTGCCGGTAGCCACGACCAGCCGGTCGTAGGACAGCGTCTTTCGCGTGCCCTTCTCGGTGGCGATTTGCACCATGCGGGACTCGGTGTCGACCGTTTCGGCGCTGCCTTGCACGTAGACGACGTCGATCGCCTTGAGCACGTCGAGCAGAGGCGCCGTCAGCGTCTCGGGATTCGGTTCGTAGAGCCGCGGGCGAACCACCAGCGTGGGCTCCGGCGCAACCAGCGCGATCTCGAGCTCTTCGGGCGAGACGCCCTGGATGTCGCGCAGGCGGGCGGCGGAAAGGGCGGCGTACATGCCGGCGAAGCCGGCGCCGATGATGACTAGTCGCATCTGATCTTCTCCTCTGGTTTGATCTTTCTCGGGCACAGGCGCGTTATCGCCGCCGCTGCCTCAAGTTGCGGCAAGCCTTTCAACGATGACGCGAAGCTGGTTGTTAGTGGACGAAGCAGCCAGGCGTTGGCGGACCCAGCGGCCAGCTGTGGCGCAAGACGATCGGCTGTGCGGACCTCGGTCCCCAGTCCTGGTAGGGGAGCTGGTTGCCGTTCCCGGCCATGATGGAAATCACGGGATGGGTCCGTTGCGCGGACGGCGCCGGAATTTCGACTTCCTCGCCCGCGGCGGAAGTGAAGCGGACGGCGAGCGAAAGTCCGTAGATGACTGCAGACGCAACGACCCTTCGTCGCGATGCGATTGCAAAGGGGTTGGCGAGGTTCCAGGCCATTGTTTGTCTCCCTCTGTTGTCGGCGCTACATGCCAACCATTTAGCGAATTGAATCTGCCATTGCCCCGGAGCGATTGCCGTACCTGTAGAGCGATTGCTGCTAACGCATGCGGCGTCGCCAACCGCCCGGGCGCCTATCGGGTGGGATTGGCCGCGTTACGACGGCGCACATGCACCGGCGACAGCTGGTGCTGCTCGGCCGGCAATACGGCTTCGGATTCGAATCTCAGCCAAGGCTGATGCCTGGCGCGCCATTTCGGGCCGGGGCCACGCATGTAGTGCAGCTCGGGCCGGTAGCTGTCGCGTACGTCCATAACCAGGTTGTAAAGGAGGCCCGAGAAATCGCAGACTGTCTCAGCCGTCTTGCGAGCAAAACCTGACATGGCGGACCGGCACGCAGAAGCCGGTGCGATCGCACGGGGGACGATGCTTTTCCAGATCATCTTTTTTCTCCGTCCGGTTCGATGTTGGCACCGTGATGTTCTAGCGGATCAGATCTGCAGCTGCCCCAGAGCGATTGCCGTACCTGTCGAGCGATTGCTGCTAACGCATCCGCTTCTGCTTTGACTTCCGGTCTTGACCGCTATGCGCTCGCGGGGGCGTAGTTCGCTTCGACGGTCCAGCAGTCCTTCGGCTGGCTGTACAGATGCCAGAATTGTTCGGCCACCGATGAGGCCTCCTTCGATTCCGGGGAAACGAAGGCGCAGACAGTCACTGTCGCGACGTGAATTCCCTTTTCCCGGAACGGCTCGAAAAGTCCGTGAGCCAAAGCGCGAATACCGGCCTTGCCGATGCTGACCGAGAGATAGTCCGGGCTGGGAGCGAGTGCGAACCCACCTCCCGTCAACAGGATCGCACCGGAGTTTTGCTTTTCCATCTTCGGTGCGACAGCCTGAGCGGCGACGAGCGCCCCTCCGATGTTGACGGCGAGATCGCCATTGAAGCTGTCGCGCGGCTGTTCAGAGAGAGTCGCCTTGCGCATGGATGCGGCGTTGTAGTGCAAGACGTCGATTGAGCCGTGCTGCTTCTGAACTTCAGCGACCAGTTCTGCGACGCTCTCCGGATCGCTGGTGTCCACTTTGCGAACGTTGGCCTTGTACCCTTTTGACGTTAGCCGTTCGGCCAGCTGTTGCGTCCTGGCGACGCTCCGAGCGGCCAGAACCACCTGGAAACCTTCTTTGGCAAAACGTTCGGCGGTCGCGAAACCCATTCCCGGGCCAGCTCCGATGCTGAGAAATGTTTTCATCTCCTGTTCCTTTCGATGCTGAGACGACTTGAAATCGGTCATGTCACGTTGCCGAAACCATCCGCAGGTCGGCGAAGAAGGTCTTCACCGCATGCGTCTCCGCCAATCGCTGGGGGTTTCGTTGGTCAGCTTCCTGAAGGCGGCGGCGAAGGCGGTTTGGGTGGAATAGCCAAGCGCCGCCGCAATCGACACGATCGATTCATCGGTGTCGCGCAGCATGTTCATGGCCTGCTCGAGCCGGTGCTGGCGCAGCCAGGCATGCGGCGAGAGCCCGGTGCTTTCCCTGAAGGCGCGGCAGAAGTGGAAGCGCGACAGGCCGGCATCCGCAGCCAGTGTGGCGAGCGATACGTCCGCATCGCTGTCCGAGCGCAGGCGTTCGATGGCGCGGCCCAGCACCTTGGGCGATAGCCCGCCCATGACCGGCCGGTATCTTGCCGGCGAGCCGACGTGCGCCGCGAGGAGGCGGGTGGCCAGAAGATCCGTCAACTGGTGCCTGAACAACGCGTCCAGCGCCGCGCTGCCTTCCAGTGCATCCGCCGCACTCAGGAGCAATCGGGATGTAACGGGGTCGGGATGCGCAGTTCGCTCAACAAGGTCGCCGGGAGCGGCCATGCCGGCTTCGTGGGCAATGCGCTTCAGCGTTGTCTGCGGCAGGTAGAGCTGAACGACATTCAGAGGCTGGTAAATGTCCCACCGCGAGCTCGAACCGGCCGGAATGACTGTCACGGTCCCGGGACGCGTCATTCCATTGACAAATTCTTTCCCGTTACGGCGCTCGAACCGCACCGGACCGGCGGGGAAAGCCATGATGACGTGATCGGCCATGGGTTCGACGACGTCGTGCAGGGGATCATGCTTCCAAAAGGTGATCGAGCCGCTGGACGGGTCTGACGCCATGCTTACGGGCCTCGTCTTGAGCACCCGTGCCATCTCCGCATCGGCAGCACGTCGCTCGGTGAGCGGCAAGTCGCGCTGGCGCGTCCCTGAAATGTCTGGCTGATCGTGTCGCGGAAGATCGCGCAGGATTGGCTCGCAGCTCATGGACCTGACCTCGTCGTTGAGAAGGCGCTTCGTTCGAGCTTTCGGCGCGCGTTCTAGGCGCTACAGGGTCCATCGTCTTTCCCAAAGCCGCCGTGCTTTGTCCGATTTTGCTGCAAGCCGGCATCAAGCGGTTCGCGTAAGACCAAAGTCGCAATCATGTGAGGTGAGCGGTCACTACTGCTGCTGTGGAACAAGGCAGCGCCTACAAATTGTTCACGCGGAGCGCACAAACACCGTTGCAGCAAGGCACAAACTGGATGTCACGAAACGGACACGTACAATTCCATGGAGGAAACTGGACGATCGGGCGGTGATATCGGATAATGGATTTTGCGGGCGAGCGGCCCTCGGCCCGACTTCACGGACGAGATCGACGCAAATGGCACAGGCAGATGCCTTCGGTGCGAGGCTTGGGAAATTCTTGCATCTGAGGGATGCGCCGCCCTCGCTGGTCACGCGTTCACTGCGCAGCGTCGAACTCGCGGTCACCGAAACGCGGGACGACCATCCTGTGCCCGGCCTTTCCGGCTCGCTGGCGTTGGAGGATGCCTTTGTCGTCAGCCTGAAGCTTCACGACTACCCGGCCTGCGAGCTCTGGGAGCGCGGCAAGTGCGTGATGAAGGCGGATGTGCGGGCGGGCACGACCTATCTGTACGACCTCAAGCGCGATCCGCGCTACGTGATCGACAAGCCGTTCCATTCGCTCTTTTTCTATATTCCGCGCTCGGCGCTCGACAGCATCACTGAACAGTCCGGCGCACCGCGTATCGGCGAACTCGCCTGCGAACTCGGTGTCGGCCATGACGACGCGATCGTCCGTCATCTCGGCGCGTCGTTCCTGGAAGGGCTGCATCGGCCGAACGAGGCCAACCAGCTTTTTGTCGATCACACGATGCTCGCGCTGACCGCGCATGTCGCGCAGGCCTATGGCGGATTGCGGCGCGCGACCGAATTGGCCCGTGGCGGCCTTGCGCCGTGGCAGATCAAGCGCGCCTGCGAGCGACTCGAGTCCGACCTCGGCGGATCGCTTTCATTGCAGCAGATCGCGGCCGAGTTTGACCTCTCGGTCAGTCATTTCGCGCGCGCGTTTCGCGTCTCCACCGGCCTGCCGCCGCACCAGTGGCTGCTGCGCCAGCGCGTGAAGGCGGCCAAGCAACTATTGAGCGTCCGCGACCTGCCGCTGTCCGAGATTGCGATATCGGCAGGCTTTGCCAATCAAAGCCATTTCACGCGGGTGTTTTCCGACCTGGTCGGCCTCAGCCCGGGCGCGTGGCGACGCGAAACGCATGGCGCGGCGGAAGACGGCACGTGATCCGGGGCGACGGCGAGGCGGGCGATCAGCGGCGCTTCGCCTGCGAGATCGCGTAGGCGACACGGCGCGCCGCAAAGATCTCGTCCGGCGGAGGGCCGATGCCTTCGGCAAGATTGGCCGGATCGAAGCTGGACGCCTCGCACGCATCGTCCGCTTCAACGCCGGTGATGACGATCGTCCCCAGCCGCACCGCCTCGCGACGGTCCTCATCCGGCCACCGGATGGTGACGTCCATGACGGGATCGCCGGGACGATCGAGCAGCGCCATGACGCTGAAGCGGACATTGCCGGCCGCGATCCGATGCTCGAGGTCGTGGTGCAGGACGTCGGCAGACTTCGCCTTGGCCTTGTCCCGGGCCGGCGTGACATCCGCTGCGATCGGAACGACCTTGAACTTGATGAAGCGCGTCTCGCCTTTCGCATTCGTTGCGGGAAACGAGTGCACGCCCCAATAGGTCGTGGCGGCAAGACTTCGCGGCGGCGGATGCGCGGTGATGTAGTCTGCCTGATGCCGCGTATCCGGATTGGCGGCGAAGAATGCCCTGACTTTCTCCATGTCCGGCTTGCCGTCCGGTCCCGGCGCGCGCGCCTTCAGGAAGGCCAGCATCTGGTCGAGCGTCCGCGCAAAATGTACCGGGGCGCTTTGCGTGAGAATGTCGGAGCGATCGTCGTCGCCGCCGAGCTTGAAGCTGAAGCCGCGCAGCGCGTCGCTGCCGGTATCCGCGATGTCGGCAGCGCCGCCGCCCACCGAGAAGCGCGCCAGCACGCGTGAGGGCCTGGTGAAGCTCCGGGACTTCGTGATTTCCCCGGCCTGATCCGATGCGGCATAGGTGCCGCGAACGCATCGACCCCTGGCAAAGCTCGCGCGCGCTTTGCGTGGATGACCGGCTACCGCCTTCAGGGCGTCGACGACGGAGGCGGGTGTGGCGTGACCTCTTGGGAACTTCGACAGGGCGCGACCTTGGGTTCGAACGTTGCGACACATTCTTGGCGCAGCGGAGGTCGGGCCGTCTTTCCCAAAGCGGCCGTGTCTTGTCCGATCCTGCTGCAAGTTTGCGGGTCCAGCATCCGGACAAATACGGAAGGTGCGGCCCGTCGCGCGGGCAAGCCCCGCCAATTGGTGAGAGCTGACTTTCGTTGCCCGCGTTTGTGATCCGGCCCGCCGGTACGATAGGGTTGACCCAACAACAAACCTTTGGGGGAAACCATGGGCCGGAAGATCGCCATCGTGGGAGCGGGCGCCGTCGGCGGCTATGCCGGCGCGCATATGGTGCAGGCGGGCGAGGACGTCACCTTCATCGATCCCTGGCCGGAGCATGTCGAGCACATGCGCAAGCACGGCCTGCGCGTTACCCACGCGCGCGACGTGGCTGAATTCTCCGTCCCAGTGCGGGCGCTGCACATCACCGATGTGCAGCAGCTTTCGAAGGAAGCGCCGGTCGATATCGCCTTTGTCTGCATGAAGTCCTACGACACGGCATGGGCGACCATGATGATCAAACAGTACCTCGCAGCAGATGGTTACGTCGTGTCGCTGCAGAATTGCATGAACGAGGAAACCATTGCCGGCATCGTCGGCTGGGGCAAGACGCTCGGCTGCATTGCGAGCAGCATCACCGTGAACTTGCCGTCGCCCGGCCACATCCATCGCGGCGCCGGCAAGGGCGGGGCGGCGCACACGGTGTTTCGCACCGGCGAGGTGCACGGCCGCATCACCGAACGCGCGCAGGAGATCTGCCGGCTGGTCGGCTATGCCGACAGCGCCAAGGTAACGAACAACCTGTGGGGCGAGCGCTGGTCAAAACTCGTCGCCAACGTGATGGGCAACGGGCTATCGGCCTGCACGGGCCTCACCGGCGGACAGATGCTGGAGAGCGAGCCGATCCGCCGCTTCTCGACCCGGCTGGGCAGCGAGGCGATCCGCGTCGGCCAGGCGCAGGGCTATCAGCTCGAGGAGATTTTGCACCTGCCGCCGGAGACCATCGCGCGCGCCGGCGAGGGCGACGAGGCCGCGATGAAGACCTGCGACGAGCAGCGCTTCAAGGACGGCAAGCGCACCTCGTCCGAGCAGCGGCCCTCGATGGGCCAGGACATGCAGAAGGGCCGGCGCACCGAGATCGATTTCCTCAACGGCCATGTGGTACGCGAGGGCGAGAAGGTCGGCATCGCCTGCCGCGCGAATGCGGTGCTGACGGATCTGGTGATGAACGTGGAGAAGGGCGAGCTGGCTGCGGATCCCCGGCACATCACAGAGCTGCGCCTGAACTAGGGCCATGAACGGGCCCTCGCACATTGACGGCCGCGCCCGCAGTGTTCATCATGCTTGGCCTCGGGCGCCTGCTACGCCGTACGCCGACCCAGTGGAGTGGCAGCCATGGTGCAGAACATCGTAGCCGGATTTGTCTTGGTGGCTTTGGCTTTCATGGTCCTGCTTGCCTATGCCCAGGAGCATGAAGGATGCGTGCACGGGCGCTCGATCAAAACCTTTAAGCCCTGCGGATCGATCAGCTCTCCAATATAGCGCCGCAGTTCGAGGAAATGCCAAGCCGAAGCGCTAGCAACTCGAGGCGGAGCGCTCGATCGCGCGCGCCGGCGAGCGCGACTGCAATGAAGGCCTGCGACGAGCAGCGCTTCGACACGGCTGGAGCAAGTGCTATTGTAGGCCTGTCATTGTACTGTTCTGATCGAACAGGTGCCGGATCATGATTGTCCGAGATCGCTTTCGCGGCCTTTTCCAGAAGTACTTGCTCGCGCTGTTCATGGCCGTCGCGATTCCACTGGTGATCAACGGCGCTATTGAAGCCTGGTTCGGCTATCGCGACCAGCGCGCGCGACTTGAGCAGTTGCTTGGCGTTCAAGCGACATCCGCTGCAGCTGAAATCCACGATTTCATTTATGGCATCACGAACCAGCTCGGCTGGTTGATCCAGCTTTCATGGACAGACGAGCCGGACGAGCGGCGGCGCACCGACGCGTTACGTGCGTTCCGGCAGGCGCCTGCTATCGTTAGTCTGACACTTCTCGACAACAAGGGCCTGGAGCGCTTGTATGTCTCGCGGCTCGGCCTCAATCGAATCGAAAGCCGCACAGACCGGTCAACTGATCCCGCATTGGTTGGCGCCCGCGCGAGTCAAACCTGGTTTGGCGATGTGAGCTACCATCGAGGCTCCGAACCGCACTTGACGGTCGCGATAGTCGGCAATCGACCATCGGTCGGCGCAGTCATCGCGGAAGTCAATCTCAAGCTGATTTGGGATGTGATATCGGCGATCAAAGTAGGAAAAACGGGCCACGCCTTCTTGCTGGACCGACCGGGTCGTCTCATTGCCCATCCCGACATGAGCCTCGTCCTCCGCGGAGCGGAGGAAGCAACCTCCAAGCCATTTCGTAGCATACGCGATGCAATCGGTCCGGGAGGGGGCCTCGCGACCAGCCTAGATGTGCAAGGACATTGGGTTGCCGCCAGCGCGGCTCCGGTATCGGGGCCCGATTGGACGGTGGTGGTAGAACAGCCGCTAGCTGAAGCCTACGCGCCGATCTATGAGGCTTTATGGCGTACAGCATCGCTTATCGTCGTCGGTACCATGTTTGCAGGGCTGCTCGCTTATGCGTTGGCGGACCGGATGACGAAGCCGATAAGACTCCTCGAGGTGGGGACCGAACGGATCGGGGCCGGGTTCTTCGACCACCGTATCTCCATTGAAACCGGGGATGAGCTCCAAAGTCTTGCAAATAGTTTTAACAGGATGGCTGCCGAGCTGGCGGTCGCGCAGGAACAACGCGAACGCATCGCCAAGCTCAAGAGATTCCTCGCGCCCCAGGTGGCCGATCTTGTCGATCGAACAGGCGAAGACAGCTTGCTGGACGGCCGGCGTACGGAAGTCGTCGTTGTTTTTTGCGACTTGAGGGGCTTCACCGCATTTTCTGCCGGAGTTGAACCTGAGGCAGTCATGAGCGTGCTGTCGGAGTACTACGAGGCTCTTGGGAAGGGCATCACGCAGTTTGCGGCGACACTCGTCAGTTTCTCCGGAGATGGCCTTATGGTTCTGGTGAACGCGCCGGTAGCGGTCGAAGAACCAGCTTTGCGGGCAGTCGATCTCGCCGTCGCGATGCAGAAGAGCGTGCAAGATCTCATCGCCGGCTGGCGATCGCAAGGCTACCACGTCGGATTCGGCGTCGGTCTCGCTAGTGGATCGGCAACAGTTGGCCGGATCGGGTACGAGGACCGTCTCGACTACACCGCCATCGGCAGCGTTGTAAATCTCGCGGCCCGCCTGTGCGCATCTGCCGCAGACCGGGAAATCCTGATGGACGCTGTGGTCGCCACAGGCGTCAGGGGAAAGCGCCCGCTGGAAGACCTTGGCGGCCGTCAAATCAAGGGCTTTGATGAAGCAGTCCCGGTATTCAGAGTTTATCTCAAGCCCACTGGCTAAATCGGGGCCGCAAATCCGGGCGCAGTTCCTTCGCGACTAGTTGGGCGTTACGGGATATGCTGCGATCGAAGGCGACTAGTCAGTTGGTGAGGGCCATGAAATGCGCTGACTCTGCTTCAGCGCTGTACAATGAACGCGCCAGGCGGCGCGACTTCCTTTTGTTGATGGCTGGCGCCGCTACCTGGACAACCTCCTCATATGCGCAGAAGTCGGCCAAGCCGGTCATCGGTTATCTCTGCCCGGAATCGCCGGAGCTATTTGCAAGTCGACTCAAGGCTTTTCACGACGGACTCGCTGAAACTGGCTTTGTCGAGGGCCGCAATGTAGCGATCGACTATCAATGGGCCAACGGGCAGTATGCTCGTTTGCCTGCCTTGGCTGCCGACTTGGCTGCGCGAAATTTGGATCTGATTGTTGCCCCCGGCGGCGCTCCCGTGGCACTCGCGGCCAAAGCTGCCGGCGCTTCGAAGACAATCGTGTTTGAGATGGGCGGCGACCCTGTCCAGTTGGGTGTGGTTGATAGCCTGGCGCGGCCGGGGGGAAATATCACCGGAGTTTCCAGCCTGAACGTCGACGTATCGCCGAAGCGGCTTGAGTTGATGCATGAATTGCTGCCAACGGCAACCAAACTGGCGGTCGTCACCAATCCTACGAGTCCGACCGCCCAATCACAACTTCAGAAGCTTCGACCCGCTGCCGGAACCTTGGGGCTCGATCTGCAAATATTGAATGCGAGCACCGAACATGAGCTCGAGTCGATTTTTTCTTCGATGGCCCAAGCGCCGGCGGGCGGACTTGTCTTTACTTCGGATCCTTATTTTGCGTTTCGCAGTCGACGACTGGCCGAGCTCGCGGCCAAATATCGCGTGCCCGCAATTACTCAATCCCGAGACTTCCCGAAGGCTGGCGGTTTGATGAGCTACGGCGGAGATTTTGCACAATCCCACCGGCGCGCGGGTATCTATGCCGGACGGATTCTTAAGGGCGAGAAGCCCTCCGATCTTCCGGTCCAGCTAGTCACCAAGGTGGAGCTCGTTATCAACCTGAAGGCCGCGAAGTTGCTTGGTCACGAGTTTTCACCCTCGCTCGTCAGCGGGGCTGATGAGGTGATCGAGTAAACTATCGCTTCGCGAATTCTGGAAACGCACAATCTGGAGAGATGAGTACGCACGCCGGACCCGGGCAACCGGTCTTGCAGCCGCTGCGCCATGGCTTGGCGCAGCGGCAACCGGTCTCGCTAGTGCGGCTATCCCGCAGCGGCCTCCAGCTTCGGCGGCGGGCCTTCGTCGCGCGGCTTCACTTCCGGCGGAAGGCCGGCGAAGCGCCGCAACGCCTCCGCCATCTTGATGCGGCCGGGAACGCCGGTGATCACCATGTCGACCATGGTGAAGGACGAGTGGAAGTGACCGCGCGCCTTGAGCTGCTCGACCGGCACGCCGGCTGCGGCAAGCGCTTCGGCATAGGCGATGCCTTCGTCGCGCAGGGGATCGAACTCGCTTGT
>Ga0081455_10007188_pt1 | contig 11768 bp, 8 predicted proteins | sample TabmetS3T2R1_FD_70207 | JGI IMG/M metagenome (GOLD analysis project Ga0081455, IMG submission 70207) | Tabebuia heterophylla rhizosphere microbial communities from the University of Puerto Rico - S3T2R1 | ecosystem: Host-associated > Plants > Roots > Rhizosphere ...
TCGCTGCCGCACAATATTACCGGCCATAATCTTTGCGGGCCGCATGTTTGCTTCCTTCCTGCCATCGACTGCAAGTCAGACCACGCTGATTGCGAGTGCATGTTTTGCGATTCTCGCTGTCGTCTGCATCGTCTACCAGCGTCTGCAAGTGCAGAATCGTCGCCTTTCCACGGCGCTCAACAACATGTCGCAGGGTTTGAACATGTTCGATGCGCAAGGGCGCATCACTTTGGTGAACCGGCGCTACCTCGAAATGTACAGGCTTTCCCCGCAGATTGTGAAACCGGGTTGCACGCTCAAGCGCCTGATCGAATATCGCAAAGAAACAGGATTGTTCGCCGGCGAAGTGGACAGCTACGTGAACAACATTCTTGATGCGATGGCGCAGGGGAAAAGCAAGGAACACTACGTGAAGGCAAGCGACGGCAGCATCGTGCTTGCCAAGAATGAGCCGTTGCCGGGCGGCGGTTGGGTTTCGACGCATGAGGATGTCACCGAACAACGCCGGGCCGAACAGGAGCGGGCCGATATTCGCGACCAGGAGGAACGGCGTGCAAGCATCGACTCTGCCATCGCATCATTCAGGCCGGCCGCTGAGAAGCTACTTTCCACCGTGAGCGAAAGCGCGACGGCGATGCGTTCGACAGCGCAGGCGCTTTTTGGCTCCTCTGAACACACATCGCAACGCGCCGAAAGTGCAGTGCAAGCGTTCCATGAGGCGTCAGCCAACGTCGAAACGGCAGCGGTTGCCGCGGATGAATTGTCGCGCTCGATTGCAGAAATCAGCCGCCAGCTCACTCACACCACCGATATTGTCAGTCTAGCCACGAGCGAGGCGCGCTCCACCGACGGCGAAATCGGCGGGCTCGCCGACGGCGCACAGAAGATCGGCGACGTGGTCAAGCTGATCCGCAACATAGCCGGACAAACAAACCTGCTGGCCCTCAATGCCACAATCGAAGCCGCTCGTGCGGGCGAGGCCGGCAAGGGCTTCGCGGTGGTCGCGTCCGAGGTCAAATCGCTGGCCGTGCAAACCGCCAAGGCGACCGAAGACATCGCCAATCACATCCTTGCAGTGCAGGATTCGACCTCTGCAGCCGTGGAAGCCATCCGGCAGATCGCCGCGCGCATGCGCGATATCAATGAAAACACATCGGCTGTCGCGGCATCCGTTTCGCAGCAGAACTCGGCCACCATTGAGATTTCACGCAATGTCGCGAGCGCGGCGGAGGGCACTACTCACGTGGTTTCGGTCCTGGGCGATGTCGCCGGCGCAGCGACGCAGACACGGTCCTCCGCGGAAGTCGTGCGCGACGCCTCCGAAGCGGTCGATCACGCCGTCGCGAACCTGCGGCTCGAAGTGGAAGATTTCCTCGCCAAGGTGGCGGTGTAGCGAACCGGCCTCCGTTCATCCCCGCAAGCGGGGATCCATCTTTTGCTGCCAAGGGGGTCTGGGTCCCCGCTTGCGCGGGGACGAACGGACATGAAGGGACTCTACGCCTGGCTCGCAGCTGACTTGCCAAGCGCGGCCTGCGCCGCAGCAAGGCGCGCGATCGGCACGCGGAAAGGCGAACAGGACACATAGTCGAGCTGCGCCTGATGACAGAAGGCCACCGACGGCGGATCGCCTCCGTGTTCCCCACATATCCCGACTTTTAGCTTCGGGCGGACTTTGCGACCGCGCTCGACGCCGATCTTGACCAGCTCGCCCACGCCGCGCTGATCGAGCGATACGAAGGGATCGACCGGCAAAATGCCGCGTGCCGTGTAGATCCCGAGAAAGCTCGCTGCATCGTCGCGTGAAATTCCAAAGGTCGTTTGCGTGAGATCGTTGGTGCCGAACGAAAAGAATTCGGCGGTCTGTGCGATCTCGTCAGCCATCAGGGACGCGCGAGGGAGCTCGATCATCGTGCCGACCTGGTAGTCGAGCTTGGCGCCTTTTTCCTTGGCCACGGCCTGTGCCATCGCGTCGATGCGCGACTTCACCAGATCGAATTCTATCTTGCTCGCGATCAGCGGCACCATGACTTCGGGCACCACAGGTTTGCCGGTGCGGCGGGCAGCCTCGACCGCTGCCTCAAAAATCGCGCGAGCCTGCATTTCGCCAATTTCCGGATAGGCGATAGCGATCCGGCAGCCGCGGAAGCCAAGCATCGGGTTGAACTCGGAAAGCTCGTTCGCGCGAGCGGCGAGCTTCTTCGGATCGGCGCCCATGGCGGCCGCGACCTCCGCAATCTCCTTATCACCATGGGGAAGAAACTCATGCAGCGGGGGATCCAGCAGCCGGATCGTCACCGGACGGCCGGCCATGATTTCGAACAACTCGACGAAATCGGCGCGTTGCATGGGCAGAAGCTTGGCAATTGCGACACGGCGGGCCTTCTCATCGTCAGCGAGGATCATCTCGCGCACGGCCTGGATCCGGTCTTCCTCGAAAAACATGTGCTCCGTTCGGCAAAGGCCGATGCCCTCGGCGCCGAACCGCATGGCGGCCTTCGCGTCGGCAGGCGTGTCGGCATTGGCGCGAACGCCGAGCCGGCGCACCTTGTCGGCCCAGCCAATCAGGGTCGCGAATTCGCCCGACAGTTGAGGCTCGATCATATCGACCTTGCCCGCCAGCACCTGCCCGGTTGAGCCGTCGACGGTGATGTAGTCGCCTTTCTTGAAAGTCTGTCCGCCCGCGCTCATGGTGCCGGCAGAGTAGTCGACGCGCAGTGACCCGGCCCCGGATACGCAAGGCTTTCCCATTCCGCGCGCCACGACCGCCGCATGGGACGTCATGCCGCCCCGCGTGGTCAGGATGCCTTCCGCTGCGTGCATGCCGTGGATGTCCTCGGGCGAGGTTTCCACGCGCACGAGCACGACCTTCCTGCCGTCGGATTTCAGTTGCGCCGCTTCATCAGGCGAAAACACGATCTCGCCGCTGGCCGCGCCCGGAGATGCGGGCAGTCCCGTGGCAATGACGCGCCGATGCGCACGTGGATCGATGGTCGGATGCAGCAGCTGGTCGAGTGCGAGCGGATCGACGCGCAGCACCGCATCATTCTTCGAGATCAGCCCTTCGTTGGCGAGCTCGACTGCAATGCGCAGCGCGGCCTTGGCGGTGCGCTTCCCCGCGCGCGTCTGCAGCATCCACAACTTGCCCTGCTCGACTGTGAATTCGAGATCCTGCATGTCGCGATAGTGACGCTCGAGCACATTGTAGATGCGCTTGAGCTCGGCATAGGCTTTCGGCAGGGTGTATTCCATAGACGGCTTGTCGGACCCCGCTTCTTTTCGTGCCGCCTCGCTGATCTCCTGCGGCGTGCGAATTCCGGCAACCACGTCCTCGCCCTGCGCATTGATCAGGAATTCGCCGTAGAGCTTCTTCTCGCCGGTCGACGGATTGCGCGTGAAGGCGACGCCGGTCGCCGAGGTGTCGCCCATATTGCCGAAGACCATTGCCTGCACGTTCACCGCCGTGCCCCAGCTTTCCGGAATATTGTGCAGCTTGCGATATGTGATGGCGCGCTGATTCATCCACGAGCCGAACACGGCTCCGATCGCGCCCCAAAGCTGCTCATGCGGATCCTGCGGGAAGTCATGGCCCAGCTCGTCCTTGACCCGCTTCTTGTAGCGCAGGACGAGCTCGGCCCAATCGTCCGCTGACAGATCGGTGTCGAGGCTGTAGCCCTGACGCTCCTTGTGCCGGTCGAGCAATTCCTCGAAATGCTCATGGCCGACGCCCAACACCACATCGGAATACATGGTGATGAAACGTCGATAGCTGTCATAGGCAAACCGCCGGTCGCCGGATTTCTTCGCAAGGGCCTTGACTGTTTCGTCGTTCAGACCCAGATTGAGAACAGTGTCCATCATGCCGGGCATCGATGCGCGGGCGCCGGAGCGCACGGACACCAATAGCGGATTGCTTTTGTCGCCGAATGTTTTCCCCGTGATGCGGCCCACCCGGGCTAACGCTTTCTCGACCTGCGGGCTCAGGTCATTTGGATACTGCTTGTCGTGGGCGTAATAGTACGTGCACACGTCGGTCGTGATTGTGAAGCCCGGCGGGACTGGAAGCCTCAGATTCGCCATCTCGGCGAGCCCGGCCCCCTTGCCCCCGAGCAGATCGCGCATGGATGCCGTGCCTTCGGCCCGACCGTCGCCGAAGGCGTAAACCCATTTACCCCTGGATTGCCGGCCGGCCGCCTTTGGCCTGGGCCTGAAAGCCTTCCGCAGCGGTGTTTTTTTGCGTTTGGCGCTGACGCGCGCACGTTTCCGTTTGGCCATAGATCAAGCAACGTTGGTGGGACAGCGGGCCTTTAAAAGCACCGCCGAATAGTCCGACGCAAGTCCGGAATTCGACTAACGGAAAAGCCCGAGGCCCAACAGGCCAATCAGGATGAGATAAACGGCCACGATGATGTTGAGAAGCCGCGGAATAATAAGAATAAGAATGCCGGCAATCAGCGCGACGATGGGCTGCAAATGCGCAATACTGATGGTCATGATGGACTCCCCTGTTGGCAGCAATTCACTAAAACGGCGAGACGCTGACGGTAGTTCCCTTTATTTATCCCTCGATCTTGGAGAAATCGGCGACGGCACGCGTGGCTTCGCGAATCTCATTGAGAAGTCGCAAGCGGTTTTCTCGCAGCGCTTTGTCCTCGACATTGACGGTGACCTTGTCGAAGAAAGCATCGACGCGGGGACGAAGCCTGGCCATCGCTCGCATGGCGGCTTCGAAATCCTCCCGGGCGATGGCGGCCAGGGCCTCTTTCCTTGCAACACCGATGGCCTCCGCGAGCGCCTTTTCTTCGGTCAATTGATAGCGCTTCGCATCCGGCGCGCCGGTATACTCGCGGTTGTCCTTTTTCTCCTCGATCCGGATGATGTTGGTCGCGCGCTTGTAGCCGGCGAGCAGATTCTGGCCATCGTCGCTGTCGAGAAATTTTCCCAGCGCTTCGACGCGCCGCACGATCATCAGCAGATCGTCCTGGCGTTCCAATGAAAACACAGCATCGACGAGATCGTGGCGGGCCCCTTGCTCGCGCAGCTGCACTTTCAGGCGATCGGCGAAAAACGACAACAGATCACTGCCGGCAGAAAAATTCCTCACAGCCTTCTGGAAAACATCCGTGAGCGACAGCCGCAGCTTGTTATCGATCACTATTCTGATAATGCCCAAGGCTGCGCGTCGCAACGCATAAGGATCCTTTGATCCGGTCGGCTTCTCGTCGATCACCCAAAAGCCGACCAGAGTGTCGATCTTGTCGGCGAGTGCTACGGCAATGGAAACCGGATCGGAGGGAACGAGATCGTCGGGGCCTTTCGGTCTGTAATGGTCCTCGATGGCGTGCGCGACCGCCTCATCCTCGTCCTGCGCTTCGGCGTAGTAGCGGCCCATCAGTCCTTGCAGCTCGGGAAATTCGCCAACGACTTCGGTCAGCAAGTCCACCTTGCATAGTTGCGCGGCGCGCTCAGCCTTGACCTTGTCGGCATCGACAACCGGCGCCAGCTGGCCGGCGAGCGTCGTAAGCCTGGCGATGCGCTCTGCCTGTGTGCCGAGCTTTTCGTGGAAGATGATCTGCTCGAACTTCGGCAGGCGATCCTCGAGCCGTCTCTTCAGGTCGGTCTCGTAGAAGAACTTCGCGTCAGACAGCCGCGCGCGGATCACCCGCTCGTTGCCGGCGATGATCGCCTTGCCGCCGTCGGCGGGTTCTTCGTTGGCCACAACAATGAATTTGTTGATGAGTTTCGCCGTCTGCGGGTCGCGGAGCACAAAGCATTTCTGATTGTTGCGGATGGTGGCGCGGATGACTTCGTCGGGGATCGACAAAAATGCCTTGTCGAAGCTGCCGATCAGGGTCACCGGCCATTCGACGAGGCCAGTGACTTCGGCCAGCAGGCCCGCGTCCTCGACCAGTTCGAAGCCCTGCGCAAAGGCGAGGTTCTTGGCGTCTGCAAGTATCGTGTCGGCGCGGCGCGCCGGATCGAGCACGACCTTGGCTTGCTCGAGCTTGGCGACGTAGTCCTCGAAGCGGCGCACCTTGAATGGTGTCGGAGCCATGAAGCGGTGTCCGCGCGTTTCGTCGCCCGAAGCGATGCTATCGATTTCAAATCGCACGATCTCGGGTTCTTCCGTCTCAGGTCCGAACGTCGCGACGACGGAATGGAGCGGCCGCACCCAATTGAATCGACCGTTTCCCCATCGCATCGATTTCGGCCACGGGAATGTGCGCGCGACCTCAGGAATGACTTCGGCGATCACCTCGATTGCCGGACGACCTGGCCTGTCGATGACCGCGACGTAGAAATCGCCCTTCTTGTCCGGCTGGACTTTGGCTTCCTTGATTGATTTGAGACCCGCGGCCTTCAGGAATCCGGCAATCGCATTCTCGGGTGCGCCGACGCGCGGGCCCTTCTTCTCTTCCTTGATGTCCGGCTGACGCGCAGGCACGCCGTGCACCGACAGGGCCAGCCGCCGCGGCGTGGCGAAGGCTTTGGCACCCTCGTAGACGAGACCCGACGCAACCAGCCGGTCGGTGACCAGCTTGCGCAGATCCTCGACCGCGCGAGGCTGCATGCGCGCGGGGATTTCCTCGGAGAAAAATTCGAGCAGAAGATCGGGCATTGCGGCCTGGATAAGAATGGATCGGGCGGCGTCTGCCTAGCAAGGAGACCCGCGGCTGTCACCTTCTGGCAGCAAGTTGTACATCTCCGGGCGCAGCATGCCGTTCCCCTCCCCCCGCTTGCGGTGGGGAGGGGTTAGGGGTGGGGGGCTCCCTGCAAAGCCGATTTCACTCTCTCGCATACGCCTTCAATGTTGTTAAGGACGTCACCATTCCAGAACCTTAGAACACGATAGCCATGATGTTCTAAGAACCTGGTTCGTGCTTCATCTCGCACTAGAGTCCGTGGATCGTTGTGCTGTCCGCCATCGACTTCAATGATCAAGCGGTGATGATGACATGCAAAGTCCGCGAAGAATGGTCCAATCGTGGCCTGGCACCGAAAGTGCGTGCCGTTCAATGAAAAAAGACGAAGGCAGCGCCACAGTTTTCGTTCTGCATCAGTCATGTCTTGACGTAGCCGACGTGCACCGGCGATTCGATAATCGCGTCTTCGCATAGTGCGCTTCGCCCCCCACCCCCGACCCCTTCCCTCCGCAAGAGCGGGGGGAGGGGTGAACCGGCAAGATCGATAAAGCCCATTAAGGGGAACGGAACATTGCGAGGGCAATTGTACAATCGCTCTTACGGCTGACACGCCGAGAGGACGATCACGTCGCCCCGCCGCCCTCCGTGGCCAGCCAGGCCTCGCCGCATGCTTTTGCCAGTTCGCGCACGCGCAGGATGTAGCTCTGCCGCTCGGTGACCGAGATCACGCCGCGCGCATCCAGCAGATTGAATATGTGGCTTGCCTTGATGCACTGGTCGTAGGCGGGCAAGGCCATCAGGTGACGCTGCTTCTTGCCCTGGGCCCAGCCGGCTTCGAGGTACTTTCGACAAGCCGCTTCCGCCATCTTGAACTGTTCGAACAGCATTGCCGTGTCGGCGAATTCAAAATTGTGCCGCGAATATTCCTGCTCCGCCTGCAAAAATACGTCGCCATACGTCACCTTCTTGTCGTCGTCGCGGCCGTTGAAGTTGAGCGCGAATACGTTATCGACGCCCTGCACATACATCGCCAGGCGCTCGAGCCCGTAAGTGAGCTCGCCCGCAACGGGCGCGCATTCAAATCCGGCGACCTGCTGAAAGTACGTGAATTGGGATACTTCCATCCCGTCGCACCAACATTCCCAGCCTAGCCCCCACGCGCCGAGCGTCGGGCTTTCCCAGTCGTCTTCGACAAAGCGGATGTCGTGAATTTTCGGATCGATGCCGATCGCCTTGAGAGAATTCAGGTAGAGATCCTGAATGTCAGCCGGAGATGGCTTCAGGATCACCTGGAACTGGTAGTAGTGCTGCAACCGGTTTGGGTTTTCGCCATAGCGACCGTCCTTGGGCCGGCGCGAGGGCTGCACGTAGGCGGCGTTCCATGGCTTCGGCCCAAGCGCGCGCAGCGTGGTTGCCGGGTGAAAGGTCCCCGCTCCCACCTCCATGTCGTACGGTTGCAAGATTACGCAGCCCCAATCCGCCCAGTACTTCTGCAGCGCAAGGATCAGGCCCTGGAACGATCTCCTTGGATCCAGGCTGTCCTGATGCATGCGGTCGCTGGCGCGAAGTTTGGCTTCAGCCATCGGATAGATACTGATTCTTAAGCACGGGAATAGATTTGACCCTAGAGGCGAGCCCAAAAGGGGTCAAGCCGAGCCGCATTTACGGGCTGTTGAACCGCGGCTGATATCCCCCGCGATTGATCAAAGAAGCACGGTCGCGTTTGGGGAAATCGATGCTTTCTTTTCAGTTGATGGGGTGGGTCCTGATCCTGCTGTTCTTCGGCGCATTGATTGGCGGCCACAAGAACGTGGCCGACCGCTGAAAGCCGCAGATTGATCGGTGCTAGAGCCGGTATTCGCCGGTTACCGGATCGCGGCGAAGCGTTGGCCGGTTTTCGCCATCGGTAATCTTGGCCTTCACGCGCCTCGCCTGTTCGAGCTCCTCATTGATCCGGCGCGCTTCCTTGATCGCCCAATGCACAACCATGGCGCCGCCCAGAGCGGCGAGCGACCACTTGACCAGTGGGGACAGCAAAAACGTCGGCATAGGCAGCTCCAATAGGATCGAACCGCAAACTCGGTTGCGAAGGCGGCATTTTCGCGGCGGACCCGCCCTTGTGCAAGAGGTCAACAGCGTCACAGCGTCGCCTGTGCGCCAATTGAGCTTATGGGTCAATGAGTTTGGCGGCGCATAGGCTAAACTGTGGTCGATTTGTTTCAGTAAGACGCCGCAACGGCCATCGCTTTGAGTGGCCGCCCGGCTCGTGGAGGAGAGCCATGAGTAAAACCGCGAAGACCCGCTGGACCACCCTGGCGCTTGTCGTATTTGCAACGCTGTCGCTGCTGCCAGCCCCATGCACGGCAGCAGATGCCTGGCCCAGCCGGACGGTTCACTTCATCGTGACGCTGGGACCGGGTAGCGGCGTGGATATCGGCGCGCGGCTGCTCGCCGACAAGCTGTCCGCGCGTTGGGGCCAGCCTGTTGTCGTTGAAAACCGTCCGGGCGGCGATGGCATGGTCGCCATCACCAGCTTTCTTGGCGCAAAGGACGATCACACGCTGCTCGTCTCGCCGGTGAGCTCCTTCACCGCGCATCCCTATTTTCACGACAAGCTCCCCTACGACCAGCGGGACCTCATTCCGATCTCGCGCATATCCAAAACTGTGGTCGCGGTCAGCGTTCCCGCCTCGCTGAACGTCAATTCGCTGAAAGAGCTGGAAGCTCTCGCGCGTTCAAAACCCGGCCAGTTGAACTGGACGACCGCCACAGGCTTCACCGACTTTGTGTTTGCCGGCTATCTGCACGCCGTCGGTCTCAAGATGGCGAAAGTGCCTTACAAGAATCCCGCCGGCGCTGCAGCGGATCTCGCGTCTGGAGTCATCCAGGTCTACATGCCCGCTTATGCGATCGTGCGTCCGCAGGTGGAGGCCGGAGCGGTCAAAGTGCTCGCGGTCACAAACCGCGAACGCGCACCTGCGCTCCCCAATGTTCCCACGGCGGTTGAAGCAGGCTATCCGTCGCTCGAATTCGACGGGCTGGTTGGATTATTTGGAGCGCCCGGTATATCCGACGATGTCCGCACCAAGATAGCCAATGAGGTTCGCGCGGCGGCGTCCGACCCCGAAATCGTGAAAAGACTGACCGCCACGGGGCAAATCGTCAGTCCAGGAAACGCCGCCGAATTTGCTGCCTCGATCGCGCAGCAGCGCGAGCAGGCGTCCGCCATTGCGAAACTGTTCGGCAATAAACCGGTGCAGTAGGCGCGATCATCCGAGCTCCGTTCGTCCCCGCGAAAGCGGGGAGCCAGAGTATTGCCGCGTTGCAAATTTCTCCTGGATTCCCGCTTACGCGGGAATGAACGGGATTACTTCTGCCGTTCGTCCCCGCGAAAGCGGGGACCCAGAGCGTAGTGTTCTTCTGAATTTCCGCTGGTGTAAGGAATGAGCGGAATCAAAAACCGTAGCGTCCCCAGATCGCGCGCACCTCAAGGGCGGAAATGAGATCGTCGGCGAGAGCAGGCGGGTGGCTGAACGCATCGACAAGGCTGACCGCCGGCACTCGTCGGCCGAACAGCGAGCGTTCGGCTGAAATCAGCGGCGTATGCACCTTCTCGCCAAATCGTTCCCTCAGAGTGGATCGCAGGTCACCGGTGCGATCCACCAGGCCCAAATCAATTGCCTTCTGGGCGGTCCAGAACTCACCTGAAAATAGGGTCTCGTCGGAACCTTTCAGCTTCGACCCGCGACGCTCCTTGACCAGCGCAATGAAATTCTCATGGACGTCCTTCTGGATTGCCTTGATCCTCTGCACGTCTTCCGGCTTCTCCGGAAGAAATGGATCGAGCATCGCCTTGTGATCGCCGGCCGTATAAAGCCGCCGCTCGATGCCAACCTTCTGCATCAGATCGTGAAACCCAAAAGACGCGCCGACCACCCCGATCGATCCGACGATCGAGAACTCGTTGCAGATAATCTCGTCGGCCGCGCAGGCCAACATGTATCCCCCGGACGCACCGACATCCTCGACGAAGGCCAGCACCGGAATCTTTTTTTCGTCGGCAAGCTGCCGGATCCGCCGGAAGATGAGATGCGATTGTGACGGCGAGCCGCCGGGCGAGTTGATGACTAAAGCCAGTGCGCGCGCATGAGGCATTGCGAAAGCGCGGTCCAATGATCTGGCGATTGTCGAGAGCAGCAAACCGGGGCGCAGCGGGGTAACGACCCCAATGACGCCGGCAAGGCGCACCACCGGCACGACAGGTATGTCGGTGCGGAACCGACGCGGCACGAGCCGGGCTGCCGCACTCACAAGGCGGGCGCCAAAGTTGGGCGGCGACGGAGACGTGGAACTGGCCATCCATCCAGATACCCAGCCCTGACCGCTCAAGTCAAAGGCAACGGAACCCGAGTCGGCTTTCCCAGTGAAATAAATTCGGCGGTTTGCGCGAAAAGCGCGCCGCGTTGCCTAAATTTTAACTTTGGAATGCTTTTTGCAGAAGGTTAGGTGCTGGCGCTTTTGAAGAGGCGGGTCGATGGATCCCAAAATCACACTTCTGTTCCTGCTAATCGGCAGTGTTATTGGTCTTTCGTACCTTAGCGACGAAAAACGAGGGCGCTTCTGGCGCCAGCTGAGCGATATGCGTTGGCGCAATTTTGTGCCCGGACGGCGCAGGGCTTAGGCAGGCTCGCCGAAGGCTACGCCTGCGAGATTGTCAGCGTACTTCCCCCGCGTAAAACATCTTCGGCAGCCTCTGTTGGCTCGCCCTGCTCATCATTGAGGCTGAGGGGCGGATGGTCCATTTGCGTGCCGGCCCCGGCTTTTACCGCGCGGATCAGCACGCGGATCGCAGGCGCGGTCGGCCTTGGCAGAACAGGCTGGACCGCGAGCGCGCCGAAGGCGGACCGAAGCTCGCCTGCGACTTCGTTCAGTCCGTCGGCTCGCCAAATGAGCGTAAGGACTCCGCCTGGTCTTAGCAGCCATGCGGCGGTGGCAATCCAGCGCCGAAGCAGTCCCGGTGTTCCGACATGGGCCAGGCGACGGCGGGGATCGGGCGAGACATTCTGGCGTCCCGCATCGTGAAACGGCGGATTCATCAGGACGCGGTCGATCGTGCCGGCGGCAAAG
>Ga0081455_10007190_pt1 | contig 11762 bp, 10 predicted proteins | sample TabmetS3T2R1_FD_70207 | JGI IMG/M metagenome (GOLD analysis project Ga0081455, IMG submission 70207) | Tabebuia heterophylla rhizosphere microbial communities from the University of Puerto Rico - S3T2R1 | ecosystem: Host-associated > Plants > Roots > Rhizosphere ...
GTTTACGCCTTATCTCAATCATGGACAGCACGACGGTCTGTTATTGAGCAACGTCGACGACGATGTAAGTCGCCAGTCGATGTTCGAACTGACTGGGAACAAGACAGAATTCGAGCAGATGAAAGCGTTTTACAATCTTTCCCGCGTCTTTGCCGAGAAGATGTGGGACACGATGCTGGAACCGCTGATTTCCAGGGAAGACCTCGGTCGTCGTTTTGATGCTGATGAAGTTTCGCGCGAAGCCTGGCGCAGTTTGGTGCAGGAGCCGTTAGGAGTTGCCATCGAGCGATATTTACAGAACGACTTGGTGCGCGGTCTCGTTTTTACGGACGCAAAGATCGGAGTTCTGACACATCCACACGATCCATCATTCCTGCAGAATCGTTGTTTCCTTTATCATCTGATCGGGAACAAGACAGGCGAATGGAAGGTGCCTGTCGGTGGCATGGGCGTGGTAGCAATGGAGCTTGAGAAAGCAGCGCGGAATGCTGGCGCTGAAATACTGACGAACGTCGACCTTCGTGCGCTGGGCCTGAGCGGGAAGGGGAGGACCGTCGAATTTTACGAGGATGGAAAACAGCAATCCGTCGGGGCCCGGTACCTGCTCGTAAATTTTGGGCGCAACGTGCTGGCAAAGTACGTCGGCCAGTTATACCAGCCGGATGCCACGGATGAAGGTTCGGTGTTTAAGATCAACATGCTTCTGCAGCGGTTGCCCAAATTAAAGGCGAAAAAATATCAACCGGATCAGGCGTGGTGCGGGACGTTTCACAGCGATGAAGGCTACGAACAGATGAATCTCAGCTACGATCAAGCGTGCAGGGGGCGGCTGCCGAACAAGACACCATGCGAAGTCTATTGCCATACGTTGACCGACGACAGCATTCTCGCGCCCGAGCTTCGCGAGAAAGGGTTCCAGACGATGACGCTGTTCGGATTGGATTCGCCATGGAACTTGTTTGCGCGCGATAACAGGACCATGCGCAAGCACGCGGAGAAAAAGTTCATCGAGAGCATCAATCAATGGCTGGACGAACCTCTGGAGGATTGTCTGGCTGTAGCACGCGATGGCAGTCCCTGCATTGAAAGCAAAAGCCCGGTCGATATCGAAGACGCGCTGGGAATGTTCCAAGGCAATATTTTCCAAAACGCCCCGACTTTTCCTTTCGCTGAGCGCAAAGAGCAGGTCGGAACCTGGGGCGTCGAAACCGATTATGAGAATGTGTTTTTCTGTGGATCAAGCGCCTGTCGCGGCGGCGCCGTCAGTGGGATTCCGGGACACAACGCAGCGATGAAAATTTTGAAGCCGGATTAAGAGAATCCTGACAAGAGCGCAGCTCCGGTGAAAATCTATTTCGACAATCCAGAGTTCGACGGACAATTTTTGCGCGCGCTCGATTACGCTCCGATCGGCGCGCAGATCGGCGAGGCATGGGCGATTGCTTCACAGATTAAGCCGGGCGACACGACAACTTGGTATAACGCATGGTCCGGCTGCGCTGATCGATTGTACGAGTTAGCCGTCAAAGCTAGTGCCGCCGGGCATCGAACCAGCGCACGTAATGCGTTCCTGCGCGGATCGAATTACTATCGGACCTCGTACATTTTTATGTTCGCCATGCCCGTTGATCCGCGTGTGGGACAGGCGTATGACAAGCAAACTGGCGCCTTTCAAAAGGCCGCCGCGTTATTCGAGCCGCCAATCGAGGTTCTCAAGATTCCGTACGAGAGCACAACGCTGCCCGGTTATTTCATCAAACCCGATACGAGCAACGCGCCGCGCAAAACTTTGCTGTGTACGGGTGGATACGATGGAACATGCGAGGAATTGTTTTTTAGCACTGCTGGTGGCGCGCTGGAACGAGGCTACAACGTGTTAACCTTCGACGGTCCCGGTCAAGGTGGCGCGCTCGTTAGGCAAAAATTGCCGATGCGGCCGGATTGGGAAAAGGTGGTAACGCCAGTGGTTGATTATTTGCTCACGCGCCCGGATGTCGATCCCGCTCGCATCGCGCTTTACGGTGGCAGTTTTGGCGGCTATCTCGCACCGCGTGCGGCGGCGTTCGAGCATCGGCTTGCGGCGTGTATTGCGGATGCTGCTCTGTTTGACCCGGCCGCGCTGAGTAACAAGATGTTCCCACCCGAGATTGCGCGCGCCCTGGCGAAAAATGATGTTGCGGTGCTTAAACCATTTTTTAACAAGGTGCAGGAGGACACAACCCAACGCTTCATCCTTGGACGCGGTATGTGGGTGCACGGCGCGAAGACACCGTGGGAATACTTCAAGATGTTTCAGGCCTACTCGCTCGCTGACGTCGCCAGGAATATCCAATGTCCAACGTTTGTGAACGAAGCGGAAAACGATCGGCGGCGCGGCGGCGGAATGGATCTGTACGACGCATTACGATGTGCCAAGGAATACGTGCTTTTTACGGCGAGCGAAGGCGCTGGTGAGCACTGCGAGGCGGGCGGACGCGAAGTATTTTTTCAAAGGATGTTTGACTGGCTCGATCCGATCCTCGCCTGATGACAGTTGTCGTCACTTAATCCTCGTTCATCATGATGACCCGGCGAGAATTTCTCAGGCAGGGAACTGCTGCCGGTGTCGTGGTGGCAACATCCTTTCGGTTCAGTCTCGCTTCGAAGGCGACTACGCCAACCCGGTCGGCTCCAACCTCGCGCCGCGCTGGGTTTGTTCAAACCGTGCTGGGACCGCTCGACGCGTCGGAACTCGGCTTCACTCTGACTCACGAACACATCGGTGGCTGGACGCCTGATTTTACTCGCAAGTGGCCGGTGTCTTTCGGCGGTAGAGCGGGTTTTGTTACCAGGGCCGTCGACAAGCTTAAAGCGGTAAGGGCTGAAGGCGTCAGCACGGTCGTCGATCTCAGCCCTTATGATGTCGAGCGCGATATTCGCTTTCTCGAAGAGGTCTCACGGAAGTCTGGAATGCATATTGTGGCGTGTACGGGCCAACATCTTTTTCCGCCGGAATCCATGATTGCACGCAGCACGGAGGAATTTACCGAATTCTTTATCAAGGAAATCGAGCAAGGAATCGACGGCACAGGCATCAAAGCGGGTGTCATCAAGGTCGCGACGCGCTCGGACGGCGTAACCGCGTTCGAAGAAAAGGCTTTGAGGGCTGCAGCGCGAGCCAGCAATGCCACCGGCGTTCCCATTGAAACGCATACCCATGCGCTCCGCCGCGGCGGCGAGAAACAGATAGAAATCTTTGAGTCTGAGGGCGTGAGTCCCACCAGCGTATCTCTCGGGCACAGCGACGATACCGACGATATGGATTACCTCATCGGTCTCGTTAAACGCGGATATACGCTCGGCATGGACCACATTAATCGTGGACTTAAGCCCGACTCCCAACTGCCATGGCAAAAACGCGCGGAATGTATTAAACAACTCGTTGATGCAGGCTTCGTCGACAAAATATTCTTTTCAAATGATTCGGAGTTCGGCAGCTCTTTACTTCCTGAGGAGGCCCGGGACGAGAGAGAAAAGATCAATCCGGATGGAATGCTGTTCAACACCCGCAAACTGATTCCTTATCTGAAACAAATCGGCGTATCGGATAGGGAAATCCATGCCATCACTATAGACAATCCCAGACGCTTTTTCAGTCGCAGCTAAGCGTACATTCCCGCGCGGCCTGCATGGTGGTCGGGCGCGAAGTATTTTTTCAAAGGATCTTTGACTGGCTGATCCGATCCTTGCCCGATGACAGTATCCACTTATCGTTCGTGCATCGTGACGGCAGGGCGCAGTACTTCAGATATGCATAAGGCCGATCCGAACGATGTTGCCTCAATCGACGCGATTATCGCGGCCGCGTACGCTGTGATCTCAGGTCCGGCGGGGAAGAAACGCGATTGGGATCGAGAACGATCGTTGTATTATCCAGGTGCACGTCTAATCCCCACCGCCAAGCCGGGCGCGAACAACGGCCTTGCACCTCAGATACTGGACGTAGACGGTTTCATCGCACGCGTGGAACCATATTTTGCCGAACACGGATTCTTCGAGAAAGAAATTGCCCGGCACACCGAACAATTCGAACATATTGCTCACGTTTGGAGCACGTATGAATCGCGTCATAGCGAAGGGGATCCGGAACCGTTCATGCGCGGAATCAATAGCATCCAGTTATTTCATGATGGCAAGCGCTGGTGGATTCTAAATATTTATTGGCAGCAGGAGAGCGCAAAGGAGCCAATTCCCAAAAAATATTTGTAGCGAGGCCGAAATGGAGCCGAAAGCGCGCTGTCTGATATACTCGCGGACGGTGGGCCAGAAGTTCAGGGCAAGGTTAACGTCCAGTCGGCTGGCAAAGTCGGCCCGAAGCCGGAGCCTATGAGAACGTTGTTATGCAAAAATAAGATCAATGTTTCGTGGGTGCTTATGTTAAAAAGAACGTAATCAGGGTAGCCATCCCCACTGTAATCGGCAGCCCCCTTCAATTTATAGAAACCTGTCCCAACTGGAGGAGCATAGACGGCACCTACGCGCGTCCGTCCGGACATGTACCAGATCGCCGTCTGACCGGTGTTTGTATTGAAAAGAAGGTAGTCAGCATGTCCGTCTAAATTAAAATCCGCCGTTCCCATGATCTGCCAAAGAAATGGCAGAGTCGGTCCAAACCCGCCGCTGAGGAGAACGTTATTATTTAAATACCAGATCGCGGTTTGACGCGTGTTTGAATTGTAAAGGACATAGTCCTGTTTGCCGTCGCCGTTGAAGTCCCCAACTGCCACCAGGGCCCAGCCAGCAGGAACTGTTGGTCCGTACACGCCAGTAATCAAAACATTGTTATTGAGGTACCAGATGGCCGTTTGACGCGTGCTATTATTGAAAAGGGCATAATCAGGATGGCCATCTCCGTTAAAATCCGCTGCGTCAATCAACCTCCAGCCAAAGGGTGGCAGAGTCGGACCTAAAGCGCCGCTTAGGAAAACAGTGGTATCCAAATACCAAATAGCGGTTTGGGGGCCGCGGTTGAGGACGAAGTCAGTATGCCCATCCAGGTTGAAATCATAGGGTTGCGTTACGTTCGGTTCTTCTTCGACAACTCCGTCGATTGGTTCATTAGATCGTGCACTTTGTATGAAGCAAACGAGCAAAAAGCCGATAAGAGTCAGGGCAATCAATTTTCCAGACTGAATCAATGGAGTCACGGTCTGTCCTTCTTTTCGTTGAAACGGATCTTTTACATTGTTGCGTGTGAACGAGCCCTTCGTTCACGGCTAACCCAGCGGGAAGCGGGTCAGGTGGAGCTGGTGGAGGACGTACCTACCGAACTTGACGCAACCATGATTCTGCCCATGGCCACTCGACGATGTCAACGCTATTTTGCCCGAGATCGGCCGTCGATGTTATCAGCGCCGTATCAGTACTAATATCTCCCAAACGCCCGGACTTCCTTCGCGAAGGTGTCTAGCGCTACGCCTGCGGGTTTAGGCGCATACCGCAACGCAATGTATGTATTGAAGATTTCGAGAATGCGCTGCGATTCGTTAGGTAACGACAGGGCGGCGCGTTTCGAGAAATCTGCTGGTCCTTCCCAGGGATCGCGCCGAACACCCAGGCGAGCGGCCTTTCGACAAAAACGTTCGTATAACACCTTGACACGGTCCGCGTGTGAGCGCGTACGTAATCGCATCCACCCGAAATAGATTACCAGAAGCGCACATGCGACAATCAGGATTTCAATAACAAGAACGAAGGGGCTACGGTTCGCGAGGCCGATGGAGTTCAGCATTACATCCTGCACATCTGCGTCGTAGGCAAGAATCCGGGTGTCCCATTCATAACTGAGTGTTTCCCAGGCAAGACGAACGTTGGTGAGCAACGGGGAACGGCCCAATCGCATAACGAATCCGCTTCGGCGAGCTTCTATTTGACCCGAAGCGATCCCTCTTTCCAAAAACGAGTTTAGATCGAGGCTGGCTCGTCCCGGTGCCACTGCGGATGTTGGGTCCACTCGTGTCCATCCGCTTTCTGGAAACCAGACTTCGCACCAGGCGTGCGCGTCCGCTTGTCGCACGAGAACGAAATGGCCGAGGTCATTATACTCGCCGCCCAAATATCCAACAACAACTCGGGCGGGAATTCCCGCCAGGCGCATTAAAGTCGCGAAACTGGCGGCGTAGTGTTCGCAAAAACCAACCCGTCGATGAAAGAGAAATTGTTCCAGGCCGTTCTTGCTGTATTCGCCCGGCGACAATGAATAAGTAAAACCTTGTGTTCCGAAAAACTGGAGCGCGCTACTCACTATCGCGCGCGGATTGGAGTCCTGCGATGTCCACGATTGTACAAGGTTGCGTACGGCCGGGCTAACCGATCGCGGCACCTCGAGTGCTTCCCGCCGTTCGCCCGGCGTTAATTCTTTCCGAACGATCCCGACGGCTGAAACAACTTCATATCGACGCGCCTTTCGAATTGTCTGAACGCTCCAGAGATAATTGCCACGGACAAGAATCGCACCCGGCGGCATTTCAAAGGGGCGGTCCAGCGCAAACATCCAGCGTGCGCCATGCGGCGCGAGCGTAATCCGCTGGCGAATCTGGTTTCCTTTAGGCGATTGCCTGATTGAATGAGAGATTGATACCGGCACGTACGGCGCGTGCCATTCCATGCCGTCGCAGTGCCACATCACTGCCCCGCGCCAATACATCGAACCTGGCGGCGGCGCTATGCTGCCAGGAAACTCCGCTCGAAAGGCAATGTCCGATGAATTTGCGAGCGCTGCGACGCTGCCTGGAGAGAGATGATCGGAAAAGCCGGTGCTTAATGACCCGACGGCGCGAAAATCAAACCGCAAACCGGTATTAAACCGGGGAAACAAAATGAAGAAAAACGTGATTAGCGGGACCGCTTGAACAAGAAGTTTGAATGTCGTGCGCAAAGGCGGCCAGAAGGCGCCAGGTGAAGATCCGCGATGAAACTGGATCGACGCCACGATCAGCAATGTGAATGCGGTCAGCAGGGAAAGGGCAACCTCAAATTCCTGCGAAAGAAAAAAGCCACAAAGACAAAGTACCCATCCCATGAGTACCATCACTTGGAACTCGCGCGCTGTGTGAGCCTCCAGGACCTTGAGCGCGACCAGAACAATAAGGAGAGATATGCCCGGCTCAACGCCTTTTAGGGAACCATAACTGGCGAAGATCGCGGCGAACGCCGCTAGTGCGAGCAGCAGCTTCAGCGTCGCGGACCGGAGCCTGTAGCCTCTTGGCTCCATCCAGAATTTCATCGCGAGGGAAAACAAAAACACACACGGGACCCAGATCACCAGAGAACCGAACATCGGAGGAAGTGTGAAGACCAACGCCGCTGCCAGCCAAAGCAACGGTCGTCGCGGAATACTCCTGTCCCGCTTAGTCTCACTCATGCTGAGGCTCATACTTTTAGTAGACGGCGGAAATCGGCTCTCTGCGATCACCGGACTTGAATAAACTGAGTGCTCGCATGCACTGGTGAAAATGTGTCTGTCCGACAGCCGGTGGTATTTCGACCCCTGGAAGGCGAAGACCATAAGGACGCCGCGCGCGTTCTGCTTCAATGGCCCAAAGCGAAAGCTGCGACAGCTTCGCTTCCACATCGGCGGAACGGAGGACCGAAAAATCGAGGTAGACAACTCCTTCCGCCTCAGCTGTGAATTGTTTGGTCATCAGTGGTTGCCCGCGGGCGACGGCTCTCCAGGCAATGTGCCGCTGAGACTCGCCGTGAACGTAGGCGCGCATACCGGCGAAATCATCGCCTTCCCCAAATTCCGTCAGTGGCCTCCCTTCATGCCACCCCACAAAACTTAACGGAAGCCGCGCGTCGCCCGCCGGTTTGGGATAGACAATATAAGTTTGAGAAAAGGAAAAGGTTTTCAACAGGCGAACAAAACCGAGCGGGTAAGCACTCGTTAGGCGTAATGCTCCGACCTCATGTTCGCCACGCCGCTGTGCAGGAAAACGCAGCGTAAGACGCGCCGCCTTTTGTGCTGGAATATAATCTATGCGTTGTCGCTCTCCCTCCGTGTCCGGTAGAGCCAACTCAATTCCGTGTCGAGTTGCGCGGGAATCGTTCATGATCTCGAGCGGGAGAGAAACCTCCTGGCCAACAAACGCCGGTTGCACCGATTCAAGGGTCACCGTTACGCCTGCGAGATTACCCAAAGTATGTGGAATCGAAACCAGAAACACCGCTGCTAACACGAAAAAGAGCATGTAGACCGCCGTGTTATTCTGGCTCGACGCCGCATACCACATTGCCCCCAGAACAAACAGCAGTCCGGCAAAACCTGCAGTTGGATAAACGAGCGGTAGTTTTTTTTCTCTCACGGGACCGGCACGCTGTGAAGAAGATTATCTGCAAGCGTGCGTCCGCTTTGGCCGGGTTGTTCGATGTCGTGTCCCAATCGATGTCCCATGACGGCGATTCCCACAGCTTGAATGTCCTCGGGAAGGACCATGTCGCGCCCGTGCATCAGTGCCCAGGCCTGGGATGCGTGGAGCAGTGCCAGGCCGGCGCGGGGCGACAAACCGGTGCTGTGACGTTGACGCGACGCATCAAGCAAATCCTGAAGGTAATCGAGGAGGGCAGGGGACGCGTGCACCTTTCGCACCTTATCCTGAATCTCGATTAAGGTTCGGGGATTAATGACAGGCTTCAATTCCTTGAGCATGTCGCGTCGATCCATCCCCAGAAGCATTGCACGTTCGCTGGCCCGGTCTGGCACACCCAGCTCGATCCGCATCAAAAACCGATCGAGCTGCGATTCAGGCAACGGGAAGGTGCCAACGGCGTGTTGCGGATTCTGCGTCGCAATTACAAAGAATGGCTCCGGCAACTCGTAGGTCACACCGTCGATGGAGATCCGATGTTCTTCCATTGCTTCCAGGAGCGCGCTTTGGGTTTTGGCGGTGGCGCGATTCACCTCGTCGATCAGCACCATCTGCGAGAAAAGCGGACCGCGATGGAACACAAAGCGTTGTTTGCCTTGGTCGAAGATCGAATTGCCAAGAATGTCGGCCGGCAAAAGGTCGCTGGTGAACTGAATGCGCTGAAAAGCGAGCGCCAGCGAGCGGGCCAATGCCTGCGAAAGCGTTGTCTTGCCGACACCCGGGATGTCTTCGATCAAAAGGTGACCACGTGCGAGCAAACAGGCTACAGCAAGTTTTACCGCCTGGTTCTTGCCTACAATGACTTCACAAATTTGCTTTGTGAAAGCGTCGACATGAGCGGTCACCCTGAAATCATCTGCGGGAACGTCATGCTTCGCAATCAAGATATGCAAGCTGCAATCGGGAGTCGGCTACTCTGCGGCTTTCTCAGGACCGCGCCTTCCCGGATGTTGATTTCGCTGCTGGAACAGAAGAAGAGTGCGCGTCACGATAACATTTTGTGACCAGACCGAGCGTGAATGCGGCAAGAACGAACGCCGCAACTCGCATTTCCGCAGTGGTAAGGCGGAACCTCTGCAGTAACTGGTTCAATTTGCCGTGCTTCTTCAGCTCCATTCCTTTATACCCGCGTGCTTCGGTATGTCGCGCTTCCCGTAACAGTTTGCTCGCGACTTTGGATGTGGCAGGCCATGTCCTTCGACGACTTATTTCGAAAAGATCCAGCTAACGCAAACCTTTATTCCACTATGGTTTGACGTCGAGAACGTCTTATTGGCATCCTCTCATTATGAAACCGATCAATAATCACCTCCTCTCCGTTTGCCCGGGATTGGCCGTTGTTTTTTGTATGAGCCTGTCAATAGCTTGCCTTGGTGCCCAGGAGACTTCGTCCGCAAGTGGAGCACCAGACGGCGAAAAGCTGGAGAGACAAATGGCGGACGATATCAAGGCAAAGAACTGGACCGCGGTTGAGGCCAAAATTGCCGATGGCTTTCAATCCGTTCATCCGGATGGAATCCGGGATCGAGCTGGTGAGATTGCGCTCCTGAAACAGATGGACTTTGGCAACTTTACGTCGAGCAACTTCAAATCCACGACCATTGGTGACAACATCGTCGTCACGTTTACCATGACAGTCGCTGAAACTATCGACGGTAAGCGACAACCCGCCAGGCCGGCTTATCGTTTAAGCGTATGGAAAAAAGGGGTAAACGGTTGGCAATGGATTAGCCATGCGAATTTCGCTCCCATTCGGTAAAAGCGTTCATTGATCATCAGCATGCATCACCTACCTGGTTTATCATTCTGCGGCCCACGCTGGCGGGTCTGGTCCGTCATGATGTTGGTTTTCGCTGCCTATGCTCATGTTGGGTTGGGGGAAGATCGCGCTTTAATTCCTGACTCCTCGATCCCTATTCCACCGGTGCAATTCGATAGCTCCGGAGCGTTGGTCATACGGCCCTCTTCAACCTCTTCTCAGCACGATTTCGATTATCTTGTCGGAACATGGAAACTGAGAAATCGAAAATTGAAATCGCGGCTGACTCACTCTACGGAGTGGCAATCGTTCGAGTCCCGTGTAGAGATGCATCAGATCCTTGCTGGCCTTGGGAATATCGACAAGTACAACGATCAAGCCTCCGGAAAACCGTATGAAGGGGTAGCGCTTCGATTGTTCAATCCTGCCACGCGTCTGTGGAGTATCTATTGGGCAGATGGTAATTCTGGAACACTGGACCCCCCAGTGGTGGGTTCCTTTGAGAACAAGATTGGCCATTTCTTTGGCCGGGACACTTACAAAGGCCAACCCATCATTGTGGTTTTTCGCTGGGATGTGCGCAATCCAGATTTGCCAGTTTGGAGTCAGGCCTTCTCCACCGATGAGGGTAAGACCTGGGAATGGAATTCAATCAACGTGTCGGAGCGAGTTCATTGATCGATTCCTTATTTCCCAAGCGGCGTCGAGACCTCCGTGCCGGCCGGCGGTGTGAATTCAAACCTTGAGGCTGGAACTGATTCGCGCGTCTGATTCGAATAGGTGGTTACGATGCGGTCCCCATTCGGTAACAGCATGTCGGTACGTTCCACGCGCAAGTGATCATTAATTCGTAGATCAAGCTTTTGAAACACGCGTTTCATTGATACCGCCCGTGGCATTAGTCGAAGCTCATAGCCGTTCTCTACCTTTGCCGCTGTGATTTGGAAATTGCTTTCGACGTCCTCGAGGTTCAATGACGAATTGATCGCTGCCACTGTGGAATCCAACGGCGATCCTTTGCCCAGTGGATAACGCTCCGCTGATTTAAAGTTCGGATAGTAAATCCAGAGCTGACGACCATCGCTCACGGTCAGGCTGGGGGAGTTGCCTGTGACTTCGCGCCGGAATTTGTTAGGCGACTGGAACCAAACCTTTCCCGAGCTCAGGATTGGTTTCTTCATCAAATGGATCACTCGTTGCTCCTGAAAATCGGCCTGAGTAATCCGGTTCTGCCGGATCGAGGCGAGGAGGTTCCTGAGGTCAGCTTCTGAAACCGGTGCGCCGCTGGCAATACATGTCAGTGATACAAGAAAAAAAATAGGTACTAAAACGATGCGCATGCGCTGACCTTATGTGATTAGCCAAAATTCTCAAAACGGGGGCGGAATTACGCTCCTGCATCTGCCCAGGTGACAACAGCGTTACCTTTGCGAGGCAACGTCCCGACTCAAATAGTTGTCCATTTTACTGCATGCAAATCGTCATCTCTTTAGTGAAAGGAGTGCTGCAACCATGAAAATAACCAACTCGCTGCGGCTTCGAGCCGCTCGTTTCTTCAGGGATCGATACGCTTACAGAGAACGGCCGGATTATCTGAT
>Ga0081455_10007191_pt1 | contig 11761 bp, 24 predicted proteins | sample TabmetS3T2R1_FD_70207 | JGI IMG/M metagenome (GOLD analysis project Ga0081455, IMG submission 70207) | Tabebuia heterophylla rhizosphere microbial communities from the University of Puerto Rico - S3T2R1 | ecosystem: Host-associated > Plants > Roots > Rhizosphere ...
CTCCTACGTAATTCATAACCTAGGCAACGTCCTAGGAGAAGAATTTACCTAAGAGCCCTACAGTAGGGCCAATGCAATAATTCTTCTACAGGAGGTGTTCTATGTCATCGTCCTTGGGAAAAGTCACACTTCTCATCGGTGTGTCCCTTGCTGTCACCGTAGGACTGACCGGCATAGGAAATGCGATTCCCATGGGCGTGAGCGAGGTCGCCAAAAATCATGAATTGGACGAAGGGGCGAAGAATCATGGTGCCATTGTGAGCGAGGCCGCCAAGCATCATGGCGGAAGTGTTTCACTACTAAATTCACAGAGTGCACTCTCTTCTCAAAGCACCCTGGTTTCCCAGAACACGCTGTTTTCAGCGCAGAGTGCTTCTTCACCACAAAGTATTCCTGAACCAGGAAACTTGCTATTGTTCGGCGTAGGCATGTTGGGGTTAGCATTATGGCAATTCCGATCACGTCGGGTCATTGTTGACTCAGGGCACTGATGCCTGCGACAAGTCATGGCTTTAGCTCAAGGCACGAGCCATCCGTAGCTTCCATCGTTCTTCCGGCTGCCTCTGCGTTATTTGATCAGGATGTTTCGGTATCGTCTCTCATGGGAGGGTTATTCTATCTTGGCGCTCTGCGATCAGACGACCTGACAGCTACCTTGGACCACAGTCAAAACTTGTAGCCGACTTCGAAGATGTACAGGTCCACACCGAGAGAGTCGGATCCATACAAGCCGGCGTCAGAAAAATGCAGCAAGCGAAAGCCTGCATAGCCATGCGCAAACGGGCTGACTCTAATTCCGATCGTGGCGACGACTTGTGCTGGACCGCCGAAGTTTTGCGACCCAAACTGATATCTAGAAAAGAATCCTCCGCCTGCCCCGGCATCGAAGGAAATGAGTTCGTTCCAGCCGGTCAGGATTAAGTCTGGCACCAAGGTCACCATCGCGCCAGCATCCCCCGCAGCTTCTAAGAGACCGGCGCTCGTCATGAGCCCAGTCTCGAGTTTCCAGCTTCCCTCGCCCAACGGCCATCGCCACGGAAGCCTGAACGTCGCGGCGACATCATACAAGCGGAAAGCTTCTCTTTGTTGTTTTCCCAGAAGCGGAGTCTTATCGCTGAACCCTCCTCGAAGGCCTACAGACATGAGTATCGACTCCTCTGCGTGACTCGGACGGCTTGTCATGGCGATGACCAACGCCATGACCATAAAAATAGCACTTATGCGCCCAGCGAAAATCATGAACGTCTCATAGCACGCATCACTGAATACCTCCACGCAACTCTGGTGCGTACAAGCGAGCGAGGCCGCGTCCAATTCCCAAGAATCCGACCTTCTGAGACTACCAACATGCCACTCCCCAAACCATCCTGAAAGACAATAGCGAAACGTAGCTTGCGAAGGATGCTTTCCGAAGAGGGACATTCACCTTTTCAGATATCCGAGAGGGCGTCCGTGGTGACGGATGGTCAGGAATAGAGTTAACGTGGAAGATCTGAATCTGTGTGGTTAGCGGTGAGAGTGGCCTCTTTCGGCAGATAGGGGACAACGAGCAATTGACTGCCACCCTGAGGATAAGGGAAGTTTTCGCAATCGTCAGTTTCGTAAGTCCGCCAGTCGAGCCACTCTCGGACTTTCGTGCATTCTTCCCAGGTTTCGTAGGGGCCGACCATGACGGGATAACCCTGCGTGGAAAGCATGAGGCTGAAATAAAAAGCACACAGGATGAAGCTCAAAAAACCCCTCCAGGTGCATCGGTTTCAACGGTTTCTTCTCCATGTTTTCTTATGTTAACTAAGCGGTAAAGACAAGAAATTCCGATAAATTTGTCACGACATCTCACGTGATCTTAGGGCGGGTAAAACACACGTGTTGGTGTCCCGACCCGTGCTCACCGGGAAGTGACCCAACACGCGACGCGGCATCAACAAGGCGTAATGACTACCGATCAGGAGAAGGGGCGCTGTACGGAGGTCCAGAAGTTTTATCGAGCAACTCCTGACAGTAATGCCTGATGAAGAGCACTTCTGCTTCAGTGAGCGGACGGTGAGAGGCCATGCTACAGATGAGATGTTCACACGCATTTCCGAAGGCACTTATGTCCTCTTTTAAAGTCATCTCCCAAAGTTTCGCACCAGTAGCCTCATTTGAACAGGCTGCTTAGGAGGTAGGACACGCATGCCATAAGTAGGGTGGGCCGCCAAAAACTCTTAATATTTGGGGGGGATTACAACACTTGGTCATCATTAGGAAGGAAACGGCACCACGGCGACAAGACGATAAAGGGCGACAATCCCAGATTGGCGACAAAAACAGTTCAGTTCACTCGATGAGGGCAAGCGGTTGCTGAAAGGCGGACATTGGAGCGGTGAACGGGTACTGAAGTTTCATCGATGATTTCATGCATGGAAGGTTTGGCAAGTTACCCCGGTTCCATCGGGCATAGCGTGCCTCAAGTTGAGGGCACTGGAGCGTTACTGCAAGGTCAAAGACGCGATGCGCGCAAGCAGCCACATCTCGCCGGACCTGCTGTGTTGTTAGATGGAGTAGAGTGACCGAAGCATCTCCGGTGTTCAGGTATGAGCTTTCTATTTGTCCTCCAAGTGCCATAAGCAGAATGAACGGGACCTCGTTGGCATTTCCAGGAAGAGGACAAATAGCAAAGTGGGGTCGGTGCGGTCCCCATTCGGGTTGCGCTAGCAATGTGAGCCGCAGGCCAGGCCATCGTCCAACCTCCCATTCGTGGCTGTCATTTCCACGCCAGTCAAATTTAGCGATTTCCACCAACGCGAGAGCAAAAAATGTGTGTAACGGTCCATCGCATCGATCTATACCTAGGCGCTGTTCAATATTCTCGGCCATAGCGAAACCTCTAGGGATCATTTTAAGCCCGTTCATCACGTTCCCCTACGATTTTTCGACAACGGACACTCATATCATGGCCGGTTTGGGATAAACCCGCGAAGGAAAATGCACGTATTTCCGGGTGGGGAGGCTGTCAAAACATGTTAGGCGGCAATCGCCGGTCGCGCGTTGTTATCGTCATCACCGGTGGCAATGGAAGGGGTCGGAATGGCTCTTGGAGAGGTGGTCGCTTCGACGAGGACCCAATGTCGCTTATTCTTTAATGGATACCATCGGCAGTCACATTTGATGCACATATATCGCAGGACCCAAATACCATTCGGCGTGCAAATTGCCTCATCGGGCAAGATTGTGCCGTTGCATTTGCGACATTGCAACGGAGTCTTTCTTGCGTTGTTCTTCCCCATCTGGGGACTCCTATATCATCCCTAGTCCATTGACTCACGAGACTCACGCAGTTTTTGGAGATTAGCACCGATGCGAACAATGTTAGATACCGTTACAGCAACGATCACTGCAGCAATAAGAACCATCAGGAACCATTCCATTTTTTGCATGGCGTTTCCCATTAAGTCAGGTTGCTGACGGCGAGGAATGGTTATGGCTTTCCGTCACAATATTCGTCACTCCAGTCTCGGTGTGTAAGGACGGCTCCACCATGGCGAAGATTTCTTTGCAGTAGTATGCAACGATTCTCGCTTCGCTTTCGGCAAGTGGTTGCTTCGTCGTAAGCGAGAAAAGATAATGTTCACAGGCATTAGAAAAATTATGAAATGGTGTAGCGTGATCCATGACACCTCCTTAATTTGGCAGTAAGCGTTGCTGCGCAATGTACGACTCTGCCTACAACGGGTCACCTAGCGGAGTCCCTAGATCTAAATTGCACGTATTGCTGCTTTCAAGATGTTGTGTGAGGCAACAATTCCTGATTATGTCTGGCAGTGGTTATGATCTTGCCACTGCCATTGCTGGCCTTGTGGTGGTGGTATGGGCGAGGAGAAGACAACTACTACATTCAACCATGGGCAATGCCATGTACATCAGCCTCATCCTCAATTGTGGCGATGCTCAAGGCGCTGAGGGTTGAACAACCAATTAGGCGAAAAGGAAGACGCTGAACATCAATAGCGCGGTGGCCGCCATCAGTAGGAAGTTTAGAATGATATTGCCGATGTAGTGAAGAGCAGTTGAGGGATATGTGACGCGATGTACCCAAGGTGTCATAGCATTATCCTCCGTATGAGGAATCTAGTCTGCCACCCTGTTGAATAGGTAGATATTGGCCTCTAGGGTTAAGGGTTAACGCATAGAGAGACTGGAATGATATGACGTTGGAAAACCTGGTGCGGCAGGCTGGATTCAGGGCTGTTGGAACTTCGGCTCACCCTTGTCTATACAACGAAAAATTACCTCTGCATTGTATGAGGAAACTTTGAGTTCGATCACATGGATCTCTTTGCCAGTTTTTGCGCAGAATTCATTGGCTTCAGAAAAAGCAATTCTTTGAGCTTCAGCAGAGCCACCACGAACTGGCGGTGCATTTGCCGAGATGGTATAGGCTTCTGGGCCGAGCGTTAAGACACCGCTTGAGGAAGTTCTGCAAGCCGAGATGCCAACTGTCAACACAACTGCGACACTGAGTGTAAGAACCCGTGGTAACAACATGGCAGATGAAAGGCTAGCTACTAGTTTGTGGTTGTTGCCATCTTCGCAAATGTCCAGAACACAATAGATAGGCGAGTATTCTAGGAGACCCCTAGGTAGGACGCAATACGTGTAACTTAGGCCGTGCAGTCGAGGGAGTCTGCACCGGCTACACGAATGCCTTTAAGGCGTCAGCTTCCGTGGTATGGTGATCGAGAAGGTGGCTAAACCCGGTGACATCCATCACCTCTTTCACCATAGGGTTTGCCTGACAGATCTTGAGGGTGCCGCCGTGGCTCTTGAGGAGTTTTGCCGCCACATGGATTGCGCGCAGACCTGCGCTACTGAGATAAACAAGGCCAGTAAGGTTCAACAGGACCTTACGGTCTCCGGCCTGGGCGATCCTGTTCAGTTCCGTGGAGGCGGGGCCACACGTCTGCGATTCCAGCCGGCCAATTAGGTCCGCGACCACCACATCTTTCACTTGTCGTGTGTTGATCTCCATGTCCGTCTAGCCTCCTTGGGCAGTGGTATCATGCTCAGCCGGGCGTTCGACGGGGAGCATCGGTCAATTTGCTTGCCGGTGTCAAGACATTGCGGCTGTGCTTCCGGCGAAGGACGATTTTTGCCTACAAAGCGTGTGCAAGCTCCCTAGTTCGCATTGCTAGAAGAGGTGGACGTAAACGTCAGGGGCGCACAGAGGAGTGAAAAGCTAACCGATGTTAACCGACTGTTTCTCCAGGTACTTTGCCGTCGATGATGCGTTGACCATAGGCAATGCCATGTACATCCGCCTCAACCTCAGTGTCATAGAATCCAGTGGTGTCGAAGGTTCGCATTGTCGCAACACCATTCGCTTCCCAGAAAATGGTGATGTGCATCTGCCATTTCCCTGACACGAAAACCCGTATAGGTAATGACTTGATGCAGTAAGTCTTGTAATGAATTTTCGTGGACACAAGAGGGAGTGTAGGTGCTCAAACACCTACACACAACCCTCCAAATGAACTGCGGGAATATACGCACCAGTGCTGCGTGGTCTATGAGAAGGGTTGTCCTGAGGAGGAAAGATGGTAGCGGAAATTGAGGTGCTGATTTCGATTCTGCTACCGCCACTGTTTGTAGCCTGGTGGTGGTTGAACCGGCCTTGGGGCTGAATAGTTACTCCAAATATCTCCCAAATATCATTCGCAGCTGCTCGCGCCGCTCTTTAAGCGTATCAAGAATCATCAACTTGTCTTGTCCCTGTTCTGGTTGCATGGAAATCGTCTTGTACATGGCCAATTCTTTCGGCGCTGCTATGAGCAGCAGATCCCTTACATCTCGATCCCAGATAATAACTCTTGCTGTCCACTCGTGAAGGGGACTGTCATTAACTTCTGCATCGGCAGTTAAATCCTCGCCCTTCTCTAGGAGATTCTCGAAGAGATGAAAATGTTTAGGTCTTCTCCTGTGAAATAATCTATGAACATCTGGGATGAAAAATACGAGGCCAAGCGCAATAAAAATCCATCCAATTGTGGCATTTATTAGGGCGCCAAAAGCGCCACCCAGCAACATCATTCCGAATCCCCACCTCGATTGTTTTTGCATCGCAGTGTCCCGCGCTGTGGCTGTGGTGGAGAGAGAGATAGCCAGCATTCATAGGAGAGATAGCATTAGATGCGCTCGGTCACATCCTCTCTACTTTGAGAAAAAAGGCAGAAACCCAGACCATCACAATCCCAAAAACGCGATTAATGATCGCAATATCGTGTGTCGCACCAGGATTAAACAGATGGGCACAAATAATGAGTGATGTGCATAGAACACCGTGACCAATCGTCAAATGCTTGAGGTAGGACCAGCGGGTAAGCCCAAGTGGGACCAGATATAAGGTCCAGACGGCGATCTCTGAAGGTATGATGAGGTCTAGAACAAATACAATCCCAGTTAGGATAAAGACGACAGCGACGACCGCCTGATCATTTTCTCTCGTCTGCTCTCGGACCACAGACGTACCAGAGTAGTGATTGCTTTGATCGACGCTAACTATAAAGCCAGTTGTCGAATTGCACGATCCATGCGTCGGTAACTAGTGTAGGCATAGGCGACGAAGCCAAGGACAACAGCACAGAAACTCGCTGAAAAAAGTGAAGGCATTAAACCCCTCCTTGTGGTTGCAGTCGTGGGGGAGTATGTCTGAAGTAGGACAAAATAACAGGGGCTAAACAGCCTTAGATAACTTACTTATTGCACGTATTCTGGTGGTGCAATCGGCGCTGCGGTTGATTCCTGGCAGCTCAAGAATACCCAGAAGGAAGGGCGGGCGGATTTCTTCATTCTCCCACCGCGGATGTGCTTCTGCCTGGCGAATAGCAAGTTGCCTAGAGCATGCAGTTTGGGGAGCGGAAAGATTGGGCGGCGATTTCAACCGTTAACGGCAGTTTTTAGACTTTTCACGGCTTCTAAGATTGCAGGATGGAGGCGATGCGTCAGATCTGCCTTGCTAATTACCGCGCTTGCCCCAGCAGAGAGCATGGCCATGTCAGAATCGTTTGGTTCGTTGGCGGTCAGACCAATGATGACAGTCAAGGGGCTTTGCAGCTTGATCAGTCTCGTCGTTTCAATGCCGCTCATCCTCGGCAAGTGGACATCGACAAGAGCAACGGCAGGCTGTAATTGGATTGCTAAGCTGACGGCATCTTCACCATATCCGGCCTCTCCCGCGAGAAAGAGGTCAGGGTATCTCTCTACTACCTGACGCAGTAGTTCGCGCATGACAGGATGATCATCAACGATGAGAACATCGATCATGCGAGAACATTGAGTCAGTTGGTGGGAGCGTTCAATCCTACGTAAGGAGGATAAATACGTCGTTCGGCCCTAGTGACTACCCTGAATGGCTATAGCCCATCTTAGTAATCACTCAACCGCTCAAATCCGGTTTTTCCGAAACAGAGTTTGCGCGGACTACGATGTGCATCTTTTGAGATGGGCAGGTGTCTGGTCTGCGGCCATCGATGCGGCGAGCCGGTGCTCGATCAGCATCACCGCATGACGCAGGCACCCGCACCGATCCCCGATGCGATCCTGCCAGGATTTGACCCCAGCAAGCGTTTGTGTGTACGAGTTCAACTAGCGGAAAGACGGTCAACTGAGTCTGAAGTGGAGGAATTTTGGGAAGGATCAAACGACGAGAAATTAGTTTTTGTAGGGTCGATCTTCGCTCCACAGTGAGAGCAAACCAAGTTCCCTGTTAGGTATCCGTTCGCGGTCTCCTCTAACCAGAAATAGCAGCGATGTTGTGCTTCCGTGCTAGCCATGTGATCACCTAGACCTACCAGCAATGGGCTAAAATTATCACTAGTCTGCCATGCTGTAAATCAGCGGGAGCCTACAACGCTGTAGCCATGCATGGTATGACCGACGACATGCTTCTAATCTCTTGTAGGTGAAAAAGTACAACATACCTCATTGATAGTGACCGTCGAACGCGAAGATACTTCTCAGAAATTTAACACGACGGCGCGTATCTCGAGGCGAGCGGGTAACTGTTGAAGCAGGTCGGCCCGGGCGCGGAAAGTTTTGTGATGCAGTCGCGCGCCCGCGCCGTCGCCACAGAACTGAGCCGCGCGTTGTTAGTAGGAACTGGCGCCAGCGGCCAGATTCTCGGCGTCGCGAACACACCGGGCGTCGGCACAGTCCCAGGCGGCTCACCAGATCCACGTCGTTGGGCCAGATTTCCTTGTAATCCTCTGTACGGACCTTGGTGGCACTAGGTCAGGTCCTCCCTGTGCGATCCCCGCGCGGGAAATCACTCATAGCGTCTGTTCATGTTCAGCATATGCTGGAGATAATTGAGTTCAGCCTATGCTGGAAAATAATATGCCGAACACTGACGCGAGACCCTCCGAAAAAAAAGGTCCTATGCAGGACGGCGTCCTAAGCACTGAGATGGCGATCGAGCTGCCGTCCCTCAGGCTGCTCAGTCTCAGCTATGACCCAGGTCAGCACGATGAATGGAGTTTGCCCGTTGCAACCGTCGCATCCGCATTTTCGTGTCATGAATAGAAGCCATACTCTCCCGGGTAGCATGGATCGCATTGTGCCGACCGTCATCACCAACACGACGCCTTAAACTAACGGGTTGCTTGATGACCCCGAATGTTCCAATTCTTGAAATTTGCTGTATGTGTCAGAACGTTCGGGACGACCGTGCCTGGGAGCGCTGGATCACACAACAGATCTATCGAGAGGAAATGGGTATTGATCCAACCGATTGCCCTCGAACGCATACCTATTGCCCTTCGTGTTACAGACACGTCCTCAATGCGATAAAAGCAGCCTGATCGGTAGCGCCAGGCTACTTCCGTCATCAGGCTGGCAGTTCCATCGATCCAGCAAATTCAGCGAAAACGTGATCATGGCTCACACCAAGAGGCTGAATACGGCGAGCGGTCGGAATCCAGAGGTTCACCTGTGCTCTAGGAGATGGCGCGAGGTGTGTTTGCTGTACCTGTACGTTTTTCTTCTGGCTCGCAGATACGCAAAGCAATAGGGGGAATGGGGAGACAGACTTTTCTCTATGGGCGACAGCAGTCAGACGCATGAGGGAACGCCACTCATGCGACAGCGAGCCTGCTATGTGGTGGGCTTCCAGTAAGGTAAAGGCAGATACAGGGGTGTACGAAAAGCACGAACGGGATTATGCAGCCTGAGGAAGAGCCTGAGGAAGCGTAACGGTATACTCGCCGGCTTTTTTGGACAGCAAACGCAGTTCGCCGCTTCGACTAAGCTGGTCTACTTCGAGGAACACGTCTGTCCAACTGTAGGAAGTACATTCTAGTATTAGCTTATCTAGATCACACATCTTGTTCTTCCGCACAATGCGAAAGATTCGTTTGCGGAGATCATTGTCATCTGAGAGCGCTCTCCGAGCCATGATGCCCTCGTTGTCGAGAGGCTACTCTCCTCCTCCAATAGGAAACACTGGTAGACAACCTAGTGGCGGTGTTGGGAATACCTGCCATACGACATGTAGTACGGAATGATTGGTATTCCTACTAGAATGGCGATGGTCAGTCAGGTAAAGGCTGACACATGGCATCGGGATAAGAGGAAAGGTCGTCTTTGAGGGCTAGCCCGCTTTCAATCCAGGCACCTTCTCATCAATAATGCGCTGGCCATACGCAACACCGTGTATGTCCGCCTCTTCCTCAGTATCGTAGACCGTCGGACCTGAGAAGGGTTGCATATTCAAAATCCCATTCGCCTTCCAGCAGATCGCAATTCGTAACTTCCATTGCCCTGACGCAGCAAGCGGCTCAGGAGTTGACTTAATCACATACCCTTTATAGTGAGCCTGTCTTGCCACTGGCTGACTGTAGGGTGTTGGCGCGTTCTTCACAATCCTCCGAAGGAATTGCGGGAATATACCTGCGGCCTCATCGCCTCATTGATCCGAGGAGTCAGCCCGATGGACAACTGCCCAGTCAGATAAAGGCACATACATTTCTGTAGAAAAGGAGGAAGAGCATAAGACGCATGTCAATTAGTCCAATATGACGTGACTAAGTAACGTTCCAGTCATATCCTTGTGGAGACATGGCAAGTTATAAACAAGCCGAGCCAAGGAGGTCTAACGGTATTCCTGCACTTGACGATCTTGAGCCTGGCAAGCCCTGTGGTGCTGTCCTTCCTATGTCTGATCGTGCTCGCAATCAGTTACGAGAAAGCATCGAGGTAATTGAGTACCTGCTGAATAGAGAACATGTCGTCTGGACATAGAATGAGCCTGCTTTAAGACTCTGGTTTTCAACCTTCCATACAGGATTCTATTTCCACATCTGGGGAGGGCAACGATGAGGAAACGGCGCATCATCGTGAAACAGCAAACTAGAGGAACCGTCGATGAGTGGGAAAGAGGATGGGCGGTAACAATGACAAGAATAGAGGCTGCTCCAACGGTGGTGAAAGAGCAGCCTATCTTCCACGATTGTCTGACTGTCCTAAATGGGGCCTTTGCAGATGGGAATCACCTGCGATTTGAGTTAGGGCTTAATGCGCTAATGGACTTCTGCACTGACATGGTTAGTGAGGGCAGCTGCGATCAGTGGTGGAACTAGACTCCGCTTCGCGCTCAAACAACTGATCGGTTTATTCCCTTCATCGCCATGACACGTTCTCATCAAAACGAATGGCAACCTAGTAGTCAATAGGGCTAGGCTTTGGCCAAGAAAGGTTTAGATGGCAACCTTGCGGTTTGAAAAATATGAGGACACCTCAAACCAGTCTCAGCATCTGGTCGCTATTATCGGTATATCACTGGTGCTTTGTTTGTTGTGGTTGCTCCTTACCTCTGTCCTATAGTCTCTCGTCCTTTGCGCGATGCCTTACTTAATACGCCAAAGGTGCCAAGCCTCTGATGATGATCCGTTCACCCTGTTTATGTGTAGACCTAAGAAGTTCGAGTATACGTTCAAGCAGGTCGGCTGGTGAATGCTTAGTGCGATGTCAGCTTTTGTCATTCCGTTGCTCATCGTCACATCAATTAAGCCCCTTGTTATGGGAAAGCCGCTTCGAGCCGGCCACTCTCGCACCTCTCCGTTGCACATAAGGTAGTCTCCGACGTAACTCAAGTAAATTGTCAGATAACCCTAGCTACTTGCAGATGGGTATTGTTTGCAGCCGGTGGCAGGGAGATGATCGAATGGGGATCACAGATCAGAGCGCCATGATGGCCTTAGAACGGAATCAAAAACTGGTCTCGGTCGGGTTCCGCTGGTGCAGGAACGGCATTGAACAGTTCCGTCGCGCATTCACGAATTAGATTTGCCTCGTGAGGCGAGAGCGTCTCTCCTTGAAGAAAAGCAGTTTGAAACTTCTCTGTCAGGAAGATTAACCGAATTACATCACGCCTAATGTTCATCAGAGCCCTCGCTTCGACGGCTGAAGATCAGCCAACGGTGAGGCCCAATGGTAGCACGTTCAAGGGGCTGAGCAGAAAACTCTTACGTAGGGGAAGCCGGTTATTAAAGGTCGCTAACAGGTCGACAGCATAACGTGGATGCCGACGTCTGAGGATCGATGGATGTTAAACCCCTGTGTCAGAAACTACTTCCAACCCGGCTGGCGGCATGCTGTCCAAGTGTCATCGGCGCCCCTTTGCGGGTTAGGCTGGGCGCAGAAAATCGCTAGGCACAGAATTTTTCCATCGGAATTTTGTTTGCATCAAGGACGGCTAGGAAAAAGGTGCAGAGAGCTTCTGCCCTCT
>Ga0081455_10007192_pt1 | contig 11761 bp, 8 predicted proteins | sample TabmetS3T2R1_FD_70207 | JGI IMG/M metagenome (GOLD analysis project Ga0081455, IMG submission 70207) | Tabebuia heterophylla rhizosphere microbial communities from the University of Puerto Rico - S3T2R1 | ecosystem: Host-associated > Plants > Roots > Rhizosphere ...
CGTCGAAGATCTCGTACATCAGCGGCTGGGTCATCGACGGGTCGTCGCCCTCGTTGTGCCCGCGGCGGCGGTAGCACAGCATGTCGATGACGACGTCCTTCTTGAACACCTGCCGGTATTCCATGGCCAGCCGCGCCACCCGTACGCACGCCTCGGGGTCGTCGCCGTTCACGTGGAAGATCGGCGCCTGGATCATCCGGGCCACGTCGGTGCAGTAGAGGCTGGAGCGGGCCGACTTCGGGCTGGTGGTGAAGCCGACCTGGTTGTTGACGATCAGGTGGACCGTGCCGCCGGTGCGGTAGCCGCGCAGCTGGGACAGGTTCAGCGTCTCGGCGACCACGCCCTGGCCGGCGAACGCGGCGTCGCCGTGGATCAGGACCGGCAGCACGGTGAAGCCTTCCTCGCCCTTGTCGAGGATGTCCTGCTTGGCCCGGACCATGCCCTCCACGACCGGGTCGACGGTCTCCAGGTGGCTCGGGTTGGCGGTCAGCGAGACGTCGATGGTGGCGCCGGTGAGCCGGTCGGTGAAGGTGCCGGAGGTACCGAGGTGGTACTTCACGTCACCGGACCCGCCGACCGTGGCCGGGTCGATGTTGCCCTCGAACTCGCGGAAGACCCGGCCGTACTGCTTGCCGGCGATGTTGGTGAGGACGTTCAGCCGGCCGCGGTGCGCCATGCCGATGCACACCTCGTCCAGCTGCTCGGCGGCGGCGCTGCGCATGACCGCGTCCAGCAGCGGGATCAGGCTCTCCCCGCCCTCCAGGCTGAACCGCCGCTGCCCGACGTACTTGGTCTGCAGGAAGGTCTCGAACGCCTCGGCCACGTTCAGCCGGCCCAGGACGTGCTTCTGCTCCTCCCGGTCCAGGTGGAAGTGCTGGCCCTCCACCCGGTCCTGCAGCCAGGCGCGCTCCTCCGGGTCGGTGATGTGCATGTACTCCATGCCGACGCGGCGGCAGTACGCATCGCGCAGCACGCCGAGGATCTCGCGCAGCTTCAGCACCCGCTTGCCGGCGAAGCCGCCGACGCTGAACTCCCGGTCCAGGTCCCACAGGGTGAGGCCGTGCTTGGTGATGTCCAGGTCGTCGTGCCGGCGCAGCTCGAACTCGAGCGGGTCGGTGTCGGCCATCAGGTGGCCGTTGGTCCGGTAGGCGTTGATCAGCTCGATCACGCGCGCCGACTTGTCGATCTGCCCCTCGTGGCTGAACCGCTGGTCGGGCATCCACCGGACCGGCTCGTACGGCACCCGCAGGGCCTGGAAGACCTCGTCGTAGAAGCCGTCGCCGCCGAGCAGCAACTCGTGGATGCGCTTGAGGAACTCGCCGCTCTGCGCGCCCTGGATGATCCGGTGGTCGTAGGTCGAGGTCAGCGTCATGATCTTGCTGACGCCCAGGTCGGCCAGGGTCTCCTCGCTCATCCCCTGGAACTCGGCCGGATACTCCATCGCGCCGACGCCGATGATCGTGCCCTGGCCGGCCATCAGCCGCGGCATCGAGTGGTTGGTCCCGATGGTGCCCGGGTTGGTCAGGCTGATGCTCACCCCGGCGAAGTCGTCCGCGGTCAGCTTGCCCTGCCGCGCCCGCCGGATGATGTCCTCGTACGCCGACCAGAACTCGCGGAAGTCCATGGTCTCGGCGCCCCGGATCGCGGGGACCACCAGGGACCTGCTGCCGTCGCTCTTGACCAGGTCGATGGCCAGCCCCAGGTTGACGTGCTCGGGCACGATCAGCGTGGGCTTGCCGTCCACCTCGGTGTAGGCGTTGTTCATCTCCGGGAAGTCGGCCAGCGCCTTGACCAGCGCGTACCCGATGAAGTGGGTGAAGCTGGCCTTGCCGCCGCGGGCCCGGCGCAGGTGGTTGTTGATGACGATCCGGTTGTCGGACAGCAGCTTGGCCGGCACCGCGCGGACGCTGGTCGCGGTCGGCACGCCCAGCGAGGTCTCCATGTTGGTGACCACGCGCGCGGCCGCGCCCTTCAGCGCGTTGGTGGCCGCGCCGGCCGGCACCGGGATGGCGGTCCGCTGCGCCGGCTTGCTGGCGGCCTTGGCCGCCGGCTGCGCGGCCGGTTGGGCGGCGGCGGGCTCGGGCGTCGCGGGCTCGGCCGTCGCGGCCGGGGCGTCGATGCTGGCCACCGCGCTGCTGCCCGGCTCGGGGCGGTAATCGGCGAAGAAGTCATGCCACGCGGCGTCCACGCTGGACGGGTCGGAGAGGTACTGCTGGTACATCTCCTCCACGAGCCACTCGTTGGGTCCGAAGTCAGACATGTTCTTGGACTGCGTGGACACGGCTCGGTGTCGCCTCTTCCTCAACACGTGAATGAGTGGGTGGTCTCGACCACTCAGGCTACGCGGGTAACCGGTGGGATCAACACACTGGGCGACCGATGCCGATTCGGCCGCCCCGATGCACTCTGTCACATTTTGCCGAGGTAGTAACCGCCGGCCCCCGCTTATCCGGGAGCCGGCGGCTACTAGTTACCAATCAGTGACGCACTGCCCTCAGGTCACGTCCCTGCGGGTGGCCAGGTAACGCCCGGCCAGCGCAAACGCCAGCCCGTACGCCGCGAGCAGCAGCCCGCCCTGCCACGGATCGAGCAGGTCGTACCGGCTGTTCGGCGCGCTCTGGGTCAGTGCCTGCATGGCGCCGCCAGGGAACCACGTGAAGTAATCGCGCACACCCGGAATGTTGGAGAACAACGGCTCCAGTACGAACAGGTAGATCAACGTGCCGACCACCGCGGCGATCTGGTTGCGGACCAGCGCGCCGACGCCGACCCCGAGCAGTGCGTACACACCGGCGACCGCGATTGCGGCCAGCACCACTCCCGGTACGCCCTGGCCGCCGATGTGCACACCGTCCTTGCTGGACAGCCACGGCACCGCGATCGCGAAGACCAGGACGGTGCAGCAGATGCCGTAGCCGAGACCGGCGACGAAGTACGTGATCAGCTTGGCCACCACGACCCGGCCGCGCCGCGGGCTGGCCAGGAAGGTCGGCGTGACGGTCTGGTGCCGGTACTCCCCCGTCATGCCGATGGCACCCAGCACGAGCGCGAAGACGCCGCCCGCCGCGATGCCGGAGAACAGGTTGTGGATCCCGGCCGTGGTGGACAGCCGCGGCTGGGTGCTCCCCTCGATCCCGTCGGTGGCGATGGTGATGATCGTGACGAAGGCGCTGAACGCCAGCGCCCCCAGCAGCAGCCACAACCACAGCTTGGTCGTGGTCAGCTTGCGGACCTCGGAGCGGACCTGAGCAATCATTGGGCCGCTCCCATCGACTCGGTCCCGCCGTTGTCGGAGGTGAGCGCCAGGAACAGCTCCTCCAGGTCGCTGCGCTGCGGGGTCAGCTCGTGCAGCTCGACACCGGCCTCGTACGCGGTGTGGCCGATCTCGGCGGCGCTGAGCCCGCCGACCCGCAGGGTGTCGGCGCCGCTCGCCGTCACGGTGCCGACCCCGTCCAGGGCGGTGGCCAGCTTGTCCGCGTGCGGGCTGCGGACCAGGACGGTCTGGCCCTGCTCGTCGGACAGCTCGCTGAGCGTGCCCTGCCGGACCAGCTTGCCGCGGCTGATGATGACCACCCGGTCGACGGTCTGCTCGACCTCGCTCAGCACGTGGCTGGAGACCAGGATCGTGCGCCCCTCGTCCTCGGCCATGTGCCGCAGGAACGCGCGCAACCAGGCGATGCCCTCCGGGTCCAGGCCGTTGGCCGGCTCGTCCAGCACCAGCACCTTGGGATCGCCCAGCAGCGCCGCCGCCAGGCCCAGCCGCTGCCGCATGCCCAGGGAGTAACCCTTGACCTTGCGGCCGGCGGCGGTGGCCAACCCCACCTGGTCCAGCACCTGGTCCACCCGCGCGTCCGCGATGCCGCCGGCCGCGGCGTACACCCGCAGGTGGTTGCGGCCGGTACGGGCCGGGTGGAAGCTGCTCGCCTCCAGCAGGGCGCCGACCTCCCGACTCGGCGCGCCCAGCCCGGCGTACGTCCGGCCGCCGATCGTCGCGGTGCCGGCACTCGGCGTGACCAGCCCGAGTAAGCACCGCAGCGTGGTCGTCTTGCCGGCACCGTTCGGCCCGAGAAACCCGGTAACCGAACCTGGTTCAACTGTGAAGCTCAGGTCGTCGACGGCCCGCACGCCGCCGCCGAAGACTTTGCTGAGACCGGATACCCGGATCCGGCCCGGCTCGTCGGACACCCCTCACGCCTCCCCGCACTAGGCAAACTGCTCGTCAGGACATCAAACTCCCTGACCCGGGGTGAGGTTCCAGTTGTTTTCAGCGCGTACGAACCTCCAGGTCGGCCAGGATGCGGTTGGCCGCGTTGTGGCCGGCGGCGCCGATCACCGAGCCCGCGGGGAAGCAGCCGGCCGCGCCCGCGTACACGCCGGGAACCCCGCTGTAGTAGGGCATCCGGTCGGTGAACGAGAAGGAGTTGTTGACGTGGAAAATGTTGCCGCCGGTGATGCCGAAGTGGTCGGCGATGTCCGGCGGCGCGAGCGCGTGCACGTCCACCAGCATCTCCCGGGTGCCCGGCGCGTACCGCTCCACCAGGCTCAGTAACTGCTCGACGTACGCCTCCTTGTCGCGCGCCCAGGAGGAGCCGGCGATCTCGTGCGGTACGCCCTGGACGAACAGCGCGCTGGAGTGGTTGCCCTCGGTGTCGCGCAGCGTGCTGTCCACAGTGGAGTGCAGGTACCACTCCAGCGGCGGCGCGGCGGGCAACTGGCCGGCCGCGGCGAGGTCGAAGGCGGTGCGCAGCGCGGCGAGCACGTCGTCGTCGGGCGGGAGCAGGTGGACGGTCGTGCCGTGCTGGCCGCGGTCCTCGGGCAGCGCGGCGAAGCGCGGCAGCCCGGACAGCGCCAGGTTCACCTTCATGGTCTGCCCGCCGGACACCGCCGCCCAACCGTCCACTCTGGACCGCAGGTCGGCCGGGGTGCGCTCGCCCAGCAGGCCGGGTAACCGGAACACGTCGGTCGCCACCAGCACCGCCGCCGCGGCGTACGACCGGCCGTCCACAGTGGACACTCCGGACACGCTGCCGCCGGTGACGTCGATCCCGGCGACCTCGGTGTCCAGCTCGATGGTCGCGCCGGCCTTCACCGCGGCCTCGGCGAGCGTCCGGGTCACCGTGCCCATCCCGCCGCGGACCACCATCCAGGTGCCCTCCGAGCCGGGCAGCCGGCACATGTTGTGCACCAGCAGGTTGTGCCCCGACCCGGGCAGCCACGGCGAACCGGTCAGCCCCGGCATGCCGTCGGTCACCGCGTACATCGCGGTCAGCAGGTCCGAGTCGAACTCGAACCGGTTCAGGTAGTCGATGGCCGAGCCGCGGACCATGTCGACGAAGGTCTGCCGCAGCATCGGCCGCACGTACCGGTCGGCGGTCTCCTCCACCGGCAGCGGTTCGGCCAGCCAGGCGGGCGCGAGGTCGTCGCGCAGCCCGGCCAGCTCGGCGGCCAGCGCCTCGTCGGCGCGTGCGTCGTTGGCGGTGAAGAACCGCTCGAACTGGTCCCGGTTGGCGACCGGGTCCCGGCCGAGCAGCAGGTAGCGGCCGTCCAGCGTGGGCACGAAGTAGTGCGGGTCGCGGCGTACCAGCGGCAGGTCGATGTCCAGCAGCGGGAGGAGCTCCGGCGGCATCAGACCCAGCAGGTACGCCCCGGTCGAGGCCGCCAGCTCCGGCGCGCGCTCGAACGGGTACTCCGTGCGGCACGCCCCGCCGACCACGCCGGCCCGCTCCAGGACCGTGACCCCGAGCCCTGCCCGCGCCAGCAGCGTCGCCGCCACCAGCCCGTTGTGCCCGGCTCCCACCACCACGACATCGGTCATGGCTCCCATCCTGCCGGTTTGTGCGGCAGGCCGCCGTCGTCGAGCCGGTGATCGACGCCGAGTTGTGCCCGGAAAACGCAGGGTAAATCGGCGTTGATCACGCGGCTGGCGGGGTAGAAGGGGGCGGGCTAGTGAACCAGGTCGCCCAGTTCGCGGGCGTACTGCTCGGTGGTGATGCCGAAGACGAGCGATCCGGGTTCGGCGCGGGGGTCCAGGCCGCAGTCGGCGGTGAGGGCGCGGCGGGCCAGCGTGCGGTGCGTACGCGCCTCGTACACGGTGACGTCGTACCGGGGCGCGGGGAAGCCGTCGGGGCAGGTGGGGCCCTGGTTCAGGTTGTCGCGGCGGGCGCAGGCGACGAGTTGCACCTCGCCGACCGCGGGCTGGCGGTCGGTCGGCAACGTGGTGGCCAGCCGGCGGGACAGCGGGGTGAAGGTCTCGTCGATGACCGCCATCGGGTGCGGGCCGGTCGCGCCGGAGTACGGGGCGGCGCGGGTGAAGGCGACGCCGGGCGAGCCGCACACCACCGAGAAGCCGGACAGGCCGGCGGGCAGCTGTGCGCGGTGCTCGGGGCGGAACCGCGGTACGACCAGGAACCAGGCGAACAGGCCGGCGGCCACCAGCAGCGCCACCCCGGCGGCGGCCCGACCGGCGACCGGGACCGGCTCCGCGCGCCGGTTCGCGACCGAGCGCAGCAGCGCGCCGCCCCCGTCGAAGTGGGCGAAGTGGACCGGCGCCGGGTCGACCACCAGCACGTACCCGAACCTGCCCCCGGCCGGCAGCCGGTGGAAGGCCCGGACCGCCTCCCACGGGTACCCGGTGGCGGTGTCGCCCCGTACGACCAGCCCGCCGTCGGCAACCACGACCAGCCGCCGGCCGGCCGCGCCGGGCACCGGCGCGTACCGGATCCAGGCCAGCGAGCCGGCGGCGGTGACCACGGCCAACGGCAGGACGAGCAGGAAGCCCCAGCGGCCGCCCAGGATCAGCACCAGGAAGATCGCGGCCACGCCGATCAACCCGATGGTGAGCGCCGGCCAGCCGGCGAGCGGCCCGCGCTCGCGGAAGGACCGGCGCGGCTCGCCGAACTCGGTGGGCACGAGCGCCCCGGTCAGCGGGTTGCGTACGGGAAACTGCACCGGCCACCCCCTCGACAGCTCAGAACAGACGCGGCTGCTGCGCCTTCGGTTTCCGCGGCGCCCGGTCGTTCAAGGGGGCCAGCAGGGCCTGGTCGATCGCGGCCAGGAAGGGCGAGGGGCGGCCGGTACGCTCGGCGCCCTGGCGTACCCGCTTCGCGGCGTGCGAGAGGTAGAGGCGGGACTGGGCCCGGGTGATGCCCACGAACAGCAGCCGGCGCTCCTCGGCGTCGTCGGCGCGGGCCGCCTCGCCGGGGTGGCGCAGCGGCAGCAGGCCGTCCTCCAGGCCGACGCAGAACACCACCGGGAACTCCAGGCCCTTGGCCGCGTGCAGGGTGAGCAGCGAGACCTTGTCGGCGCGCGGGTCGAGGGCGTCCACCTCGATGTCCAGCTCCAGCTCGGCGAAGAACCGGGCCGCGTCGCCGCCGCACCGGCCGGCCACGCTCACCAGCAGGTCGGCGGCCTGGTGCAGCTCGGCCGCGTGCTCGCCGGCCTGCTCCGGGCCGAACCCGCGCGGGATGCGGTCGGCCAGCTCGCGGGCCACCCGGCGGACCCGGTCGCCCAGCGTCCCGGCGCCGCCGCTGCCGGCGAACCGCAGCTCCCGGACCACGGCCTGTACGCCGGGCCGGTCGGCCAGCCGGTCGTGCGAGCGCTGCTGGAACGGCACGCCGGAGCGGGTGAACGCCTCCACCACCGCGCGCGCCTGCGCCGAGGTCCGGTACAGCACGGCGATGTCGGCGAAGGACAGCCCGCCACGGTCGGTCAGCTCGCGGGCGTCCACCCGGTCGGTATCCAGCGAGTGGAACGACGACCCGCCCAGCAGCTGGTCGATCGTACGGGCCACGAAGCCGGCCTCGTCCCGCTCGTCGGCCGCCGCGTACAACCCGACCGGGGCGGGCACGCCGCGCCGGACCGGGACCAGCGCGCGGTCCGGGACCAGCGTGCTGGGCGCGATGGCCTGGACGGCGGCGCGCACGATCGTGCCGGTGGAGCGGTAGTTGCGGTCCAGCCGTACCGTCCGCGCGCCCGGGTAGTCGGCGGCGAAGCGCAGGAAGAAGCTCACGTCGGCGCCGCGGAAGGAGTAGATCGCCTGGTCCGGGTCGCCGATCGCCATCAGGTTGCCGGCCGGCGGGACCAGCAGGCGCAGCAGCCGGTACTGCGTCTCGTCCACGTCCTGGTACTCATCCACGCTCACCTGCGTCCACCGCGCGCGGTAGTGCTGCGCCAGCGCGGGATCGGCCTCCAGCAGGGCCAGCGGCAGGGTGAGCAGGTCGTCGAAGTCGACCAGGTCCCAGGCGCGCATCGTCTTGGCGTACCCGTCGGCGACCTCGGCCAGCTCGTCCGGGATCGCGCCCAGCCGCCGCGCCCGGGACAGCTGGGCCAGGGTCCGGTCGGCGCCCCGGGCGTTGCCGGTGACCGACTGGAGTACGGCCAGCCGGTCGGCCTCGTCGGCCACCCGGAACGCCGCGGTCAGCCCCACCCGGGCGTACTGCTCGCGCAGGATCCGCGAGCCGAGGCCGTGGAAGGTGGTCACCGTGATCGCGGGCGCGTGCTCCGGGGTGAGGACGGCCAGCCGCTCGGCCAGCTCGGCGGCGGCGCGGCGGGTGAAGGTGATGGCCAGGCACTGCGCGGCCGGTACGCCGTGGTCGGCGATCAGGTGCGCGAGGCGGTGGGTCAGGGTGCGGGTCTTGCCGGTGCCCGGCCCGGCGACCACCAGCAGCGGGCCGGAGGTGACCGCCGCCGCGGCGCGCTGCTCCTCGTCCAGCCGGTCCAGCAGGCCCGTCCCCACCGGCAGCACCAGCGGCTGCGGCACCTCCGGCTCCGGCTGCACCGGCAGCGCCAGCGGCGTCGGCTCCGGCGCGGCCTGCGGCGCCTCGGGCTCCAGGTCGAACAGCGCCTGCACCCCGGCCGGGCGCCGCAGCTCCGCCGGGTCGAACAGCCGGATCACGCCGTACTCGCCGTCGTACCCGGGGTCGCGGATCACCTCGCCGCGGCGCAGCCGGCCGATCGCCTCGCCGAGCAGCGGCGTGCCCGCCCGCGCGATGTCGGCCACCGGCACCTCGGTGAGGATCGACAGCTCCGGGCCGAGCCGGGCCACCAGCGTGCTGACCTGCGCGTCCACGGCCTTCGACTTCGGCCCGACACCCAGCACCTCGCCGACGATCTCGGGCAGCTGCACCAGGTTCCGGTACGCCTGCGGGCGCGGCGGTGCGACCCCGGGCTCCCGGTCGGCCAGCTCGCGTACGCGCGAGAGCACGCCGACCGTCAGCGGCTTGCCGCACCGCGGGCACCGGCCGCCCCACTCGATGGTCTGCTCCGGGTCGCAGCGCAGGTCGCACTTGCGGTGCCCGTCGGCGTGGTACTTGCCCTCCTCCGGGTAGAACTCGATCGTCCCGATGCCGGTCCCGGCCCGCAGCGCCTCGCGTACCGAGAAGTAGTCCAGCTCGCTGGTGACCGTGGTCGCCTCGCGGGCCAGCGCGGGCGGGGAGTGCGCGTCGGAATTGCTCACCAGCGTGTACCGGTCCAGCCCGCTGACCTGCCAGTTCATCGGCGGGTCGGAGGACAGGCCGGTCTCGATCGCGAAGATGTGGTCGGCCAGGTCGGCGTAGCAGTCGGCGACCGAGTCGAACCCGGACTTCGAGCCGAGCGCGGCGAACCAGGGCGTCCAGACGTGCGCCGGCACCAGGTAGCCGCCCTCGCCCGAGTCGAGCAGCGTCTCCAGCAGGTCGCGGGAGTCCAGCCCGAGGATCGGCCGGCCGTCCGAGCCGATGTTGCCGATCTTGCCGAGCCGGGCGTTGAACCGGGCCACCGCGTCCAGGTCGGGCAGGTAGATCAGGTGGTGGACCTTGCGGGTGCGCTCGTCCCGCTTGTAGATCGTGGAGATCTCCACGCTCAGCATGAACCGGACCGGGCCGTGCACCGAGCCGGGCAGCCGGTCCTGGATCGCCTTGTCCACCTCGGGGCGCAACCGGTAGAGCCCGGGCTCGGCCGGCACCAGCATGTCGCGCAGGTGCTGATACCACGCCGGGTGGGTGAAGTCGCCGGTGCCGAGCAGCGTCACGCCCTTGCGGCGGGCCCACCAGGCCAGGTGTTCGAGATCGCAATCGCGCGAGCAGGCCCGCGAGTACTTGGAGTGGATATGCAGGTCGGCCACGAACGAGCGATGCACGCGGGCGATCCTCCCATGCCGCCCGGCGGGGTCAGCGCGGGCGGTCGGCGAGCCGGTAGACGAATTTCAGGCCGGCCCAGGTCGGGTCGATCGCGGCCACCTTCACATCGACCAGGCCGGCCGCGAGGCCGTGGTCGCGGACCACGTTCTCGTCCAGGTCCGTACGCACCCCGCTCGCCTTCTTGGGCCAGCCGATCCACAGCGCGCCGTTGTCGACCAGCCTGCCGGCCAGCGGGGCGAAGCGGCGGTGCAGGGTCGCCTGGTCCGGGCAGAAGGCCAGGATCACGTCGTACGGGTCGCGGCCGGCGCGGGTGTGCGCGGTGATCCCGTCCAGGGCGAACCCGTCCGGCGCGCCCACCACCAGGACGCGCTTGCCGCCGGTCATCCCCAGCTTCTTCGGCAGCGGCGTCCCCGAGTACCCGGCCGGTGCGGTCATGCCGCGCATCGTAGGCCCGGCCCCCGCCACCGCGGTGATGTGCCGGGCATGATGTGGCGGGTGTCGAGGGCGGCGATGGGGGTGCTGGCGGTCGGCGCCGGGTGGGCCGCGGTGGCCGGCGGGTTGCGGTCGTTCACGGTGCCGGCCCTGGTGTTCGTCCTCGTGCCGATCCTCGTGCTCGGTTGGCTGGCGGTCTCCGGGCGGGTGGCGCGCCCGGACCGGCGGCCGGACCCGTTGCCGCGCGGGTGGGTGTGGTGGTTGGTGCCGGCGGTGACGTTCGGGGTGCTGGAGCTGCTGAGCCTGGTGGTGTGGCATTCCAGTCATGACCACCCCTCGGTCAGCCTGCTGCTGGACGGGCCGCTGGAGGTGTACCCGGTCCGGGCGGTGGCGGTGTTCGGGTGGCTCGCGGCCGGCTGGGCGCTGGTACGCCGGTGAGCAGCAGGGCGGTCACCGCCGCGGTGCTGGGCGCCATCGCCGCCCTCGCGCTGGCGCTCAGTCTGCTCGGGCGTACCCGGGTGCCGACGCTGGGTGCGCTGATCGGGTGGCTGTCCCGGCACTGGACCGGCCGGGTGCTGCTGTTCGCCGTCTGGGCCTGGGCCGGCTGGCACTTCTTCGCACGCTGAGCAGTACGACGAGTACGTACCGTAACTCGTCCGTGGCCGAAATCGTGCTGGACGCCGGCTAGCGTCCGGTACGTCGCGGGCGCCGGTCATTCCCTTCCCGGAGTGTGGCCGGCGTCCGCGGCCTCAGTCGGCGGCCCGCTGGGCGGTCCGGTAGCGGCCGGGCGGGAGGCCGCGGGCCCGCGAGAACGCGCGGGAGAAGGCGTACTCGGAGGTGTAGCCGACGGCCCGGGCCACGGCGTCCACCGGGTCGTCGGTCAGCCGCAGCCGGCGCGCGGCGAGGTCGAGCCGCCATCTGGTCAGGTAGGCCAGCGGGGTGCTGCCGACCAGGGCCGGGAAGCGGCGGGCCAGCGTGGCGCGGGAGACGCCCACCTCGCGGGCCAGCACGTCCACGGTCCACGCGCGGGCCGGGTCGGCGTGCAGCAGGGACAGCGCGCCGGCCGCGACCGGGTCGCGCAGCGCGGTGAGCCAGGACGCCGGCTCGCCACCGGCCGCGGCGCTGTCCAGCCAGGCCCGTACGACGTGCACCAGCAGCACGTCGACCAGCCGGTCCAGGACCACGGCCGCGCCGGCCCGGCGGCCGGGCACCTC
>Ga0081455_10007193_pt1 | contig 11760 bp, 18 predicted proteins | sample TabmetS3T2R1_FD_70207 | JGI IMG/M metagenome (GOLD analysis project Ga0081455, IMG submission 70207) | Tabebuia heterophylla rhizosphere microbial communities from the University of Puerto Rico - S3T2R1 | ecosystem: Host-associated > Plants > Roots > Rhizosphere ...
TCCTTGGTGTTCCGTACTCCGGTGAACCGCCCGCTCGGAACGCGACCCCTCGACGCGGCCGCACGAACGGGACGCCGCTGGAAGACAGAACCGGGAACGGGCTCGTTGGCGCGGCCGGCACCTGAGCGAGAGGACGCCGTTCCGCCGGGGCTCACCGTTCCCGGTTCTGCCGACTGGGGACCCGCTACGGGAGCAGGGCCGTGTTGTGCTCGGCGAGGACGGCCGGCCGGCACGGGAAAGGCACGTCGCCGCAGGCAACGCACAGGCCGTCGGCGTTGATGTGTTCGTTCAGGACCATGGCGGCGATGTGCGCGAGCCGCGCGAGTTCGTCGTTCAGCGCGCTGGTCGACTCCGCTTTGGTGGCGGTAGCGATGATCATCTGACGGCTCCCGGGGTTGGGTCCACCCGTATTCGGGTTCGTCGCGCCGGATCGTGGGCGGCGTTTCGTGACGGCGCACAGTTGATCCCGAAATCGGTGCGTCGCAGCACCACGCGATCACCGCACGGCCGGGACGTCCGGTCGCGTCCCAGGCGGCGCGGCCGCGGCCCGTACGTCCTAACGGCCCGTTGGCTATGACGGCCCGAGGTGGCCCCGGTGCGACGGGCGTTGTAGGGGCTGATGGTCTGGGGCATCCGTGCAGGACGCCGACCCGCCAGCTACCGTGCCGGCATGACGACGCTCCGACTGGCCGAGTTGACGCCGGACAACTTGCCTGCCGCGGTGGAGATGCCGCTCAAGCCGGGGCAGGACAAGCACGTGGCATCGGTGGTGATGTCGGTGGCTGAGGCGTATGTGAACCCGACCGCGTGGCCGCGGGTGGTGCTGGATGGCGAGGAGGTGGTCGGGTTCGTGATGGGCAACTTCGACGCCGACAACGACATCCCAGCCTTCCGCGCCGGCATCTGGCGGCTCAACGTGCACGCCGACGCGCAGGGCCGCGGTGTGGGCCGGTTCGCCGTCGAGCAGGTCGCCGCCGAGGCCCGCGCCCGCGGCTTCAGCCGGATCACGGTGCTCTGGGTGCCTGGCGAGGACGGCCCCGAGGGCTTCTACCTCAAGGTCGGCTTCGTCCCTACCGGCGAGGAGATGTTCGGCCAGAAGATCGGCGTACTGGACCTGTGAACGATGCCGCGGTCGACCCGTGGGCCACGGGGCCGGCCGGACGGGACGCGGACTGTCTACTCAGGACAGTCCGCATGGGACAGTCGCGGTGTGGATAGTCAGGCCGCGACGATGCCCTCGCCACCGGCCGCGCCCGACACCGTCACGATCAGGGTCCGCGAGCCGTCGCCGTTGATGGTGAACGCGTGTGCACCGTGCCGGCCGCGCCCCCTACACGTACAGGGCGGCCCGCCGCGCCGCCCACCACGTCGGCTTCTCAACGATAAGTCGGTGCACTTGTCGGTGCCGGCAGGTCGACGAGACATTGATTAGTGGTGCGATCCTGAAGTCCTGGTGCCTATGTCGTCGCGGGTCGGCGGCAAGCGGTGAGGCCGCGTTCCAGTCGGTTTGCCGCTGCTACCGAGGTGTTGCTGCTATCCGAGGTGCTGCTCGCGGGCGTAGGTGTCGAGGCGGGCGAGTTCCTTGATGTAGACGCGGTGCAGCCTGCGCGGTGCGATGATCCGCTCGATGAGGCCGGCGACGCCGGTCTGGCCATCAAAGCGCGAGGTGATGTTCACCTGCGCCTGCTGGCCGCGCGGGGTCACGGTGAACGTTCTGACGAGGCCGGAGTCACCGGTGTCGGTCTGGACTAGGGTTCGGCCCGGCTCCGGCTCGGTGACCTGCATCCGGAGTTCCCGGATACCTCCAGCAAATTTGATCTTGAAGCGGACGACGCTGCCGGTGCCCGCACCGCTTTCCTCGACGTGGAAGTCGTAGAAGGGGTGTGGCAGGAACCGAGCGTGAAGGTGCATGTCTGCCAGGTACTGGTAGACCTCGTTCGCGGGAGCGCCGATAGTGCGCTCGGCGGACGCGATGACGACATTAGCCATGGGTCTGGTTTCCATGTGTTGTGGCTTCGGTCTTGCTTGTTCGGTCGGGTGCACTCTCGCCGCGTCGCCGTTGGGATGCCGGCCGGCGGTGGGCATTGACCGGCTGCCAGGCCGGCATGCCGTCGATGTGGACGCGGCCGAAGGGCTCGGGGAAGTGGATGCCGAAGCCGATGGTGTCGGGTTCGGCGAGTTCGAGGACGAGGCTGTGGCGGAGGCCGGTGGACTGCGCGTGGTCGTGGTCGAAGGTGTTCTCCCACAGCGGGTGGATGACCTGCAGTGGGGTGTGGAAGGCGTCGCCGAAGGCGATCACCCGCTTCCCGCCGGCGTCGATGACGTACGAGGCGTGCCCTGCGCTGTGGCCGGGGCTGTACCTGACGTGCACGCCGGGGAAGATCTCCTCGCCGTCGGCGACGGTGCGCACCTGCGGCGCCAGGGCCTTGATCATCTCGCCCATGCCCTGCGCCTCGGGAAGGTGACGTTGGGTCCACTCCGACTCGGCCACCAGGTAGGGGGCGTTGCCGAACGCGGGCCGGTCGCTGCCGGGGGCGGGGTGCCAGGCCCAGCCGATGTGGTCGGCGTGCAGGTGGGTGAGGGCGACCGCCTCGATGTCGGCGGGGCTGCGGCCGAGGGTGGCGAGGTTGTCCAGCAGTGCGCCGCCGGTGACGACGCCGTAGGTGTTCAGCGGCGGCCCCACAGTGATCGGGCCGACTCCGGCGTCGATGAGCAGGGCCCGGCCGTCGCGCTCCACCAGCAGCGCTCCGACGCTGGCCACCAGGTGCCCGCCCTCGTCGAGGTGGTCGGCGTGCTGCGCCCAGAAGTCCTCGGTGGGCTCGGGCAGCAACATCCGGGCGTTGAGCGTGGCCTGCCCGTCCGGCACGTAGGTCAGCGTCGTGTCGCCCAGCGTCAGGGTCCGGATGCCCGCGGGCCGCCGCAACCCCTCGTTCAGGTGCGGTGTCGGGTCTGTCATCGACGTACCTTCAGCTAGTTGGGATCTGAATGATTCAGATCATAACTATCATACCTTGAAGGAGCTGGCTAGACTGGAGTTGTGACCATGTCGGACGCGGAGGTGGCCGCGGACTGGGAGTTGGGCAAGCTGGTCCACGAGTTGGACACGCAGAACAACGCGCGGCACCGCGAGCGGGTGCGCAAGCTCGGCATGACCGTCGGGCAGGCCTCGGCGCTGCGCGAGCTGACCGTCCCGATGACCCTGAAGGAACTGGCCGTCCGGATGGCCTGCGAACCGTCGAACGCCATCGTCATCGTCGACCAGCTGGAGAGTCAGCACCTGCTCGAACGGCGTCCCCACCCCACCGACCGCCGGGCCAAACAGCTGATGCTCACCCCTGGTGGCATCGACCGCCGCGGAGAGCTACTGGCATCCCTCAGGAACGAGGAGCCACTCCTGAGCGCTCTGACCCGCCAGGAACAGGACACGCTGCAGAACCTGCTGCAGCGCGCCCTCTCCCGCCGCTGAACCCCCAAACGTGATGACACCGGTCATGGGCTCCTCAACAGCCGAAGATGATCAGGCCCCGCCGGCCGGGCGAGGCCAACTTCGACCGTCACGCCGGCGCCAGTTCTAACCGTCCTAACCAGGCAGTGGCGTCGCGCCGGACCACACGCGCTCGAAGCTGTCCAGGTAGGTGGTCACCAGGTCGCCGGGATCGCGCTGCCTCAGGTGCAGCACGGGAGCGTGCGCTGCGGCGGCGCCGTAGACGTGGGCGTTGACCAGGAGTTCGCCGTCAGCGTGGTAGATCGAGTTGTAGAGGATGCTGTCGTGCAGGCGGATCTGGGCGCCGTCGGGGAGCAGCGGTCGGCAGAGCACGATCACGTTGCGGATCTTGGCTGCCAGGGCGTCGCCGATGCCTTCCTCGGTGCCGCGGCTGGCGACGATGGGGCTGTCCGGGTCGCCAAGCAGGAGACGCAGCGAGACCCCGGCGCGGGCCTTGGTGCTGAGCACGCGGACGAGTTCGATGTCCTCGGCCAGGAACAGGCCCGCGTACACCAGGATGCCTATCTCCCGTTCGGCTCCCGCCAGCAGGCCGCGCCATACCTCCCGTGGTACGGCACCGCGGTGCGGGTACGTCGCCACGATCTCGCTGCCGGGCTGCATCGCGGGCTTGACCAAATGCGGCCACAGCTCGTTCTCATGACGGCCGATCAGATCGGCGAGCATCCATCGGTGGCGGCGCATCGGCGTGCGGCCGGAGATCCAGCGCAGCACGGTCTTGGGGTCAACCTGAAGTGAGCTGGCCACGGCTCTCTCGTCCAGTCGCGCGTCGGCGAGCGCCCGTCGGAGCGTGTCGTTCACGATGGTTCCTCCGCGTCGCAGATCGCTGGAGCCCGACGCTAGCACAAGACGTCCCTAGACGTCCCTGCTGTGAGGTGTCGCCATTCGAGGTTTCGCGGCACCCTCCCGCCAGTGAACGGGCTGGGTTCCTCCTGGGGCATCTACGCCCGCATTGCCGAGGACCTCCGTGCCGAACTAGCAGCGGGCCAGTACCCGCCCGGCATCCTGCTTCCGGCCGAGAAAGCTCTGTGCCAGCGGTACGGCGTTACACGCAACACCGTCCGCAGGGCGTACGCGGTGCTCGAATCGGAAGGGCTTATCCAACGGATCCCGGGCAGGGGGAGGAGTCGACCCGAAGCGGGCGCCGTGCCGCGCTACCGGCGTATTGCCGAGGACCTGCGCGCGGAGATCGCCTCCGGAGTGCTCGGTCCCGGCAGCGCCCTCCCGTCCGAGTCGGCGCTCACGCGGAGGTACAGCGTGGCGAGGGCCACCGTCCGCCAAGCGCTCGCCGAACTTGAGCGTGCTCATCTGGTCGAGTGCATCCACGGCAAGGGACGGTACGTACGCCGATCGCCCGCTGGCCCGACCGGATAGCCTGCGTGAATGCCGCTCTCCCCGTGGGCGTCTGACCTCGCGCGCTCCCTGCTTGCCGAACCGCTGGCCCGCCGCTGGGCGCATACGCAGGGCGTCGCCAGGCAGGCTCGTGCCATCGCCCCGATCCTCGGCGACGAAGCAGACCTCCTCGAAGCTGCGGCCTGGCTACACGACATCGGCTACAGCCCTGAGCTCGTGGTCACCGGGTTCCACCCGCTGGACGGCGCGCGCTATCTCCGTGATGTGGTCGCCGCGCACCCGAGGCTGTGCAACCTGGTCGCGCACCACACGTTCGCACGTGTCGAGGCCGAGATGCGCGCGATCGACGGTGCGTTCAACGCGGAGTTTCCGTACGGGCCAGATGAACTGGTCGGTGCGCTGACCTACTGCGACATGACGACCGGACCGGACGGCGCCCCGATGTCGATTGACGATCGGATTGACGAGGTCGGTCGCCGCTACGGCGCGGGCCATGTCGTCTCGCGGTTCATGGATGCCGCTGCCGCGGACATTCGCAAGGTCGCCGATCGGGTAACCCTCAGCCTCGACCAGCTCGCCGGGGAGACTCGCTAGCCCTGGTCGAACGTGCCTGTCAACGGATCTGTGGGGTGGGATCGTTGGCCAGCCAATCGGTGATTCGCTGCCGCATCGAGGGGTGGATGGAGAAGTCGGCGAGATCGGCTGCGGGCAGCCAGCGGACCTCGGTTGATTCGTCGCTACGTGTGGGTTCGCCTGCGGTGGCGGCGGCCGAGAGGACCACGGAGAACTCTTGGCGCACCTCGTTGTTGCTGGTGTAGAGGATGACGTGGCGGGGGTTGGAGTAGGTGCCGACCAGGCCGGTGATCTGGCAGGTGATGCCGGTTTCCTCTTCGACTTCGCGGACGGCTGCTTCGGCGACGGACTCGCCGATGTCGATGGCGCCACCTGGGAGGGCCCAGTTGCCGTTGTCAGAGCGGCGGATGAGGAGGATGTGGCCGTCGGCGTTCTCCACCACGACGTTCACGGACGGGACGATGGTGGTGGCGGTGGGGGCGTCCGGGTCTTCGTAGTAGTCGATGCGTCCTGGGCGTGCGGTCATCGGGCTCCCTAGGGCGCCGGGATGGCGCCGTTCCAGACCTTCTCGAAGCTGTTCAGGTACATGCTGACCATGTCGCCGGTCGGGACGCGGTGCAGGTGCAGCACCGGCGCGTCTGGCGCCCGTACGCCGTAGATGTGGGTGTTGACCAGCAGTTGGTCGTCGGCACGGTAGATCGAGTTGTAGAGGATCGTCCGGTGTATCCGCACCTCGACTGTCGGGTGTTCGCGGAGCGGTGCGTAGTTGACCATGACGTTGCGGATCTTTGCCGCCATCGCGTCGGCGATGCCCTCGTCGGCGCCGCGTTGCGCGACCTCGTCGCTGTCCGCGTCGCCGAGCAGGATGCGGACCCGCACTCCCGCCTGCGCCCTGGCTTCGATGGTACGCAGTAGGCCGCTGTTCTCGGCGAGAAAGTAGGCGCCGTACACCAGGATGCCGATCTCCTGGTTCGCGGAGTTGAAGAAGTTCTGCCAGACCTCGGTCGCGACGGCCCAGCGGTGCGGGTAGACGGTGGTGATCTCGCTGCCTGCGGCGGCGGCGAGTTGTTCGGGGCTGACCGCGTCGGGCCAGAGGAAGGCTTCGTCCAGGCCGAGGCGGCGGGCGACGGCGAGGCGGTGCTTGCGGTAGGGCGGGCGGTTCTGGGTGATCCAGCGCTCGACGGTCTTCGGATCGACGCTCAGCTCGGTGGCCAGCGCCGCGGGAGTCATGCCGGATTGGAGGAGCGCAGCGCGCAGTCTCTCGTTCGGCATCTTCCTCTTCCGGGACGTCTTAGGGACACCGTCACCATACGAGGGACGTCTTGCACACGTCCAGTCATGTGGTGATCACGTCACGTCTCCCGCGCGCACGCTCAGCGGCGTACGGCGCGGCGCCCGGATGGGGCCGCGGGCAGGGCGTTCTGAGGAGATGCGTGATGAGCCAGCGCACCCAGCGCGTGACCGTCCAGAGCGGCAGGCGCGGGCTGTTCAACTCCAATCGGTACGTCGAGCTGCTTGATGTCTCGCTGAACCGGCCCGATCACTTCGCCCGCCTGCTGCCCAGTGGCGACATGGTGTTGCCGCTGATCATGCTGCCGGTACGGCTGTTCGCGCTCGGCGTCCTCTACGCCACCTCGACGCCGCGGCGGATGCTGCTGGTCGCTGTCGTTCTCGGCGTGCTGCTGGTCATCTCGCGCTGATGAGCTACTCAACGCTCTTGGTCCTCGCTGGGCCGTGTCCTCGCTCGGCGCAGGAGCATGCACATGCCTGGCTACCAGGGGATCTGGCCGAGCTGGTCAGCCCCGGTGAACCGGATCACGGATTGACTGTCCATTTGGGACGGTGCCGTCGTTGCGCCGTGCCGCTGGTGCGGATCGAGCCACTGGCGGAAGCAGTCGTCGGGGCGATCACGTACGAAGTCCGCGGCGCCGAGCTGTGATGCCGGCGCCGCGTCCACGCGACCACTGGAGATGTCGGGACTGAGGAAGCGGATGGGCAACGGGGAGCCGGACGGACCGGTCGACGCGGACGTGGTCGCTCGGATCGCCGAACTGCGCGCGGAAGTCGACCAGCTACTCGCATGGGTGGATGTGCTTATCGCTCGTCGCGAGGCTTCGCTGCCGCCTCCTCCAGGTCGACCAAGCGCCGCTTGATGTCGGTGAGCTCGTCCCGGATGGCGTGCAGTTGCTCCAGGACGGGGTCGTTGACCGTGCTGTCGCCTGTCGGCGCTGGGCGACCGGTGAGTACGGCGTCCAGGTGATCTGCCGGCCAGTCCAGGGCCTCTGAGAGCGCGGCGAGGGTGCGGCCGTATCGGCGCCGCGGTCGCTGGTTGTGTTGGATCTCGCGGATGGTCGCCGGCGAGACCCCTGACTTTGCGGCGAGGTCGAGTTGGGTCATGCGCAGCGCCGCGACACGGGCGTTGATCGCGGCGGCGACCGCTGCCCAGCCGTCGGTGTCCTTTGCCGTGTTTGCCACGCGGCCAGCCTAGAGCCTCATCGCCAGCACTACGCAATGTTGGCGCAGATCAGCGTTGACTAGCGTCATCTCGCGTGCATAGATTGGGGAATGTAGGCGATTGTTGGCGATGTGGAGGAGGTGGTGGCGGTGAGGTTGTTACAGGCGCTTGCGGCGCAGACGGGTACGCCGCGGACGTACTACAGCGTCGCGGAGACCGCGGCGATGTTCGGGATGTCGGACATGACGCTGTACCGGGCGATCAATGACGGGCAGTTCCCGGCCGTACGGGTGCGGAACCGGTTGTTCGTCCCGGCGAAGGTGGTTGACGCGCTCGCGGAGGCCGCACTGAACAGCGGCGCGCTGGTCGATGCCGCGGACTGGACGGCGGGTGAGCCGACGTGAGGTCGCCCGGAGTCGATGAGATGGGCCGGCCCCGCCCAGGCGCCAACCAGACCGGGGCCGGTTCTCCCGCAACCCAGCAGGGACCACAGGAGGTCACCAGCATGACCGATAACCCCGACGCTGGCCGTACCGGCCAGCGGTACTGGACCTACTGGGTGGCCTACCGGCACCGGGACGGCATGGGCGCGTGCGCGGTGTCGCTCGGGCTGCCGCTTCGGGCGGCGTGCCAGGCACTGATGCTCGCTGAGCGGATCGGACGTGACGAGGACGTACGCGATGTCATTGTCCTGTCCTGGCAGGAGTTGCTGACGCCTGTGGTCGACGTGACGTCGCCGGCACAGAACGAGTCGTCGCCGGTCAACGACGCCGACGGTGGGATGGCGGCAGTGGTCCGGTTCGCCTTGGCGGCCGCTCGCCGTGTTGGGAACCCGGTCTCCTCCTTGACGCTGCAGGTCAACCGGGACGAGCCGGAGGTCGGCATCCACCTGGCCGAGTGGCCTTCGGCGGAACAGGCAGGCGAGTTGCTGGTCCAGCTCGGGCTGACCGGGGACGTCACGATCCGGCACTTCTCGTCCGAGCAGTCGTTTGATCTGCACAGCGGTGTCGTGAATTTCGACGGCGTACCGGTGCTGGTCAAGGTGTTCGCGCGGGTGGCGACGTGAAGCGGCCTGGTGTGTTCATGCCGCGGCTGGCGTTGCTTGGTGTGCTGCTGGTTGCCGGCGGTTGCGGCGTCCGCGCTCTGTCCACTCACGACGGTCTACTTGGGACGGAGCCGCGTACGCGCGAGGCGACGGCGAAGGTGCAGCAGGTTGTGGCTGGCGGTTGGTGGGTGTGGTTGCTGGTGGCTGGCCTGCTGGCGTTGGTCGCGGTGGGGTTGGTGTGGCGGGATCGGGTGATGGGCGGTTGGGCCGCTGCCGGTCTGGCCGCCGTGTATGGCGGAGTCGCCTTACGCGCTGCGCCGCCGCTTACGCCGGGGCATCACCTGTGGCCGCTGGTGGTGCTGGTCGGTGTCGGCATTGCTGGCGGGGCGCTGTGGTTGTGGCGGGTGGGCCGCATCAGCAGCGCTGGAATGGTGCGGCGGTGGTCGCGCCGGTCGCGGCGTAACTCTGGTGTGGCGTCGCGGTGGCAGGTGTTGCGTACGGCGAGCCGGTTCGCGGTGCGGCGCAAGGCGGCGGTGCTGCGGCCGAGCCTGCGGAAGATGCCGTCTTGGCGGCGGGCGTTCGTACCGACGCGACAGCTCGCCACACCGCTGGCTCGGGTCGGCGGGTTGCGGGTGTGGTCGCCGATCGAGGACGTGACGCTGCGGCTTGGTGGCCCGCGTACGGGAAAGACCGGTGAGTTAGCTGGGCGGATCCTCGATGCGCCGGGAGCGGTGATCGCGACCTCGACGCGTACGGATCTGGTCGAGCTGACCTCGCGGTGCCGGGTACGGTGCGGGCCGGTATTCATCTTCAACCCGGCCGGGATCGCCGGGCTGCCTTCCACCGTGACCTTCGACCCGTTAGCTGGATGCGCGCACCCCCCTACCGCGAACTACCGGGCTGCGGACCTGCTTGCGGCGACGCCTGGGCCTGGCGGGCAGGGGGATCGGGAGTTCTGGACCAATCAGGCGCGGCGGGTGTTGGCGGCGTTGCTGCACGCTGCGGCGCTTGGTGGGGCGGGCATGCGGGATGTGCTGTCGTGGGTGGCGGCGCCGGATGATGCGGCGGGGGAGATCCAGCAGTACCTGCGGCGTTCGCCTGAGCCGGCGTATGTGTCGGATGCCTTGCAGTTCCTGGCGACCAACGACCGTACGCGTTCCAGCATTTGCGCCACGATCATGCCCGCACTCGGCTGGCTCACCGACTCGGTCGCCGCCGCAGCTGCGACTGGTGGCGCCGGGCTCGATGTCGAAGCGCTGCTGGCCGAGCGCGGCACCATCTACATGCTCGGCGCCGAAGACGCCCAGGTGGCGCCGCTGGTGACCGCGCTGACCGGGCACATCGCCCGCGAGGCGCGACGGCTGGCGGGGGACCAGCCGGGCGGGCGGCTCGACCCGCCGCTCACCCTCGCGTTGGACGAGGCGGCGCTGATCTGCCCTATCCCGCTGGACAACTGGACCGCCGACATGGGCGGCCGCGGAGTGACCATCCACGTCGCCGCGCAGTCGCGGGCGCAGCTTCGGCAGCGGTGGGGTGAGACAGGCGCGGCGGCGATCATGAACAACTCGGCGACGCTGCTGATCTACGGCGGTACGCGGGACGACGATGACCTGAGCGCGTACTCGATGCTGACCGGTGAGCGGGATGAGGACGTGCTCACCCTCGACGCCGAGGGACGGCTGACGGCCACGAGCACGCACCGGGTGCCGGTGCTGTCGCCCGGACAGATCGCTCAGCTTCCTGCGCGCCGGGTCGTGATCATCCGGCGCGGCATGGCACCGGCGGTCGGTCGAGTCCGGATGGCGTGGAAGCGCCGCGATGTCCGGTCGGCCCAGCGGCAGGCGAGGTGGGTCGAGCGCGGCCAACGGTGGGCTGCCCTTGTGGAGCAGGGGATTGGCGCGGCGATGTCGGCGGTCGGTCCGGTAGCGCGCCGGCTGGATCGGCGCGCGCCCGAGCCCGAGCGGGAGGAGGAGCGGGTCGATGCCTAACTACCTCGATCCCCAGCTGACGACGGAGCAGCGGGTCGCCGCTGCGCTGGATGCCGGCCTGGCATTGGGGGAGCGGCTGGCCACGGTGGCTCCGGGTACACCGGAGCAACGGGCGTACGCCGCTGGATGGTTCGACGGTTGGGCTGCGTCGGAGCATGACCAGGCCCAGGCGTGGCGGGCGCTGGCGTTGAAGATGCGGCGTATCGCCAACCAGCCCTCGTACGCCGAACTGGTCGAGCGGCGTGGCGGTGTGCTGTGACGGCGGCACCCGAGTTCGCGACTGTTGCCTCGGTGGCTGGGCTGGCGCGTGAGGTGGAGGGTTTGCGGCGAGCAGTCGACCAGTTGCGGGAGCTGCCGCGGCGGGTGGAGGAGGTCGCCGCACTGGTTGCGCGGCTGGCCGAGCACAGCGCCGGTACGGCCACCGAGGAGCTGGATCAGGCGCCGGTTTCCTGGCTGGATCTGCCCAGCGACCCGGGCGGCGCTGCCACGGCGGACGCGGAGTCCGTACTGCTGCGGTTGATGGACTGGATGGCCGTGGTGTACCTGCGGTACGCCGACGCCGCGCGCAGCCTGCCGGCGTGCTGGCTGTGGCACCCCGAGGTGATCGAGGAGCTGACCTGGCTGCGGCAGGCGTGGCTGGCCGCGTACGCCGCCCCGGATGCACGGATCACGCTTGCCGGGGATTGGCACGACCGGTATCGCCCGGGCGTGGTGCGGCGGATCAAGGAGTACGCCGGCGTGTGCTCCATCGAGAACCATCAGGACCAGCGGCCCGGCGCGCCGGTGGTACCGCTGGCTGGCGCCGCCCTGCCGATCGCGCGGTGGTGGGCGGCCCGTCGGCCGG
>Ga0081455_10007194_pt1 | contig 11760 bp, 13 predicted proteins | sample TabmetS3T2R1_FD_70207 | JGI IMG/M metagenome (GOLD analysis project Ga0081455, IMG submission 70207) | Tabebuia heterophylla rhizosphere microbial communities from the University of Puerto Rico - S3T2R1 | ecosystem: Host-associated > Plants > Roots > Rhizosphere ...
GACGGGGCATCACTATCAAGTGATCTCGAGATCGGCCTATCCCAGGGCAATGGCATGCGCGTACTTGAGCTCGTGGGAGAGTTCGACCTGTCCGGCGTGACCTCGTTCGAGCAGGAGCTGGCGCGCGATCCGAGCATGGACGAGAACACGCTGGTGCTCGACCTTCGCGGACTCACGTTCATCGACTCCTCGGGCCTGCGCGCGGTCGTGATGGCCGACCATCAGGCTCGTGCCGAGGGCAAGCGCTGCCTCCTGGTCAGAGGATCACGACGAATCAGCCGGGTATTCGACCTGACCGGTGTCGGCGAGCGCCTCGAGCTCGTCGACGACCTCCCCGACGCGGCCCCGCGTCTAGCGCACTAGTGTCCCGAGTCGGAGGTCCGGCGGCACCGAGAGCGGTCACTGGTGGAGGCCGCGCAAGGACGCAGGAGCCGACGCGTAGCAGCGCTACGCGAGGCGACGAGGACGCAGCGCGGCCCGGCCAGGGGGCGCTCGAATGCCGGCGGACTTTCGGCTCGGGACACTAAAGCGCCTGCCTCCAGATCCGCTTCGCCACGGGGAGCAGCAGCATCCGGGGCGTATGCTGGCCGGCGAGGGTGCCCGCGCGATGAAGCGCGCCGGGCACGACTACTCGCTTGCCCTTGTCGGCGCCCTCGACGGCCTGCGCCGCGACGGCTTCCACCGACGTCCAGACGAAGCCCGGCGCCCTCGACGCGGCGTCGGGGATCCCCGCCCGCTCCGGGAACTCGGTCGCCACCGGGCCGGGGCATAGCGCGGTGATCGTGACCCCCGCGCCCGCGACCTCGGAATGGGTCGCCTCGCTGAAGCTGAGCACGAACGACTTGGTGGCGGCGTACGTCGCGTTGCCCGGGATCGGCTGGAATGCGGCGGTCGAGGCGACGTTGATGACGGCGCCGCGACCGCGGCCGACCATGCCGGGGAGGTACCGGGCCTGGAGGTCGAATACGGCCTCGCAGTTGACCCCGATCATCTCGAGGAGCCGCTCCCGATCGGCGTCCACGAGCTCAGCGGCGTCCCCGAAGCCGGCGTTGTTGACGAGCACCTCCACGTCCAGGCCGAGGGCCTCGATGCCCCCGGCGAGCTCCTCCCGGCCGGCGTCGCTGGAGACGTCCGCTGCGAGCACCTCGACCCGCACCCCGTGGCGATCGGCGAGCTCGGCCGCGAGCTCGCGAAGGCGCTCCTCGCGCCTGGCGGCGAGCGTCAGCCCGTGGCCCCGGGCCGCGAGCTCCCGCGCGATCGCCGCCCCGATCCCGGACGACGCGCCGGTGACCAGGGCGGTCGCGGATGCGCTCGGTGGAGGCAGTGCCACGGCGGGCGCAGGCTACCCGACCGCAGCCGACGCTCGAAGCCTTGTTGAGTGGTCAGGGCGCGGCCACCGGCGCGCTTCCCAGGGCCCGCGATGGGCTTCATGCGCCGGTCTCTATCATCGAACGGAATGGAAGGCGAGGGCTTCAACATCTTCGGCGACCCGGACGAGCTGCGTGAGCGCCTCGGCGATCTCGCCGAGCAGATGCAGGGCGCGCAGCGCGTCGCGTGGGCCGACAACGCGATCAAGCTGGCGGTCGACATGACCGTCGCGGCGATCAACCGGCTCGATCTCACCGGCTCGAGCGACGAGCAGGCGGTTCAGGTCCGCGACGCGATCCGGATCGTCTTCCCCGAGGCCGTCACCCTGGTGGGCGAGGCGCGCCAGGGGCTCTCCTAGCGGCCGACGCCTCGGTTTCGCATCAGGTTGGGCGACGCTGAACGTCCCGGACTCGTCGCCCAAGAGGGTGCTCCGGGACGCTCGTCGCATGCGCGCCGGATTTGGCACGCCGCCGTGCCGTACCCCTGACGATCAGCGCGCCACCGGTCGGATGCAGGCGCGTAGCGTCGCGGCATGCGCCCACGCAGCCACCGATCCTTCGAACGAGGCGCGGCCTCGGTCGAGCACGCGGGCCTCGCCCTGCTGATCGCGCTGCTGCTGCTGGCTGCGATCGCCGCCCTCGCCGCCGGCCCGCCGGTCGAGGGGAGCCGTGAGCTCGGCTCCGCGATCGCCCGCAAGCTCCGCTGCGCCCCGCGCCTGCCGGGACCCTGCTGGCGAGACCCGCTCACCGAGGCCTACGGGCGCCCGCTCGCGGGCCTGGTCCGGGCGCTGGCGCCCGCGCCCCTGGCCCTCGCCGCCCCCTCGGGGTTGGGCCTGGTTCCGGTCGACTTCCGCCACTGCCGCCGTGAGAGTTGTGCGGTTGGGGCGGACGGCACCGCGCTCACCGGGTCCAACCGGCGGACGACGGCGTTCACCTCGGTCGTCGACGAGCGGCGCTCGGGCGGAGCCGTCGAGGTGAGCTACTGGCTCTACCGGCCCACGCTCGGGTGGGACCGAATCGTGCGCGTGGCCAGCGCGGCCGACGTCAAGGCGCACGCGTCGACCCCGCTGCTGGAGACGGCCGTGCCTGCCCTGGTCCCGCTGGAGACCCTGATCGGGCGCAATCACTACGACTTCCCGCCCGGCGAGGAGCCGCCGTGGCGGTGGCGGGTGGACCCCGTCTTCCCGGGGTGAGCGCGGTCACCAGACGGCGTCGTGGTGCTCCATCACGCCCATGCCCGAGGCGAGCTCGAGGCCGCCCGGAAGCGCCCCGGAGAAGGTTCCGAAGGGCTGGCGGTACGCGTAGCGGACGACGAGCAGGCTCTCGCGCTTGCGACGCTCGAACTCGCCGCTGAACTCCAGCCGCGTCCCGTCCGCGAAGGCGATCGCGTCGAGGCCGGCGAACTCGACCGGGGGCGGCTCGAACGGCTCTCCGTCCACCCAGATCGCCCGCTCCGAGCGCTCCGGAGGGTCGTTGACGCCGGTGACGAGGTTCCAGCCAACCGACCGCCCGTCGACGGTGTTGCCGACGCCGGCCGACCAGCTCCAGACCGTGTGGCGCGGGTGGTAGCCCTCGGATTCGTCCTCCACGCCGCGGCCCTCGAACTCCCAGCTCCGCTCGCCGACTCGCACGTCGCAGTGGACGGAGACGTCGGCGCGCTTTCTGGTCCACACGTAGTTGCGCTCCTCGGTCGGGCAGACGACCTCGACCCACCGGCCGCCGTCGAATCGCAGGAACGCGCGTACCGCCGCCGCCGACCCGGCCTCGGCCTCGATCCGGACGGTCGCCCCGGAGTCCGGGCTGTGGTCGTGAACGCCACCGCCGGCATCGACCTCGGTCCAGACCTCCCCCCGAGCGCCGGGGAGCCGGGTTCTCGTCCGGTCCCACATCTCACCGCCCGCCCGGTCGCAGATCGCCCACAGCGTCTGCCCCAGCGGCCCCACCCGGACGCGGGCTGCGCAGAGCATGATCTCGTCGCTGAAGACGGCGACGTAGCGCCACTGCTTGCGGAGGCGACCACCCCGGCGCACGGGCAGCTTCTGAGGCGGCAGGGGAAGCTCGGGGCGACCGGACCCCGGGCCGCGCCAAGGAAGGGCGTCGATCTCCTCCATCAATCGGGGCACGGCCCGCTCCGTGTCATTCGATCTTCGCCAGCGAGTCGCCCGTGGCCACCGAGGCGCCCTCGGCCACATTCAACTGAGTCACCTTCCCCGAGCGGTGGGCGGTGATCTCGTTCTCCATCTTCATCGCCTCGATCACGCATACGAGCGCCCCCTGGTCGACCTCCTGTCCCTGCTCGACCGCTACCCGGAGCACGGTCCCCTGAAGCGGCGAGACCAGGACCTCGCCGGTCTCGCTCGCCGTCCCGCCGCCGGCCGCGGGACGCCGGCGCGCGGGAGGCCGGGCGGCCGTCGCCGCCGACCGCGGGGCCGAGTCGCGTCCGCCGATCACCCGCACGGCGTGCAGCCGGCCGTCGACCTCGACCTGATATGTCCGCTCCGTGACCTCGCCGTCGTCGGACTCCTCGTCGTCCCCCGACCCTTCGCTCGGCGCGGGCGTCCCCTCCGGAGCCAGGCTCTTGAGCCAGTCCCTGTCCTCCAGCAGGTCGCGGCAGGTCTCGCCGCGAGCCCACTGTTCGGTGGCCAGGATCGCCCGGTGGAACGGAATCAGGGTGACGAGTGGCTCGATTCGGTACTCGCCGAGCGCGCGGAGCATCCTGGCGGTCGCCCGCTCGCGATCCGTGTCCCAGACGATCAGCTTCGCGACCATCGGGTCGTAAAGCGGGGTCACCTCCGAGCCCGCCTCGAGGCCGGAGTCGACCCTGACGCCGGGCCCGGCCGGCTCGACGTAGCTGTGGATCGGCCCCGGAGCCGGAGCGAAGTTCTTGTGGGCGGCCTCGGCGTTGATCCGGCACTCGATCGCATGTCCCCGCAGCTCGACCTCGGCCTGCGAGATCGAGAGGTCCTCGCCTGCGGCGATCCGCACCTGCTCGCGGACGATGTCGATCCCCGTGACCATCTCGGTCACGCAGTGCTCCACCTGCACCCTCGTGTTCATCTCGAGGAAGAAGTAGTCGTCGCCGACCTGGAGGCCCTCCACCGTGCCGGCGGAGCGATAGTCGACCGCGGCCGCCGCATCGGTGGCGATCCCGCCGATGCGCTCGCGCATCTCCGCATCGACGTGCGGGGCGGGCGCCTCCTCGATCAGCTTCTGATGCCGGCGCTGGATCGAGCAGTCGCGCTCGCCCAGGTGGATCACGGTGCCGCTCGCGTCGGCCAGCACCTGAACCTCGACGTGTCGCGGGTCGTCCAGGTAGCGCTCGATGTAGACCTTCGGATCGGAGAAGAACTTCTCACCCTCCCGGGAGGCGCCCTCGAACGCGTCGGCGAGCTCCTCCTCCGACGCGGCCACCCGGAAGCCCTTGCCCCCTCCCCCGCCGGCGGCCTTGCACGCGACCGGATACCCGATCTCCGCCGCCTGCTCCTTCGCCTGATCCACCGACTCCGCCGGCGACGTGGTGCCCGGCACGATCGGGACGCCGGCCTCGGCCATCAGCTCGCGGGCCCGGGTCTTCGATCCCATCGCCTCGATCGCCGCCGCCGGCGGCCCGATGAACACGACGCCGGCCTCCTCGCAGGCGGTCGCGAATGGAGCGTTCTCGGCCAGGAACCCGTAGCCGGGGTGGATCGCGGCGGCGCCCGACTTCGCCGCGACCTCGAGGATCCGGTCGACGTTGAGATAGCTCTCGGCCGGCGCGGGGGGGCCCAGCAGATGCGCCTCGTCGGCCAGGCGCACGTGCGGGGTGTCGCGGTCGGCCTCGGAATAGACGCCGACGGCACCGATCCCCATCTCCCTCAGCGTGCGCATCACGCGCACCGCGATCTCGCCGCGATTGGCGACCAGGACCTTCTCGAACATGGCGCGCCAGTCTAGGCGTGCAACCTCCGCACCGCCTCGACGGTGTCGGCCTCGGCCGGGCCCTTGTCGTCGCGGTAACGAAGCACGCGAGCGAACCTCAGGGCCATCCCGCCCGCGTACCGCGAGCTGGTCTGGATCCCGTCGAAGGCGATCTCCACAACCAGCTCTTCTCGCACGAACACGGTCCCCCCCTCCCGAGACGTCTCCAAATCGAGCAGGCGCGCCGTCTGCCACTCGAGCAGGTCGTCGGTGAGCCCCTTGAAGGTCTTGCCGAGCATCACGAACTCGCCCGTGGAGGGATCGAGCGCGCCCAGATGCAGGTTCGAGAGCCAGCCCCGACGGCGCCCGTGGCCCCATTCCGCGGCCAGAACCACGAGGTCGAGGGTATGCCGGGGCTTCACTTTGGCCCAGCCCGCGCCGCGCCGGCCCGCCTCGTAGCGGGAGTCGAGCGCCTTGACCACGACCCCCTCGTGGCCGCGGGCGATGGCATCGTCGAAGAACGCGCTCGCCTCACTGACGTCGTCGGTGATCGTGCGGGGCACCGCGAGGGCCTCGGGCACGATCGACCCGATCGCGTCGTAGCGCTCGGCGCCGGGCAGGTCGATGAGGTCCGCGCCGTCGAGGTGGAGCGCGTCGAAGAAGAATGCCGTGAGCGGCACCGTCTCCCGCAACCGCGCAGCGTCGCCGCGGGACGCCACGCGGCTCCCGGTCTCCTGGAACGGACGCGGCCGTCCGTCCGGGCGCAGCCCAATCGCCTCGCCGTCGAGGACGACGGCACGGGCCGGCAGCGCCGTTACGGCGTCGACGATCTCGGGCACCCGTTCCGTGATCGGGTCCAGGGTGCGGGTGAACACCGCCACGTCGCGCCCGTCTCGGTGCACCTGGACCCGCACGCCGTCGAGCTTCCAGTCCACGGCCGCGGCGCCCGCGCGCTCCATCGCCGCGTCCACGGACGGCGCGGTCTTGGCGAGCATCGGCTGAATCGGGCGCCCGACCTCCAGGTGGAACCGCGCGAGGCCGGCGGCACCCGAGCGCAGCGCCGCCTCGGCGACCGTGCTCAGGTCTCCGCCGAGCATCGTGGCCCGGCGAACTGCGGCGGCGTCGACCTCGGCAGCGCGGGCGATCGCGTCCGACATGATCCCGGCGAGCGCGCCCTGGCGCAGCTCACCGCCGACGAGCATCGCCAGGAACCGCTGCTCCTCGGCGGTGGCGCGGGCGAACAACGCGTTCAGCTCTCGCCGCCGCGCCGCGACCGAGCCGGCGCCGCTGGCCTCCGCGGCGCGCTCGAAGGCGGCGTCCACCTCCAGCACCTCGAGGGTCGCCGCCTCGGCGGGCGCGGGGAGCTCCCGGAGCGCCGCCCAGCCGACCCCGGGCCGACGCTGGCGAAGACGACCGGACAGATAGCTCACGGCCACAGCGATCTCCCCGGGCGCCGCGCGGCTCAGGCAGGCAGCGATCGCCTCCACCTTGGCCAGCCGCGAGCGGGTCGCGGCCACGGCCGCGGAGGTCGAGGCGACGTCGGCGAGCAGCACTACTAGGCGGCGCGCAGGGCGGGCGCCTCGCCCATCCAGATCACCTGGTCGCGCCCGGGCCCGACGCCCACCAGGCGAATCGGGACGCCCAGGTGATCCTCGAGGAACCGGAGGTAGGCGCGTGCCTCGGGTGGGAGGTCGGACTCGCTGCGGCAGGCCCCGAGGTCGTCCTCGAACCCCGGCAGCTCCTCGTACTCCGGCTGCGCCCCGTGCAGGATCGACTGGTGGTACGGGAACTCGTCGAGCACCGCTCCCTGGGAGCTGCGATAGCGGACGGCGACCCGCAGCGGGTCGAGGCCTGACAGGACGTCGAGCTTGGTGATGGACAGTGCGGTGAGGCCGTTGAGCCGAGCCGCGTAGCGCAGCGCGACCAGGTCCATCCACCCCGTGCGCCGATCGCGGCCCGTCGTGGTGCCCCGCTCGCCGCCACGCTCGCGCAGGTGGGCGCCGAGCTCGTCCTCGAGCTCCGTCGGGAAGGGGCCCGCGCCGACCCGCGTCGCGTACGCCTTCGCGACGCCCCAGACCTCATCGATGTCACGTGGCCCGACGCCGGCGCCGACGCACGCGGCGCCGGCGACTGGATTGGACGATGTGACGAAGGGATAGGTGCCGTGGTCGAGGTCGAGCATGGTCGCCTGGGCACCCTCGAAGATCACGGTCCGTCCGGAATCCAACAGCTCCCAGCACAGATGCGCGGTGTCGGCGATGTGCGGCTCGAGCCGATGGCCGAAGCGGAGGTACTCCTCGGTCATCGCGTGCAGGTCGAGCCGGGGGTCGCGGGCGAACGGACGCAGCGCCTGCTGCTTCGGCTCCAGCGCCGCCATGATCTTCTTGCGGAGGATCTTCGCGTCGAGCAGGTCCTGGACCCTGATCCCCAGGCGCGCGGCCTTGTCCGCATAGCATGGGCCGATCCCGCGCTTGGTGGTCCCGATCTGGAGCTTGCCGAGCTTCGCTTCCCCCGCCGTGTCGAGCATCACGTGGTAGGGCATGATCAGGTGGGCGTTCGCCGACACCCGCAGGCCGCCGACATCGATCCCACGCCGGCGAAGTGACTCGAGCTCCTCGATCAGCACCGCCGGGTCGATCACCACGCCGTTGCCGATCACGCACATCTTCCCCGGGTAGAGGATTCCCGAGGGGATCAGGTGGAACTTGAACTCGTCGCCGTCGCGGACGATCGTGTGACCGGCGTTGTTCCCGCCCTGAAAGCGCACGACCGCGTCGGCCCGCTCCGCGAGCAGGTCGGTGACCTTTCCCTTGCCCTCGTCACCCCATTGGGTGCCGACGATCACGATTCCCGGCATGGCGCGGGTGATTCTACGAACGGCGTCGCCGTTGGCCCGGCGGACGGGAGTCCCGGGGCGCGAGCGCCTCTAGGCGTGCTCCGCCTCGAGCACCTCGGACACGGCGCGGTTCACGCTGACCTCCCCGGTCGCCGCCTCCACCTGCTCAACCTGGACGTCACCGAGCTCGGCACGGACAAACTCGGCAGCGAGGTCGGCGGATCGGTCGGCCGCCCCCGCGTCGCCGCAGATGGTGATCGCGAATAGACGGCCCTCGCCGGTCCTGTCCACGCCGGCATTGATGACCTGATAGGCGACGAACCCAGGCATCTGCTCGAGCCGCGGGGCGAAAGTCTCGTCCACGCGGTGCATGACCTCGTCGACCCGATCAGCGTCGACGGTGTACTTGCGGATGCTTGCGTACATCGATCCTCCTATCGTCTCGGCCTCAACCAGCCTACTCCGGTGGCCTGGGCGCGGGCGACTCTCAGCCGGGTCGATAACGCAGGTCCTCACCGAAGAGCGGAAGGGGATCCCCGCAGACCTCCACCAGGCGTGAGACCGTGCGCGGCCCGATCTGCTGCTCGAGCTCGGCCTGGTCCAGGTTGGTGGTCACCACCATCGAGCGCTGTGCCTGGTAGCGCTCGTCGACGATGGCATAGAGCTGCTCGAGGACCCAGTCCGTGCGCTTCTCCACGCCCAGATCGTCGACGTGGAGCAACTCGACCGACGTCAGGCGCTCGAAGAACTGCAGGTAGGAGTCCTCACCCGCCTCCGCGTCATAGGTGCGGCGGATCCGGGCAAGCAGCCGCGGGAGCGAATAGACGGCGACCGTCCGCCCGGCCTCGACAGCCGCCTTCGACACCAGCATCGCCAGGGTGGTCTTGCCGGTCCCCACGTCGCCCATCAGCCACAGGCCGCGCCCCTCCGCGAGGCGCTCGTCGAGGTGCTCGACGAAGTGACGGACCGCATCCACGACGGGCGCCTGCGCGGGGTCGCGCGCCATGTCGACGACCGGGGGGCGATCGAACGACACCCCGCGGTAGCGCGGCGGGATCGCCGAGGCGATGCCATGAGCCCGGCGACGCGCCATTCGCGACTCGCGACACTCACACGGGCGCGCGACGTTCTCGGGCCCGAGGATCCAGCCCGACCCGTCGCAGACGCCGAGCGGGCAGGCCGGCTCGATCGCCCCGGCCTCCGCCACCCGCAGCCTCCTGCCCGGCGCGCTCACGCGTCCTCAGCGAGGTCGACCAGCGGCGGGCCCTCCCCCGGCCTCTGCTCGACCGGGCGCTCGCCGGTGCCATGCGCCTTGTCGACGAACCGCGGGTATTGCTCGAGGAAGACCACCGGCACATCGGCGGTGGGGCCGTTGCGGTGCTTGGCGACGATCAGGTCGGCCTCACTCGGATCGGCCTCGTCGTTGTACTTGGACTCGCGGTAGATGAAGACGACGACGTCCGAGTCCTGTTCGATCGAGCCCGACTCTCTCAAGTCCGAGAGCAGCGGCCGGCCCTTCTCCCGACCCGTGCGCTGCTCCGGCGCGCGGGAGAGCTGGGAGATGCCGATCACCGGAACGTCGAGCTCGCGGGCGAGGATCTTGAGCCCACGACTGATCTGGCCGACCTGCTCCACGCGGTTGATCCGGGTGTCCTCAGGGCGCATCAGCTGCATGTAGTCGACGATCACCAGCCCGAGCCCGCCCTCGCCGGCCGCCAGGCGACGAGCCTTGGCGCGGAGCTCGAGCAGACTGAGATCGGATGAGTCGTCGAGCCATAGGGGGGCGCTCTCGAGCTCGTTGCATGCGCGGACGACCCGTGGCCAGTCGCGGGTGGAGACCTTGCCCTTGCGGAGCCGATCGTTCGGGATCCGCGAGCGGCAGGCGATGAACCGGTGGGCGAGCTCCGCCTCCGACATCTCGAGCGAGAAGAAGGCCACGGGGGCCCCGTGCTTCGCCGCCACGTTCTCGGCGATGTTGCAGACCAGCGCCGACTTCCCCAGGGCGGGGCGGGCCGCAATCACGATCAGGTTCCCCGGCTGGAATCCGCCCAGGACACCGTCCAGGTCGCGAAAGCCCGAGGGGGTTCCGGTGACCTCGCGGTCGCCCTTGGCCAGGGCCTCGAGGCGATCGATCTCCTCGGCGAGCACCTCCGCCACCCGGCGGAAGTCCGACGCCCGCTCCTCGTGGGCCACCCTGAACAGCAGGCTCTCCGCCCGCTCGACCAGCTCGGTGGGCTCCCCCTCACGCTCGTGCACCGACTTCTGGATCGTGTGCGAGGCGGCCAGCAGGCGTCGAAGCAGGGCGTTCTGTTTGACGATCTGGGCGTAGTGGCGGGCGTTTCCGGGAGCGGGCACGGCGTTCGGCAGCTGCTGAACGAGCTCCTTGCCGCCCGCCTCGGCCAGCTCCCCGTGCTGGGTCAGAAGCTCCGTGACGCTGATCGCGTCCACCGGCTGGCCCTGCTCGTAGAGGCGCTTGATCGCTCGGTAGACGGTGCGGTGCCGGTTGCGATAGAAGTCGTCGTCGCCCAGCCGGACGTCGAGGATCACGGGGGCGATCGCGCCCTCGGAGACCATCATCGCCCCCAGGACGGACTCCTCGGCCTCGAGGTTCTGCGGCGGGATCTGGATCTGTGTTGCGGCCACCGTCTCTCTCTAATAGAGGCCGCGGCGGCGGAAACTCGCCCCCGGACGCCCCGATTCCCAGACAACCACAAGTGCCGGCTCACCGTGAGCCGGGAACCCCGGTTTTGCGGGAACCTCGTTGGAGCGGGTCGGGCCGGGCTACTTCTGCTCGGCGATGATCGTCTTGACGCGCGCGGTTGCGCCGCCGGCGACCTCCACCTCGACCATGTAGGTGCCGACCTCGCGGATCGGCTCCTCCAGCCGGATCCGCTTGCGATCGATGCGCAGGCCTCGGGCATCGGCGAGCGCGTCGGCGATCTCCGCCGTGGTCACCGAGCCGAACAGCTTCCCGTCCTCGCCGGCGCGGTGCTGGATCGTGAGCACGGTCTTCCCGAGCAGCCCCGCGGTCTCCTCAGCCCGCTCGACGGCCTCGCGTGCCGCCTTCTCAGCCGCCTGGCGCCGACGTTGCGCCTCCTCGAGCGACGCCTGGGTCGCGGGCTGCGCGAGCCTGCGCGGGAGCAGGTAGTTGCGCAGGTAGCCGGGCGAGACATCGACGGCGTCGCCCGCCTCGCCGAGGTCCTCGACGTCCTTGAGGAGGATCGCCTGCGCCATCAGGTCGACCCGGCCTACCGCTCGCCGACGTAGGGCAGCAGGGCGATCTCGCGGGCGCGCTTGACCGCCAGCGCCAGCTGCTGCTGATGGGCGCGGGAGAGCCCCGTGACCCGCCGCGAGCGAACCTTGCCCCGGTCGGAGATGAACCGCCGCAGCGTCGCCAGGTCCTTGTAGTCGATCTCCTCGACGTTGATGCGCGTGTACTTGCGCGGGCGCACGCGATCGCTGGGACCGCGCCTTCGCCTGCCGGTGGTGCGCTGCTGCGGCCGCGCCATCAGCGAGACCGGCCTCGGTTGTGGTTCCGGATGTTCATCTCGTCCTTGCGTGGCGACGCCGCCGTACCGGCGGCGTGCGGGCACCGCTCGGAAGCGGCGCAGGCGAGGATGATAGCCGCAGCCGCCCGCCCGGCGGTGGGGCGAGCGGCGC
>Ga0081455_10007195_pt1 | contig 11760 bp, 9 predicted proteins | sample TabmetS3T2R1_FD_70207 | JGI IMG/M metagenome (GOLD analysis project Ga0081455, IMG submission 70207) | Tabebuia heterophylla rhizosphere microbial communities from the University of Puerto Rico - S3T2R1 | ecosystem: Host-associated > Plants > Roots > Rhizosphere ...
CGGGCCAGCCGAGCTCGTCGCCGAGGCCGCGAACCTCGTCGGCGCTCGAGACCGGCTCCGTCGTGCCCGGGATGATCGGGACGCCGGCGGCCTGCATGCGCTCGCGGGCGGCAACCTTGGAGCCCATCACCTCGATCGCATCGGGCGGCGGGCCGATCCAGACGATGCCCGCCTCCTGAACCGCCCGCGCAAACGCCGCGTTCTCGGCAAGGAAGCCATAGCCGGGATGGATCGCCTCCGCGCCGGCACGGCGCGCCGCGTCGATCACGCGCTCTTGCGCGAGGTAGCTTTCGCTCGGAGGGCCCGGCCCGAGAAGGTATGCCTCGTCCGCGTATTCCACGTGGAGCGAGCCCCGGTCGGCCTCGGAGTAAACGGCGACAGGACCGATCCCGAGCTCCCGGAGAGTCCGAAAGATCCGGATCGCAATCTCGCCGCGGTTCGCAACGAGGATCCTGGAGAACTCAGCCACGGGTGGCAGATTCTCCCCGCTCGGCCCAATGCAGCTTGGGAACCGGCCCGCCGCCCAGGTCGTCGAGGCCCGAGCGCCACCAGGCGCTCTCGGCCTCCTCGGCCAGCGCCCGCTCGACTGCCGCCACCAACGTGGCGCGCTCGTTCGCATCTTCTGGCTCGGGACGAACTTCCCAGCTCACGGCCGTGAGGCTAAAGGTCTGGCGCCGCTCGGCCGATGCCTCCAGATGTGAGACGCCCTGCCGCGGCCCTCACCTGCGCTTGTCTGGCGCTGGCCACGCCGGTGGTCGTGGTCGCCGCCGCGAAGCGTTCGTGGGCACAGCCCGAGATCAACGTCGTCACGAGCCGCGGCCTCATGGGCGGAGATCCGGCAACGTTTCGCCCCGACGCGCCGCTCACGCGGGCGGCGCTCGACGGTCTCGTCGCGGGCCTCACGGCAACGACTCCTGTGGCGAGCGGCGAGCCCTCGGCACCGGTCACCGTCGCGGCTCTCGACCAGTCGCTCGTCCGTGCGGTCGATCTGAGCGACGACGCCCGGCTCTTCACCGCTGGAATGCGAGCAGCGGGCGTGCGCCCGCCGGCCCGCTTCGGCACCGAAATCGTCGCCCGGCTGCTCGGCCTTCGCACGAACCACCCGGCCCGCGAAGACGCGCTCGAGCTCCTGCCGAGCGACACGGCGACCCGGGCCGAGGGCGCGTACTCCGCCGCGCAGATCCTGCGCCTCCCGGACGGGGCCACGAGGCGCGTCGAATCCCTGGCGGCGGGCTTCTGGCTTCCGCAGTACACACCCTGGCAGCGCAAGATCCTGCAGGCCGCGGTCAACCTGATCGGCTACCCGTACGTCTGGGGCGGCACGAGCGCGACCACGCAGACGCTCTTCGGCGTGACCTCGCGAGGCGGTTTCGATTGCTCCGGCTACGTGTGGCGGGTCTACAAGCTTCAGCGCTACCCGGGCGGCGAGGCGCTCGCGGGCACGATCAAGGGGCGAACCACCGCGCAGATGGCCGGCGAGGTGCCGAAGATCGAGCGCATCGCGTTCGCCGAACTGGAGCCGGGCGACGCGATGTTCTTCGGCAAGGGCGGGCGGCGTGCACGTCCGTCCGCCGTCGATCACGCCGGGATCTACCTCGGGGGCGGCTGGATGATCAACTCCTCGCGCGACGGCGTCGCGCTCGCGCCCGTCCAGGGCTGGTACGTGCAGCGCTTCGCCTGGGGGCGCCGGCCGCTCGCGGAGGCCGGCCTTGGCTAACACCGGCGTTTCCCCCAAACGGGGGATGGCAGCGCTCCCGTCAACGCCCACAATCGGCGAGGTTCCACAGGGAGGAGACAGCGAGATGCTGGAGTGGAAGGCTCGAATACTGATGCTGATGATCGCGTTCCTGCCGTTTCTGGATCGCATCGGCGAGGTGTTCGACAACAACTGGAACTGGTAGCGCAGCACCGGCATGAAACGCCTGCCGCCGCGACTGCTTCTACTTGTCGCTCCGGTTTGCGGTGTTGGACTCCTGATTGCCGCAGCCGCCGCAGCCTCGTTCGCCACGGCGCCGCATAGCCCGAGCGAGCTGGCCGGAACGCTTGCGTTCCTGGCGGCCTCGACACTCGCCAGCCGTTACCCCGTCCCGATCGAGGGCGCGGAGAGCGGAGGAGTCACGCTGTCGTTCGTCTTCGGAACGGCCGGAATCGTGCTGTTCGGTTGGGACGCCGGGATCCTGATCGCCTTCGCCGCCCCGGCGACGATGCAGCTCATCGAGCACCGCCCGCTCGAGCGGGTGGCCTACAACGCCTCCGTCTTCGCGATCGGAGCCGCCGTCGCGGCCGCCCTCGTCGCGCTCGTCGACGGCTCGGGCACCCAGCACCTCGTCGCCCAGGTCAGTGTCTCGGCCGCAGCGCAGTACTCGCTCAACCTCGTGCTCGTCTCCGGCGCAGTCGCCAGCTCGGCGCGTCGTCCGTTCGGGGCACTCGTCGGATCCTCCTCGCGGGCGACCATCGTCCCGTTCACGTTGATGGCGTCGGCCGCGCTGATGCTCGTCGTTCTCTGGGAGCGCTCGCCGCTCCTTTCAGCGGCGCTCGTCGGACCGCTGCTCGCGATCTCCCTCTACCAGCGCTCGGCGCACCAAGCACTGCGCGCGATGCGGCTCGCCCTGACAGACCCGCTGACGAACCTCGGCAACCACCGCTCGTTCCACGAGCGCCTGCAGCGCGAGCTCACGCACGCCGAAGGCCGCGGCGCCCCTTTCACGCTCTGCCTGATCGACATCGACGATTTCAAGCGGGTCAATGACCGGTTCGGCCACCCCGTGGGGGACCGCGTGCTCGCGCAGGTCGGCGCACGGCTGCGCCAGAACGGCGAGGCGTTCCGGCTGGGCGGCGACGAGTTCGCGCTTCTGCTACCCGCCCGGGCAGGAGACCAGGCGCTCCCCGTCGCCGAGACGGTTCTCACCCGGATCGCCTCGATCGAGCTCGACGACGTGGGATCCGTGACCGCGAGTGCCGGCGTGGCGAGCTTTCCGCTCCAGGCCCTCGACCGGGACGAGCTGATCCGCCTCGCCGACAGCGCCCTCTACTGGGCGAAGGAGCACGGCAAGAACCGCGTGCACCAGTATCGCCCCGACGTCCTCGAGCTCGCAGAGCTCCGCAGGCTCGCCCATGGGCCGGACCGTGCCGCCCGTTTCCGCGCAGCAGCGGGCCTGGCCAAGGCGGTCGATGCCCGCGACACGTACACGGGCAGCCACTCGACACGGGTCGCCGAGCTCGGCGCCTGGATCGCTGCGCGGCTCGGCCTCGACGCGGAGCAGGTCGAGCTGACGCGCCTCGCGGGCAGCCTCCACGACCTGGGCAAGCTCGCGATTCCGGAGGAGATTCTGCGCAAGCCCGGCCCATTGACGCCGCCCGAGCGGCTCGTGCTCGAGCGCCATTCTCAGATCGGCTTCCGAATGCTCGAGAGCCTCGAGGTCGACCCCGTCGCGCACTGGGTGCTCCACCACCACGAGCGCTGGGACGGCGCCGGCTACCCGAACGGGCTGGCGGCAGAGGAGATCCCGCTCGGCGCGCGCATCATCTTCGTCGCCGACGCCTACGACGCAATGACTTCGGACCGCGCCTACCGCGGCCGCCTCACGCCGCAGGAAGCGGTCGCGGAGCTGAAACGCTGTGCGGGAACCCAGTTCGACCCCGAGGTCGTCAGGGTCTTCGCCCGCGAGCTCGGTTACGCGCCGGCGATCGCAGCCGCGGCCCGCTAGCGCCTACAGAGGGATGTTCCCGTGCTTGCGGCGCGGGCGAGGCTCGCGCTTCGTGAGCGACGTCTGCAGCGCGTCGATGAGCACGGGCCGCGTGCGCCTCGGCTCGATGACGTCGTCGACGTAACCGCGTTCCGCGGCGACGTACGGATTCGCGAACTGCTCGCGGTAGTCGGCGATCAGCTCCTGGCGCCGGGCATCCGGATCGTCCGCCTCTTCGAGCTCCTTGCGGAAGACGATGTTGACGGCGCCTTCCGGCCCCATGACGGCGACCTCGGCCGTGGGCCAAGCAAAGTTGAAGTCCGCACGGATGTGCTTCGAGCTCATGACGTCGTAGGCGCCGCCGTAGGCCTTCCGCGTGATCACGGCCAGCTTCGGAACGGTCGCCTCACAGTACGCGTAGAGCAGCTTGGCTCCGTGCCGGATGATCCCGCGCCACTCCTGATCGGTTCCGGGCAGGAAGCCGGGAACGTCGACGAACGTGACGAGAGGGATGTTGAACGCGTCGCAGGTGCGGACGAATCGCGCCGCCTTCACCGACGAGTCGATGTCGAGCACGCCGGCGAGCGAGTGCGGTTGGTTGCCGACGATCCCGACCGAATGCCCGCCGAGCCGTGCGAAGCCGCAGACGATGTTCTCGGCGTAGCGCTCGTGCACTTCGAGGAAGTCGGCGTCGTCGACGATCCGCCGGATCACCGCCTTGATGTCGTACGGCTTCGTGGGCTCGTCCGGGACGAGCGTGTCGAGGTCGGGATCCTCCCGCTCGGGTGGATCCGTCGGCGGGAAGTACGGCGTCGGATCGAGGTTGTTCTGCGGCAGGAACGAGAGCAGGTAGCGCGCGTCCTCGAGACAGGTCTCCTCGTCCGCCGCGATGAAGTGCGCGACGCCGGACTTCGAGGCGTGCGTGGCTGCGCCGCCGAGATCCTCGAAGGTCACCTCCTCGCCGGTTACGGTCTTCACCACGTCGGGGCCGGTGATGAACATGTACGAGCTGCCCTCGACCATGAGGACAAAGTCCGTCATGGCCGGCGAGTAGACGGCACCGCCCGCCGAAGGCCCCATGACGAGGCTGATCTGCGGGATCACCCCGGAGGCCTGGACGTTCCGCCAGAAGATCTCTGCGTAGCCCGCGAGCGACACGACGCCTTCCTGGATCCGCGCACCGCCGGAGTCGTTGATCCCGATCAGCGGGCAGCCGACCTTCGAGGCCATGTCCATGACCTTGCAAATCTTCTCCGCGAACGCCTCGGAGAGGCTGCCGCCGAAGATCGTGAAGTCCTGCGAGAAGACGAAGACCTTGCGGCCGAGGATCGTCCCGTAGCCGGTGACGACGGCGTCGCCGTAGGGCCGCCGATCCATCATCCCGAAGTAGGGGTTGCGGTGGCGAACGAAGCGATCGAGCTCGACGAAGGAGCCGGGGTCGAGCAGCTTCTCCAGCCGCTCGTGTGCGAGGAGCTTCCCCTGCGAACGCTGGCGCTCGACGGCCTGCTCGCTCGCGGGGTGGAGCGCCTCCTCGCGGAGGCGGTTGAGCTCGTCCAGCTTCTTCTGGGTCGAGTCGTCGGTCGTCGCCATGGCGCCTGACACTAGTACAGTCGCGGAGCGTGAGCCCCGCTCCGCTCGACCGTTCGACGATCTGGCCCTACCAAGGCGGCGAGCCGGGCGAGTTCTACTACCAGCGGTACGGACACCCGGCCGGCGCCGAGGCCGAGGAGGCGCTCGGGGAGCTCGAGGGCGGCTACGCGCTTCTCTTCCCCTCGGGCTCGGCCGCGGTGACCTCCCTGGTGCTCACGCTGCTCGAGCCCGGGAAGACGATCGCCCTCGCGGACGGGGCTTACTACGGGACGGGCGTCCTGATGCGGCTGCTCGGGCAATGGGGGCTCCGCGTCGTCGAGTTCGACCAGACCGGCGCGCCGCCGGACGGCGCAGATCTCGTCTGGATCGAGTCGCCGTCGAACCCGCTGCTGACGATCCCGGACTTCGAGGCTGCCGCCGCCCATCCGGCGCCGGTTGTCTGCGACGCGACCGCGGCGACGCCCGTGTACCTGCGTGCGCTGGAACGCGGCGCCGACTTCGTCCTGCACAGCGCAACGAAGTTCCTCGGTGGACATCACGACGTGCTTCTCGGAGCCGTCGTCAGCAAGACCGAAGCCGACTGTGAGCGCCTGAAAGAGTTCCGCACACGCACCGGCATCGTGGCCGCCCCGGACGTGGCCTGGCTCCTGCTCCGCAGCCTGAAGACGCTCCGGGTGCGCATGGAGCGCATCACCGCGAACGCGCAGGAAATCGCTGCGCGGCTCGAAGCGCACTCGGCCGTCGAACGCCTTCGCTACCCGGGATTCGGCGGCCTCATGTCCTTCGACGTCACCGGCGGAGCCGAGGCGGCGAGGCGGGTCGAAACCTCCACGAAGCTGATCAAGAACGCAACGAGCCTCGGCGGCGTCGACTCGGTGCTGGAGACGCGCGCGCGCTGGGAAAGCGGCCGAGTCCCGGAGAATCTCGTCAGGCTGAGCGTCGGCCTCGAGGACGTGGATGAGCTCTGGGCCGACCTCGAGCAGGCACTCGCCTAGTCGCCGGGCACAGGCAGCCGCGGCAGGCACGTCGCCAGGTCCTTGCCGATGACCACCTTCCTTTCGGACGGAGCGGCGATCCGAGCCTGAATCTGGCGCAGGAGCCGCGCTGACACCATTCCGGTGGCATCGGCCGGATGAGCTCGGGTGAGCGCATCACGAAGGTCGGCGCGCGCTGCATCTGAGAGTTCCCAGCCGAGCGGAGCAATGAGGCCGGGTGCAAGCTCGGCGAGATCGTGACCGTACACTCGCTCGGGAGGACCCGGTAGGCCGCGGCGCGCGCGAAAGTCTCCATCGCCCTCCGACTGCCGAAAGCCGTCTCCGGCGGGATGAGCGTTTCCGATGCGCTGCCGCCCGAAGGCACAGAGGCCCGCAGCGAGGCCTGGTAGTGATTGTCGATCTCGACGATCATCGGTGCGATCTCGCGACGACCGGCCGCGCGAGCCTTCACGTTGTAATCGACGACCAGCTTGCGGAGCGACGTCCACATCGAGACGAGCGTGAACAGCCCGCTGTTGTCAGCGTACCCGCCGTCCACGAACCGCCCTTCACATCGCTTCGCCGATTCAGTGGCGCAGGGCGATGACTTGTCTTCCGGGCTCGAGCCATTGTCACCGCACCGTCCGGGCACCCGGCCTGACGGCGTCACGTAGGGAAACCGCGCGGCAAGCAGTGCTGCGGTCGACAGCCGCACGTCGTTCGACTCGCACAGGGCGTCGCGCACCTCGACGGTCCCCGCGAGTGGGAGACGGTCGTCCCCGCGCTCGGGATCATCGGCGTCGGCAAATGGCCAGGAGCCGAGGTTCGCCGGGCTCACGACTGCACGAGCGTTTCCGCCCGTAAGCGTGGCGTTCGCGACCAGCAATGGAAGCAGTGATGGGTTCCGAGCGGCATCGCGATTCTTTGCGTAGCGAAGCTCGAAGGAACGGCGGAGCAATGCAGAGGTCGACGGGCGCCCGTCCCACTCGTCGTCGAAACTCTCTTCGAGGACCGTTGCGCGGTTCTGCCGCAGACAGGTGCCGAGAACCTTCCAGCCGCACGGCGCGCCGGTGTCGGGGTGAAGGCCGAACACGCGATTGGGCAGATCGTGAAAGAGGCCCCAACCGACTGCCGGCGACGCGAAATCGTCGCCGAGGCGAGCATCGAGCCATGAGTTGCTCGGCCCGAGCGAGCCCTCATGCAGCAGCTGGCGCGCGTAGGCGTAGAGACCCACGGCGCCGCCCGAAACGCCGCTGGCGATGAAGATCCGCCGGGCTGCCACGCGCTGTTCGGCATCACTCCGGCGCCGCGACCTGCACGTGGCCGAGCGGACGGGTGCACGGACGTCTTCCTTCGTGCTTTCGAGGCTGGCAGGGTCGACGGTTTCCGCCGAGACCCCGACCATGCAGTCGAGCACGGCAATTGTCCAATAGGCGGCTCGGATACCACCGCCGTGTGCGGCAACGAGGACGAGAGGAACCGGTTCCTCGCTGGCAGGCCCGCTGAGATCGCGTTGCGCCCGAGCCCACTGATCGAACGCTCGCTCGAGCGGCGGTGTTCCCTGTCCGGCCGACATCTCGACGGGCGTCCGCTCGACGAGGCGGATGTCGTGGAGGCTCTTCGGGCCGAGGTAGTTCTGCGCCACTCCGACCGCAATCCACCAGATGAGCAGTAGCGTCAATACGGGAAGCTGGCGGAGGCCGAACCACCAGAGCAGCCTCGGTGGACGCAGGTGCAACGTCGCACGGACGGCGAGATGAAGTGCCACGACCGCCAAAGCGAGTGCAAGCAGGGCGAGGGTAAAGACGCCGAGTAGCCTTCCGCTCCCGAGCGGCTCGACATGGACTCCGATTAGCGCCGTAATTCCTCCGCCGAGGGCGATCGGAACGGAGAAGCGTCGCCACCTGGTCTCTTGCGCAGGTGTGTGATGGAAGAGCCGCCAGGCGTAGTAGGCAAGGAACGCGAGCCAGAGCAATCCCCAGAGTGCAGCCAGCAACCTCGCGCCCAGGAACAGCACGAGGAGCGACGCAGCAACGATGACCAAGACCAATCCGAGGCGTGGCCAACGCGGAACCTCTTTCATCCTTCGGATCGGCGCCGGCGGCCGTCTGGTCATCAGGACGGCAAGCCCACCGAGGACAACTGCAGGCGCTGCAGTCACGGCCGCGTTCGGGCCCACGCCGCCCGAGAGCCCCGCTTCCACCGTTGCCGTGACCGAGGTCGCGGCCAGGCCCAGGAGCGGCACGATCGCGAGCCACTCGGGCGCATTCAGCTCCGCGTCCATTTGCTCGTCCGCTGGGAAGTCCAACCCCTTCAGGTCGGGCACGTCGAGCAGAACGATCAGAAGCAAGCCCAGCCCGAGGAAGAGCAGGCCCGGTCCCAGCGGAAGCAACCACCAAGCCAACCCGCCGGCGACGATCATCGCACCGGCCACGAGAGCGTGCTTGCTGAAGGGTGGGGCGTCCAACCCCGTATCCACCTGAGTAAGTCGCACGCCGCTCTCGTAGACGACGATCGCGAGCAGGAGCGCGGCGGCCAAGCCGAGCGTCATCCGGGCGGCGCCGAGGCTCGACCACGTCCCTTGCTCGCCGCCGAACTCGAGTGGGCTCCAGCTCCGGATGCTGTCAATCGCCTGGCCACTCGTATTCCCGAGCCACATGAGCGCAAGGACGAGTGCCAGCACGATCACGACGTTCATCCGCTGCCGCGCGAGCACGCGCTTGAACAGGTTCGCCAGCCCGCGGCCGTCCGCGGAGAAGCGGTTTCCATTCACGAGCGCAAGGGACACCACGGCCGCCAGCGCGAGCCAGTTGAGGGCCAGGGCCAAGGTCAGGACACCCTTGCCCGCATCGTGGGCCGCGGCCCACCGTGCGACGCCGGACCACGCGGCAACCCCGACGGCGAGCACTGCGAGCACGGCCGATGTCGGGCCGAGGGGGCCGCCTAATACCACCCCGGACGCCCGCCGGCGCCACAGGAGTGCGGCGACGACGAGAAAGAGGACGGCAAGGAGTCCCGTGACCGCGTGAAACCAGACCCAGGCCTCGGTCGGCAGCCTCAGGTCGGTTCCGAACGCCACCCAGTGGGACTCGTAGGCGGTCTTGATTGCGCGGTCGAGCCGCCACGCGAAGACGAGCCCGAGCGTTCCGAAGACGATCAACACTCGCGTCGTGAGTCTGGAGGCGAGAACCGCGGCCAGCATGCGTCAGTCCCTGCCAACTTCGTACAACGCAAGACGCTCGTCAAGCCCACCGAATGGACCGCGGCGAGAGCCGCCCAGAGCCGGAGGTCGGACTCGAACCGACGACCACCGCTTTACAAGAGCGGCGCTCTACCAACTGAGCTACTCCGGCGTGCTCCAGATGGTAGCCCGGGCTACTGCAGCACTTGCCGGCCGGCCTGGTGCTGCTGGATCTTGCGCTTGACCCGCTGGAGGGCGTTGTCGATCGTCTTCGTGTCGACGCCGAGCCGGTCGGCCATCTCCTCGTAGGACGAGCCTTCCAGGTATAGGCGCAGCGCGTCCGACTCGAGCTTCGAGAGGCCGGTGCCGAGGCAGAAGACGAGGCTCTGTAGCTCCTCCGTCGAGATCACCATGATCGACGGCTCGTCGACCGACGGTCCCGGCAGGGCGTCCCCGAGGGTGCAGTCGCCCTCCGACTCCTGGCCCGCCGGCGTCTGGCTGAACGAGACGTATGTGTTGAGGGGAGCGTGCTTGAAGCGCGTGGCCGTCTTGATCGCGGTGATGATCTGGCGGGTGATGCAGAGCTCAGCGAAGCTCCTGAACGAGGTCTCCTTGTCGGAGCGAAAGTCGCGAACGGCCTTGTAGAGGCCGATCAGGCCCTCCTGGATCAGATCCTCAGAATCCCCGCCTGCCAGGAAGTACGAGCTCGCCTTCAGCCGCACGAATCCGGTGTAACGCCGGATCAGAGCGTCCATCGAGTGCGGATCGCCGTTGCGCGCGCGGATGACGAGCTGGAGATCCTCGAGCTCTCGTTCGGCCCGCTGGGCCGGCGTCATCCGGGTGACGGGTCTGGCGGCCATGTCTCTTGGATGCATGGCCCGATCGCTCGACCGGACCAGTCTTACGATCAACTTGATCTGGAAAGTAGCAGTAGATTCCCAGTATTACAAGGGTCTTGCATTGGACCCGAGAACCGGGAAGTGCTTGCGCTGGTCCCTATTCGACCGGACCGCGCCGCATCTGTTCGAGTCTTGCTCTTGTCTCTTCGTCGAGCCGGTCGCCAACCCTGCTCGGCTGTTCGCTCGAGGGCCTCACGTCGACGTGCGCCAGCATTGAGGCGAATTCGCGCGAGCTGATCTTCCCAACCTCTTGGCCCGACGTCCCGCGGACCGCGGCATCCGAGGACACGAGGCACACTCGCTCCCGCTGTCGATGCTCCGCCGCCAGCCGCTCGAGCAGCGCGTCCGCGTGTGGGGCAAACCGAACCTCCAGTGCACCGAAGCGCTCGTCCACGCCGCTCCCGTCGAAGACGACGACGCCACGGGCACCCTTCAGCGCGACAAAGCTCGCGAGCATGTCCACGAGCTCACGGCGCTCGCCGATGCCCGACGCGTGGAGGACGTTGTAACCGTCGAAGAGGTAGAGCGACGGTTCAGGCACGCCGCTGCCTCCGCGCTTCGTAGAGCAAGACCGCCGAGGCCACGCTGACGTTCAGGGACTCGACGCGACCGCCCAGCGGGATCGAGATCAGCCCGTCGCAGGCGCGCCGGACGAGCGGCCGCAACCCTCGGCCCTCGGCGCCGAGGACGAAGACGACACCGCCTTCCAGATCCGCCTCCCACAGCGTCGTGCCACCTTCCGATGCGGCGCCCCAGACCCAGAGGTCCGGGCTCTTCACCTCGGTCAGGAAGCGCGCCAGATTCTGGACGACCGCGATGGGAAGGTGCTCGACCGCGCCGGCCGAGGCCCGCGAGACGGCGGGAGTGACACGCGCCGCGCCGTGGGAGGGCACGATCACGCCGGTGGCGCCGGCTCCTTCGGCGCTGCGGGCAACGGCGCCGAGGTTGTGAGGGTCGGTGACCTGGTCGAGACAGACCAGTAGTGGTTGCTCTCCAGCCGCGAGCTCGTAGGCATCCGCATAGCGGTACGGCGCAACGCGCGCGACGACGCCTTGATGGTCACGCGTCCCAGCCTCCTCGTTCAGCACGCGCTCCGGCTTCACGTGGACGCGAAGACCTGGTTCGTCGCGTAGCCAGGTCTCGGAGGCGAGCGCCCGTTCCGTAGCCCAGACCTCCTGCACTTCCCTCGGGCCGCGAACCGCCTCGCGAACGGCATTCCGCCCGTAAACGTGCTCTTTCGTCACTTCGGAACGAGCTGGAAGCCCTCGGCGACATCGCGAACGACCCAGCCGGCGGCGTCGATCTCGCCTCGGAGCCGGTCCGCTTCCTGGAAGTCCCCGCCGTTGCGCGCGTGTTGTCGCCGTTCGGCGAGCTCGACGACCTCCGGAGGTGCGGCCTCGGTCTCCGCCAGCGACGCAAGCCCAAAGATC